>Ga0137457_1000001_pt1 | contig 73219 bp, 104 predicted proteins | sample EasRivERMGT630_2_FD_102321 | JGI IMG/M metagenome (GOLD analysis project Ga0137457, IMG submission 102321) | Soil microbial communities from meander-bound floodplain in the East River, Colorado, USA - East River MetaG ERMGT630_2 | ecosystem: Environmental > Terrestrial > Soil > Floodplain ...
ATGGCTGAGGAATGCCGCCGTGCGGGAATACCGTGTCCGCCGGTGAAGTCGCGCGAGGGCGTGGATGCGTTCGACTCCTGGGAAGCGCAATACATCGAGCGCTACCCGTGGATAAAGGGCGTGTCCGACTGGCGACAGGTCAATAAGTTTTTGGCCACGCTCAAGACCATCAAAATCCGTCTTCGAGAAGACGGCACGTTGCCTTTTGGCCTGAAGTATTTTGGCGCGCACACGGGCCGCTGGTCCGGCGACGCGGGGCTCAATTTCCAGAATTTTCGAAAGGTTCCGCTCTACACGAACGACGCGTGCGCGCTCATTGACAACAAAAAAGAGGCCGTTCACACGCTCGACGTGCGCCGGCTCATTATTCCAAGACCGGAGGCCGCATGAAAATGATAGTCAGTGACCTTTCGCAAATCGAGCCGCGCGTGCTGGCGTGGCTTACGAAAGACAAGGTGGCCCTCGCTTCGATGGCAGCCGGCGACTCGCCCTACGTGGCGCACGCCAAGTCCACGATGGACTGGAATCCGGCTAACCCGCTCTGGAGAGACGGTAGCCTTAAGGCCGAAGACCCGCCGCGGTATGCGCTGGCCAAGGTGCGCGTGCTCGGGCTCGGCTACGGCGCCGGCCCGGTGAAGTTCATCACGATGGCGAAGTCGATGGCGGGGCTCGACATCACCAAGGACGACCCGGAATTCGAACAGAAGCTAGACCGCGAGGGCAACCCCTGCTATAACGAGGACGGCACGCCGAAGATGATATCCGGCTACGGGCAAAACTCGCGCCGCATCGTCAAGGAATTCCGTGACAGCAACCCTGGCATCGTCGGCCTGTGGCGCACGTTGGACGAGGCTTTCAAAAACGCGTGTGGCAGCGACTTCAATCTGAAGCTGCCATCGGGTCGGACGATGACCTACCGGGGCGTCGAGTCCGAATGGAAGCTCGTTCCGAACCTGGACGACCCCAAGGGCGGCATGAAGCGCAAGCTTTGTTACACCGCTGATGTCGGCGGTCACCGCTCCATTTTCTACGGCGGGTTGCTGTGCGAAAATCTCGTCCAGGCGACTGCGCGCGACGTGTTTGGCTTTCATGTGTTACTTCTCAATTCCACTCCTGGCATTCAGGTTTTGTTCACGGTTCACGATGAGGCTGTATGTGAATGTGCGAATCACATCACCGCTGAGCAGGTCCAGGATATCATGTCTGTCACGCCCCCCTGGCTAAAGGGCTGCCCGGTAACCGCCGAGGCGCACGAGGTTCCCTGCTACTGCAAATGAACTTCTTCGCCCTTCGCAATCTTTCGTCGTCCGAGGTTACGCCTTGCACGCCGTGGGAATTTCCCGCGGAAAATCTGGCCAAGGTCCCGCCCGACTGCTTTGCGGATAAAAAGGCCCGCGACAAGTGGGCCACGACCCCGACGACGGAACACCAGATGTATAGTTGCATCCAGGGGGTCAATCCGAACCTGCGCGTCAACTCGAAAGAGAACCCGCCCTTCAGCATGGCATCATTCGCGCCGGACGTGGACTGCAAGCTGTCGCGCGCGGAGCTGGACGGCGCTCTAGCCCGCATGGGTGACCGAAAACCAAACTTCCTCGAGACGACGTTGTCTGGAAACTACCGGCTGGTCTATGTCTTCGAGGTGCCGATAAATTTTCTGAGCGACCCGGACTACGCGACATTTCTCCTGGAGAACATCCATGAGCTAATCCCGTATCGCCAATGCCCGGGCGTGGACGAGGGCGCCGTTACCGCCGCGTCGCGGTATTACACCAACGGCTGTCGCTGGGAGAAAATCCACGACAAGCCTTTTCCCGCGGACCTGCTCATCGGCTGGGAGATGACCATCTCCAAGAAATACAACTGGGGAGGCGTGAAGGACGCCGTGCGGATGCCGCTGGAGGTAGTCGGCCCGCTGCTCAAGGAAAAATATCCGAGGTTCGCCGCGGAGTGGACTGACGACTTCAAAGAAGACTCGATGGGTCCGACGTTCTGGGAGTCCGAGTCGCTGAGCCCGAAGTCCGCCATCGTTCGGGCCACGGGCATCCATTCATTCGCTAAGCACGCGGAGCATCACAAGTTCATGTCCTGGGCCGACTTTTTCGGCGCCCAGTTCGTGGCTGAGTTTCAGCTCAAGCAGATGGGCAAGGCCGTCGAGGGCGTCTATTACGACGGCAAGCAATTCATTCGCAAGCAAGCCGCCGGGCAGTGGATATTCGGCGGCTCGGACGACCTATCGCGCCACCTGCGCGTGGAGCGCGGCCTGTCTGACCGACGCCCCAAGGGCAAGTCCGCTTCGCAGGTGGACGAGGCAATCACCTACATCCAAAACAAAGCGCTAATCGAGTCCGCCGGCAGCTTTTCGTTTTACTCCAAAGGCATCATGGACTACAATGGGAAAACATTCTTGAACATTCACAATCGAGACGTTCTTGCGCCGGCGCCCGGACCCCAGAAGTGGGGCGACAAGTTTCCATTCGTCGCGAAGTTTTATGACGGCTGGCTCACGTCTGGCGAGGCGCTCGAGGCGTATGTGTCCCATCTGGCCTACGCGTATCGGGGAGCGTTTGACCGGTGCCCGCAGCCGGGGCAAGTCACCTTTTTCGTGGGTCCTCCCGGATGCGGGAAAACGCTGAACACGCGACAAATTGTCGGCAAGCTGTTCAACGGGTTCGCGGAGTGTCAGGACTGGATAATGGGCCGGGACCAGTTTAATAGCGAGCTGTTTGAGGTTTACATCTGGGCCATCGACGACAACATGATGGGGCTGGACCCGAAGTCGCACCGCATCTTCACGGAGATGTTGAAGCGCGCGTGCGCAAACCAGTCGTTCCGGTCAAACGAAAAGTTTCGCAAGGCGGGGCTCATCGACTGGGCCGGGCGCATCTATGGTTCGTGCAACGACGACGCCGAGAGCCTACGCGGCATCCCGGAAATCGGCATGTCGAACCTGGACAAGCTGAACCTGTATCGGTGTCAGTCGGTCCGCAATGACGGGTTCGCTTTCCCGGAGCGCGCGGAGCTGACGCGGGTCCTGACGAGGGAGCTGCCCTATTTCGGACGGTTTCTCCTGGAGTATGAAATCCCCGCGCGCCGCCTGGGCGCCGACAAGCGCTACGGCCCGGTCCATTATCATGACCCGTCCATCGTGACCGAGGCAAACCAATCGTCCCAGGCCGCGGGCATCGGGGAACAGGTGGACGAATGGATGCGGCAGTATTTCGTCGAGAAACACCCGGACAAGGACTGCTGGTCCGGCACCGCGTATCAGCTTTACAAGTCGATGGCCATTGACTGCCACATGGTGGAGGCGATGGGTCGCACGACCGCCGAGACGCTGAGCAAAATGCTGCCCGTGTTGGCCCAAAAAGGTTTTGACATCAAAATCAACGGCAACGAGCATCGCCGTCTTTTTACCATCTGCCGCGCGAGCCGCTACCCGAAGGGGCCAGTTGCCAAGGCGGTCGCACAAACTACCAACAGTCAATTCGAGAAACAACAACCATGAAGAACCTAGTCGTGGGGTATGCCAGCCGGCCGGACGTGAACAACCGCGGAACAGAATATCTGTCTCGCTTCGGAACGTTCATGCCGCTGCATCCACACTTTTTCAATATGAGCGACAACCAAAGCTACTACAAACCAGGGACGGACTTGAAGTTTACTCTTCTCTCCGCCGAGGACGAAACCGCATTGTTTACCAAGGCCCGCGAAAGTGGCGACCGGGAAGCGCGCGAGTTTCTAATCACCAACCATCTGCTTTTCGCGGCGACCTACGCGCGGAAAATCGTGAAGGGCAAGCTGCCGGATAACGAAGTCGTGAGCGCGGCGAACTTCGGGCTGATGAAGGCGTTCGAAGCGTTTGACCACACGCGCGGCAAGCGGTTCTCGGCGTATGCCAAGCCGTATATCCGGTCCGAAATCGCCACGCTCTGGCGTTCGAAGGACATCGTGGACTACCACGGCAATTTTCCGGACGCCCCGGACGACAACGTGGCGCTGCTGGATGAGGACGCCGGCGTGGTGCAGCCCGATGTGGAGGGCGACAGCCGGGAGATGGTTTTGCGATGTCTGGAGTCCGCCAGAAGCGTGCTGAACGCCAAGGAAGCAAAGGTCCTCCGCATGTTCTACGAGGACAACCTGAACTTCCGGGAAATCGGGGACACGCTCGACATCACGCGCGAGCGAATTCGGCAGCTTCACAACAGCGCGTTGAATAAGTTGCGTCGCGCCTTTGTGCGCGCTGGCGTGGACGCCCAGGGGGAGGTATGAATTGCCCCGTCTGCAAGGCGCCCGACGTGGAAGAGTGCGCCAATGAGGTCGATATCGGCGTGGGCGTCCAGCGCTTCGTGTGGGGTTACCTCTGCTCGAAGTGTGGCGAAATTCCCGTGTGCCCGGACTGCGGTTGCTGTGGCAACGAACCGGGTGACCACTTCGCGTGGTGCCGGGACGTGAAATCGCTGAGGGGGAGAGAATGAACATCCTGGCCTTGGACCTAGGCACCAAGACCGGCTGGGCTAGCCGTTGGGCTGGCAGGCTCAACGCGGGCACTTGGAACTTCGAACAAAAGAAAGGCCCCTGCTGCGCCGTGGACCCGCGGCTAATTTGCTTCCGCCACCGGCTGGAAGAAAGCGGGGACACCTTCGACTTGCTGGCATACGAGGACGTGCAGTTCATGCGCGGGCGGGCGCAGGCTTTTCTGTGGTCCGGGTTCCGAACGGTCCTCTGGCTTTTCGCGCACGACCACAAAATCCCCATTATCTGTTGCCCAGTGAAAACGCTGAAGAAGTATGCGACTGGCAACGGCAACTCGGACAAGGACGCAATGGCCCTGGCCTATTATGAAAAGGTGCAGGTCGGTGGCCTTGTAACCTCAGTCGAGAACTTCGCGAATCCGGGGTCCGCGCTGGACGACAACGCAATCGACGCGTGGCATCTCCTGCACTGGGCTGAATCACAGCCATTGACAAATCCGAAAAATTCCACACCTTAACTTGGAATGAACCAACAGTATCCTATGCTTGTTCCGAACCGGGAGTCCGTAAACTCGGAGCAAATTTCTACTCTCCTGCACGTCATCAACGCCTTCCAAGCGTATCTGCTGGCGCCTCACCGGGAGTTTGACCCGAATAACGCGCACCCGGAGCTGGACGGCGGGGCGCTGGCCGCGGCGACCGTGACCTTCGGCAACGCCTGCAAAAAGCTGGACGAGATACTTAACGACAACGGCCGTTGGGGGCTGGACAAGGCGAACGACCTTTATGGGTCACTCGTCAAGACCCAGGAGGCCCATCAAGCGCTGCTCGGCGCGCAGAAGAAGGTCGCGGAGGCCGCGCTTCTGCCGCACAGTCAGCTCAAGCCGACAATTTTCCAGCACGGGGGAATTTTCCTCGCCATCTACGGCGACCCGTCTATCCCCGCCGGCCACATCGTGGGTCGCGGGTTCACGCCGGAGGCGGCGCTTAACGACTTTGACCTTGCTTTCAAACGACTGGCGAACGACCAATACCAAATTGCGGTCGAGCCGGGCGACGACACCAACCCAAAGAACAACAAGAAGACCAAATGAAGTGGACCCCAAAAGATATCCAGGCGTTTGCCGGGCTTGTAGCCGCTGGCTACACTGATGAAGGACTGGCAAAGAGCTTTGGAATTAGTGAGCCGGCCGTGCGGCGTGCGCGGCAGCGGTTCGTTCCGTCCAGTGTGACGCGGCGCGGCGAAGCGGCGAAAATTGAAGTGGTGGAAGCCGCGCCCGCGAAGCCGGTGGACCCGAAGGAGGCGTTCATTTCCAAGGAACCCCTCCCGTTCGGAACCATCCCACTCGACGTGGTTGACGGCGACGACTGGACCCGGCTCGGGCTCGTGTCTGATACACACCTTTGCTGCCGGGAAGAACGGCTCGACGCGCTGCACGCGCAATACGACATCTTCGAGCGCGAGGGCATCGTAGACGTTTTCCACGGTGGCAACATCGTTGACGGATACGTTCCGAGAATCAACGGCGGCTCTGTTTACGAGTCGTCCATCGACGGACAGGCCATCTACTGCGCGAAACAATATCCCCAGCGCAAGGGAATCACTACGCACTTCATCACCGGCAACGACCATGAGGGCTGGTGGCAGAAAGAGGGCTTCAACTTCGGTGCGTATCTCGAATTCGTGGCACGCACAAGTTTTCAGCGCACCGACCTGCACTACATCGGGCACGTTGAAGCGGACATCCTGCTGCGCGCCGGCGAATTTACTCAGGTGATGAAAATCCAGCACCCCGGCGGCGGCTCGGCCTACGCTCGGTCTTACAAGGGCCAGAAAATGGTGGAGAGCTTCCAGGGCGGCGAGAAGCCGGCCATTCTGGTGCAAGGCCACTATCATGTAAGCGGCTACAGTTTTGACCGCAATGTTCACATCATCGGCATGCCCGGTTTTCAGGACCAGACCATCTTCGGCCGCACAAAACATCTGCGCTACGAAATCGGCGGCGTCACGCTGGACTTCAAAATGTCGTCCAAGACCGGCGCCATTACTCGAATTCGCCCTGAATTCTGCATGTTTTTCGACCGCGGTTTTTATAAAAAATTCCTTGCGTCGGACAAGCTTCTGGTGCATCCTATCCGGACCGTGGTGAACACTGGTAACATTTAGCGCCCCGTAAGCGCCTAAACCTACAGAGACAATGAACAAAATCATCCTAATGGCGCTGCTCGTGGCAGCGGTCCCGGCGTTCGCCGGAGTCAAGGAAATCGGCACCGTGAACGGCCTGAAGGTCGTCCGCATCAAGACGGCCGGCGTGTTCGCTCCGAGCACGACGACGGTTGTGGTGTTCGACCCGAAGAAGCCCGGCACCATCGAAGCCGTTCTGAACGGCACCGGCGGTCCGGGCTTCGTTCCGGCGGTCGCGACGGCCGGCGGCATCGTGGGCGGCGCGGCTGTGCTGCGTCCGGCTCGCACGAAGGTCCAACAGTCCGGCGGCAATGCCACCGGCGTGGGAGTCGGGACGGGCGGCAATGGCACCGGCGGCAATGGCACCGGCGGCAATGGCACCGGCGGGGCCGGCGGCGTTGGCGGTGGGGCCTTCGTTCCTCCTGGCCACCAGAACAACCCCAGCAACAACTAATCATATGCCCCCTGTCTCGGAATTCCACGCAATCGAAACCCTTCAGTTTTCTCCTGCGGCGGAGGACCTGCTTCGCCGGAAGCTGAGTGAAACCACGCCCGCGGACCGGGAAGAAGTTCGCCGGCTGTTCTTGGAAGACACCCTGGCTGACGCGGCCGTCCTCGGGGAAGCCCTGGCTCGCGCCAAGGGCCACCTCAAGGCGCCCGTGTGCCTCGCGGCCTTCCCGCTGGTCGTGGACATCAGCGCGCTGGAAGCCCAGTTGCGCAAGGTCCACGAATGCGTGGCCAACGCCGCGCTCGAGATGTCCAAGCTTTCGGACATCGTTTGCCCGGAGTAGTAGCACCTGCCAATGGCGCCACGGACGGCGCCCGATTTGTATGATGACCGCCATTGCCTTCGCCTCGTGTGGAATTTCGTGTCTCGTGATGCTGTGTTACATGCGCCAACAGGACAAGCGCATTGACAAATTGCAGTGCGACCTGTTCCACTATGCCACTCATGAATACGTCATGGGTCGGTTCACCAACGTGTGGTCCGAAATTCACCACACCCAGGACGCCGTGAGTAAACTCCAGGCGAAGCGAGGTGCCAAGTGACTTTTTGCGAAAAGAGCAAAGCCACTAGAACCGACGGACACCGATACACCATCGCGCTGGCGCCCGGCATCGGTATCTTGGCGCCCTACGTGGACGAGCTGATGTCCGGGGGCTGGGTTCCGACTGGCGGCGTCGCGTTCGACGAGGACGAATACGCATATCAAGCATTGACCAAACCAACTACTACTGACTAATGAAACGAAAACTCTTTTGCATCTGGTTCGCGTGTGTGGCTTTTGCCTACGCGGCTCTGGCCGCGCCGCTACCGTCGTTCAAAAACGTTCCGGGGTATTGCGTGCCCATGAAGTGTGACCCCTTCAGCCGCGCCGCGCTGCGCGCACTCCACGCTCACGGCATCCCCGCGCACCGCGTGGTTTATGGCTGGTCGCAGTATGGCTATGGAAGCCAGTCCCACGCCATCGTCCTTTTCCAGTGGGAGGGCAAGTTTTATCTGATGGACAACGCCCGCCAAGTCCCGCATCCCGTCGCCGCCAAGACCGACTTGGGTTGCGTCAACCGCACGGTCCGCAACTGGAATACGCACTGCTGGATGGTGGACGAGAACGGCGACCGCATCGCGCCGCGCAAGATGGCGGACCTTTTTGCTCCGAATCCTGCTTGGCTAAAACAACTACAGGTGGGCCGATGAAAATCAGCGAAGTCATCGCCGAGTTGGAAAAACTAAAGACCGAGCACGGGGACATCCCGATGGTCGTTCGCTGGTATGACCAATTCTGGGAAGAAGTCGGAGACGTGACCGTGGGCTCCCACTATTTTATGCATCATGGCGACGGCGGCAACTACAAAGAAAAATCGGCGACCCTGACGCCATGAAACGCCTCGATGAAGTTCCTCGGGACCTTATGGTGCGGGCCGGTATTCGACTCTTGCGGCAACACGGAACGAGAGCGGTGAAGGGCGCCCCGGTCTGGGTGGCTGTGGTGGACCTTTGTGGCGTCGGCAGCACGTCCGCCTGCGCCATATGCAAGGAGCTGGGAATCGACCCCGGCGTCTCCATAAGAGACACTCTCGTATGAAACCCTTTTACGCCAAACTCCCGAACCCGCGCGAATACTGGTGCGAGAGTCACCGGCGCTGGGCCACGCATGTTTTTGTCCGCTTACACGCTCCGCCCGCTATCTGCTGCGCGCCCGGGCTGGGCGGAATTATGTTGCCCTGTTTTTGTAGAAAGAAACCCGATGAACCCACTTCGCTTACACCTGCTCGGATTACCTAACGCCCCCGTCAGCGAAAAATACTCGCTTGACGGATTCGCTGCCGCCGGCCACCGTTTCTCCCGGATGATGAAATCACTCGGACACCACGTCATTTTGTATGGCGCGGAGGGCAGCGACGCCCCGTGCTCGGAATTCGTGCAGTTGATTTCCGAAAAAGAACGGACCCAATTGCTGGGCAACGCCCAATACCAACACGCAATCATGGACGAGCGGTATCCGCTCTGGCAGCTCGGGAATTCCCGCGGCGCTGCGGAGGTTTCCCGTCGGAAACAGGCGGGTGATTTCTTGCTGACCATTGGCGGCTGGTCGCAGTCCCCGATTTTCCATTTCAATCCGGAGCTGCTGGCCGTTGAGTATTCGATTGGCTATGAGGGCAGCTTCGCGGACCACCGCGTCTTCGAAAGTTACGCCTGGATGCACGAATCATATGGCCGGCAGGGCATCCGCGACGGACGATTTTTCGACACGGTGATTCCTGTCCCTTTTGACCCGTCGCATTTTCCATTTGCGGACAAGCCCGACGATTATTTTTTGTATGTGGGACGCCTCATCGAGCGAAAGGGCATCGGCATCGCGTGTCAGGCGGCTACGGCCGCGGGCGTGAAGCTGAAAATCATCGGCCACGGCGGGGACACCAAATTCATCACCGGGGGTCACGAATACCTGGGGGCTGTTGATTGGCGCCTCCGCAACGAGCTTGTGGCAAAAGCCCGCGCGGTGTTTACCCCAACGATTTATCTCGAGCCCTTCAACTGCGCGGCTGTCGAAGCCCAAATGTGCGGCACGCCGGTCATCTCCACGGACTGGGGCGGCTTCACGGAGACTGTCGAGCAGGGGCGCACGGGCTTCCGTTGCTCGTATCTAGGTGAGTTTGTCCGAGCGACCCGTGACGTGGAAAACCTCGACCGAAATTACATCCGCGACCGCGCGCTTGCAAAATACTCGATGCATGTGCTGCGGCACGACTACGACCGGTATTTGAACCGGCTTACGAAGCGCTGGAAGGCCGGCTGGAACGCCCTGGACTGACAATTTTCCGCGCGTCAGTTGTAACCAACTTCATCACCTCCGGAGCGTGGTCGTCCCGGTTGGCTGACGGGCCGGTGCAAATCGGTTCGTATCGGTCATCAAAACGAAACCGGTTTTTGCACAGCGGGCACTCGTAGACAAACACACCGCGCGTGACGAGCTGGGTGCCCGGCACGACGCGTGTGTATAGCGGCGAAAAGAGAGGCTTAGACGTATTCATAGCCCCACGCCCCGAAGTTCGGTGCGTTGGTTGCGATGGAATCCGCCCTCACCTGCAAAATGCCCGCCGATGGGATGACCCACCAGCCGTTCGCTGTGAGCGGAACGCCGGGCGTGATGACTTGGTTTTCCACGAGGACCGTTCCCTCACCGCCGGCTTCTCGACTGAGAAACGCGTTGTGAGTTGTGGTCAAGACGTTGAAAACGTAGGTCCGCATGATGCCGGTGACCGCCGTTGCCGTGTAGACTGTCGCGTAGGTAGCCGTGATGGCTGTCGGTGCGCGAAGTTCTTTTGGTGTGTATACTGCCATAGTGTTTTGTGTTAGTTGCCGCCGTTAGAAAAATGTTATGACGGTGACTCGGCCTGTTCCGCCCGTGCCGCCCGTGCCTCCCGTTGGTCCGGTTATGGCCGAACCGCCACCGCCGCCCCCGCCGCCCGGGAATCCGCCGTTGCCGCCGTCGTGGCCGGGGCCTGTGTTGGACCCGCCCCCGCCGCCGCCTTGGCCGCATAGAAAATCAGTTCCCGCGTCCGCTCCGTTACCGCCCGCGGTTGTGCTTCCGTTCGCTGCTCCGCCTACGGAATAGGCAAAGCAGGCTCCGCCGCCTTCGCCCTGTTGTAATCCGGCTCCGGTTGGGATTGCCCCGCCGCCGCCTCCACCGCCGGCTCCATACATAGAATCGCCACCTGGGCCGACCGTGCTTCCTCCGCCGACCGCGCTGCCTCCGCCTCCGCCTCCGCCTCCGCCATGTTCTGCCCTTCCGCCGGTTCCTGTTGCGCCCTGACCGCCTTGTCCGCCGAGTGCGAAAGCGTTGGCCCCCGTTCCTGGCGCTCCGCCGGCCACGGGAGTGGCTCCGGTTCCTGCGGCTCCGTCGCCGGCCGTGCCGCCGCCGCCTCCGCCGATGCCGGTAATGCCAGACGAGCCGCCTGATGCCGCCCCTTTTCCTCCGCCGCCGCCTCCGGCTAAAACAAAAGTCCCGAACCTCGAAAAGCCGCCGGCTCCTCCGTTGGTGCCGCTGGCCGCGCCGCTGCCGCTGCCGCCTGTCCCTGGGGCACCACCCGTCACTGCCACGCTTGTAGGCAGGTTGTCGGCGTTAAAGTTTACCTGCATCCTCGCGCCGCCGCCTCCGCCGGCGCCGCCCGAGCGTTTGCCTGTGGCACCAGTGACAGTGGTTCCGCCGCCACCACCAGCACCGCCGCCAATGCAAATAACGGTTACACTTCTGGCCCCGGTTGGTTTGTTCCATGTTCCGGGGCCAGTGAAAATTTGAATGTCCGGCGGGCTTGCGCCGGCACCGGTCGGACCTGTGGGTCCCGTGGGGCCAGTTGCACCAGTTGGACCGGTGACGCCGGTCGGGCCGGTCGGACCAGTGACACCGTCAGTGCCATCGGTTCCGTCAATGCCGTCAAGTCCATCGGTGCCCGTTGGACCAGTCGGACCGGTTGGTCCGGATGCGCCCGTTGGGCCAGTCGGTCCTGTCGGCCCTGTGGGACCTGTCGGACCAGTCGCGCCCGTTGCACCAGTCGCGCCCGTTGCGCCGGTAGCTCCGGTTGGTCCGGTCGGCCCCGTGGGACCCGTAGGACCGCTGGCACCCGTCGCGCCGTTGAGACCATCGACGCCATCCTGGCCGTCTGCACCCGTCGGTCCAGTTGGACCAGAATCACCAGTCGGGCCAGTTGGCCCGGTTGGTCCTGTCGGACCTGTCGGACCACTTGCACCGGTGACTCCTGTCGGACCTGTTGGACCCGTTGGGCCGCTCGCGCCGGTTGCGCCATTAAGACCATCGACACCGTCTTGACCGTCGGCACCAGTTGGCCCGGTTGGACCTGTGGCTCCCGTCGCCCCCGTGGCTCCCGTGGCTCCCGTCGGACCCGTCGGTCCAGTTGGACCAGAATCACCTGTCGCGCCCGTCGGTCCGGTTGGTCCTGTGGGACCGGTTGGACCTGTGGGGCCAGTCGCACCCGTGGCGCCGTTAAGACCATCGACGCCATCTTGGCCGTCGGCACCAGTTGGACCAGTTGGTCCAGTTGGTCCAGTCGGACCAGAATCACCCGTTGCGCCAGTCGGACCAGTTGGCCCGGTCGGTCCAGAATCACCTGTTGCGCCTGTCGCGCCCGTCGGTCCAGTTGGACCTGTCGGCCCCGTGGGACCTGTTGGACCACTCGCGCCGCTGGAACCGGGCGCGCCGTCCAGGCCGTCGGCACCATCTGCACCCGTTGGTCCAGTCGGACCAGTCGGACCCGTCGGACCGGTTGGCCCCGTTGGACCAGAGGTGCCGCTGCCTTTCGGATTTCCATCTGCGTCGAACGAACCACAAAAAGTAAAAAGCTCGTTTACCCCGAGAACAACCCGCTGCAACAAACGAAGGCTCGCGCCGTCTACGTAGGTAAAAATCAGAGTCACCGGTGCCGTGTCGGCGTTGAAAACAGTGATTTCTTTGATGATGCGGCGCGTGGCCGCGGCCGGCGATGACACCACAGTGACCGGTGTCGCGCCATTCAGCGTTCCGTCAAGCGAGCCCTCCGTAAACGTTGCGCCGGTGTCGTCAGACCAATGCGATGTCCAGTCGGGGTTGATTGTCGCAGCCGCACCGGTCATTTCGACCGTGATGGACTTGTCAATCGCGTCTAAAATCAGGATATTCACGGTTCAGCAACAATTTGAAAAAAACCACGCCGGCGCCAAACTCATCGAGCTTGAGCCCGTCCCGGCCGGACCGGTTGGCCCCGGCTGGCCGGCATCGCCAGTATCGCCCTTTGGTCCCGGTGGACCGGTTGGTCCAGTAGGGCCAGCCGCCCCGGCTGGTCCGGTCGCGCCCGCGCCGCCGCCACCTCCGCCCCCGCTGTCACCATCCTCAAAAATCTCGAAGTTCCAGCCGCGCCATAACTCGGAACCCGAAACGGTGTCCACCGTGATGACCAGAGTTGTGCGGGAGAGCGATTCAATCGGACCTTCCAGGAACACGGCCGGATTTTCGGCCGCGGTTGCCCGCACCCGGCTGCCCGGTGCGAATGATACGTTGTCCATCGTCTGGCGAAGGGCAAAGACGGCCGAACCCAGTTGGACGGCTACCAGAGAAGGCGATGAATTGCTCCACGAGACGATGGCCACGGGTTACACCACGGGCTTAGAAATCGCATTGAGCACCCGGCCACGCCCAGGTGCAGGACCCGAGGTCGGGGAACCCGGCATCAAGTTACTGACGCGCGAGCCTAGGAGCCTTTTCTGCGTGCCGGCGGACGGCGGGGGACCAGAAGACACGGGAGCGGCTGCGGCTTGTCCTGGGGCAGCCAGGGCAGCCGGCGCCCCGTCTGGCGCGGCCGTCGCGTCCGGGGTTGTTCCGCCCCGGCGGGCAGCTTCGAACGACTGCACGAGTTGCTCGAAGGGGACGCCCATTTGCTCGAGCTGCCCGGCTTTGTCCGCATCGACAACCTCTTGGGGCTTAACAATTAACCCGTTAAAAAGCACGAAATTCCCCGGTATAGATTGGGATTCAAACGCGGCGAAACCGACCTTTTTCAAGGCGTTCGCGTTTTGGCTAAGAGTCTTGACTTCAGGCAGTTCGGAATCCATCGGACCGTAGGTGACCGGCGGGGAGCCGTTCATCAAGGCCGCAACCGCGGGAATCTTGGCCACCGCCTCCGGCAAAACCGGCTCGCGCGCGGGAGTTTGCGACTCTTCGGCGGGCATTACTTCGCCGGCTTCGGCGACCGCCGGCTCGGCAACCGGCTGGATATCTTCAGGCATCACGGGCATATTCTAAGAAGTGGGGGGTTTGGCCAGCTTGTCAACCGACTTGTCGCGGTCCGGCACGATTTGGTCCTCGTGCGCCGCCGTGTGCAGCATCTCAACCAGAAATTGCATCATTTCCGGCGAAAAGTCCTTTTCGATTTCCTCGCGCTTAGGTTCGGTTTTCATCAACGTTAATCTTCGCTCGGGACAAGTGGAATGTCAAGCTGGCCGGACTTGCGTTGTTCGGTGCGTTGCCGGGCGTCCCGCCCCTGGCGCGAGGCTTCCTTTTTCGCCGACACCGGGATATCTAACGTCTCCGGGTGTGCCCCCGGCTCAAGCGACTGGAGCCAGTAAGCGTAGTCCGACTTGGCCGCGCCAACAAAACCGGTCCAGCCATTGTCTTCCCAGCGCTGCTTCTCCGAAAACCAAACCAGCGCTTGCAACGCGTCGGGCTTCACGCCCATTTTGTCCGCGGCCATTTGAAAAGCCTTCTGTGCGGTCGTGAAGTTTTCCGCAGAGATGCCCCAGCCGGCCGGCGGCGCCACCCGCCACTGGCCTTGCAACGACTCCGGGGACTGCCCCAGGCGCATTAGAAATCGCGTGGCCCAGATGTCGATAGTCGCATCGTGGCCCTCGCCCGTCAGGTTCGACAAAAAGTTTTTCACCTTCGGTCCGCCTACGTCCTCGAGCCACGTTCCGGCCAAAACATCGAGCACGGCGAACGAGTGCATCCCGTATTTCGCCGGTTCGCCGGTTGCGCTGGACTTGCGCTTGGGCAACAGGTCATGTTTGTCCACAAACCATGTCAGAAAGTTGTTTCGGTTTTTCTGACCAACGACCGTCGCGTCCGGCTTGTGTGTTCCACCGGTTTCCTCAACCCATTCGCTGACCTCCGGTCCGCCGGTCTTCCATTCGGCCCGGCCCTCCTTGTATTTTTTCACAAGGCCGTCATATTCGCCGCGTCGGGCGGCGTTCCAGGCGTCGAGCGCGTAGTAAAAATTGACCTGCACCCCGTTTTGGGGTGACGTGGCAGCAAGCAACTGGGCAAACAGTCCGGGGTCGGCCCCAAAGTATTTCTTGATGAGCTTGACCGCGTCGTCATACCACGTCAGACCCTTGTTCATCTCCGGATTCTTGAGCGCGGTGTTCGCTTCATCCACAATTTTGTCCGACAACGCTTGGGCGATGGCCTCTTGTTTCGGAACGCCCGGGTTATTCCGGACTGCGTCGCGCGCGAGCGGCGTCTGGTCAAGCACGGCTTCTTCGTCGGCCGGTGTCAATTTGCCGCCAGTGAGTTTCAGCTTGTCTTTGGAGTCCCGAACAAACCGCGTAGGATACGCTTCCGGGTAGGCTTTGTCCATTTCCTCGTTGTGCGACTTCGCCGCGGCTTCCGCGGTCTTCGGCGTAAGTTTTTCCTTGGCCAGATATCCTTCACGCTCGTCACCACCAAGCGCCCGAGCACGCTGAATAGCGGACGGACCGGCCTTGGGTGCGCCCGCGCGAGGATTCACCGAGTCCAGCATTTTTTCCAGCTCTATACGCGGGTCATCCGCATCAAAAAGCTTGGCGGTTGCTTGGTCCGTTACGTTGCCCTTGCTGTCCAAAAGCGTGAGCCGAACGTTGTCCACGTTCTCCGCGTTGTCATCCAGAAGTTTTTCGATGGCCCGTTTCTGGGCACCCCTGTAAAAGTCCTTGTTCACTTCGACAACCATACGGCCTGCGTAATCGCGAGCGCGGACGAAGCCCTTATTGAGCGCGTCAACGCGGTCCATAACGGTCGCCTCCGACCCGAACGCGGTCCCGAATTGGTCGTTCAGTCGGGACGAGTTTTCGCCCAACCACTGTTCGTGGAAATCAGTGTCCAGGCCCACAAACTCACCGTCCGGCAGAATCCAACCCGTCGGTTTTCCAGACTTAGGCTTGGCTTCCTCCGGCACGTTGTATTTCGAGTAGTCGGTTGCTGCGACCCGCGCCATGGCTTGTTCTTCCGTCTCTCGACCGGCCGCTTTGCGTTTCTTCGGCAAGTATCCGCCTCGAGTTTCTTCTGCGACTTTTTTCAGCTTGAGCGTTTCACTCAGTCCGTCGAAGGTGGGGACTCGGTCTTCAACAGTGAAGAGTCCTTTGTAACTGTCACCGACCTGTGGAAAAGATTCGTCCATGCTCGAACGCACCAGGACCGTAGCGTCCGGCTTAACCTGTGCATGAACGTTGGACAAAATCTGGCCCTTTGCTTCGGGCGTTGTGCCAGCGTCCAGCGCCACGACCACATTGTCATAGTCACCCAGGCGAGCTTCTTCTCCGGCGCCAGAAAACATTCGGCCTTTGACTCCGGCTTTGTTGAGAACTTTGTTTCCAACCGATACCGCTTCGGGTGCGATGTCCAGCCCGTCCACTCGGCGACCCAGGTTTTCCTCCAGGAGAATTTGGCTAATAGGCATCGGCCCGCTTCCGACAAATACGACCGAGCCCTTGTCCACCAACTTCGCTTCGTCCGCGAGCGTTGTCTTATACGAGTCATAGAAAGGGTAGTCGGAGATTTGCTTAGCGCCGGCGATTACCTCTTTCGCGAAGTCGGCTTCCTTGCGGAATTCAGACTCCGGCGTGAGGGGTTCTTCGGTAAGCATTCCCTTGCGCGCCTCAGCCGCAAAAGGCGCGGTCCGCTCGGGATACGCTTTGCGCCAGCCGGACGGGCCGGCAGCCGAGCCGCTGTCCGTCGCAGCTTCGATGGCTTCTCGGAAAAATTGTGCTTTGGTCGCGTTGGCGGATGCCTCGTCGAGCGCGTCAAAGTTCCCGGCCTTGACCTTGGCCATCGACTCCTGGGCCGCTTTGCTTGCGGTTTCCTGCGCGGACAACAGCGCGGCCACGTCGTCTTTGGACTTCAGACCCAGGCCCAGCTCGTATGCCGTCCGAGTCAGCGAGCCGCTAGGCCCGAAGAATTGTTGCCACTCTTCCGGGGTCGTCTTGTGAACATCCTCGATGGTTTTGGCCACGGGCTGGTCAGTCAAAAATCCGGCGCGGGCGATGTCAGTAGAACCTCCCCGTCCCGTGATGGAGGGCGCCCGGCGCGCGGTGACAATGTCGGGTGCGTTTAGTCGTTCGACGACCGTGTGTAAATTCTGAACCGGCATTCCGGCCGCGCGAAAACGGTTGCGCAACGGATTGGTTTCGCGCAGCTCCACCGGACCGCGGCCCTTGGTCGCTGTCTCGGGGTAAACCGGAATTTCGGTGCCCGGAGCGATACGCTCGGACTCCAAGCCCTGGGCCGCGCGGATTTCCTGCGCCTTGATGTTGGCCGGGAGCTGGCCCTTCACCGTGCGGGCAGTCGCGGGCGGACCCACATCTTTTCCCTGGAGCAGATTGAGCCACTGTTCCTTCTCCGCGCCGAGCAAAATACCTTCGCCCCGCTCGGCGGGGATTGACGCACCTAGTTCGGCCGGCGGACGCACCAGCGGCTCGCCACCGCCGCGGAAGCCGCGGTCTTGATTGTCCCAGTAACTATTCAGGTCCGCCATCAGGTCGTTCAGACCGTCGGGGGTCAATGCCCCGTTGGCGTCTGTGGCCCACGGCACCGGCTCGCCCGTGGCTTTGGCCCACTGCACCGTCCGGTCCACGTTGGCTAAAACTTTGTCCGTGCTGCGCGCAATGAGCTGCGGCATGCCAGACTTCGTCGTCTCCCATCTTGTGGGACGCAATTCCTTGCCATGAAGTTCGCGCGCCTCGGGCGGCAGCCCGCGGCCTTCTTCAATCTCCACGGCGCGCTCGGGCTCGGTCGCGTTAAACTTCTCGGCCTTAGCGCCGGAATGCTCAACCTGAAGCCCGACATTCTCGTCCATCGCGCGATTGACTTCCTGGACCGCTGGTTGGTTGGGCTTTCCTTCGGCCCACTTCTGAGCGACTCCGGCGTTCGTCGTCTCAGCACGACGGGCCGACAAATCTTTCTGCGTGGTCCGAATGGAGCGCGCCGTCGGCTGACCTTCGACTGGCACCGGCGCGGGAGGGGTCGCAGCCGGGGCAGGTTCGGGTTGGGCCGACGGCTGCTCAAAAAGAGGTAGTTCGCCCTGCGCCGTCACAGGTTCAACGGGGACTTCCACGGGCTTGGGCGGTTCGGCCGTCACCGCCGGCTCAACCGGCAACTCCACAGCGGTCTTGGCTTGCGCCTGTCGCTGGTTGCGCTCGCTGAGTATTTCACCCGTAGCGTTTTCCAACGCCTTGCGGAGACTGTAGGACGGCCGCAAATCCAGCCCAGGCGTTGCCCGGCCGGCGGTCATGTCAATTCCCAGCGCTTCACCAAGCTGGACCGCAGCATCCAAAAATTTCTGCCTAAATCCCGACTTCGCCGGCGGCAAGCCCAACGTCTCGAGCGGCGTGTTGTATAACAGGTTCGCCCAGTTGTCCGCGATGAATTCGCTACGGGCTTCATCGGGCGTGACCGCACGTCCGAGCTGTTGCTCATAGTGAGCCTGCAACGCATCGAGTTCCTCGGGCTTATACGCTTTTCGAACCGCGTCGTGCAGCGCTTCGCGAGCCTCGGGCGCCATCACGCTCTCGAGGACGTGGGAAAATTCGTGGGGCGCGTCAGCCGACGACTTGACGAGCGTAACCATCTCGCCAACCCCCGCATCGTCGGCCATGAAAATCTTGGAGATGCCACGAGACTGAGCTTCTGCTGCCACAGCCGCGGCTTGCTCAGGCGTCAGCGCTTGACCGCTGTTCGCGCGGACGGTGTCGTTCTCGATTGCTTTGGCAAACGTTGCGTCGTCCACCAAAAACAGCTTTTTGCCGAATGGCCGGAGCGTTTCCCGCAGGCTGTCCACCATGTTTCGGGAATTCTCGGGTGTATGAGATGCGACCTGCTCGTGGACCGTGTTAAGTTCGGTGAAGCCATCATAGGCCGGAGACTGTGTTTTCTCCCAGGTGATTTGGCCGGGGTCGAAATAGCGCTTGGCCGCGCGCTCCGCGACGGCGCCCTTGACGCCCGCGACGCCGCCATGAATTGCGCCGCCCACCGCACCGACACCCAGCAAGCCACCTTGGGGCTCATCGGTTGACAGTGCAAGCGGGGCGGTCGCAGCGGCACCTTTTGCGGCGCCGGCCACGGGCGGTTTGACAAATGCAGCCGCGGACTTCGCGGCATCCAAAACTTTAGCTCCGGTCGTCGTCTGAAGGCCCAGCGAGAGCTGGCCCTTCGGGGCCGCGCCGGCGGCTTCGCCAACTTCTTTTGCCACACGACCGCCAACCTCGATAATTTTTCCGGCGCCCTTCACTGCCAGCCCCGTAGACACGGCTTTGATATAATGACCCGAACCCAAGCCCGCCGCAGTAAAAGTAGGAAGATGAGCCGCCTTCTGAACGAGCTGTCCGGTTACCTCCGCCCCGCGGCCCACGAGCTGCGCGCCCTTGGCAGCCGCTTGGCCCGCTTGGCGACCCAAATAATTCAACGCAGCGGTTGCGCCGGACTGGTTGGCCGCGGTAAAAAGAACCTTGCCACCCAGGCCAACGGCCTTGAGTCCGCCGCCGGTGGCGACGAGCGTAATCGGGTCGGTCAAACTCAGTAGCTTGATGTTTTCCGGGTTGAGTTCGACGCCTTCGCTGACGAGGTCTTTGACACCTTCGCCACTCGCGAGACCTTCGACGGTTTCGCGCCAACCGAGGTCTTTGAATAACTCGTTTTTGAGTTCATCGTCAGTAATTTTTCGCCAATCTTTTTTACCGCCCAGTTCAAAAGCGGGTCCAACCAGCTTGCGGGTGCCTTGTCGGACCATATCCTGCAACGAGCCAACCGCGGTCTGCGAGCCGGCGATGGCTTCCGCGATTGCTGCTTCCTTCCCATCCTCCGTCATGTTCTCCCACTGGTCGCGCTTCTCCGGGTCAGTGCCCTCGCCGCGGAGCTTCATGGTGACTGAATCCACCAGAGGTGCAATAGCAATGTCGCTAATGTTCTCCAGTCGTTTCGGAACAGACTTCAAGATGTCCTTCAGAAGCGGCAAAGTGTCCTTCTTCGCGGATTCGTAAGTCTTCTTGAGAGTGACGCCCTCAGCTTGCGCTTCACGATAAGTGTCCAGCGCTTTTTGGTAGCGACGCGGGTCGCTGAAAACATTGTCCTTGTTCGCGAAAATGAACTCGTGAATCTTGAAATTCGGGTCACGCGCCAAGTCCTTCGGGTCCCGCTCATCCAGAGCGTCGGCTTGACGCTCGCCCTTGAACGCGTCCGAGACTTCCTCTTCGCCTGCAAAAGCGTCCGCCTGCTGCTCACCCGCAAACGGGTCTGCCGGCTGCGCCTTCTCTCCAGGGGCAAGCGGAGGCGCGGGGATGCCCTTCTTCGCGAGCGCTTCCCGCATCTGCTTGCGGCTCTCAGCAAGCTGCGCCTCCACTTCGGGAGTAATCGCCTGCGGCTCCGCGGGAGCGGGAACGATAGGGATGTCCGTGAACGACTCGCCCTTCCTCAAGTCTTCGATAACAGACGGCATAGATTACGGCGTTGGGGGCCGGTAGTTTCGATTCACGAATTTTCGGCCGTCAGGCGACATATAAAACTGCGCGTCTGCCGGGGCCTCCGCGGGCGAATTCACTGTCGGAATGGGCTTCTGCTGAACCGGGGCAGCGCCGGCGGCAGCGGGAGCCGCGCCGGCCGCGGGAGCCGGCTGCTGTTGTTGACGCTGTGCCTGAGCCGCTTCTCGCTGCTCGAATTCTCGAATCATTTCCTGATGCTCCGTGGGCACTACCGAACCAACGGCATGACCGCCCGTGCGCTCCTGCTCGGAGAACTGTTTGATGATTGGCGCCACGTTTGCGAGCTGCCCGTCCACCACATCTTCGGACGCAGCCAACAGTTCAGTTCGTTGCTCTGGCGTCAAAATCGTTCCCGCCAGCACTTTGTTATATAAGCCCTTAATCTTCTCGGGCACGCTACGCGCGTTTTCCACCGTCGCATACTCGCCCTCTCGAACGGTCGAGCCGGGGTCCAAAATTTTCATCCAGGAAAAAATGGCCGCTTGGTCGCGGAACGGCGAGGGATTCTTGGTCGTGTTCAGCGCACGCAAAAGTTTGTTGTAACCCGAATGCACTTTGTTAAACTCATGGACCGGGGGCTGCGCGGTATATTCCTTGCGCAGCGGGTCTGTCTGGGGAGCCTCCGCGGTCACCGTGCGGACTCCGCTGACCGGCTGCCCAGTCTTCGTGACCATCTGGCCCGTCACCGTCTTCTGGCCCGTAGGGGTTACCGTGGTAGTCGTCTGCTCCGTCGCTCCAAGCGTGAGCTGACGGTCCAGGTCGCGTTTTTCCCTGGCCTGAAGCGCCGTCTGGATATTCTTCAACGTCTGCGCGGTGTCAACGATTCCATCGGGACCAACAGGAAGTTCCAGTCCCTCGTGCGCTGCCGTATCCGAATGCAGTTTGGACAACGCCTCAATCGAACCGCCGCGGCGCAAGTTTTCAAATTCCTGGCGGGCTTTGAGCGCATGGCCCTGTTGCAGCACGGGGGACAGCGCCTCTTTGCGAAGCAGGTCCCGCGCCTGAAGGTGATGAATCAAGTCCTCAGAATCCCACTCGTTTAGCAAGTCGGAGGTCGGCATCTTTGCGAATTTGTCTTCAAACTCTTTCCGATACTTCGCGTAATTCGGATGCTGTCGTGAAACATTAGGTCCAGCCATAATCAAAATCCTCCCCAACCAAAAATATCATCCTCCGCGGACGTAGCCGGCGCCGCGCTGAATTCACCAGTGCTCCCCGTGAACTCTCGGACCGGAATGGCGTTACCATACTGGTCTGTGGTTCCCGTTATGCCGCTTACACCTCCACCGGGTGGCGGTCCCATCAACTCACCGCCCCCGAGCGGGGACACCCCGAACGTGGGCGCAGTTGGCTGTCCGGGCGTGACGCCCTGGGACGGCGCAGCCGCGGGTGCGGGCGGCGTGATAGTCGGGGCAGCCGGAGCGGGGGCGTTGCCCTCTTCCATCTGCAACCCGGTCTTGCGGGCGGTCCCATTCTGCTCCAAAAGTTTTCGCTTGTCAGTCTGACTGGCCGCAGCGTCTTTGCGCGCCTGCTCTTTGGCCGCAGCGTCCTCTTGCTGGGCCTTTTTCTGGGCTTCGCTCGAGGCAGCTCCGCCGCCTCCGCCGCCACCGCCCGAATTCTGAGCGAGGTGCAGATTGTTAATCGCCTGAACCAGCGCGTTCGCCGCGAAGGTCTTCGCCTCATAGTTTACTGGCACCAGCGGAATGTCTAGGGGCATATTAAGCCTTTGCCGTCTTCATCTGTTTGATTTCCTTCACGAGCGCTTTCACACTCGCCAAGGCCACTCCAATCGCATCGACAATGGGGATGGTTTTCGCATCTCCCTTGCCGGAACCAAAAAGCACGTCCCAGTCCTGAGCCATTGGGCCAGTGTGCCGACCCTGGGGAACGTTCTCCACGTCCTTTTTGTAGTCCCAGTTCGACACCGGCAGCCGGGAAACCTTTTCCAAAATCGCAGACTCGTCCGCGGTCTCGATATTTTCCTTCGAATTCTTGTCCGACATCATTCCACCGGCCATGCCCATGATGGAACCCATGCTGCCCTGAGACGCTTGGCTACCGCCACCGCCGCCTCCTCCGCCGGCCCCGCCGTAGGCGCCAGTCGCCGTGCCGCCCCAGTTACCGGCGGACTGATTCAGCGCGGTGTCGCGGATTCGCGCAAACTCCAAGGCGCGCCACGCGCGCAGATTCTTAATCTGCGAGTTGATGTCGCGCTGCGCCTGACGACCAGACAAGTCGAGGTTCAACATCTCGCGGCCGGTCAAACCCGTGCCCGTGCCGGCCTCCGTCGAGTTGGCCAAACCAAAAATTGCAGCCGAGCGCGCCAGACCTTCTCGCTCTGCGGACTGAATCGTCGGGAAAATAGACCCGAGAATCTTCGCGCGGGACTCCGTCATCGATTGTGCCGTGTCCGCGAGCTTGGTCGCTTCCATCGTGCGGGCCTGCCGAAGTTTTTCGCCTTCGCTGCCGAGGACTTTGCTCACGACACCGCCCACGGTCGCCGCCTGGGGTTTCACCCCCGCCTGGGCTGACCCGCTGACGCCAGCGCGAATCAACTCAGCTTGATATTCTGCCGGCAAGTCGCCGCCCATCGCCAGCACGTCGTTCGCTCGCGCGATGACGTTCTGCTTGAGCTTGGCCAACTCCGGGTCCTCGTCGATGTTCTCCGCGAAAAGCTTTCGGGCGGTCTTGCTGGACTCCAGCGCGGACACGGGCGTCTGCGCCTGTGCGAGAATGTCCTTGCGGGCCTGCTGGCCGGCGGCATACATCTCGGGCTCAAACTCCTTCTGAAGTTCGACTCGGCGGTCAAGGTAGCCCTTGTCGTATTGCTTGACCAAATTGGCAACGCGCTCCAGGTCGTAATCTTCTTTGAGCGCGGTGCGCTGGTCACGCAGACCGTTGCGCATGTTTTCATACGCGTCCTTCATCGCGGCTTCGTCAGTGAAGCGCATCGCGATTGACGCGGCAGTTCCGATAATAGCACCCATAATTACAGTCGTTTACGAAAGCCTAGCTCGATTACTTCGTAGCCGCGCTTTTCGAACATTTCCCGTCCTCCGTCTTTTTCGACGGTAAACATATGACCATGCACAATGTTCGTGCATCCGTGGAGCCGGGCATCCCGCTCGGCTTGGTCCAACAAAATACGTCCCAGCCCTTGTCCCCGGCATTCCGGCACCACATACAGAAAAACCATCGTCCCGGTCATCTGACCGTTGAACGTGTCCTCCATATACGTCGTCCCGACGACGCCTCGAGGCATCTCGTCCCGATTCCAGTCCGCCGTAATGGTCGCGTGACCGTTTTTTATGAGCGGAACCCACACGCGCTCCAATGCCGCCATGTCCAGCCGGCCAGGATACTTCACATCATCGAAGTATCGCTGGAACAGCGGGCGCAGCAAGGGAACCCCGTGCGGAACCACCCGGACCAAACTTAATTCTTGGTTAAGTGCCACAAAAACACAGTCGGCTGAATCGTGTTGTGCCCGGTCGCCGAGCCGGTGTAGCTGGGGGCATCTTCCATCGTGAACTGGCGACTCGTCACCAGTTGCGTGCCCGTCGAACCCAGCGAGGTGCCGCCCTGGCTACCGTTCGGGTTCGAGTGCGTCGTGCGACCCGTCTGCTGGTTAGGCGGCGTCGGAAGCGGGATACCCGCGTCCTGGATTTCCGTATCCGCGTCTTCCACGCGGAAGAAAACCAAATTCGCGTTTACGCTGCTGAGAAGAGTCGCGTGTCCGATTAAGTGCGTATGCTGCTCAACCTCCAAGGAGGTCAACACATGGGTTTCCTCGCCCGCGGTTTCTCCGGTCGCGCGCTGGGTGATGCCGCTAGGAACGGACGCCGCGTCTGCCGGAGACGCACCAAAATCCTTGGCCGCTTGACCAATCACTCGGCCCCGCTTGGATTCATCGTTCGCGTAAAGCAGCGACCATCCCGGGTTCGTTGCCAGCGCCACCGAGAGCGTGGGCGCCGTCACAGCTTTCACATCCCCGGGGGAGCCAGACACCGTGCGCCATGCGCTTCGTTCCCAATGAATCAGAACATTGATGTCCGTATCAAAATATGTCTCGAGGTCCACCGGGTTGCTCGGCCGGTTCACCGTGTTGCCGCTGTTCGGAACGCCGGGCGCTGCCTCCCATGAATTGCCGTCCCAGCCATACCAGCCCAGGGGTCGCGTGCCTACGGTGCGAAACCAGATGAGCGGGTCGTTGTTACCGGGCTGTCCGGGGTCGTTCGGACCGATAAACGCAAACGCGCTCAACGAATCCGAGATGTCCAGCGGGATATAGTGCCCGGTATTGATATCGAACACGTAGAGCTTGGTCCCGTTTTTGAACCACGGGCCAGAGTTGCTGGCCGGCTCCACATCGCCGATGACAAAAAAGTTGGTGCCGACGGGGGACTGGATGTCCATCCGCTCGAGCATGGCCGCGAAAAATTCCTGGGGCGTGCCTTCGAAGTCGGGCGGAATCTGCGACGCGACGATTACTAGATTGGTCTTTTGAAGTGGCATACGTTATGGGCGGCGCTCCAGCACCTCAACTCGGGTTTCCAGCGCCTTGAGGCGCTCACTCAGCGAAAACGTAAGTGCGAGCAAGAGCTGCACCGGATTTTCAAGATACAGGGCCAGGGCATCGCCGTCCCCAGAGTCCACCAGCGCGGTGAATGTTTTTACGGCGTCCTCGGTCACGATTACGAACGTGGACCCATCGCGCTTTCGGAAGTCGCGCGCGAATGCGTCCACCACCTTCGCCATGTTCTGATGAGCATCGCCGGGCGTCGGGCGTTTTGGGGGGTTCGCAGGACCGCCCGCGCCGCCTTGCCCGCCGCCAGGATTATTAGGATTCGCCATAAACTTTATTCGCAGAGCGGCACCACGACCGCCAAAGGTTCTGACGGATTCGACAAACCAAACTCGCCGAACGCCGACACTTGATAGTAATAGGAGGCACCCGCCACCACATCTTCCGCAAACGCGGGATTCTCTACCGACTGCACATACAAAAATGGTCCGGCCGGATTGTCGGCCACAAGCACGTTATACCCCAGCGCGCCAGGAACCGGATTCCAGGTCAACGTCACCGTTCGCGGGCATTCACTCACTACAGCTTGCAAATTCGTCGGTCCATCCGGCGCGATAATCGGCAGGAACGCCGACACGGACGTTCCGGTCCCGCTCCCGCTCTCTGACGGCCCCAGTTGGCAAATCAACGGCGACCGGTAGTTGATTCGCAGTTCCCGGCGGGTAATTCCCCGCAGTGCATCGAACTGAATCACAGTCCGGTCCCGGTCGAAGCGATGAGAGGCAAGGCCAGCTCAAGCTGGCGTGCCGCTTTTCGCCGCGCAGTCGTTCGCGCGATTTTATCCGCATCGTCTTGGCTGATGACAGACTCGCCATATCCGGTGCCGACTTCAGTCAAACCCTGCTCAGTCAACGTCACCGTCTGGTTGCTCGTGAATAGCGGGATGTTTTCATTTAATTCTTCGATTGAATCGGACGCCGCGCCGTCGAACCGAACAAAATTCTGCGCCGGTCCTTCGTCTTCTTCACACCGTCCCGACAACTCTTTATTCGGGCCGACTGCACCCGGGGTTCCAGGAGCCGGCTCCACGTATAAACGAATTCCACGAACAGCACCAGGACCAGAGCCAACAATGAGCAGTTGAAAAGATTCATCCAAAAAATCCAGATTAAAGGATTCCACCTCACACGCGGACAAGTCCTCTTCTGAGGCCAGCTTCCAGGCATCCTGCGTTCGCAGTGGCCGCGTCTGTTTCTTGAACGCGAACATTTTTTGGTCGCTGGTAATCGGGTGACCAACTCGAATCGAACCGCGAGGCGATTCAATTCGCTTCGTCATGATTCGTTTGTATCGTCCACGATAAGGACCCGCCCAGAATACCGCAAAATCATCCAGCCCCGCAAGCTCCGACAGATAAATGTCCGCATACCGCATGGTTTTGTCTTCCAGCGGAACGTTGAATGAGTAGGCCCGCGTCTCGACATACCACGTAATCGGGCATCCGTCGTCCAGGCGGTCCGGCGAAAAGGCTTCCCACAGTCGGTTCTGTCCGTCGAAGTCCACGCTCGCAAAAAAGATTCGGTTCGTCCCGGCGAAAAGACCCTCGAACCACTCAACAGGACGGGTTCCCGTCCACACGGAGTTCCACGCGAAGGGCGCCTGTTGATTTTTCTTCTGCCACGTAGCGCCGTCCAACACCCAGGTGTGGACGTTGTATCGGTCACAGTAAGGGACCGACACCAGCAAATAATTCTCGAAGGACCCGCACGCAACCCCGTGCAGGTCTTCTCCCAGGCGGGACTTGCTGTCCGTCATTTCGTTGTCCTCATACGGCGTCGCCGAAGACTGCCGAGTGAGCATGGCCGAATTGACATTCGTGAGGCCGCTAGACGAATACCACCACAGCAGCCCGTGCATAAGAATAACGGAACGCTGGGACACGCATCCCACTTCAGGGAACTGAACAAACTGAAAGTTCGGGACGTTATACCACGTCGCGCGGTCCCGGATTCCCGATTGAATCAGAGTCGTGGTATCCTGGGTGAAAACAAAGAGCTGAGCCAGTTCCGCGTTTGCCGTCGGTTCCGCCAGCGCCGTAATCTCTCCCGGAAGGGTAAACGACTCGAAGGTGGCGAAGTATTGGGGTTCGAGGAAGTGCCGGGGGTCATAAATGTCCGATGCGAAAAGCTTGGCGCCCTGAGCAACCCACAGCCGGTCGCCAGACCACGCCATCGGGCCACCAAGTTTGATATTTTCGTCGTGAACCGCGTTAAAGCCGTCGAACACCGCCGGCGCGGTCAGCCCGCCATCCTGGATGATTACCAGATTGATTGGCGGAACCAGACGGAGGCTGCCGTCGTCGTTGCGCGTCACGGCCTGTTCTGCCTGGACGAAGAAAAGTTGCCGAGCGGTCGGGGAAAACTGAACCGCGAGCTGACGAAAATCTCGGAACGGGAATTCCGACAGATACACGTTCCCGTCAACCGCAAAGACGATTGATTCCAGTCCGACTTTCGGACGGAACACAATCCCACCTTGCAGATTTCCGAGCGGCATCACAAATTTGCAGCGGTATCCGGGCCGGCACTGGACTACCCCGCCGCGGTTCACCGTGTTCATGCTGCGCGCATAAAATCCAGGGACCAACTGCGAGGGGTCGGTCATGGAATCCATGCCCCCTAGAAAGGTCAGCTCCCCGTCCTCTGCGCGCGGCGTCACTTATTTGATTATCCCAGTGGACCGTTGGCGGGCCAGCTCCACGGACAAATGTGTTTGTCGTGGTATTTGGCGCGCTCGGCACGGTCCTTTTCCTCCAACTTCGGGTCGGAGTAGTCGAAGATATCCTGCGGCGCGGGCACCTGGGCGTTCGTCTTCGCGTTCTCAGTCGAGCCGCTGGACGGACCCATGCCCTTGTCTTGTTTCACGTTCTTCATATCAGTTAACATCCCAGTCATCTTTTTGCACGATGCTATTGCGGTCTTCCACCTGCATCGGCAGCGCATTCGGACTGGTCAACGCGCCTTCCTGTTCCGTCAAAATTCGCGAGGCGTGCGCCTCGAACTGCATCCCGTTTGCCACATCGGAGTCCAGATAAAACTTCACTGCCTTCATGGCCATCACGAGAGCGAACCGACTGTGCAGCAAAATCCGCGTGTTCAGGCTCGTAATCTCGAAAGACTTCTTCCGATAAACAATTCGGACCCACGGGCAGCCGCGAGAAATTTTGATGCGACGATACCGCGGATGAGTTTCATCCGGGTCGTAAATCCCGATTAGCGTTCCCGAGCTGGACGAACTATCAAAAGTCGAAAGTCTGATAATTCCGTCCGACGGCTCTTTGACGATGTCGGTGATGCGCCCAACGGTCGGGTCCGACGCCGCCGGCACCGCGTATCCATAAATCGTCGGGACGAGCAAACCCTCTTCCCACACGCCGTCAACGAGCGTCTGAAGCGGTTTGTTCTGCTTGTCGAATCCAAACACACGGAGTTTCTTCCCGCTGTCCGAGGGCTTGTCCACAAACGCAATCAACTTGCCCGGACAAATGATGTCCTTGTAGGTCACCGCGGGCAGCTCGTCGAACCAGGAATAATCACATCGACCTTTGCAGTCCCCCGGCCCATTCAGGTGCCAGGAGAAAAGTTCGTTGTGCCCCAGCGCCGGGCGACCGGCAAGATTCACGCCGAAGACCGTTTCAACTTCGCGCGGGAGCGTGACGCACTTATTTTGAACGCAGATATCGAGCGCGCCAACCAGAGGGTCAATGTCACCCTTGTTGGCGAGCATCCGAATCGCGTCGGTCATGTATCGGAACAGCTTTTCCTCGCGGCAAATTCCGAAGATGTCCTTGGCGTCATCAAAAATGTCTTTGGCCTGAAACATCAATACCCCTCATCGGACTCCGACATCTTGTCCTTCATGTGGCGGTCCAAGGCGTCAGAGCCAGATTCCTCTTTTTCGTCTTCCTCGACTTCGCTCTCTTCGACCGCCGTAATGGCCTTGATTTCCAGGTCCACCGTATACCGAGTCTTGCCGCCGGGCTGTTTGGACTTGTTCTCACCCGTCTTGCGGAAGGTAACGGTCAGCTCCCCAGACTCCGGCAAATTGTAATCCGTTGGCCACTCCAGGTGCAGGTTCGGATACATCTTTTTGTCCATTGACGCGGAGCTTGGCCCCATGTCCATTTTGTAACCCAAATCCATCGGCATTTTCATCGTGTAAGAAGTGTTGATTTACAGCCGTTTGTCAATACATTTTGAACACCGCCAGCCCGGCTATCTCAATGGCCGTTGATGCGTGACTCCACCAAACGTTGACACTGTCCAGGACACCGGCGGATTCGTCAAAGGTCGCGGACTGAGTCGAAGCCGCACCGTCCCACCACCAGTTCAAATTGTAGGTCGCGGTATCCGGGTCAGAAACGATTTTCAACAGACCGCCCCAATCCAAAAACTGTTCCGCGCTGCCCGCGCCCGTGCCTGCCCCGGTCGGCCCCTGGACGAACATTCCGTAGGTCGCGCTGGCGGACAACCGCCCGCGCTTGATGTCAAAAACATTCACGCACAACGCCGTGGACCCCGCCGCCGGATAGCCCTTCATCGAGGATGAGCCTCCGTAGTCCGTAAACGTATTGACCCGCTTGGACGACGCGCCAGCAAAAGTCGCGGTGTAAACTCCAACATCGCTGCCGGCGGCGAACGTGTATTGGTTCGTGTTGCCGGGACGAGTTGTGGCCCCGATGAAATTTGCGCACGTCGTGGAACCCACGCCCTCCGCAATGCCCGAACACACCCCAAAAGCGAAGTCACCCGTAATGGTAGCCCCCGCGTTGATTCGCAGAAGCAAACCAATGCGCAAGCGTTTCCACTTTTCTCCCCAAATCATTTTCCGCTTGAATTCACCCGGACCGGCGAGCGACAGCCTACGGTCCGTTCGTCCGTCCGGCATCGCGACTTCCACAATCGACGCCCCGGAAGCGGCGCCCGTCCCGCTCCACCCCGAGCCACTCGAAAAGGAAGAAATCGCGCCCGTCGCGTAGCCATCAAAATCTTCGAGAGCGAACGAGTCGCTAGTCTCGGCCGCGCCGTTCGAACCGGCCGCACCGGTTGGTCCAGTTGGTCCCGTCGCCCCTGTCGCCCCGGTAGCTCCGGTCGCTCCTGTGGCTCCTGTGGCTCCCGTAGGACCGGTTGGTCCAGTCGGCCCCGTCGGGCCGTTTGCGCCGGTCGGACCAACAGGACCCGTTGGTCCGGTCGGACCGGTAGGGCCAGTCACTCCCGCCACGCCCGCAGCTCCAGTCGGCCCTGTCGGACCCGTTGGCCCCGTCATCGCGCTCAAATCAGAAACATGCAGCCGACGAATTTGAATCACGCCGCCCGCGTTCAATTTTCCAATCAACAAATGCCCATTTTCGTCCGTGGTGACCGGGGACTGCTCAAAAATTTCCTCGAGAGATAGGCTCATATATCAGTAAACTTTGTGAACCGCCATGCCGCAGATTTCCAGCGGATGAGCGCCATCCCAGCGGACGTTCAGAGTGTCAAAAGCTCCCGTAGACTCATCAAAGCTAATGGTGTTCGTAACCGCCCCCGACCCCGAGCCGGCCACCGTCACAATCGTGTCGTCCGAGGCCACCGCAGAGGTGTTCGCGCTATCCATAATCGTATGCAGCAACGCACGCTTGCTCAGCGAAAACTCCGCGTTGGTTACGTTCGTCGAACGCATACCCCACTCATAATTCACGGCCGTGCCTGCCGTCGCGAAGACTGGACGCCGAACCTCCAGGAACATAATCGTGCGCAGAGCTTCCGTGGACCCAAATCTCCGACCATCCGACCCAGCTCCACCGCCCTGGTCAGTCGGGGCTCCAGCACCTCGTTTGGTAACGAATCGTGTGCTGACGCTCTGCGCAAAAAAGTCTGTGGTCGTGCCGTTCACGAACGCCCACGAGTTCACGTTCACCGGGTCAAAATAAATCCCGATGGCGTTGTCCGTGGTCCCGCCGAACGGATTGGTCGTGCCGCTGCACAGACCGATGAATCCGTTTCCGGTAAAAGTCGTGGCACCGTTGACGCGAAGAAGGAGAGCGATGCGCAGCCGGTGCCAATCGCCGCCGACGTAAAGCTTCCGGGCGAATTCTCCGGCAGACAAACTAAGACGCCGCTCCGTGCGACTGTTGGCGATATTTCGCTGCACAATTGTTCCACCGGACACCACTCCGGCAGCATCCCAACCAAACCCGCCTGCCGGCGCGACAATCGCGCCCGCGTCGTATTCCTCAAACAAATCCACAGACAATCCGTCGGGATGAACCCACTCATCCGAGCTATTTGCGCCGGCGGGACCAGTCGGCCCGGTTGCGCCCGTCACGCCGGCCGCGCCAGCCGAACCAGTCGGGCCGGTGGGACCCGTCGCGCCATCCACACCGTTCAATCCCGGCAGTCCTTGCGGACCCGCGGGACCAGTCGCGCCGAGCTTGTCGGGCGCAATTTTCTTCGTGATGTAGGGCTTCTCAGACCCCGGCGGCTGCTGCTCAGCAATGAACAGCCACCCCTCCGGGTTAGCCTCAGCCCCGTTTACGTAATCAGAAACTTTCATTCTCGCAAATCATCAATGATGGTTGAGCCGGTGGCTTCATCCAAAATCGGGAAGCCGTCCTCATCCTGTAGCACGTCAATCGTCTCATTCACGATGATGCGCGGTGGAAGCGTCCGCCCAGGTAAAATTTTCGTCGCGCCCCGCGGAAAACATGGACGAGACAAATCACCTTCGTCATCACGATGAAGAGGGAACGTGCAATCTTTCATGCCAGTTGGATAAACATGATGCTCGAGCCATCCTGAAAAATGGTTTGCGGGGCCACCGCGCTATCCGAGGTCACATGAACATCGATAATCTCGTTCGGGCTGGACGTTGTGACAATCGCCCAGATATGGACGTAGTTACAATGGTCTGACCCTCCGGTATTCCACATGATAACCTCAGGGTGCTCCCCGCCGGGAACGGGGGTCGCCGTCGTCTGGTTATTCAAATAGAAATCCCAGCTCAGGTTATTGCCGCTCCCCACATCGTTAAAACAGCGGAACCGCGCCAAAACAAAGTATGTCCCGACCGCCGGCAGCGTGACTTCCGGGTCGTCGATGCCGAAAGAAATTTTCTGGTCCACGTTCGTGACCGCCATGTCCGTAGCACCGGTAATAGTAACCTGCCCGTTAGAATTGGTCGCCACCGAGCCCGCCGGACCCGTAGGACCCGTGGGACCGCCCGCGCCCGTCGGTCCGGTATTGCCTTGCGCGCCGGTAGGACCCTGGAGGCCCGGCGCACCCGTCGGACCGGTAATCGTAAGACCGCGGGGACCGCACGGCAGAGCAATGGTCCCGGGAGTCGTCACCGCATTTGGCGACGGCACGGATTCGATGAGCTGCGCGAAGACAGAATTCGAAATTCGGCTCGTGACCATGTAGTAGCCCGAGCCCGGAATGAAAATCGTTTGGCCCGGCGTAATGGTGGGCGAGGGAACGATATTGAAATTAACGGTGCCGCCGGGCGACGGCTGCACGAACGCCGTCAGGATAATAGTCCAGGCGTTCGCCCCGTTCTCGCCGGCGGCGCCGGCGGCGCCCGTCGGACCCTCCAGCCCATTGATACCGTCTCGGAACAGGCGGAGAAAATAACACGCCAGCCCTTCCCCGTCCGCGCGCGGGTTGCCCGGCAGGCCGATGTCCAGGTTACAAGGCAGCAGCCACCGGACTTCTCCATCGATTTCCGTTTTGGTTACCGAACCAAAAAATGCGTCTACAAAGTTTTGGAGCGCGCTCGGGAGCGTCTCGCAGTCCGCCGTGTTGGGCGGGCATGCGCTGCACGGCGTGCGGCACCCCGTCGCACAATTCGCCGGAAAAGTCTGGTTGCAATCTCCGCAATTGCCGCCCCCGCCGCAATCACAATTTCCGCAGTTATTGCAAGCCATAATTTAATGTTGCGTCCGGTCATCGATGCCGTCCTTGTTGGCGTCAACGAACCCTTGGAGTTTTCCGTGTCGGTGCGAGAACCAGTAGAGGACAATCGCCCCGACACCCGCGCCGAGAATCAAAATCTCGTTCCCAACAATTAAACTCGGGAGCACAATCATCCCAAGACCAGCCGCCACGATGATGACACTGGTCGTCACGCTCCCGACAATCGCCCGCAGGTAGGGATGAAAGCTCGCGATGCCGAAAAGCAGCACAAAGATTCCCACCCACATCACGGGGCGGAGAGCGCCGAGCTTCGCGACCATCTCGCGCGCCACGTCCTTCTGGGCCGCGCCGATTTTCGTGTGGACCTCTTCGACAACGATACCCGTTTTCGGGTCAACCGTGCGCTTGTAGTCCTGCACCGTGTCCGTCTTCGGGTTTTCCGATTGGACCACGGAGACAGAGGAGCCGTCCGGCCGCACAAACGAAGACGCACCGGGCTTCAACGGCAGGATACCGCACCCGGCCAACAGAACAAGAGCGAAAGCCACTGAAAGTAATTTCATCATGCGCCGATAAGCCCATGGCTGATTAAGTCGTCGAGCAACGCCTTAAGCCGTTGCGCCAACAACTCGGTCGTGACAGTCGCCGTATCGAACGACGTGCGAGTCGCGGTCCCCGTCGCCGCGGTCCACCCGGTTTTCCGAGACGAAACCACCTGCGTTCCGGACGACTTCACCGTCAGAACGTCCAAGGACGCGTAAGCACTATCGTCGCCCAGGCGGACCTGAACATCCGTCAGGGCACGCTTAAGAGCCGGGACGGTCACCAGCGCGTCTCCAAACGAAAGAAACGAGCCGGTAGCGGCCTTGTTTTGGAGTCGCAAAACCTCGGCGCCGAGCGCGGACCCGATAGGCGTAACACGAAACTCCAGGTGCCCTCCCGCGTTGCCCCCAGACTGCGCTTGGTCCGTCTTTACAATCATGGTCACGTTGGACACGTAGGCCGCGCCATTCCAGGATTGCCATGCGAGATTTCCGACTTCCGCACCAGACGCGACCGCCGCGTTTACATCGCCGGTCGCCCCGCGCTTGCGGAAAAATGAGGTATACGCAAAGTTAGTGGCCGAGTCAATCGTGTTCAGCAAAATGCCACCGGTGTTTGCCGTGACCATGCCGCCTACAACCAACGCGCCGGTCATCGTGTCGCCGGACTTCAAAACATACCGAGCATCGGCCACCGCGGAAACATCGGCCTGTGTAAGCGTGATTGCACCGGTTCTCGCGTTAAAAGAAATCACGCCGGACGCAATCGCGCCGTCGAGCAGAAGACAAATCTTCTTTAACAGCGTGTTGTCCGTGTCGTTGATGCGTGGAGTCGTGTCGGGCATAAATCAGAACGTGTCGAGCAGTTGGGCAATACGAAAAAGAAGCATGTGGTCCGAGTCCCCAGGCTTTGCTTCCCCTCCAAGAATTTCCAGCCACTTTCCTAGCAGCGTGTTCTCAGAGTCTCCCCATTTAGGTGACGGGTCGGGATACATTTACGAGATGACGGGGCTGGCTTCCCGAATCAGATTCAGGATTGTCCCCAGCTCCGCGTAGTTCACGCGGCTCGCCGGCACGCCCAGGGCGATAGCGCTCTTGCGAGCCAAATCCACATAATCATCGGCCGTGGTATAGTTAACACCAAGCGCCGCCTCGAGAATCGCCCCCGCGATATCTTTAGGGTCATTAAACGCGTTCATTGTTCTTTGTCCTTGTTCTTTTCGCGATGAAGTGCTTGAGCCTTACGGAAAATGTAGAGGGTCGTCACCGCTGCGACCGCTACCTGTCCGACCAACACGAGCACGCCCAAGACGGACGTGGCCGAGTCGATAAAAACGTTTGCCAGGGGAGAGCCGAATCCGATAACTGCGGCCCCATAAACCTTGAAGTTGTCGAACACAGCAAAAAAGGTTGAAGGGGAGGTTTGAGCCTCCCCTTCAAATTGGTTACACGGGCTCGTCAATGTCGAGCGCGGCGACCAAGGCGTTATCCCAGTCCGAGCTGGGGGCCTTGTCGGTGATGGGCGAACCGCCCGAAATGAGAATCGACTGCAACAGACTGGACACGGACTTCCCTTCCAACCCCGTTAGGTTGAGTGAATGTCCGAGAGCCAGCAGCGCAGTTTGAGCTTCAACGTAAGTCATGATGTGATTTGGTTAAGGTTTGAATCCAGTCTGGTTGGCGGGGTTTCCCCCGCCAACCAGCCTACAGACCATCCTTAGGAGTCGCAGACTCCCAAAGAGGCAAACGCGTCGCTTCCAGAGAAGCTGGAGCTGTCCGGAACCACGCAGTCGGGCAGACCGAGGTCAGCCGTGCAGCGCCGGTAAAGGATGGGGATGACGTGCTGCGGGCGAATCGGCTGATACGCACGAGTAATCTGATACTTGTGCCAACCGAAGTCACCGAACTGATTGCAGTCGTTGTCCACGATGTAGTGCCACTCGAGTTCGCCCATGTGCAACTGGGGCGCGAACTTGAAGGTCCCTTCGCCAACATACTTCTCAGGCACGAGCCGGTTGAAGGTGTTGTCGAACATGAGGAACCCGACTTCGTAATCCGCAGCCAACCACGCAGGGTTGATTTTGGCGAAGGCCGTGTTCTTCGTGAGGTTCGGGACATTCACGACGGGGTCAACCAGAATGAGGTTACCGTCGGCGTCAAAACCAGTCGCGCGGAGCGGACGTTGGTCCACACCGAAAGACAGACCGCGGTAAGCGGGCGCCTCTTCGAACTGATACGCACTGACGGCTTCCTTGCCGAGCATGTAGCTACCGCAAGTGAGCCCGATGAGAATTTCCTTCACGCCGATTTCATTCCGGAAACTCTCGATGATGTCGGAGCTGCCGATGAAGCGAGCGTGGGGCATGCCCTTACCACCGCTGTCGAACATGGAGGCGAACAACGCTTCCTTGACGAAACGGGTGACGTAGTGCAGCGCCTTAAAGCTCAGCGGCCCGGTGGGCAGCAAAGGAGCGAACTGGACGCCGAGGTCGGTTTCGGTTCCGCCGGTGAACAGAGAATCGAAATCATAGCCGGCGACAGCGTTGAACTTCGACGCACTGCGCAGATACAACTGCGCGCGAATATCCGAATTCACGTATTGCGTAATCAGCTTCCGCAGGGAATCCTCCGCAGACAGGTAGCTAGATTTGAAGGCCGCATAGCCTTTCTTCACGCACACGCGAGGACCGCGGCCACGTTTCGTTTCGAGACGAGCGGTGAAGTCAATCGCATCGGTGAGGTCCTGGATGCCGTTGGTTCCGCAAACTTCAGTGTCGCACTGAAAAGTGGGGAGGGCCAGCGAGTCGCCGGGGGCGGCTTGCATCTGGACGGGGAAACGGATTTCATCCGACACGCCGGACGGGAACACCCCGCCGCCGATTACGTTGATGAAAACCGAGTTTGCAGCCAAAGTCTTGGCTACGGTGCCCACCAATCGCGAAACGTCCTTCTGGGCAATTTCGCTTATGGTATCTGGGCTGTTACAATCTGCACTCAAGGTATTTTTCCTTGGTTGTGTCTGAGGAATTTTCCCCAGACGGGTTAACGATGTCACGCAGTAGGGCGTAACTGCCTCTCGCTCCAGAGCCACCGAAGCGTCTTAGGCTCGTTCCCGTTCGACCAAGGCGGGCAGATTGCTTTTAAGGTCTGTGCAGGGAAGAAGTGTGTGAAAATCCTAAATTGTCAAGGAAGCGTTTCTATGCCGGCGGACATACGCCGCGCCCGCCTCTAGCCGGCTGGGGTCTTCTTCAAAATGCCCAATTCCCGCATTACAACAATGACATAACAACTCGCGAACTTTTCCCGTAACATGGTTATGGTCAACGTGTAACCTACGAAATTTTATGATGGAAGAAGCCGGGTCGGGAGGATGCCCGCAAATTGCACACTTTCCGCCCTGGGCCATCACCATCTGCTCATATTGTTCCACCGTAAGGCCATAGGTCTGCTTAAGGTGGCTCTTAAAATTAAGATGTTCCGTTCGACCAGGATTATTTTCCTTCCACATTTTGCTGGAACGCGCGACCTTTTCAGGGTTTTTAACTCTGTATTGACGGGAATATTCAGCCTGACACTTCTTGCAATTATACCGGCGTCCGTCCGGCGCGAGTCCAAACGAATACTCCGACAAGGGCTTGCATTGCCCGCACTGAGAACAAGTCTTCACACCCTTCCCAGTGTGACCTATTTCGCCAATGTCAAGCGCTGAAGAAATCCGTTGTAGGTCAACCGCAACCCCCCTTCAAAACTCACCTTCGGGGTCCACCCGAGCGCACGGATGGCCGAATTGTCCAAAATCTTGCGCGGGACGCCCGTGGGCTTGCTCGAGTCAAAGTGCAGCCACCCTTCCCAGCCCACCACCTGAGCCACCGCTTCGGCAATCTCCTTGATGGTCCACTCGTCGCTGCTCCCCGCGTTAATCACCTCGCGCCCGTCATACGCCTGCATCAAAACCAGAAGCGCGCGGGCCAAATCATCCGCGTAGAGTAGTTCCCGCTGCGCGGTTCCGTCGCCCCAGACATCAAATTCCCGCATCCCGAGCTGCTTGGCTTGGTGCAGCCGAGTCAAAAGCCCCGGGACAACGTGCGACCGAACGGAGTCGAACCGGTCGCCCGGCCCATAAAGGTTGCATGGCATCGCCGCAATGAAGTTACAGCCCTTCTCATCCCGAAGGTATTGGCAAAGTCGAATGCCGGCCACCTTGGCGATGCCGTATGCCTCAGTCGTGGGCTCGAACGGCCCCGTCAGCAACGACTGGGGCTTGATGGGCTGGGCCGAGTCGCGCGGGTAGATGCAGGACGACCCGAGAAACAAAAGCTTCTTCACGCCATACTCCGCCGCGTTCAAAATCACGTTGCTCTGGATGGCGAGGTTCTTCGTGATGAAGTCCACGCGTTGTGTGTCATTCGCCAGGATTCCCCCGACGTGCGCCGCGCACAGGAAAACATACTCGAAGTGGTGGACCGAAAAAAACCACTTCACGAACGTTGGGTCCGTCAGGTCGCCTTCCTGGTGCGTAACCGTCACGATGTTGGTGTAGCCTCGCGCTCGAAGTAGCCGCAGCACCGCGTCTCCCACGAGCCCGCGATGTCCGGCCACATAAATCCTGGAATCTTTGTTCATACGTGTCTGTTCGTGTATTGCTTGCGCGCGAATTGCAACTGCCGCCGGACGGGACCGCTCTTGACCGAGTGGACAAAAATCTTGCCGTGTCGCCAGACCATGTCCGTCATAACACGAAGGCCGTGCGGACTGCGGGTGCAGCAACTCATTCCATCCCGAAAGTTGTTGTGCGGTATGTTGCCCTTCACCGCCACCGCCATGAAGAACCAGTCGATGAATGGAGTTTGGATTCCCTCTATTTCCACCGCGGGCGCCGCCGCAATCAACTTCTCCAGGATGTTCCGAGACAGAAAATACGGCGGCTGGAACGCGAGGCGGGGCAGCGGGTATTCCACCGGCCGCTTGTGACACAGGTCGGACACCTCGTTGCTCCACAGCACGTCTTCCTTATACAGATACTCCGGCAGCTTCGGGGACAAGCAAAAACTGTCCGAATCATTGCACAGGAAATGGGTGGCATTGAAGTCCAGCAAAAGCTTCCACTGCGCGAGCTGGCGACGCAGGCTATCCGCACCGATATACTGGCGCTTGCCGGCGAACCGGCAGATATGCGGACCCGCGCTTTCGATGCGAGAGTCGTCAGGCGTAACGATGACGATGGGCAGGTTGTGATGCTCGTAACATGGCATCAGCGCTTTGATTTGATGCGCGTCTCCCGCGTATCCATGAACAGACACGATGGTCTTCATGCTTTGTTGTATCTCGTCGGGCATGTCTGCGTCCTCCGCACCAGGGGGAACTCCCGCAGTGCTTTTTGAATCTTTGCCACGTCCACGTTTTGTGTCCGGGTCACAAATTGAATCACGCTGGTGACCGTTGAGAGCGGACGCTCCATCAGGTCTTCATACCAGACGACTAACCGGTGCGGGATTGGGGCAAGCACCCATTTCTTAACGAAGCCGGCCCAAAAATCAACTCGGTTCTCCTGGGTGTCCGTCGTCTCCCCAACTAGGCGACGGTCCAGCTTGTCCCACGACTCGATTGACTCGAGCGGATTGCGCACCTGCACGATATAATTTCGCTCCGGCAAGACAGGAGTGACCAGCCCAAAGTCGTGGTTCTTCTGCCAATTTGTGGGCGTAGTCGGGCCTATGACCAGCGGGCAATCCCGATACAGTTCACAGTAATAGAAATTGTCGCCGAAGTAAGCGCTCAACACCTGAGTGAGCGCGTGGTGCCCAGACCGAGGATAAGTAATGCACTCGGTTGGAATCAGGGTTCTCGGAATGTTTTCGCAATCGGTGCTCATAACCAGCGTTTCCTAACCAAATCAAACACGTCGTCGTTTTTGCAGCCGTGCAGATAAACCACTCCCTTGTCGAGAAGGGAGTTGTATTGTTGCTCTGACACCTGGGGGCATCTCCACCAGGATTCCATCTGCGGAGCATTGGCCCATCCCATCCGCTTGAAATACGGCGCCAGAATCCAATCCCACCCCGCGCGCGGGGTGCAGCCCCCAAGCTTTCGGGTAAACCAATGCAAGAAAATCTTGTCCCCGGACATCAAACAATTGCCGTTGATGTGCTGGTGACCTGCGTCCTTTATGCCCGTCGGCAATAGCGGCCCAAACACTCGCACCGGCTTAACTTTGTTCGCCGCGTCCCAGGCTCGCGACAACTCTTCTATCCAGCCCTTACGAAGAGGCGCACCATCCGCCTCCAAAAGCGCGACAGCCTTGTAAGGGGGGATTCGCTTGGCCTCGCTGTAAGAGTAAACGTAGTCGAGCGTGCCAAACGCGATGTCGTTGCATCCAGCGGGCCACCCGACGCCGCGACGGTTTCGGTTGATGTGAGTGTGAACCTTGAATTTTCGGGAGACATACTCAATCGTAGGAATGTCATGAGTGCAATCGAACCGCGCCGAGAAAAGCACGTCGGCAGACTCCGACATATGCGGCTCGAGGTCCGCGACGAGTCGGGCGAGCTTGCACATCTGCGCCTTATCGCGCTCCCAAAACACAAAAGCCAGCAGTAGCTTACTTGGTTGGTTCGCCATAGCAATAGCTTCCAATGTGACCGCACAGGCAGCCCATGTCCACATGCGGATGGTGCCCGGCCTGGGTCGCGCGAATGCAGAACTGAACGTCCTCACCCATGCCCATGCTCGAGTGCCGCTTCGTAACTTGAAGTGCATACTTCAGCAACTTCACAGCCTTCGCCTCATCGTGTTCTTCATCAAGTGCCCGGATTGCGGCTCCCGCCGCTAGCCGCAGGTCGTGTTCCGAGCTAGTGAACCACTGACCACCTTTTCCGTCCGACCCGCGCGCGAGGTGCGGAAATTTCTTTTCGATGTCGAGGAAAACATTTCGATGAATCAACATGCACCCGGTCCCAACCCACCGGGTAGGCTTGCAGGTGTCGTGCGGACCGCGCTTGGCAAACTTCAACTCTTGCGGGTCCGAACCCTCTCCATACATTCCCTTGCCGTTGCGCCAACGTCCGAAATACAACCCACCAACCAGAGTTTTATTATGGGAAAGAAGGCGGTCAACAGCATTAAGTCCGGCGAAATGCTCAGACAGGTTGAAACCAGTAAACGAGTTAAAAAGCGGCGCATTGCCGAAGGGGACGACCATGTCGTCGTCGATTGTCAAACACCACTCGATTCCCGTGCGCAAAAATTCATCGGCCAGCTTGTTTCGAGAATGCACGATAAACGCATCCCCGAAGTCCAGCATCGCCGCCGTCTTGGTCCGGTCGATTAGCGACATGACGCTGAAAGCCATCCGCGGCTCCATCGTCTTGTAAGACGGCAAACAAATGCAGACCTGTCGGGTCACGAATTCTTCGCCTCCACTTCCGAGCGAATGCGGTCGAGCGCGTCGCTGGGACGCTCGTTGACAGTTCCGGCGCCCGGCGTGCTGACTTCTGAAGTCATAGCGGGGCTTTCGCGTAGACGATTGGTCGAGCCCTTCTTCACGCGCTCCAAAAGTTTGTTCGCCGCGTCCAGTTCGGTCCTGAGCTTTTCCACTTCCGACTTGTAGGACGAAACGGCGGACGAGTAGTCCACCCGCAGCTTCATCAACTGCGCCAGACCGACGGCCAGGAACGCCCGCATCTCGGGGCTGTCATCCTCCATCGCTTCCTTGATGGCCTCCTTCGTCTCCGTCAAAAATTTGTTGTGCTCGACGATGGACGCCTTCTCCGCATCCGTTGACTTGTCCGTGGGCTTTTTCTCCGCGAACCAATCCAGCTTCGGCAACATCGTGTCCAAGGTCTTGGACGCGTTACCACGAAACTCCTTCTTGGTTGTCTCCGTAGCCGCCGCGCGGTTTTGTAAAAATTCTTCGGAGTTTTTCTTCGCCGCAGCGACCGCGGCTTGCTTCTTCTCCTTCAGGTCCTCAAGCTGCGTCAGCTTCACCTCGATGAACCGGCGTGCCTGGGACGGAATCTTCTCCAGAATTGGGTCCCACTGCACCTTGAAAATGCCGCCCATCGACTTAATTTTTTCCACGGTGGACTCGGCCACACCAACCGAAAGCAGCTTGCCATAAATGGACTCGGCCTGCGTGGTGGACTCAACGTCGTATTTTCGAAACTCCGGGTCCGCCTCCACATCCAGCTTGCGACGAAACTCGCGAAGCTCTTTCAACTCGGCCTCCACCTTCGGGTCCAACCGGCCAGATTTCTCCGACAGCTCCTTGTATTTCTTCTCCAGCTCGTCACGTTCCGACTGTAGCGCGGTGACCTTCTCCTTCGCCAACCGCTTCACGTTATCGAACGCTTCCGCGGCCTTCGGCTTCAGATTAGTCGGAGCCTGGATTGCATCAAACGGGTCAACCGCGCCGGACGAGCCAGTTGGTCCGGGGGAACCCGTGGGACCCGTCGCCGCCTCCAGACCAGAATCATCCGGGCCTTTCTCGCCGCGGACGCCGGACGGACCAGTCGCCCCGGTCGCAGTCTCCGTCCCTGCCGACAAAAATTTTCCATCCGGTCCGCGCGGCGACGACGACTTCGGCGGGTCATCGGGCTGCTCGGACTGTTGCTTTAGCAACTCGTCGAGCGCGCTGGATGTCTCCGCGGAAATAGACGGCAGGTTTGCACTTAGGTCTGCGCCGGTCGCGTTAGGATTTGGATTGGGCATAGATTAGGTTGTAGGTTTATCCTCATCGGGAGGAAGTTGAAGCTCTTTCGGCCACTGCTGATTATTGTCCAGGTCCGGATACCGATTCTCAGGCTCCGGCTGCGGGGGTTGATGCGTCTGCAAGTCCAGAAACGCCTGGACCGCCCGCTGGTATCCCTCGCGCAAAAGTGTGGACACCATCGTCGAGTGTGGCGTCGAATCGTTGAATGGCGGGAGCGCGTAGAGCGTCGCCGCCAATGCCGCCGACCCAGTAGGGGTAGCAATGAAATCTTTAAGCAGCTTCGCGTTGGTGCTGTCCCACGCGACGGGTTCAGTTTGGTTCATGGTCTGTAGGGGACCGTTTTATAAGGTCGGTGCGGGTGCCGTTTCGGGCGGAGGGGCTTCTGGCGCCGGCGGCGCACCTTCAATCGGTGCTCCGGTTTCGTCAAGCGGTCCGGGGGGCGCTCCCGCGTCGAGTTCCGCCTGTCGTTGTTCGGCCTTCGCTTGCTGCTCGGCTGCTTCCGCAAGTTTCGGCAACTGCGCGGCAAGTTTAGCAATGATATCGCTGAACGGCGCCATCTCATCTTTGGACACGCCGACCTCAAGGCCAGCCTGCTCGTGCATCTTCGCGTGCTGCAAAATTGCCATCAACGTTTGCAGCGCATTTGGGTCCTGAACCGCCTGCTGCGCGGTAGACTCCAGTGCCGGCATCAAAACATTGAGATGGATGATGTGATTATCGCGAGGCGACACCGGAACATCCGCGCTCTGCGGAATAATAATCGAAGCCAGCTCCATCATCTGGGCACGCGTCTGCTCGGCCTCTTCCGTCGGGTCGTTGTCCGGCAACAGCACCGCATCCGCGAATTCCTCGTCCACGAGCGCAGTAAGTTTGCGCCGCTCAATTTCCTTCGCGTTGTAAAGGGGGTTCCCCCGGGCTTCGGTCGCGATGATAACGATTTGCTGCCGCTTAATCTCGGTGTAATCCTTCACCGTTTCCGCCGAGGGGGTGTTGGCAAGCTGGTCCAACTCTTCCCTCGTCATAATTTTCAGGAGACGCTCCTGCATCGCCTTCGCATCATCCTCGCTAGTGTTCGGGTCACACATGCGCTTCTGCATGGTCGTCACCGCCGCCGAAAACTGCGTCAGGAATCGCGAAATGATGTTGTCCTTGGTTTCTTCCTCACGCGACGCGAGAAAATCCACCGCAGCTTTGGTCACACGCTCACCCTCCAGGGCCTTGGGGGTTGTGGCACCCGCCATCTGGTCCAGGAGGTTCGTCAAAAACTGGTCTAGCTGCACAAAGGGCTCCACCGCGGCGTCCAGCTTTCGCTCGAGCACGTTGTAGCCTTGCGCAATAAGAATCGCATTGCCGACGACGGACATTCGGAAGCGCTTGAGCACTTTTTCGTCCGCCTGGATGATAACTTTGCCGGAAAGATTGAGTCGGTCCACCACCTCGTTGCGCGAACGGTCGATAATGCCCGCAATAGAGTAAAGCTCGCGACCAATTCCCTTCGAACCGTGAAGCGTGCCGTTGCCTTGCTGAAAACTGAAGAACGCGACGGCGTCCGCCATCGATTCATACTGGTCTTCGCTCGTGAACAGCTCCGTGAACGTCTTTTCTTCGAAAATGTAGTGAGAAACCTTGCCGTCAATCTCGGTGGCGAGCAAATGCCACACCACGACGACCCGCGCGCCGCTTTCGTGCGACATCCCGAGGTTAGACTCACGAATCAGGTCCTCGTAAACGCGTTCCCAGGCTGAATACTGCGAGCGTCGGTCCTGCGGCATCGATGCGTTAATCATCATGACCGTATTTGCGAGATTCCAGCCGCGAGTTTTCGCCGACTCCTTATCCGAAATCAATTCGAACAGCTCATGAAGCAGAAAAACCTCCTTGAGCGCGACCACCTGGGCTTTTCCGGGAATCGGTTTCGTGCCCGTGGGCACGGCCATGAAGTCTTGACGGAAAAATTTCGGAAACCAACTGAATTCATCGAGCCACGCGACCGACGCGAAGCCGAAAAGTGCGTTCTCCTGCGCCAAGTCGCCGAGAAAATCCCGCCAGCCGGCGCGGTTGCGCGCGAGCGCGGTCACTTCCCGCCGGAACGCCTCCGTTTTCACCGCGGCGCCCTCGATATCCTCCGGCAACGCCGAGTTGGTGATGTATTTCACGCCCTCGACGGCCTGAACAAACCGCGGAGCGACCTTCTCCACCAACATCGCGAGGACCTTGGTCGAAAAATTCGCCTTCCAACCCAGTCCCTCGTTCTCGAGCGAGTCGGTCCGGTGCGGTTTCTCCGAATTAACCTTCGCTTGGATGCGCGCGTTCTTGATGTTCCGCTCTCGCGACGCCGCCAGCAACACCAGGACGATGTTTTTGGCCTGATTCGCGTCCTTGATGGCCCGGTTCCCTGGCTTCAGGTTCTTGGACAGGGCGGGCGGAGAGACGGCCCCTTGGAAATCTTCCTGAGGTCCGCCGACCATGATTGGTTCAGACCGTGATGGCGTAAGTGGCATCGTTTATTAAGTGCAGATTTTCAGACGTTTGTCAAGGGCCAGCGGTTGTCCGGGCATTTCTCCGTAGACAACTTCGCCTTCACCGCAACAAAACACCCACACAGGGCGCACTGCCGCCGCTTCGCCACGAAATTTGGGCACCGCTCACAAATACTGACCCGCTGGGCCGTAAGTTTTTCACCAACAAACACTTTGGAGCCTTGGGCGGCGGCGACTGTCACCCGGCGGACGGCGCCGGCAGCGTTTTTCACCGCCTTCGTGATTTTTTGCATGACGAACAACCTCGGGACGGCTGCGGGATAACCCGCTTTAACCTGTTCTTGTTATAACCAGTTCGGCAGTATCCAGGAAAATTCCTGCACAACTGGTCATTCACCTCGGTGGCCGGGTCCCCAACCGGTAACCGGTTCATGACACGGTAGTTGACAACCCGGGAGATGAGTCGGGCCAAGCTCGTTGACCGGTGCTTCACGCCCTGGGCGTCCGTAAACACCCAACCGTCTGGTGGAAAGAGATTTGTATTGAATTTGGACCCCATAAAAACTCGCCAATCACATATCGTTGTCGTCCAGCGCCGTGTCCAGGTCCTCGAATCGGTTCGTCCGGTCGCAGCCGATGTCGCGCGCCTGGGGGTCCCACTCCGACTGGTGCTCGATGGGCTCCACGTCGGTGTCGCCGGCCATGCTGGGCGTAAACCCGAACCCGCGGCGCGCGGCCTGCAAAAGCAGGGTGAACGCGTCCGCGCTGTTCGGAGACTTGCCGGCGTGCCGGGACTTGTATTCTTTTTTGGACTCGACGTGTGACTTTTTTCCAATCATTCGGAACAGCCGGTCCGTAAGCTCCGGATACAGCTCGGACGTATCCAGTCCGAATGCGCAGAACATATACTTGAACTCGAGCCACCGTCGCAGAGCGAACCACAACTCGGAATTCACCCGGTCATAAAGTTCCTTGGCCGTGTCTTCATCTTCGATAAACACCCGCGCGTCCGTCGCGCCCTCGTAAAAGTTCACGCCGACGACCGACGGCGACCACCGAGCCCGCAGGTAATCGTAAACTCCCTGACCGTTGCCCGTCCGGTCCAGCGCGAGGTGCTCGGGTCGAATCTTCATTGCGCGGCAGAGCCGCATGACTTCGTCTCCGACGACGAACGTGTCGCCATTCGGTATGATGAAAATTTTCTCCGCGAGCAAAATGTGTTTCGGGGACTTATGCCCGTTGCGGTCCATAAAATAAATCGTTTCGCCCTCCGGATGCGCAAGGCTCGGACCCATACGCAGCCCGGTCGCCCGACCGAACAGCCCCTTGCACATCATGCACGCGTCACCGCCCTCGAGCGCAAGGTCCGCGCCCGCACACGGCTCCGGCACGTCATACCAAATCACCTCGCACTTCAGATTAACCGTTAGCCCTTGTGGAATCACCGCGAGCGCGACACCGATGGGCGGAAAACATCCGCGCACCATCGTCCAGTATCCCGGCGAGTCGAGCCCGCCAGCGTTGGCGATGATTTGCTGCATGCCCTCGTAGGTCTGCATGCCGGGATAAATCTCCCGCTTCTCTTTGATGTTTTCGGACTGCATCGCGTCCAGGCGGACAATCCACCATCCGCGGACGGACATCCAATCGAAGTGCAGGTCAGGGTCGAAACTTCCCCAGCCGAACTTCGGCTCGCAGCGAACGCCTACGTCGTTGTTCCGGTCGTCCGGGTTGAACGCGCCGTAAACTTTCAGCCCGCCTCGATTCGAGGCGTTGGACAGCAAGTTGTCAATATCGTGCCACAGCCCTTTTGGCAGGTTGGAAATTTCGTCCACGAACACGAACAGCCGGCTCGTCTCGCCAAATTCCGGATGCGGAGTCTTGCGCCGAAAACGCGCGACACCTTGCAGCCGGCCCGCCGCCTTTTTCCCTTGCGGGATTACGACGCCCGCGATAGAGCCGCGCCGCTTGCGCAGGTCAAGACCGATAAACAGCTTTCCGATTTCCCCCGGCAGCGGGATAGCCGAGTTTCGGTGCAGTTCGACGAGCTGCGAAAACAGGTTGGCTTCGAGATGGTCTTCACTCGGCCCTAGGACTCGGACCGACGTGTATTCGGGGTCGCGCAGCCACTCCAGAAAGAACCGAATCGCCATGCTGAAGGACTTCGACTGCTTGCCGGCGCCCATCAGCAATCCGAAGTCGTGTTCGTCAACGGCCGACCATACGCGCTTGGTGTTGTTCGGCCGCGGGTCAAACTGGTTCGGGGTCCACAACAACTGGGCGGCTTCTTCCATCGCGCCATGGTTCATGGCCCAGTGCAGGAGAATGTTTAGAAGCTCAAACGCCTTGGCCTTGGTTTCGACCGACTGCTTGGCCATCGCCGGCGTGGTCTGTGCTGCCCAGGCGCGAACGAGCCGCGCGGCGTCGTAAATCTCGCCGGCGTGAATGAGTTTCGCAGTCTCGCGAAGGAGTCCCTTAACGGGGTGTGACTCTGGTAAAGCCATTCATCGAGTGAGCAAGACGCCAGTAAGCATGCCCCAACGAGAAAAAGTAGGGCGGGCGTTGTTTACCCCGAATGGCAAGCCAGAGCAGGTCCAACGCAATGGCGGTCGGAACCGTCGATAGCAAGAACCACAGCTTCAGATTTTCCCACCAGTTTCGCATACCAAAAAAATGCAGAGTGCCGGGCAAACCGGCATCACCGTTCTGAGTGAACGTGTCTTTGGTTTAGACGAACCCTGCACAAAGTAAGCGGCGTGTTGTATTGAGCCGTTGTCGCCGACTATACGCGTGACGGGGTGAGCATTCCCTGCTCGCTGCCACGATTTCCCCGCCGACAGCCCGGAAGCTAAAACGCCGCTTGCCGAGGTCCACAGTGTGATTACACCTTCGGCCAAAACGTTCCGTGCTGTCGAAAATGGTAACGGGAGCGGGCGGTAGCTAACCGGATGTCCCGCGCCCCGACCGAGAGAGCTGCGCACTTCGCTCTCGGCTTTTTCCCAGGTCGCCTTTAGGGCGTAGACTGGACTATTCCCGAGCACACGGCCCGGAAAATTGGTTGCAGGAGACGGAGTTGAACCGCCGACCTTCTGGTTATGAGCCAGACGAGCTACCACTGCTCCATCCTGCATTGCCATGCGCTGTTAGGTGACCGTGACGGTCACAGTGCCCTGCCCGGGCTCGGTCGGAAGAGTCGGACCGTGCATCACCGGACCTTCCGGACCCAAGCCGACGATATTCTCAGCCCGAACGCGCCAGTCATAGACCTGCGGAACGGGGTTAAAAATGTCGAGGGACGGAACCGCCGTATTGGCCTTGAAAACAAATGGTCCCCCATTAACGCTTTCATAGACCTTGTAGTTGTTGACCTGTTCACCCGCCGGATTTGCGGGCCACGCCAAATGGATAGTAGTTGCCATGCCACCTAAGAAGTGTGCGAACTTTCCGATTTGTCAATGGTCGTATGATGAAGTCTGTAAACCGTTGATGCGTGCCAGAAACGCTCGCCAGACGGGTTAAGAATTCCGCCCTCGCGCAACCCGTTGGCAACTTGCAAATATGTCCAGCCCTCGCGCCGGCGCGCGTGGATGTAGTTCAAAACGTGCCGCTCATCCGCCTGGACCGCCGGGTCCGGATGCAGCCCGTAGGGCCGGCGCCCGCCGCACGGCCGTCCGGTCCTGGCCTTTGTGCGCCGGCGCCCGTCTTGCAGCTTCTTAACGATTACGGCCTTCTCCCATTGCGCGATGACGCCGAGCATCTGCCGCAGCATGACGCGCGACGGGTCGCCGTCGGCCACTGTTAGTTCCTGCCCGGAGTCCGCCGCGAAAACCTTGACGCCGCGCTCCGCGCACCGCACAAAGAAAATTTCCTGGGCCATCAGGTCACGCGCGACGCGGTCGGACCGTTCCACAACGATGGCTTCAACATTAAAGGCCGGAGCCAGCTCGAGCATCTCAAGCAGCATGGTCCGGTCTTCAACGTTGACGCCCCCGGACTGGTTTTCCGAGAAGGTGCGACAGATGCTCATGTCGTGTTGTTCGGCGAACTGTTTGACCGTATCGCGCTGGCGGTCGAGCCCGCACTTGTCAACCTGTTCTCGGGTGCTGACGCGCAGATACGAAAAAACTCTCATGGCTGTATCCTTTGGCCGGTGTCCGGGTCGTAGCCGATATACGCGGAAAAGTCCCCCGCGGTCATTCTGTTCCACGCGAACCAAATGTCCTTGAGCTGTTGCCGGCTGTGACAGGCCCGTGTCAGCAGGTGCGTAGCCGGGAACGAATACAGCCGCTCAAAGTCGGTCGTCGGACGACTTCCAAAAATGTTCGCGGGCGCCCACTTGTTCGATTGCAGCTCGGCGAACGCGCAGCACCAGCCCTCGCCCCAGTTCGGAAACCGATGTATCAGCGGCGCGCGGAACGCCACCGAATGGAAAACCTCGTGCCACAGCCCGTCAATGGGCTGGTCCCATCCCAGTGTTATCCGGGCGCACGTATTCTCTCGCCAGGGCGGATACCACAGTCCGCCCGCGCCGTTTTCCAAGCGCCAAATAATTTCGTCCAACTCGACAAACTCCCAGGACGGCCCGACCCAGGTCTTCGCTTCGGCGATGATGTGGTGAAACGGACTCATAGCTTAGCGATGTCGTCGAGTTCCTTATGCCACGCCTCGAGGGCGGACGTTAAAAGATGGGCGGACTCTGGCGTCATCGTGTTTCGCAACGCGGGAAGCTGCGCCAGGAGATGCGCCGCAAACGCCCGGTAGCGAAACTCTCGGCGGATGTGCCCGGTCATCTTCTCCGAGAACGCCTTGATGTGGTCGTTCAGGTCGAAAAAACCCCCATACTCAACGAGTCCATTCCACTGCATCGGGCGTGCTGGCGACGGGCACACACAACGATACGTATAGTTTCCGCAACGCGGACATAGGTCCATGCTCATGGTGTCTCGTCCGACCAAGCCTCGCTGTATTTGCCCATCGGGTCCGCGTAGGTGGCGAGTATCCGGTTGTGCCGCCTGCGAAGTTCCCGCGACATCGCTTCCTCGATTTCCGAGAACTTCGCGATTTTTCGCCGGAGCAACGCGCGAGCATTAAGCAGGTGTTCCTGCTCCATTTCGTCGATGCGGACAATGCCGTTGTCTCGCGTCCTCCAAAAATAAAGGTGCGGTGAAGCAGCCTCGGCCAGCGGATTGTTGCGACCGCTGCCCCCGCTGCCACCGGCTCCGACGCAGGTGACATGAACCGCGGACACCCCCTTCGGCTTAGTCCAGGTATTCGCCTTGCGGCGACGACGGCCAATTATTTTTTTGGTCTTGGTCTTGGTCTTTTTCATTTTAGTCCCAGGCTGGCACGCAGCCAAACTTGTGAAACGCGCGGCAGATTCGAAAATGAGTCTCGATGCAGCCGCGCGGTCCCTCGTCCTGATGAACGATGTTTCCCCGCTCCCGCTTATCCCAGTCGTATTCCCACACGATGGTTTCGTTGTAGCGCCGCGGCCCTTCCGCGGCCGACGAGTCGCGCTCAATGGTGGACACCATAAAACACTTGCCTTCGTGGGTTACATACGACTGAATGACTCGTGCATTTTCCATATTCATCACGGTTCAACTTCAAAAACATGCCACACATACGGACCGGCAAAAGCAGTCCCGCGATGCTGGCCACAGTTAATACCAAGTTCCCATCCCGTGCCGAAGACGCGAAACTGTCTCGGGGTTGGCGTGAAGTCCAGCACGACTTTGGCCCAGACATACAACGTGTCGCCCGGGAAACCAAAATGCAAGAGCTGCGCGCCGGCGGGCATCATCACCGTATGCAAGTCGCCGCCGCTAATTTCCAGCGGGTATTTGTAGATTGTCGTTCTCATTGGTCGTTGTCCTGGATAAAGCGGTTGGTGGCCTCGGCGGTCTTTCGCTTGCGGTCCGCGCGCTTGGCCGCAGCACGTTCCCGGTCACGCTTGCGCTTGCGGTCCGCGCGGGCGTTCATGGCGATGATGGTCGAGAGTGAAAACATATTCTGCCTTTACCAGTGCCACTACGTGGGTCATTTGTCAACTCAAACTTCGCCCAGGCAGACTAAAACTTTGTTCGCGGACACACCAAAACATCCGGCGCCCAGACTCTCGTCGCCCAGGTAGGCCCGCATCTTCGCAGACCGGGGGCAGCCAGCCTTGATGCAGTTTTTTCGGGCGGCGGCGATGGACACGCCGTAGCCGTAGTAGCCGGGACCGACGACAATAAACGTGTCAGCCGCCGAAAGGTTTTCCAGGTTTTGGAACTGGATTTGGGATTGGTTGTCCTTATGGGTGATTGTCAGAGTTAGGTCTTTTCTCATTGACCCCACTCTCGCACACCGATGCCCGAGCGTCAAGCGGCACCGCAACAAAAAAGCGCCAGCCGCACGCCTTGCATTCTGCGTCGAGGTGCGGCGTCTCGCAAAGGGCGCAAGTGTGAACGACCCGATAATACGGGTGCTTGCACCTGGGATTTGGGCACTCAGCCTTTGGCGCCGGCATGGGGGAAACACCTTACTGGTCAAATGAGCATTTTGACCCACTTCTTTGGTATGTCACTACGTGGGAATTTATCACGGTCCTGGGCGTTGGACTGGTTATCGGCTTCGGACTCATGAGCGCGCTCATCTCCTACCGTCGGCGGAAATAATTTGGAGCGCGTCAGCCTTCATAGGTGTTTAGATATCGGACGACCCGGACCGCCAAGTCGATGTCGGAGGACTTCGGACCGAATCCGGACTCGGCCAGGAAAAAGACGTTCAGGTCCCGAACCGTGTCACGGATGATGACGTGATGGGGTTCGTGGACCAAGGCAAAACGTGGCGGGCAGGTGCAGACATCGGCACCCCCGACCGCGTGACCCGCGACGTATTCCTGACACCGGGTGCATATCATAGTAACCGTCCGCATTCGGTGGCAGTTCGCACATACGAGGTCGCACTTCGCTAGTTCCTCCAGCACCCGAACCCGGCTCCTACGGTTCGCTCGACTCAGGTCGAAGGATTTCTGTTCTGGGTCCCGGTGGTCAAACTCCATCACATCGGGGTGAAACGTCTGGCCACAATCCTGGCACGGTTTGTTCTTGGCCGCGAGCACCAGCTCCCGTGTCCTGGACCTCTCTCGCCGGCGCTCCTGCACCCGGCTCACAGCGCGTTTGAAACGCGCTTCCTCCTTCAAGAATTCATATCGAGTCATTTTGTCTCATCCTAATTTCTCGCGCGGGGCCGATTTTTCAAATCGCGCGGGGTTGACTGAGCGACTCTCCCCGCCAGCCGATTCCCCCGTGGGGGGTGGCACGATTCCTGCTTCACCACTGCTGCACCACGGACCTTGGTGCAACGCAACGAGTTACGGGGAATTCCAGAATGTGGACAGTGGACCGAGTGACTAGGCAAGAGTTGCCTAGTGTGTCTCGTTGCGAGACAGGACACTTTCGCACCGGGCAACCTGTTGCTACGCGATGGGGTGCGAGGGTGGGGTGCGAGGGCACCTGTTGTGGATTGGGTGAATACACCCAATTGGGTAAATATACCCAGGACCATCACGCCGGAGAATCGGGGCCGCGCTCGCGCTGGGTTCGCTCAGTAACATGAGTGATTTGGTCATGATTCAACTCCGCTTGTGCCTGCGCCTCAATGGCCAGTTCGCGAACGATGGCATCGGCCGGCTTGGTCGAGTTGCCGGGCGAATTCAGTGACGCAATCACAGCCGCGTGCAGCGCGCTTGCGTTCATCTCGTCCGGTTCGGTGTCGCGCTGCGCGCGGTCGGTCGCGGTGTCGCCAAGCGCAGCGTAGGTCATGCTGTGCGCCTTCTCGGCTGCCGCGGCAAGGTCAGTGAAAAATCGGGCAGAGACATGCTTGACGCCGTTCTTGCCGTAAGCGGTGACCTCAGCGCAAATCTCTTCGTCAGTCATTCCACTGAAACGGGTTATGACTCGGTCAATGAGCGAGCGCACGCGGTGGCCCTGGACGAAGCAAAGCGCGCGGTTCTGGGCACGCTCAAAGTCGCCCGGTCGCCCAGACTTGGCCATCAACGTAATGCGCTGAATCTTAACGCTCCAGCCCTCCGCGTCCGCAAGCTTCTGGACTATCTCGGGGTCAAGCTCAAGCGCGGCTGCTGTCTTCTCAACATCGCCAACCAGAGCAACATACGTGAGCAGGATTTGGCTCACGTCAAGCTTGTTCTTGTTCAGGTGCATCAAAGACCCTTGCGCTTCAAATCCTTGTTCTCGGTCCACCAAGCTTCACGCTTCTGCTTGCGCAACAGTTTCTTCGCCGCGGTGTTAAGCTTCTGCGCAGCATGAGGCGCAGCCTTGAACAATTCCTTTTCGATGTCTTTCGGTTCCACGTCTAAGAGGTGCGCAGCAAAAGCCATATGTCAACCTGGGGACCCCGAAAAAGATAGCATAGGGGTGGGCGATGACCTCGGACCAAGTCACGGGGACCTAGACATGGTGTATACTATAAAGAGGTTCTGGGCTTTCCAAGTCCTTATCTATTATATATTTATAAATAAATTCAATATAAGGTTTTGATAGGTGAAGTGTCAGAAAAACACGTGGCCCAGAAGCTCTTGGTAGTCTACACCAAGTCCAGACCGGCTTGACAAACTCGAAAAACCCCACACTGGGAAGGGTGCATGAATTATTCGAAAACCCAGTGGGCGCCACGTCCAGCTACCACAGCGGCCCGCGCGCGGCGCGTCACCGTGGTGGGACCGGACAACGTGCGACACACCGACACCTACACCAAGGTGGTTGGGAGCCTTTGCTACGCCTATCGCATAGCCGAATCGGACACCATCGCAACCCAAGACTGGAAGCGACCGGGCAACGTGTATCTTTGGAGCGCCTCGCCGGGTCAGCCCATGCGGCTGCTCTGTATGCTCGCGCCACCTGAAAACAAACACCACAACTTCATGCCGTGAGCCGTCGCAATCGGGACAGGAGTCGGGAACGCCGGCGTGGTATAAATCGGACCATCCTGAATGGTCAGATACGGCGTCTACATTACAAATGGCGACAGTGGGATATGTGCGTCCGAACCGGCGGACCGGTGGAGACGGAGTTTGAATTGTTCAACGAGCTGAAGTCCACGCTCATTTCTCAGGTTGCAGACTTCAAGGACCGGGACGCGTGGCTCGCGAAAATCGACTCGGCATGTGGACCTGCGCCGGAGCGCAAGCCACGAGCACCTCGGGCCGTTGTCGCGCGGACCGATGTCATTAGTCACGAGGCACGCATTCCGTTGTGGTCCGGTCCGAATGGTGATGCACCGCTGAAGCGCGTGGTTGGTGTGGCGTGGTGCCCCAAGGTAGGACGTTGGGCTATTCGCATTCGCACGCGCTTGGGTGAGTATATCGACACGCACACCGACGGCATCTCGTTGTTCGACTTGGCGTATCTGACCGACCATTTCAAGTGCATCATGATGGTGGGAGCGTATGACCCGCTTAGCCTGGAGATAGATAAATCTGTGGGCGGCGGCTTTTTGTCTCCGCGTCCCGGCATGCGTAAATCTGCCTGGAACGACTACGAAAACGCCCAAGAGAAACTCGAATGCGGGGGCCTTAGTATCGAACACGACCATGAAATGTTTGGGCACCTGCATACCAATCTGGCCGACTGGTTTTCCCGAGTAATTCGGAATGAGGGCTATAAGAGCCGCGGCTTTATCACCACGGTTCATGCAATGCCGCGTCACTCGTCCATCGTCAAGCAAGTGGACAAAATGATGGGGCCTTCACTTAAGCCCTCTTGACATTTGGACAAAATCCTACACTGGGAAGAGTGGACATGAATGAAATCGCTACCATCCTATTTTTCCTCTTGGGCCTAATCGCTGGTGGTCTGCTGTGTCGCCGTGGGCCGAAAGGCGAACCCGGTGACTGTGGAATTCCTGGACCTCAGGGGCCGCGCGGTTATGACGGTGGCGAGTGGCCGGCTGGACCGACTGGACCGCGTGGTCTGACCAACGCTGATGACCGATGACGTATGAGCGACGAACTAAAAGGGCCACCGCCTCCGGGGCCAATAGCCCCAATCTTCAACGACTCGATGAGCCAAGTCGAGCGACACCGCCGAGCGCTGAGAGCGAAGGCGGATGCAATCACGAGTCCGGAAGCGCGGGAAAACGTGACGAGCGCTGCGGCAGCGTTCGGCCAGCAATACGGAAAAGTTCCCGGCAAGCGGCTCCCGCCAGTCGCATCATCGCCTACCAAAAGCGTGGCGACGAGGCCGACGCCGACTGGCGTCCAATTTACGACACCAATAACCAAACAGACCAACAAACCAATGGCTAAGCCACAAACCAATCTAATCGTGCCCGTCAACGCTATGGGACGGCCCGTCGAGGACACGCGTCCACAACCCGAGCCGGCTAAACTTTCCTTTTCGCCGGCGCCGGATGGCACGTTCGTCAAAATCGCGGACCGGCCGCGTCCGAAAAATCATCCGGCCAATCAGCCGTGGACCCAGAAATTTTTGGCCACGCACAACAACGAGCCCTTCGCCATCGCCAAGGACCAGCCCGTTGCGGAGCTGCTGGCCAACGCTATCAACGTGTATTTTCATGCGCTGATGCAGCGCCAAGCGGAGGCGAAAGCCCGCGCCGCTGCGGAGCAGGCCGCGGAGAGTGATGCAACGGTGTTCGATACGATACCTGATGGTGATACGACGCTGGACCCGCAGGAAGTCGATGCCATTGTTGGCGTGCCGGCGTCTGCGGTTGGTGTTGACCCGGACGTGGAGCGTTTATGAATATCCCTGGATACGGAACTGTTAGCCCCGCCTATTTCCGCATGGAAGTATTGCGTGATGTTATCAACGAGCGTCATCGCCAAGAGGACCTGAAGGCCGCAGGCAAGTTTCCTGCAACCTGCGCAGACAACACAATCAGCGACGAGACTAAGTGCGCCGTTCTGACGGAGGAGAACGGTGAGGTGGCGCGCGTGTTGTGCGAACGTGCGTGCGGCAAGCCCGGCGGCAGCGACGACAACCTTTATGAAGAGTTGGTTCAGGTCGCGGCGGTGGCTATTGCATGGTGTGAAGCGCTGCAATACAAGCGTCGTAGCGTGGCCTGCCCAGTCCACGGGCTACCGCCCGGTCACGCGTCAGGAGGTTGGTAATATGTCCGACTCAAAAATCGTAGTGCGTCCCGGGGTCAGCCTCTCCGGGCTTTTGTTCCTCGCGTTTTTGGTGCTGAAGCTGACGGGCGTCATCAACTGGTCGTGGTGGTTTGTCACGGCTCCCTTGTGGTTCGGTTGGGCGTGCGTCATTCTCATTCCGTTGCTTGTCCTCGCGTTCGGCGCGGTGCTCACCGGGTTTGTGTTCCTCGGGGCATTCATTTTCCATCTGTTTAAGCGTCGCCAATGAGAACCACGCAGCAAATCATGGACGCCATCGGTTACGACCGCGGCGTGTGTTGTGGTCATGGCGACTACCAAGACCTGCCTGCGCGCGTGACACCGGAAATCGTTTCTGAAATCCGGCGGGAGGCATTGCTGTGGGCCGTGGAGCAAATTGTTCCGGGCGGCAACACCCTTCTGGCACGGGAACGAATTATCCGGCGAGCGCAATCAGTATGAACCGCACAATCAAATCCGGCCAGCGCGGCAGCAACCGCAGCTTCGGACTCGAAGGCGCCGGAAAAGGCGACGGCGACAGAACAACGGACACGACCGCGTATAACGCGCGGCTCGCGGAGATAAATTTTTCGCGGCGTCATCCGCGCGACGACGGTTGGACCAAAACAAAACGTGGCTGGGTCAAATCTTATGGACTACAAAGTAGCGCCGCGCCTGTGCCGGTTTAAGCTGGGCCGGCACAACGTCCAAGTGTATTGGACCGCGGGCTGGGTGTGGTGCCGTCGCGATGGTCCGCATGACATCGCCGGCGTGACGGCTCGCGCGTGGTTTGTTGGGCGGTTCTGCATCGCCTGCTTATCGATGCCGTGACCATGGAATGCGCCGACCCCCTATCAATCAAACCGCTGCCCATCCCGAGCGCGCAGCGCGTTGACGTGTTCGTGGCCACGCCTGACGAATACCTCGAGGCCACCTGGACGCGCTACGGCGGCACGTCTCGCTTTCATTATCCGGGCGGCGGCATGAACACCGACTTCGCAGCCTTCTGCGGTGTCGCGCTGTTCGAGTTGTTTAGCCCGCCCAACATCTCGGCCGAACACTTTGCGCTGGTGCAACCCTTTTTTACGCGTGCGGGCGGCGAAGCAAATGTTTTCGAATTTGATGTGGTCCGGCGCATTTTTGTGCGACGCGATGAAGCGTGGTTTGACGGGAGAGTGGTTTCATCATGAACGCGCAATTTCTTGGCAAGTGGTTCCGAACGTTTCGTTGCAACTCATGTCTTTCCTCGCTGAGTCGTCGAGAAGTTTTTTGCACCCACGGCGTCTGCCCGCACTGCGGCGCGGTTTCGGACGGCACAATCACGGGCCATTTAGTTGAGGCAGTGGCGACGATATTCGCGCGGGACCTGAATTGGTTCGAGCGGCTCACCGGGCTGGACTTGCGGAAGGCCAACGGTCTTCACCGCAAGCATTAAGTAATTCCCCTAGACTTTGTCCCGTAGCAATTGGGCTTGCGCGCGGTGTCCGCCGGGTATATGTTGTGGCGTCGGTAAGATAACAACAAACTGATTAGCAACAACTTATGAGCCGCAAACACTTCGAAGCCCTCGCCGAAAACCTCCGTGCCGCGAAAATCGCCGCGGTCAACGCCGACCGCCGGGTGTTCAGCGACGGCAGCCCCGGAACCCACGTCGCGCTGGTTGACGCGCTCATTCAGGACATGGCCGAGATGTGCGACCGGTTCAACGAAAACTTCGACTCGGGTCGGTTTGTGTCAGCCTGCAACAAAATCTAATCTCTCCACACCTCACCCACCTCCTGGGGCCACGGACGGCCCCACCTCTTAAATGAAAAATTCATTCAGCAAAAAAGATATCGGGGCGGCGGTTGTGTTCGCGGGCTTCGACGGCGGCAGCTACAGCGCCACCATCGTCAACGCGGAGCCGCAGTATGTGACTATCAAGTATTTTCCTGTCGGCTCGCAGCCCGTGTTCACCATGGTCGTGCGCGCGGACTGGCACCGGTTGACCCGTTTTGGAAACTCGCTTTTTCTCGAAGTCGAAGCGCCTACCCATGAGGTGAGCCTGTGAACGTCCACACCGTCACCCTTTTCTTCACCGACGCCGCAGATGCCGAGTGGTTCGCCAAGTGCGCCGCGGCCAGCGTCAAGACCCACGCACGCCTGGACGCCTGCCGCGCGGGCATCATGCAGGACAGCTTATCAAAAGCCTATCAGGTCGTTAGCGACAGTTTTACAGCCGGACATCAGCACGTCCGCGTGGAGGCGGAAACGCCAATCGAATACGCGGCCTGGGAAACCGACGGCGGCACGACGGCCGAACAAAACGAAGCGAGGTTTGCGTGATGAAACAACGACAATTCGACACGCCACACACTGACGAATCGGGACCGAGTCGCGAGGTGGTCATTGCTATGTGCTTGGCCGGGCCGGACAGCGGAAAGACGGTGATGCACTTAACTCCGCGCGAGGAACGCGAATACAACGACGGCATGGCACGCCTTGCCGAGATGGGATAAACCATGAACCACATCAACGCCTTCACCGCGTCGGTCTGCGCCGTCATCAGCGTCGCCTGCCTGATAGTTACCGCCTCGCAAGGCAATGTAATCTTCGCTGCGCTGTTCTTGATGATACTGCTGCAATCGGCGCGCGACCTGTGTAACGAATACGACCCATGAAAACAAACGAATCACTACCTACCAAACGCGGAAAAATTAACGGCTACAGCCACGCCAAGGCTGACGCCAAGGCGGACCGTAAGCGGCTCGATGCCCAGGCGCGCGACCAAGCGCATGCGGACCTGACGCCGGCGCAAAAGCTGGCCAAGTGTCGTGCGCGCCGCGGCTGCTCCGACCGTGAGGTGAAGCGCTTAACTGGGGCTTGACAGCATGCCCGACCGGTGCGATATTACGCCATGAAGAAACTGCTTCGTGAGTTGAAAATGTCGCCCGGTTGGTCGGTCGCCTTCGCCTTCCTCGGCCTGGGCATCGTGCTGAAGTTCGTGGTGTTGGTGATGGTCATCCTGGGAGTAAACTGATATGAACTATTCGATTGTTTGGAAAATACGGGAGGGTGGATTTGTCACCTTCCGCCGGGAGCTGGAGGACATGAAATCCCTCGAACACGCGCTGGAGGTTTTTCGGCGTGAGGAACCCGACGCGTATGTTGTTCGTGCGTATGTCCACGAACCCATTGACCCGGCTCTGCTCGCCGGGCTGTGGCAGCGCCTCGACCAGAAGGCTGTTGCGGATGGCTGGCGTTCCACCGGAGACTAGCACCATGAACAAGTTCACCCACAAAATCGAGTTTACTTTTGGCATCGGCCTTGACAAAGACTTCCGGCGCATCCCGCGCGAGGTTGCCGTGGTGCAGTTGGAGTGCATCCGCACGGCAGCGCTGGACCTGTTTGGCGGATGCACCCAAATTACAGGCACCGGCGCGTGGCGCGATGACGAATTCATGGCTAACGGCCGAACCTGGGTGGAGGACAATTGCACGCTGGTCGTCCTGACGGACCTCGAGTGGAACCGCTCCGCGGTGGCCATACTCGCGGAGCGCATCAAGGTTTTGCTTGACCAAGCGGCTGTGCTGGTCACCTACCCGCATATCACGGGGGAAATGCTGTGAGGCTGGACTTTCACCGGGACATCTACCTGCCGGCGGAGCTGGTCGCCCATGTCCGCGCCGTGAATTATTCGCGGCTGGTTTACACCCGCCACGCTCTGGGCGCCGCCCTGGAGGACGGCCTGCGGCATACGGACCTGCCGCTGTCGCTGTGTTTGGACGACTGGACGCTGGTCCACGTCGAGACGTGGCACGGCCGGCCTACGGGAATCCTGGTGCGCCGCCCAGTGAATTCCAACCCGCGCCTTCACTTGGTCCTAGCAATAAGCGTGCCAGATTGCCGCGTTAAGACCGTTTGGATTAACCGCGCGGACGACAATCACCGCACGCTGGACCGGGCGAAATATGTGTCCGCCCCTTGACGCGGGCCGCGACCTGCGCCATATTACGCCATGAATAACATACCTGATTTTGTTTTGATAGCTGCGTGGTTTCTCGGTCTCGGTGTATGCGCCGCGGCCAAGCTTTTTTTCTGGTATTGGGTTATCAAGCTTTGTATTAACGACGTTGCGGATGGGGTGGCGGACCGCTTGAAAAAGTAATGACTTGACATCGGCCACGACCTGCACCACATTACGCCATGAGCAACGAGACAACGACGGAGATTAAGATTGAAACCCTGCTGCCCTGGGGTGCGCCGAAGCGCGTGCGCCTGCAAGACGGCACCGAGCGCATCCTTCGGACCTGCTTTTCCACGCCGTCATCCTTCTGGGACGCCTGGAAGCAAAATAAGCCCGCGCTCCAGCAAGCGGGCATCTCGCCGAAGCGCCAGCCGGACGGCGCCTGGATAGTGAATTGGTGGGCCGCGGTTGACCCGGTCGCCGCCAAGGCGGAGCAGGCCAAGCGTGCCGTTGTCGCCGAGGCCAGCCGCGCGACCGATGCGGCCATCGACCTGCCCCGCCCGGCCGGGCTGAACTACCTGCCGTATCAGAAAGCCGGCGTGGCCTACGGGCTGGACTGCTGGGCGCACAAGCGCGGGGTTCTCATTGGCGACGAAATGGGTTTAGGAAAAACAATTCAGGCCATCGGGCTCATCAATTGCACGCCGTCAATCAAGTCTGTCATCATCGTTTGCCCGAACACGCTCAAGCTGAACTGGGCACGCGAGCTGAAGAAATGGCTCGTCCGGCCGATGTCGGTTGAGGTTCAGTATTCGAACAAACCCTTTTCCCGCGCGGACATCGTCATCGTGAATTATGACGTGGTCCACAAGTTTCTGACGGACCTTTCGAACCGTGACTGGGACCTGCGCATTTGTGATGAGAGCCAATACATCAAGAACCCCAAGGCACGCCGCACGAAGTCCACGCTGGCCATCCGCGCTGCCCGCAAGGCTGCGCTGACGGGAACGCCCATCGAGAACCGGCCCATCGAGTTGTGGCCCGTCCTGAACGACCTGGACCCCAGCGCGTGGCCCAAGGGCGGGTTTTTCCAGTATGCTCGCCGCTATTGCGCCGCCAAGCAAAACGGTTTCGGCTGGGACTTTTCCGGTCACAGCAACGAGGCGGAGTTGCAGCATCGGCTGCGGTCGTCCATCATGATACGCCGCTTGAAAAAGGACGTGTTGAAGGAACTGCCTGCGAAGCAACGCCAAGTCATCGAGTTGGACACCGCCGGTTGCAAAGAGCTGCTCGAGCTGGAGGAGTCGATGGTGTCCGAACGCGAGGCCGCGCTTGTTGAGTTGCGCGCACGCGTCGAGCTGGCCCGCGCTGGTGAGTCGCGCGAAGACTACGCGGAGGCAGTCCACGCGCTGCGCAGCGGGCAAGGCGCCGCGTTTGAGGACATGGCTGAGTTGCGGCACAAGGTCGCCGAGGCCAAGCTTCCGCAATGCCTCGCGTTCATCGAGGACGCGATGGAATCCGGCAAGGTGATAGTGTTCGCGCATCACCTGGACATTGTCGCGGGCGTCGTCGCGAAGTTTCCCCAGGCGGCGGTCATCACGGGCAACACGCCCGCGCCGAAGCGCATGGAACAGGTTGACCGCTTCCAGAATGACCCCGAGTGCAACATTTTCGTGGGCAACCTTGCCGCGGCTGAAGGGCTGACCCTGACCGCCGGCTCGCACGTTATTTTCGTCGAGATGCAATGGGTGCCCGGCAAGCATGCGCAGATGGAAGACCGCGCGCACCGCATTGGGCAGAAGGACAGCGTGCTGTGCAGCTACCTCGTGCTCGAGGGCTCGCTTGACGCGCATATGTCGCGCACCATCGTGGAAAAGCTGAATGTCATTGACGCGTGCCTGGACAAAATCACGGACTGGACCGAAGCCGACGTGGAGGAAGTCGAGCCGGTGACCAAGGTCCGCCTGACCTTCGAGCGCGTCGCTGCCGAAGCGAAGCTGGTGTCTGACCGCTGCGTGGAGCTGGTCCACTTCGGGATGAAGATGCTTGCCGGCGTGTGTGACGGAGCGTGCAAGCTGGATGACGTGGGCTTTTCCGCGGTCGATGTTCAAATCGGGCACGCGCTCGCGCACCGCGCGACCATTACCCAGAAACAGGCCGCGCTGGGCTGGCGAATACTTTGTAAATATCACCGCCAGCTCGGCTCCGAATTCATCGCAGAGCTGAAGGCAGCGGCAGCAATAAAACAATGAAAACAGAATTGGAAAAACAAATCGATGCCCGGTTTGCCGAAATGGGCTTTCCGGACCCTGACAACAAAGCCATCACGCCGGACTTGCGCGCGGAGATAGCGCGGCAGCTTGGGCTGTTCTACAACGGGCACACGCTCGTGGTTGACCGCCGGCAGCCGGGGCATTTGAAAATCTACGCGGTAACCCTTCAGGCCGAATGAAGACACTATCCTATTTGCTATTTCTGGTTTGTTTTATGTGCCTGGGCATTTCCTTTTGGCCTGCGGTGGCGCTGGTCTGGTTCCTCCGGCTCGAGGCAAAAACAGGGGTTGACAATTTGCCAAAACGCCACACTGGGAATAGTGATGAATAACAACGTGATGGTTGGGCAGTTTTTGGTCGATGGTGCGCCGGTCACCGTCGAGGTTCCTTGCAACGGCGTAGGTGCCGAGGCGAAGGACGTATATAAGGCCCTGCTGGTTGAGGTGCGGAAGCTGTGCCCGGACGCGCAGACGGTCCGGCGCATCGGCAGCAAAATCGAGAAGCGCGACAAGGGCATTATCCGGTTGACCGAAGGCCAGACGGTGCGACAGCTTTTCCCGCAGAACGGCGACGAGAAATCGCTTTTCTTGAACGTGGGCCAAGTGTTTTTCCACGGGTCGGCTTGTGAAATTGTCCTGCGGTTCAGCCGCGGTCAGGACCGGGTTCACATCACGCTGCGTGACCGCCTGCGGGGCACGCCCGTGAACTTGACGGGTGGCTACATCCTGGGCGGCGCGCTCGCCGCCAACCTGGAACAGTCAATCACGAGCCTGCTGGGTTCCACGGCGCGGGACTTGAAGTTGCGCATCGAATGAAGTTTTGTTGCAACAAAATCTGTCGCTTTCACCTTGAATGCACAGATGACGCTAACCGATTACGGTATGTGGACGCTGTTCGTGAATTTGAGGGGATGGACGCTACAATTGAGGTTCGGCGTTTTAAGATTGTGGATAACAACGCGGGGCATTCGTATTGGTTTTGTGAAATCTGTGCGAATGCCGTTGCGATGGTAAACGAACCAAAACATGAGAACCGAAAAGAAGAAAAATCTAGTGGAGGTTGAACCCCTCGGAAAAGTCCAGGTGGAGACGGGCCGATGCACTATCGTAACGATGGAAGACGGGCACCTGTCCGGCTGCGGCCGTAGTTTTGAAGAGGCGGTTGCGGCTCTGCGCCGCAACGTTGCCGTGGGCGCGGTAAACGCCCAGCGCGGCGCGAAGGGAGCGCAACCCAAGTGAACACCGCCCACAACGACGAGCGCGCCTTGTCGCGCGTGCTGCATCTGACGCGCCAACAGCGCCGCGCGCTCGAGCGCAAGTCCGCCAAGCGCACGCCGTCCAAAATTTTTCCGACGCACTTTTCGGAGTCGTCATTTTTTGCGCGCCTTGAGAAACGCAGCATTGCGTATCTTGGTCGGCAACAATTGCGCCTCAAGCGGCTCCTGGCAAACTGTGACCGTCTCGTTTCTGAACACGGCGGACCGGATAGCGTGGTTGCCCGGCTGGTCATCCAGGACCGCGCCGTCTGGGAGCGGCAACTCACTCTGGTTCATGGGGTTATAGTGAAACGCACCAAAATGCCCGCGAGACGAGATGCCCGGCCGCTGAAGGTTCAGCGGCAAAAAGTCAAAGCGGAAATGGAAAAAAAGTGGAGCTGAAAAATCAATCTATGAACCCAGTTTTCTACCGAGAGTTGCGAGAAATTATTTTGTCGGCGAGACGCCGCGAGCAGACCTTGGAAGTCGCGCGCCGTTTTACCTGGACCGGCCGGCACATGGTTACGACCAGTGACGACCGCCCCCGTATACCCCAACCAAATTCCGATAATGAAATCGTCGGACCAACCTGTTAATGGCCATGAACAACTTTCAGGACCTACACAACCTAATCAAAACAATGAAAGAGACCGACCCACGCAACCGAATCAAAGAGATGAAAGACGCCGCGAGGGCACCCGCATGTCAGACCCCAACAGATATCCCGCCTGCCTTCACATCAACCCCGCCGGCGTTTGGCGCCGTGCTGCCTGGGCACCCTGGCAAGACTCAGAGTGGTTTGCCGAGTGGAAGCGGCTCGCTGGAATTACCTCCGCAAGTGAGCCCCTTGCGTATCTACATCCTCGGCCCGATGCGGGGACATGACCAATACAATTTTCCCGCTTTCTATGCGATGGCGGAAAAGCTTTTGGCCGCGGGCTTTGACCCGGTGAACCCGGCGGACCTGGACCGCCAGGACGGTTTCCGAATTGAGTCATTGGACAGGGGCCACGACTTCACGAAGTATCCCGCGGGCATGGACGCGGAGCAAGTGGTGCGGCGTGACTTGGCCGCCATCATGGGCTGCGCCGGCTACGTCGCGCTTGCTGGCTACGAGAAGTCCAAAGGTGCGACCGCCGAGAAGTCGGTATTTGACTGGCGCTGCGCGAAGCGTCTGGTGTTGAATCCTGGCGGTCAGTTTGTGCAGGTGGCTAACGACCTCGCGCCTGAGAAGCCGACCAACCCCAAGGACATCGCCGGCTCCAAGAAACCCCCGCTGCGTTTGCTGCCCACGGTCGCGCTTCTGTATCTCTCGCGCGTGATGGCCTTAGGCGCCAAGAAGTATGGCGAGTGGAACTGGCGCGCTTCGAAGGTCCGCGCCACCATCTACGACGAGGCCGCGTTGCGTCACATCTTCGCGCTACTCGACGGGCAGGACACGGACGAAGAGTCCGGGCTGCCGCACGAGGCGCACATTATGGCGTGCATGGCCATCAAGCTGGACGCGCAAGCGTGTGGCCAGCTTATCGACGACCGCAACAAGAGCGGCAACGTTCCCAATCTCATCAAACAACTCACCGAAAAATCGTAATGAACAAGCTGGAAACCTCCCCAATCAATCACATCGCATTCGTTCTCGACGAGAGCGGGTCGATGGAAGACTTAGCCGACACTGTTGTGCGCGTGTTCGACGACCAAATCAAAACGCTGGCCAAGCGGTCCGTCGAACTGAACCAAGAGACACGCGTCTCGCTCTACACTTTCTCTGGCAGTGAAGTCCGGTGCGTGGTGTATGACAAGGACGTGCTGCGCTTGCCTTCACTTAAGGGCCATTATAGGCCCGGACACAACACACCGCTCATCACGGCGACCGTCAAAGCGCTGGAAGACCTGTTGCTTCAGCCGGAACTTTACGCGGACCATGCGTTCCTCGTTTACGTCATCACGGACGGCATCGAAAACGCGTCGGACGTTCCATCATTCGGCAAGCTGCCTTTGCTTTTTAATCGCACCAGGGCGAAGAAAAACTGGACGGTAGGCGCGTTGGTTCCCGACCGGCATGGCTTGCAGCGCTGTGTTGGCTTTGGTTTCGACCACGGCAATGTCATGGTGTGGGATGCCACGACCCGCAAGGGCTTGGAGGATGTCGGCGTGGCGATGACTGCCGCGACGGAAAGTTACATGACACTGCGCTCGCAGGGCGTGCGTTCGACTACGTCGCTGTTCACCGCCCAGGTGACCGCGAAGCGGCAGGACGTGACCAAGGTTCTGAAGCCGGTCACCAACCCGTATACGGTCTACACGCTGCCGACCACGGCGACGCGCGAGGCCATCAAGGACTTCGTCGAACGCCGCTCGCGCAAGGACTACGTGGTGGGCTCCGCTTTTTACCAACTGGTGAAAACGGAAACCATCCAGGCGAACAAGCGCATCTGTCTGCGCACGGTGCCCGACGGTCGTCTTTTCTCGGGCAACCTGGACGAAGTGCGCGGCGTGCTCGGCCTGCCGGCCGGCGGGGACATCAAAGTCGCGCCCGGTGAAATCAAGGACTTCGTGGTTTTCATCGAGTCCACGTCCGTCAACCGCAACATTATCCCTGGCCAGGAAGTTCTGGTCATGAAACTGTAATGCCCTACATTCCACAAGACAATCGGACCGTTTACGACCTGGACATCGAGCGGCTGCTGGACACCATCGCTCGGCAGACTTTGGTGTCGCCGGGCGAGCTGAACTATATCATCAGTCGCCTCGTCTGGTCGCGCTTTAATGAGCGACCCAGCTATACGCGGGCCAACGAACTGGTGGGCGTCCTCGAATGCGTGAAGGCCGAATTTATTCGGCGCAAGCTGAACGGATACGAAGACGGAAAAATTGCCGAGAACGGCGACCTGAAGGAAGTTTTATGAAGAAGCCTGAGGTTAAATTCACTCAAATCAAGCAACTTCCTGGGGTTGCGGATACGTATTCGTATCAGGTCCAGCTACGAGTCGCCAATCAAACTTTCAACGTGGGCGGTGAACACAGCACGCGCCGCGAAGCCATGTGGTTCCGTCGGCAGCTCGTGACGGCGTTGCACAGTCTTGTTCAGAGTTTTGCTGTGGAGGACTACTGACGTATGTTTAAGCGAATCAAAATCTGGCTCAGTAACAAGTTCAAATCCCGCGCGCAGCGTGACCGGGAGCGCGGGTATTATGACCGCCTGCCGTCCGTAAACGGGCTGGACCTGGATGAAATCAACGCGCGGATGGCCGGGCACAAGGCGTTTAAGGTCGTCACTTCGCGGCCCACGTCCGTCTGGGAGCGCTTCAGAACGTTTCGCCGGCGCTATGGCAAGTGGCCGAATCCGAAGGAACTGCTCGCTATTTTGGTTCCGTCGGAGTGGCTCGCGGAAAAGTTGTGGCCCAAGTGGGACCCTACAATGCCCAACGCGCTGGTGGCGCCCCGGGCCGGATACTACGACTGCGACACGGGACGCGTTTACGACTGCAACCACAAGCTTATTCGCACCCGGCATCCCGGTGTTTAACCCCCATCGCAACGACCGTGAGCTGTGGTCATACCTCGTGGCCACCGCTTTTCATGTCCCGCCCTCGCCCCATCGCAATATCATTTTGACGGACCTGCGGGGGCTGCCGAAGACGGCCGCGCACTTTGGCGACTGTAGCGAGAACGGCCTAATCCGGCTCCGGTTGCGTCGGGCCAGCGGCCGGCGGCTCGAGCCTTATAACATCCTGGACACGCTGGCACACGAGCTGGCGCACCTGTCCTTCTGGGAACACACCGACCACTGGTTCCGGGAGCACCTGCGCATCCAGAGCCACTTCTTAAATCGTGGCATTTACGCGGATGTGTGTGGTTTGTGCCGTTGACAATTCGGACTTTTCCGCCACTTCTTATGCAAGAACGTGAAAACAATTCTAGCCCTCCTTCTGGCGGCAACGACCCTGTTTGCCGGCGACCCGACATCAATTCCGCTCCCGCCCCCGCCAGCCCAGACAGTGCTGACTTGGGACGAAGCGCTGACGGCGATAAGCCGCCGGCTTCACTACTGCCCGCCGGACCAGTTATTGCTCGGCCCGGAGGACGCCTACTACACGTCGCCGTCGCAGGAGCAAATCAACGACCTGATGGTCTTCTTCAAGGCGCGTCGGGAGATGGTGCCGTGGCTGGAGGAAGTTTTCGACTGCGACGACAAGGCCACCGAATTCAAATATCTCGCGACGCTCTGGTCCGTGCGACAGTGGCGTGGAAACTATCCCGGAGTGTTGGTCGGCAAAGCTTACGTGCGAATCAACGGCGACTATTCCGAGCTTATGCCGGGGAGCAAGGGCGAGTGGGTGACCGGTCTACACGTCCTTCGTGGTCCGCAACGACGGGGAGATATTTTTCATCGAGCCTCAGAGCGGGTGCATCGCCGAGGTGTCATCCTTTATTTATGAAGGCTCCATTGAAATCCTCAAACTAGAATACTGAGGACTGATGTGGCCCTGCATGGCATACCGCGCGAACGCGCGACTGAATCCCGCGTGGGTGCTGCTCGGTCAGCGCGGTGACTATTGGGAATTTTCGCCGAGGCTTGGGGCGTGGTTTTATATTCCGCCCTCTTGACATTTTCGGAAAAAGTCACACTGAGAAGAGTGGACATGAGCGAAGCCGCAACACGAGTTCACCATCCTTACAGCCCCTCGACGCTACAGTCGCGAGAGGCGTGCCCCTGTTGGACTCCTTCGGGCGGAACAACGGAGGCCGCGGAAGCTGGCACGATGCAGCATGACGCGGCGGAGGTTGGACTCGATGACCCGCGGTTGACGGACGCCCAGGCAGCCGCAGTCGCCCAGTGCCGCGCGTTCTGTGACGACCTTGCGAGCAAGTTTCCTGGCGCGCTGCTGCTGAGCGAGCAATACCTGCCGGTGGACGACGAGAAAGTGGCTGCACCCGACGGCGCGTTGTTTCTCGGAACGACCGCCGGCTATATGGACTGGGGACTGGTTACGGCAGACCGGTTGCATGGTGAACTGGTTGACTTCAAGTTCGGCGCGCACGCGGTGGAGGACGCGCTTCACAACACCCAGGGCATCGCCTACGCGCTCGGGCTGTTGAAGAAGTTTCCCACGCTGCGGGATATCACCGTTACTTTTTTGCTTCCGCACCGCGACGAAGTGGACCAGCACACATTCGATATGACTGACGCGGGTGCGCTGTTACTGCGCATCAAGGCGATAGTTCATCGCGCCCTTGAGGCGAATCGGGCGGGGGACTTTCGGACGGCACGCCCGAGCGTTTCCGCATGCAGTTTTTGCGGGCGCTTGGGCACCTGTCCGAAGGTTGCGGAGCTGGCCCTGAAGGTCGGTCGCAAGTATCGGCCTATCGACATCCCGGAAAGCCTGACGCCTTCGCTCATGCTGGACCCGGCCCAGGTCGGGCTCGGGTTGCAGGTGGCCCAGGTGCTCAAAGCGTGGGCTGAGGCATACCGCGCGCAGGCCACGCAGAAAACCATTCTGTCGGACGAATTCGTGCCCGAGGGCTACAAGCTGGTGTCGTCTACCAAACGCAGCGTGCGCAAGGCGATGGGGCTCGTCGAAATCGCCAGAGAGTTTTTGCCCGAAGCGCAGTGGCCGCTGCTAGTCGAACTTTTTGATGTGCCGCTCGGCCCAGTGGAAAAACTAATTTCAGCCGCCGCCCCGCGCGGCAGCAAGGAAGATACAGTCGAGGAATTCGGGAAGCGTATTCTCGAGGCCGCGGTTGTTGAAGAGGGGGAGCCCTACGCTTACCTCCGTATGGACACGACCGGAAAACCAAAAACTAAGGAGAGGAAATGAAAGCCCGAGTTTTTTCTCCCTCAGAATTGAAAGTTAAACGCCGACTATATGCAAAGCGGTGGCGGGACAAGAATCCTGTGGCCAGTCGCGCGTCTTCCCTTGCTTGGGCAAAACGTAACCCGGACAGGGTTCGAGCTGCGCATATCCGCCGGACTTACGGACTGACCGATGGCCAGTTTAACGCCCTTTTGACGGGTCAAGGGAGCGGATGTGCTATTTGTGCGGTGCCGTTTTCCTGGCATTCTCGGAACACGGTGCCTTGCGTGGACCACAATCACGTTACTGGCAAAGTGCGTGGTTTGCTATGCGTTCGGTGCAACGCTATGCTCGGGAATTCACAAGAGAACCCAACAATTTTGTTGAGCGCGATACGGTATATCACTCAACAAACTAAAAACTAAAAACCAAAACCAAAATCATTACTATGTCTGAAATGAGCTTCGTGAGAGACGGTGTTGAAGACACCACAGAGCCGGCTGGAAGCCCGGCACCCGAGACGGGGGCGCCGTCCGAAACCGCTCTGGCCCCGCGCGACGCGCAGCCCGGCTTTTTCGACGAGGACAACATTCGCTATGAAGACATCGTCTTCCCGCGAATCAACATCGTCCAGTATGTCGGCAAGCTGTCGCAGGAAGCTGGCTTTGACCCTGGCACCATTGTCCTGGGGAGTGCGAATGTTATTCACACGCCCGAGAGCAAGGACGAGAAGGGGGATGCCCCTCTCAGCTTGACCGTCATCGGTTTTCGTCCGCTCCAATATGCGGAAAAGTTGCCCGGCGGAAAGCAAGGCCGGCTCGCGAACAACGAGCATGAAGTCGTCCGCATGGGCGGCACGTTGAACTGGAAAGAGTGGGACTTCTCGAAGGCCAGCGGCAAGCAGCTTGCGTATTTTCAGACGCTCGCGACCGCGCTGGTGCTTTTGGAAAAGCCCGAGCACTACGGTGACCCGGACCAGAACGACTTCCCCTACGCGTATCAGCCCGACGGGCAGCCTGCTCGTTACTTCACGCTCGCCTTGTGGGGCATGAAGGGTTCATCCTACACGAAGGGCGCCAAGCCCATTCGGACCCAGCGGAAAATCGGTTCGTTGCGCAAGACGTATCTCGCGCACTCCTGGACCTTGACCACGTTCAAGGACTCCAAGGACGACAACTACTACTTTGTTCCCAAGCTTCGGCCGGCGACAAAGAACAGCGAGTTGTTCCAGGACTTCGTCAAGTCCATTGTTGGCGCGCAGTAAGCGCGCCCTGCCACGGGCGGGCCAGGGGTTTTTCGTTCTTCCCTCTGGCCCGCTTTTGAATTATGTTCTCTGGGCCGGGGTTGAATGCCCGGTGCAGCCGAGACGTGCCTTGGGGGTGATATCGCGCTCAAGGAGCGAAAGGTAAAGACAGCTCGGAAGTGCAGCCGTTCGAATCGGCGGGGGAACTCCAAAATTTGACAATCGCGGTGACCGATGCGACATTGCCGGGTGAAACCAAAAGCGAAACCGCTCAAGATTCGCCGGACCTGGGGTGACCTGAGGCCCGTTACTAAAGTAAAACAGTCAGCGAAAATCTATTCGCGAAAGAACGATGAACAAAAACACCAAACGGAAAGTTGAAGCTGCGCGCGACGCCTACGGTCGCGTCAAAATTGCCGCCGCGCGGAAGGGGTTTGCCCCGGCGCCGGCGGACATCGAACTGGCGGGGAAAATCGGACACAAGCCCCGTCGTTACCGTCACCCCAAGGTCGGGGCATCGGCCGCGCTCATTGTCCGGCGTCTCGGGCATCACCTCAACTCAACTCACCAAGGACCCCGATGAACACAATCAACCGCATTCTTAACAAACCAAAATACCGCGTGACCCGCGGCGGCGCCGGCTTCAACCTTCACCGCCGCTTCCTCCGGTTTTTCTACACCCCCACGGGAATATCTTTCTCGACCATGTCGGAGGTGTTCGCATTTGTTAATCGCGAGACGGGATGTGACCGTGTGTGCGTGGAGTTGTTCCCTCCGCAGGACTTCCAACCCTTCGACGCACCTGGGTCAGCCTTCGAGGGACTGTTTGATAGCGATGTCCGTGGCGTGATGTCTTCCGGGTGTTCCACTGGCCCGTCGTCGCCGTCGCGCACGATAACGGGGCCGGTGCATATTCCGGCCCGGCCCGGACCAACCGGGTCACCAGGACCAACCGGGTGTGTCACGCCGGCGAGCGATAACAGTTTGCTGTTGCTGACGGCCGCGGTCCTGCTGAGCAGCGACAACAATGCCAAGTCGGAGCAGCCGGCACCGAGCACTGACGTGCCGCTCGAGGCGCCTGCGCCTGAGCCGAGCTGCCCCTGCGACTCCAGCCCGTCCTACGACTCCAGCCCGTCCTACGACTCCAGCCCGTCCTACGACTCTAGCCCTTCTTGCGACAGCGGCTCGTCATCTTGCGACAGCGGCTCGTCATCTTGCGACTCCGGAGGTGGATACTAATGCAAACGTGGCTTGGTTCGTTCTACCGGATATCGGTCGGCGTGCTTGTTGGCCTGGGGCTGTTAATCGCGGTCGTCACCCAGGATGTTTTTGGGGCGGCGCTGCTTGTGGCCGCGGGCTTCTGCATGCTGTGGGGAGGGCGCCCGTGAGCGACTTCATCGTTGAGAGCCATTGTCGGGAATACCTTTTGCTGTGTTCCAAGGCGAATCGCGCTGGCAAGTTTACTCGCGTCTCGAAGGAGACACTCGAAGAGGTAAACGCGCTGGTGGACTCGGTCGTTCGACAAATGGAGAGCCGGCTTCCCATGCCATTGCATGCGTTGCCGGATGCCCCTGAAGCATTGCGTTGCATCACTGGCTACGCATTGGAAAAGTGCCGCGACCGACTTGAGAAAGCGGTGCGGATAATCATGGCCAACAAAGTTCAACACACGCCCTCCGTGGGCTGCACATTATGACTGACCTGGAACAACAAGTAAGCAACTGCATCACCGAAGGGCTGGCCGCAGCCGTTCAAGCACGACTCCAACACGGCTACGGGGACAACCCGCTGACCAAACTAATCGACTCTGTTGTCGTGTCCCGAACCGACGAGATGCGGAAAATCCTGGAGAGCAGCATTGACGGCACGCTGAAAGGCGACTTCAAGAAACAGTTGCAGACCGCCGTGCAGCACAAGCTTGCGCGTATTCTGGTATCGAAAATGGAGGGCGAAGTGGAGCGGCGTGTGGGCGAGTTGCGCTCAAACCCGGAGTTTCGGGCGAAGGTAACCCTGGCAGTTACCCAGCTTGTGGAAGAGATGGTCCGAGAGCAGCGTGCCAAGGGTTGACATTTCGGGAAAACGTCCCACTGGGATAGTTGTAATGATAACGCACCTCGGCTTCGACTACGAAACTTTCTATGCGACCAAACTCGGATACGGCATCAAGGAACTAGGGGCCGAGCGGTATTGTCGGGATGACCGGTTCGACCCGTATCTGCTCTCGGTGAGCGACGGGTCGAATTCCTGGGCGGGTCCGCCGCGCAACTTCAACTGGGACACGCTCGACGACTCGAAGGTGTGGGGCGAAAACGAGCCCACGCTCGTGGCCCATAACGCGCTGTTTGACAAAACGGTTTACCTTGAGATGGTGCGCCGCGGCTGGGCACCGCTCAAAAAAGTTGCGTGGCACTGCACGGCGAACATGAGCAGTTACCTTTGCAACCGTCGTGCGCTGGATGACGCGTGTTCGTTTTTGCTGAACATCATTTTGGACAAGTCAACCCGTAATGAGGCAAACGGCAAAACGTCCGACGAGCTGAAGGCCGACAAAGCTGGATGGGAGCGCATGTTGCAATACGGACGAGGCGACGCGTTCCACTGCTGGATGCTGTGGGAGAAGTATAGTCCGCAGTGGCCTGAGCATGAGCGCGAGTTGTCGCGCATCACCATCGAGCAGGGCATGCGTGGCGTGCAAATCAATGTCGAGCTGCTGAACGAATACCTCCGGGTAACCGAGACGGCGCTGCTCGTCGCGCAGTTTGGCCTGCCCTGGGTGGCGTCGGGCAAGTCGCCCACGTCGCCCAAGGCAATGGCTGAGGAATGCCGCCGTGCGGGAATACCGTGTCCGCCGGTGAAGTCGCGCGAGGGCGTGGATGCGTTCGACTCCTGGGAAGCGCAATACATCGAGCGCTACCCGTGGATAAAGGGCGTG
>Ga0137457_1000002_pt1 | contig 67368 bp, 88 predicted proteins | sample EasRivERMGT630_2_FD_102321 | JGI IMG/M metagenome (GOLD analysis project Ga0137457, IMG submission 102321) | Soil microbial communities from meander-bound floodplain in the East River, Colorado, USA - East River MetaG ERMGT630_2 | ecosystem: Environmental > Terrestrial > Soil > Floodplain ...
AGGACATGAACGGACCCAGGAAAGGGATCGCTGTAAGGGCTGTCCATGCCTGCTCCAGACTATACCACTCGTGGCCGAATCGTTTGCTGTGGAGCATCCTAACGGCTTCTCGGATGACTTCTAGCAGTCCTTCCAGCTTGTTGAAATTGTCCGGTGTCTTGACGATGAAGGCACCAGTCACCAGAGGCTTCACGCCAGTCAGCCTCTCTCGTGCAGCCTTCTCGTCCCATCCGTAGATCAGCAGATCCCGGATCATCTCGCCTGTCTCAATACGATTGAACCAGCGAAAGATGATCGTTGACTCCACGATCTGACAGGGATCCGCGCCAGTCTCCACCAGAGGATCTCGAATGTTCTCGCGGAACCATCGAGTGGTCCGATCGTCTTCTCGGTGGACGTTGCAGAACTTCCACGATTGTAAGATGGCATCCTCGGTCCACGGCTTCGGATCACCGGCTTCTTTCGCCAGCATCACCGAGTAGCGTTCGCAAGCTGTCTGAAAGTAATGTTTGATGTGGCGCATCTCCATTAGGCCACTCCAAACTCGAGAGCCTGTGCCTGCAACAGAAACATTGCTTCGGCTTCCTGCCACTCGAGCGGTCGCCACTCGCCGATCATTTCAATTTCAGGCAGCGTCAGCGGAGGATATTTCACAACGTCGTCAAACGTGAAGTGATCATATCCACGCATGGCTTCGTATCGGACCATCAAATCGTCAGCCCATCGCACGTGCTCTCGAGCCTCTGCATCCTCTGTGCAGCCGAAACGCTGCTCACAAATGCTCTGCACGTATGCTTCCACCTCACGATACCGTTCCATCTCGACGGTCTGTTTGACCCATTTGGTCATGTCTCCGAGCAGGTATTCGCTGTCGTCGTGGTGCAGTGCCAGCCACGATGTTGCTACACCGAACTTCCTACAGAGCAGCGAAACGTGCACAGCGTGCTGAGCCACAGACATCGGGAACTTCGTGTGTCCGCCGAAACGGTTGGTCAACGCCAGAGCGTGTGCCACGTCCTCGAGACGAACGTCCGACGGCTTCAAGCGAAACGGATTGACCTCCAGGCAGGTGAACGTGATCATCTTAGGCATCGGCGATGCTCTCTTTCTCAAATGGAAGTTTCGGGCCTGGATCCACAGGTTCATAGGCAGCGCCAATCTCCTTCAAATGTGCCTCGATTAGATCGGACACATACAGAGAAAGAGACTTTCCACTGTGGGCTGCTACGACTCTAAGAGTATGTTTCACTAGTGGTCGGAGACTTGTTCCGACGTATTCATCACGGTCTGCGTTCATCATGCACCTCCCGAATGTAGCGAGCCAAAGCATCGTAATTGAATCCGGACATCTCATCGCTTGCATTTTCTCGCCACATCTCCAGGCTCATAACACGAGCAGGCACGATGAAGATGCTCTTATCCAGCGGCTCGCTCGAGTCGAAGATGATGAAGTTACAGATGCCTCCGGCACGCTGGATCTTCCGAGCCTCCATCAGTTGCAGCGTCGGAAGTGTGAACTTCGGATCCGCGTGTTTCATCTCCCACCAGGCTGTAATGCCTTTGCCGACGGTCACAAAGTCCGGGACGCCAGAACGTGAACGGTCTGAGAGCTTGGCATACCAGAAGTCTTGCACGATTCCTGCATCGTGCAGCCGCTTCAATTGTAGGTCCAGCCGTTTCTTCAACTGCTGCCACAGATCTGATTCAATCATACTCTCTCCCTTTTGCGGATTAACAGCCAGTGTGCCCAATTGAAACATCGACCACACAGCGTTTCATCAAACCAGAATGTTCTACGCCAGGAGGTGATGTAACAATTGCAGCATTTACATCGTTCAATCATCGCTGCACTCCCTCCAGTTATTCCCGATGTTGACGTCCCACAGGATTGGCACCTTGAGTTTCGGAAACGACTGCCGATCAAGGATCTGCTGCACAATTGTGGCGTGCTCCTGATCCTCGATGTCTCCGTCCCATTCGTCGTGAACCGTGAAGCGAATAAGAAGGCCGTGTTCCTCTCGTGTGTTGTAAAGCTCGATCCCTTTCCGCTTGTTGATGTCGGCTGCTGATCCCTGGATCACTCCGTTGAGAGCCTTGTGCAGCCTGATGGCATCCGGGAAACGCATGCGTCTCCCGAGGATCGTTGCCACGTATCCACGGTGAGGCTCCCGCCTGTGGAAGATATCGCCCTTGTGGCAATACTCCGTGCAGTGAGGTGCAGCCAAGTGAGAAGCACGCTTCAGGAGCTTGGGAACTTCCGGGAGAAGTTCGTCATAGACGGCTCGAATGTCTGCCGTCTCGAGGAGCTTGGGATGAGTGCGGCGAGCCTTGATCCGCTTCAATTCTTTCATCTCATGCTCGGTGACGTATTCGAGCATGAATGCCATCTTCGCCAGACCAGCAGCGTAGATGACCGCGAAGTTTAGATCCTTCGTTTGCTTGTATGTGAACTTAGGACGCTTCGGCACCAGTTTCTCCTTCCACATAAACTTATGAAAGCTGATGTCGGGATCCTTCGCGTAAGCCTCGAGGACTTCTTTGTTGCCTGCCATCGAGGCAAACAGCCTGTATTCGATCTGCTTCGCGTCCGCTGCCAGATGCTTCATTCCCTTTCCAGGGATGTGCAACTGTCGGATGATGTATTTGTCGCCGAAGTCTTCTATCTGCTTCGCAACCTTTCTCACCTGCTGAATGTTGACGCCGAAGTCTGGTTCTTTCGGAAACGTGAAGGCCGAGGACGAGCAGCGTCCGCTGATAGTCCCGACGCTGTCTTCATCGTTCTCGTCTTTCTCTGCACGAAGCTGATGGATCGCGTATCGGAGCAGTCCATCGCTGTTGACGTTCTTGCGATACTTACTGAAATACTTGCTGTCCAGGCTCTTCAGACGCTTGGCTCTCAGCGCCAGAGCCACGTTCTCGTTGTGCAGATACCGCTTGAGCATACCTGCCTTGAAGCTCGGTTTGCCTTTGTCGGTGTATTCGTCCCACATCAAATTCTGATGTTTGAAGAGACGCTGCATGTCCGGATTTGATGCAGGATTGATGCTCATTCCTGTGTTGCGATAGATCTGCATCACACAGGCTTTCCACTCCGCTTCCGCTTCTGCCGCCCACTTCTCGAGAAGCTCCATGTCGATGTAAGTGCCGTTCTTCTCCATCTCACATACGACATAGATGAATTCATCCTCAAGCTGTCGAACGTCCTGCAACAACTGAGCATCCAACATCGGCCACAGCTTGTCCTTCAGCTTGCGGACTTGGCGGACGTCGGCTTCCGCTCGGACAGCCACGATTCCAGCATGATATGATGCCATCTTGGAGCCGTCCAGCACGACGTCTCCAACCTTCTCCACCTTCGCTTCGTCAGGCAGATAGTCTCTTACGATGGACTTGAGAGAGTGCTCCTGCCTGTGGTCGTCGAGTAGTGCAGCGTAATGCCCGACATCGCTGACCGTGCATCCCTGCTCCTCGAAACTGACTCCCCACTCGCGACCCATATGAATCTCGAATCGCGTGTTGAGGTTCGTGATCCGCTTCTTACGCCATCGACGGAAGTAAGTCCTGGCACCTTCTTCGCTGATGTTGTTGCCTCCACCACGGTGTCCCCATGCCAGATAGTGAGTGCTGCCATCTGGCAACGACACGGCTCCGCCGATGGGACGATCTTTTCCCCACCAGCGAAGTCCTGTCGTTTCCCAATCGAGGCACAGATCCGTCTCGTGGTCCACGTTCGGAGGCTCTTTGTGCTCATCCCACGTGCGGACAGCAGCCTGAGAACTGAACGTGTTATTCGGAGTCTGGACGGGATCGTCGTCTCCGATTAGATCGAAGAGGTTCATGACGCTACTATCGCTGCAACAGCGAGCACCAGAATCAGCCAGAACGATACTGCGATCGTGACGTTGACGGAGCGTGGTAGTTCTTTCATGACTCCCTCTGTGGCATGTTCCACATTAGAACGTCGGCGAAGCGTTCGGCCATCTCTTTTTCATACGGCTCGGGATCCACTCCGATGTAGAGAAACATCTCCATGATCGGTTCTCCCTGGTCCGTATACTGACCTGAGCATCCTTCCGCTGCCTCAAGTTTGATGCACTGTGTGTGCTCCAGAAGCACGACGTCCAAGTTGGGATCGTGCTTCTGAAGTTCCTTGATCATCTCGGAGACCTTCATCAGTCCCACCGATCGAGCTTGTAAGTTGCCTTGTCCTTACCGCTCGTGACGCGGATCGTGACCTCGGTCCAATCCTCGTTCTTTTCCACCAGCAATCCCTGTGCCAATGGACCTTCCGTCTCCTGCACCTTCTGACGTCTCGAGTGTGCCTCGATCACCGAGCGGACTCCGTGAAACTCCGAGCGGAGGATCTCCGGGAACAGGCCAGCACCTTCGTTGCGAGTGTCCTTCGCTCCTTCCAGCACGAACAACAGACCTTCCTTGAAGTGCTGGAAAGGTCCGTGCCAGTGACACGGTTTGTTGGTGATCGCCAGCACCTTCGTGTAACCAACACTGAGACCGAACTGATGGAGCGTCGAGCCTCCGACCCACACATACCACGAGACCGGATTCCGACGAAGCTCTCCATCCCACTGAAGGATCGGAGTGGCATCCGGATTGACGGCCGTGATCAGCGGAGCCAAGTTGTATCGAGCCATGCCAGCGAGATAAAGCTCGATGCTGTCCGCCGATGGCAGCACGGTTTCCTGGAACTTGATCCACGTCATCTTCTTCGTCGGCAGCACCAGCGGAAGCACTGGATTCTCAGCCTTGCGAAGATGGCCGAAGACTTCTCTCGAGATCGTCTCCGCTGCCGAAGGCGGATCGGCATGACGATAGAACGCGCCTTCGATCTCGTCCAGGCGACAGAACCGACGATCGAGAGCACCAGCGGCTCCGAGCTTGCTGACGATCTCTTCAGCCTGTCGGATCGTGCCTTCGCTCGGTGCAGCCGTCGGACGCTGGTAGGCCAGCGGATTCATCTTCGCGTTGAAGCGTCTCGCTGCCTGATCAAAACCGTAGACGGTCAGATCGTCCAGGAGCGTCCCGATCATGCTGCTCCGTGGATGGCAGAAGCCTGCTGGAGCGGTCGCTACAGCCAGCCAGACACGGTTCTGGCGTCCGTTCTTGACCGTCGGCACACTTCTACCCTTGTCGGCTTCGGTGCCTGCCTTGACGTCCCTGAGCCACGTAGCAGGACCGAGCACCTTCTCACTCCGGAACAGAGCATCCGCTTCGAGGATCTTGACAGCAGCGTTGAGCAACGGAAGCGAGTATTCGCTGAGTGCCACGTTGATGTTCTTGAAGTCCTCTCGCTTTGCAGCCATCGCCTGATCGGCCGTGACGAGAACATTCTTGAAGACATGCTCGGCCGGAGGCTTCACGCACATGTGCATCCACATGCCGGTGACGTCCTGTCCCCACACATCTTCAGACGAGTAGAAGACGCCAGTCACCTTCGCACGAGAGACAGCCTTGTTCAGAGCCTGCATCGCTGCAGACATCAGCGGCTCGCCTTCGTAAACGTAGGATGCCCACAGCGGAGACACCGTCTGTCCCTCTGGCGTGATGGTCACGACGTGACCGTATCGCTCGATGAACTTCCGGCACGCTGCACAGTTGTGATGCTGTCGATCAGCGTCGGAGAAGGACTTCAGATAGACGTCCCACAGATTCGTGGCGTCCGTCGTGAACAGTGCCTTTCCGGTGATGTCGTAAACAGCCTTCGCGTTGAACGCTGCCTTGAAGTGCATGTAAGCCTGATCGTCTACGTTCCCAATCGTCTGCGTCGGCTTCGACGCTGGTGCAGGCTTCTTCAATCTCGATCGTCTCGTGTTCGTGGTGCTCTGCATGATCGTTCTTTCTTGGTGGTCCCTGCTGCCTTCGCAGACAGCAGGGAAAACACTGGTTTCACTGTGCCAGATCCCACTCAAGAATTCTGTGAGTCAGTTGTGGCTCACTCTCGGCTTCGTTGACTGGCCTGACGTGGACGGAAGTAAGAGGCTGTGACACTCGACGCAAGCGGTCGCCTGTAGATGCAAGAAGTTCTAATTCGCTTCTTCGTCCTGTAGGGACTCCACAAATTAGATCGTGTCGATCCACGTAGATCCGGCCGGATCTGGTGGTTCTATCTCGGATCCCTCACTTGCTTATGGGTCGCTCGAGATTTCACCAAAGAGCGAAGGATAGAAGAAGGTCATCGATCCTCACTTGCTCGCGTTCTTGCGAGCCTTGATCCTGGCCGAACGGCTGACGCCACGAGCGGCACGATCGCGGCAGATCCGTCCCTATCCGGTGAGCCTGTTACGTGCTCCGTTGTCCTTGTCGAACTTCGCGCACTGCGACAGCGTCATTTCCCTCTTCTCGGCCATTGTGGCGTCTCCTTGTTGGCTGAGGATCATCTGTGAACATCCGAGTGCAGCCACACTCGGAGCACGCTTTCGGTTTCTTCGGGACGTCGAAGACGTTCGCGCATGACGGACATTCCCATGCCATCAGCGTGCCTCTCGGAGCAGCCGCTTCCGACGCTCATCCTCGGGAGCCATGCGGAACCAGAGATCACGCTTCGCTTCCTGGAACGTCTTGCGGAGTGGTCCAGCGTCCATCGGCTGACGCGTCCTGTGCCATCTCCAGCCGTCGGACGTGTGCCGGATCTCGAAGTATCCTCCGGACGTCACGTAATGGCCTGGAGCCTTGCACAGCAGGCGGAAAGGTCGGAAGTCCATCAGCGTGTCTCCAGCAGGTATAGACGTGGTCCGCCGAGTGGAGGCTGATAACCTGCTGCGCCAGCCTGCACGATCTTCTTGTAGCACTCTGGACCTACATAGACGGTCTGAGCATCCCGAGTATCGACTAGCTTCCGATGTTTCGGAAGCGATCGATCACAAGCGAAGCATTTCTCGTCCATCAGATCCTGCCTCCGTCGTCGATCCACCGAGCAGCGTAGTGGAAAGCGTATCGAGCCTCGACAGCCGCGATCTTCGCCCACATCTCAGCGTCCTGGTTTGAGCAGGATCGGACGTTCAGCGCGATCCCGATATACTTGAGAGCACGCTGACCACGGTTGGAGGAGCGGAGACGATAGTTGACCGGACCACGCTTCATGATCGTATCCTCCGAAAACGGTTTCCTGTTTCGGTGTTAGCGGGAGCCGCTCGGATCCATGTCCTCGTCGTCCGTCTCCTCGACGTCCAGAGCGTCCTCGGTGACTTCGCCATCGGCGTTGACCACGACACCGAACGTCGGACCAGACGGCTGGCCGACGACCACCAGCCACTCTCCGTCGAACGTGGCGCGGATCACGTTCACGTCCTGGCCGAACGTCTCCGTGCAGTAAGCCTTGACCGTCTCGATCGCCTTTGCTTCCGTGATTTGCTTCGTCATCTTCGTCTCCTGGCTGTCCGGCCGGTCCATTCCGGCCACGAGAAGATTATGTGCCGAGACCAAAACCGAAAGCAAGCACAAAAATATTGAGCTTTTGCACGTCGAAACTGACGCCAGAAACGGCAATCGGCCGGATGCCTCGATGGACATCCGGCCGATGGCCGACGACGATCGTCAGGAGGCTTACTGAGCCGCTTCGGTGCTGGTCTCGAAGGCAGCATCAGCCACGGGCTGATCGGTCGCAGGAGCGGTCTCAGCGGCCGTCTTGGCAGCCTTCTTCGCTTCGGCAGCCTTGAGCGTCTCGACACGCTTCGCAGCCTTCGCAGCCTTCTCTTCGGCCTTCGCCAGCCGCTCGGCAGCGTTCGTGGCACGCTTCGCCTGACGCTCGGACCGAGCCGTCGCCTTCGCGATCGCATCCGCGTCCGGCACGAGCAGGGAGGCACTCGAGACTTCCAGCGTGTCCGGGATCGGGTTCGTGCCGAAGAGAGCCTTTCCGACGTAGATCGAGCCGCGAAGGCCGGTGACGCCGAAAGCGATGAGACCGTTCTTGTGGGTGGAGACCTTCGTGAATGTCATGATGCCGTTTCCTTCGTTGCTGTTGTTGGTGGTCGGGACGACGACGTCAGCGGGAGCCGACATCGGGATCGCGTCAGGCTGCACAGCAGCCTTCTTGCTCGCCTTGCTGGTGGACTTGGTGGACGTGTTCTTGGTGGTCGCCTTCGTGCCTGGAGTCGTCATGGTCGTATTCCTCTTGCCGTTGTTGAAAGCCAGATTGACGGTGATGCCCGAACCGAAATCATCGATGGTCACGAAACGCTGCTCACCGAGCAGATCCGTGTGCAGCCACGTATCGCCCTTCTGAAAGCTCCGCTCCGCTTCCGCTGCCGACTTGAACGTCTTGCCGAGAGCAGGCGAGAGGATCTCGAAGTCCGTGACGATCTTGTTGCTGACCATTGGTCTAGTCTCCCTAATGGTTCCGCGTTTTGCCGTGGCATCCGATGAATCGGTTGCCGTTGTCGAAATGCACCTTGATCGGCTTCCCGCAAGAGAGGCAGCGTCCGATCCGGCCACCAGTCCGGTGAGGCTTCCGACATGCCCGAAGCAGCATCATCAGCGTTCTCACAACATCCATCCTGTCCGATGCAAAAACCAAACGCAACACTTTTCTTTCGGACGTTTTTTTCTTGCGTTTACCAGAAGAAAGGTGCTAGGAGAGCCATCCACAGGCCGAACATTAGGAAAAGGAATGCCAGCCAGCCGAGGATCCGGAAAACGGATCGGACGCTCGGAGGCACATGCGGCACTCGGATGCGGAGCACGGCTCGAGACCATACGTCATCTCGTGGATCGCTCTCCGCTCGATGTCCATGCGTGAAGGGCTGTGAAACGCGATCGTGTGCACGTGAGCGAATGTCCATTTCATTCCTTTCGGTGCTGGTATCGTCAGCAAGTATCCGTTTCCGACATCAATCCATCGAGGCTTTGCGCCGAAGGTATCGGCGACGCTCTGGACGGTCATCGCTTCTCCGATGCTCGATCTCGTGCCTGTTGGCGCATGATCGACTGGCACGTTTCGCACAGCCATCGATCCTCGATGAAGTTCGCCTTGATCCGAGACGTGTCCGCTTCACAGCGGGAGCAGGGGACTCCTTTCACTTCTTTCTCTTCATACGTGATCTCGAGCGGCAGATCCTTTCCGATCTCGAGCGTCATGCCGGACCAGTCTGCACCAGAAGGAACGGTGATCCAGACCTTCGCTGTTGCAGGCAGTCCGAGAGCCTTCGTGATGTCGAAGCCTGTCAGCGTGATCTCGTGTCTTGTGACCTTCGTTGTCGTGGATGTCTTGTTCATCACTCTTCTCCAAGCGTCGCCAATCCTCTGGCCAGGATGTTTCCGTGATCATCCATCTTGCACAGCCTCATGAGACCGTAGCGTTCTGGCTGTCCCTCGAATTCCTGCTCGGTGTAAATGGATGCCCATCGAGGACCGAAGAATTCGTGCATCAGCCTTCGAGCCGTTTGTCCGTCAGCTTCAAATTCGATGTAGTGGTTTGCGAGTGCTCCGCCGTATTGTCCTGCTCCGAACGTGACAAACATTTTCATCGCACATTCCCTCTCGGACCTTGCACCGATTGATCGCTGGTGCTGCCATCTGGAAAGATGATCGTAACGTGCCGATTCATCTTCTTTGCGTATCGGACTGTCGTCCACGTGCCTGAGCGGATCTGCTCCAGAAACGTCTTCGGTGTAGCGATCAGAACATCACAGGCACGTGCGATGTCCATGTTTCGATCCAGATACGGCTTCGCATCCCAGACGATGTCTCCTGGCACGGCTCCGAGGATCGCGATCGCCTTGTCGTCGTCCGGAGGATGCAAGGTGCAGGGAATTCCGATCTCGTGTGCCACGTCGTGAGCTTGAGCGTCCGCTCCGATACAGCAACCGTGGTGCAGCCTTGCAGGGTAGTAAGAACGGAGCAGGACAGCGAGTGTCGCTCGCTGCCGCTCCGTCATGCCTTGTGAGGTGCCGGTGAAGCCGATGATCTTCACAGCACCACTCGCTCGACGCCGATGTCGTTCATCACGTTCCAGCGTTTGCCGTTCTGATCGACATAGATGCAATACTCGATCGTGTCTCCGTCCTCGCTGTCCCACTGGACGACGGCCAGCGTATAGTGCGATTGGCCGAAGGAGAAGACCTTCGGAAAATCCTTGAGTCCTGCCTTGCTGGCGTCGAACGTGTTGGTGCTGATTGGCTGGCGCATGATGCTGTCCCTTCTTGTCTTGGTGCCTTGCCAGCCGCTACAGGGTAACGGCTGGCGCAAACGCGGCGACACTATACCATGGAGGCTTCCGTCTCCGTGCAGTAGATCTCTTCCGCTTCCGACGACGTCAGATCGCCCATCTCGACGGCCAGCGAGAGGATCTCGGCGAGCCGTGCAGCGTTCTGGCGCACGATCTCAGCGGTCAGTTCCTGTGCCTCGAAGATCCGAGCAGCGTTCACGTTTGACTTGATCGTCATGATGTCCTCTCAGCGAACGTAGACAGGTTTATCGGCACGTCCGGCCATCTGGTTCTGCGACGCACCAGCGTGGCCGAAGCCTTCACCGAACACGACTACGTATCCAGCCTGACGGCTCGGACGCACGTAGGAAACGGACAGCATGGACTTCCCGGTGAAGTCCACGATGATCTGTCCGGGACGGACGTTCTTGAGCGAAACAAGATGAGCGTTCAGCATGGCAGGCTCCGTTAGCAAAGCTCGATATCGTCGTGGGTGAAGAACACTCGGCGATTCTCGTGCAGGACGACGAAGCCGAGGTGAGGCATCAGGCGATCGGCGCAGCAACGCGGGAGATCGGCCACGGTCAGCAGGATGGAGCCAACCGAGGGACGGTGCACCGAAACCGTCCGCTTGGGATCGGTCAGGAGGTAGTCGGCCACGATCGCGAAGACGTTGTCGAAGTTGCTGTTGGACATGGCAGGTATCCTTTACAGAGCCAGAAGGGCGATCAGCGTCGCGATCGACACGATCCAGGTTACGGTCACAGCGAAGGCCAGCTGATTGATCATCTGGACTTCAGCGGCAGCAGCCTTGCGAGTCGTCTTCGTCTTCATACAGAGATAATGCCTGAGGGAAAATCGAGAAGCAACAACTATTTTTCGATCGGCGATCCGGAGAGGTAAAACCACTCCGGATCGCTGCTGGCGTCGATCAGCCGACGACGCAGATACCCTTGTGAACCAGACCAACAAGCTCGGCGATCTCGTGCTGGCGAGCGTAGACGACAGGCGAGAAACGGCCATCGGCCTGGACGATGATCATGTGATTCACGGTCTCACGCGTCCGGCCGATCAGCGGCAGAACCTTGTCCAGAGCCTTGATCGCGTTGTCGGCGGTAGCGTAGGACTTGGCGTCAGCAAACATTCTCATGATTTTCTCCTGTATCTACTGGTGGATTCAGCGGACGATCACGGCGATGCAGAGACCGTCTGCACGGTAGACATAGCCTTCTTCGTCGATCGTGAAACGCTCCGTCTTGCTGAACGAAGCCATCGAGAACGTCGGCTCGAAGTTGAGGATCTGGCCGTGAATCCGAACGGCAGCAGCGATTTCAACGATCGTGAACGTCTTCATACAGAGATAATGCCTGAGGGAAAATCGAGAAGCAAGGGTAAAAACGACGATCGACGAAAATATATTTTGAGCCGCTCTGGTATGCTGGCCGGAGGTGCCAGCCTGCTACCAGGACGAGATGTCGGAATTACGACTGATGAAGTGTCGGCTGGACGACTGAGCAGATAACGGTTTCGTGAGGTGTCGGTTTTACGACTGAGCAAGTGTCGGAAAGACGACTGACAACTTTCGCTTTACGTAAGCGGATGGCCGGTGTCGGAAAGACGACTGAGTAAGTGTCGGCCTGACGACTGGCAACTTTCGCTTTACGTAAGTGAGGTGTCGGCGGGACGACTGATGAAGTGTCGGAAAGACGACTGCAAACTTTCGTAAAGCGTAAGCGATGGGTGGGTGTCGGAAAGACGACTGAGTAAGTGTCGGCGGGACGACTGACCTCGATTACGAAATTACTGACTAGGTTTCCCGAGCCGCTGGTGGGTGTCGGCGGGACGACTGAGTAAGTGTCGGAATCACGACTGAGCAGATAACGAAACCGTGATCCTCGAGGATGGGTGTCGGCTGGACGACTGAGCACGTGTCGGGAATACGACTGATGTAGTGTCGGAAAGACGACTGAGAAGGTGCCTAGTGGTCCCTGGCTGGCCTGACCCTATATCTAGTGGTTGTATTGCCTGCAAGGATCTACTAGGCTGCTCGTCCCGGACTTGGTAGGGACGGCCATCCCTCGCTAAAGTGTCGTAAAGATTCGACTTCCGGCTCCAGACGGGAGTCAGATGCCGAGCGACAGCCAGGATCGGGACTATCTGGAGGCTTCGTGAACGGAGCGTTTTACTCGTGGCTGGTCGCAAATCATCCTGTATTTGCCAGCCGTTTTCCTGCCTTGCGTCTTCCGACGGCCAGCAGCCGACTATATGTCCTGCTCCGAGCCGCTCGGAACGATCTAAAAATCAGATCAGAAATCCGGATCCATCATCGTCTGTGGAGGCACAGATCGATGACGGAGGACTCATGCCCGAAACAGATGGGAACAGGCTGTGAGTAAGGTGAAGCCTGTGCCGGAGTGGCTGCAAAAGTATGTGGATCGTGGCTTCCGCCTTGTGTTCTACCCAACAAAGCGGAAAGGTCCAGTGACAAAGGGATGGGAAGCCAAGACGTTCACAGCAGCCGACTATAAAGAAGGCGACAACGTCGGCGTGATGTGCGGTCACGAGATCCAGCCTGGAAAGTTCTTAGTCGATATCGACTTTGATTGGGCTGAGGGAGTGCCGCTCGCGAAGCGTCTCCTGCCTCCAACCGAATTCGGTTTCGGCCGTGATAGTCGCAAGCTCTCGCATGCCTTCTATACGGCTGGCTCTCCGCTGGTCACTCGAGTGTTCGACGACGTTGATGGCAAGCGTATCGTCGAAATGCGAGCCTTGTCCAGCGATGGGACGCTGGGTCATCAGACGATGATCCCGCCTTCGGTGCATCCGAGTGAGGAGATCGTGACGCTCCGCATGGATGGAGCCATCGGCCACGACGACAACGTCGAGAGACGCGTCGTCATGTATGCCATCGGATGCTTGCTGTTCCAGCATCTCGGCCAGCGTGGATTGCTACACGACGTTCGCTTGGCTCTCGGAGGCTTCTTACTTAAGGTTGGTTTGACCGAGGAAGAGACCATCACGATCGGTGAAGCGATCGCTGAAATTACTGGCAACAACATCAACGACGTTGAGACGACAGTAAGGTCCACAGCCTCTCGCCTGAAGCAAGGCGAGCGAGTGGTCGGGAAGCAGGCACTCGAAAAGGCCATAGGGGACCAGGGAAAAAACGTCACAGCGAGAATCAAACAGTGGCTCGGGATCAAGGACTTTATCGTCAACGATAAGGGAGCCATCATCGCCAACAAAGAAGAGAACATCGTGCGTGGGCTGAATCAGCTTGGTGCCGAAGTTCTATTCGACGATTTCTCACAGCGGGCGAAGGTCAAATACAACGGCTTCAACGGCATGTTGATGGACGAGCAGCGAAACAGGATGCTGCTGGACCTTGACAAGCATTTCCACTTCTCGCCTTCGGCGGAGCGATTCGACATGGTCCTGATGGACATGGCGTATCACAACCGAAAGCATCCGGTGCGCGAATACCTCGAGAGCGTCGAGTGGGATGGGAAGCCGAGAGTAGATGAGTGGCTGATCAAATTCGGAGGTGCAGCCGACACCGAATATGTTCGAGCGGTCAGCGCCATCGTTCTTATTGCTGCTGTGAAACGTGTGAGATCTCCAGGCTGTAAGGTGGACGAGATGCTGGTGCTGGAGAGTCCACAGGGTCAAGGCAAGAGCAGTGCTCTCCGTGCCTTGTGCCCGAAAGAGGACTGGTTCTCAGACGATTTCCCGATGAACGTGGACTCGAAAGAAGTAATTGAGCGGACGGTTGGTAAGTGGATCATCGAGGCAGCGGAATTGTCAGGAGTAAGAAAGGCGATGTCCGAGCATTTGAAGTCTATGGTCTCGAGACAGACCGATGGTCCGGTGCGAATGGCCTATGCTCGATTGCCTATGGAGCAGCCACGACAGTTCATCATCATCGGCACAACAAACTCGACGGCATACCTGAAAGACGAAACAGGCAACCGACGTTTCTGGCCTGTCCGAGTCAAGGTCTTTGACGTTCCTGGCATCATCTCCGAACGTGATCAGATATGGGCTGAGGCTGCTGCTAGGGAAGCGAAGGGCGAGCGGAGCAGCCTGCATCCGAGCCTGTGGCCGATGGCTGGTCTCCAGCAGGAGCGGAGACGTATTGAGGATCCATGGGAAGTTCTGTTGGATTCCGAGTTTCCTCTGGACCAGAAGATCCGAATCACGCCAGAGAAAATCTGGGAGGCACTCGGCATCCAGCCTGAGAAGCGTGATGAACGCGGTCAGGAGCGGATCATCAAGATCATGCAGCGTCTTCAGTTCCGCCGTGTCACCGTGCGAAGCGATGATGGCAAGGCGACAAAGGGATGGGGACGAGATGTAATCGAGGGAAATCTTCAACTGGAGCTTGAGGACAAATGAACACCACCGATATGCTGGCAGATATCGCCAGGAAGATGAAAGAGCTTGAGCCTCCATGGGCCAAGTATCGGGGAGCACGTCTTACTGTGAGTCCGATGGTGGAAGAGGATGTGATTCTCATCATGAATCCGTATTCACTATTGGCTGGTGAACACGAGAGACCTCGAGTGCTGGTTTCTCAGAGGACTCTCGATAAAATAGACTTTCCACGGTCTCATCCTGAGATTGCCGCCATGCTTGTGTATTACCTGAAAGATGTGAAGCCAAATGAAGAAGCATCAGATAAAGACAGGCGATAAGCTGGTGACAACGCTCGAAGGTAAGGTCCGCAAGTGGAGACCTCGAGCGGATAAGAACCGTAGACCTATTGGATATGCACTTGGTCCAGTGGACGATCGTGGGATCGTGCCTGTGCACATCACGAGATCGCTGATCACGAACATTCAGGCAGACGAAGGACAGCCATGAACGGCATACCCTGTCCCCTGTGTGGAAAGCCAACAGACTGGGTCTCGACTTACAACGAATGGGAATACGCTTGTAAGTCTTGCGATGCTCGATTCAACGATAAGAAAGAGCAGATGCCTCCGTTTGCCACGATGACCCACATCAAGATGAAGGTGCAGCGATGAAGAAGAAACTCCTTATCACGCTGCTCATAGAGGACACATTAGATACTGGCGTCCTCACAAAAGATGAAATTGAGGACTCCGCTCGGAGATTCTTCATCCAGGCTCAGGAAGAAAATCCGTGGGGCGGACTCAACGGAGCACCGATCTACATCGAGGAGATCCGAGAGATCGAGGTCTGTGATGATGGATGGACTACGATCAAGCCTCTTACTGAGATCAAACTCATTTTCTGTGAGTGCGACAAGCACAAACACGGAAAGTATATGAACAACGATCCATCTTATACCTGCCTCGATTGTGGCCTGATGGTGCCAACGCTATGAGCCATCAAGGACTCTATATGGACGACGAACGTCTCGAGTGGCTGCTGGAAGGTCTCAATACGAAGACGATACCTTCGGTGCACGAACAGATGGAGATGATCCAGCGGCTGCATCCCGAGTGGCTGAAACCTGCTCCGATGGACTATGAAGAAGCTAAGGTTCATCGTGAATTGAGACGTGCAGCCACAACAATCCACGAGCAGCAGGAACTTGCAGCAGGCGAGAAATACGTGACGCGGATGGGTGAGAGCGGACGCTATCGCCAGGCTCTCGAGACGACCACGTTCAACGATCCGGAACCGACCTATGTCGCAGAAAAGCACTGGATTTTCAAGGCTTCGTATGGTCGTGATCCAGTGTGGCGAGACGTTACAAAGAAGTGCCGACAGGCCAGCAACGAATACGGAATCAACATACTGGTGAGCAATTCCATGTTTGGTGATCCGTGTCCAGGCTATGTGAAGAATCTTTGTCTTACTTACATCACGAAGAACAAACAGACGGTTCAGGTGATGGTCCGAGAAGGACAGAATCTCGTGGTCACGCTGAGGAACATCCATGGCTTACGTTAACTTCGGGCCAGGAGTCGTGCAGTTTCAGATCGGCGATCAGAAGTCTGATCTGGTGGAGTTTCGTCAAGTCGCACCAGACATGATTAGAACATGGGACGGAGAGTATCCTGATCCTATAGCAAAGCGTCTCGAGGTCTGGGTGAGCCTTGCTGCACCTTCTGAGCGGATGCTGGATCTGCTACAGGCAGCGTTCTATGAAGGCAAGGCTGTGCCTCTGTTGTTGTGGCTCGGCGAAGGTCAAGGCTTCGACTTTGATGGATACATCAAGACGTATGCTCCGCTGTGGGACTGCGATCGTGGATTCATACAGTGTGAATTGGAGATCGTAGGGACTGGCCGAGTGCGGATGATTCAGGAGCAGGAAGGGAAGGTGATCTCGTGAGACCAGAAGCCGAAGCCGTGATCGCTGCTGGCCTGGAGATGAACGAGGCTCTTGTTGCCATGCAGGAGACTCTGTGGAAACTCCATGAGATGCATAAGCTGAATCATCTTGTGTGGAGCAACGCAGAGTTGAGACGCGCATTGAAAAATCCAGATAAGAAGACGCGGATGATGGCCTATGAGGTGCTTCATCTTCGGAGGTCGAGATGAGTATTCAGGCACGAATTCATGCTCAGTTGCAGGACCACGAGCCTGGAGACGGATCATACAAGTGTGAGTGCGAGAGGTGCGATTTGTTTCGCACGATACTAGCACAGGAAGACAAGGCCGATCTCAGGCACGAGTTTGACAACTGGGACAAGTCTACCGAATTCACAAGAACGTGCAAGAATCCTGTAGATGCTGGAGACCAGATGGCTCTCCGAGATGCATACAAACTACTGTCTAAGGCACTCGCATGAACATCGAAATCCTGCACGTAAACGTCTACCGAGCCAGATACGGAGCGGACACCGTGCTGCTCGAGACGAACTTTGATGAGTGGATCCCTGCTGATGCAGGCGAGAAGGTATCGCTGCAACTTCGAGCACCGAGATTCAAGGGTCACGAGTGGGCAAAAGAGGTGCTCGGTGCTCCGGAAGCCATCATCACGGTTTACGATCACAACGTAAACGTGGTCGATCTAAGTAAGAACGACGTTTGATCGTCGATCTCGACTGTGTTGTAACCGTTGTAACCGGCCGACGGTTACAAAAATGTGCGAAAACACCTCTATTTTATTGACGTAACCTTTGTAACCGTTGTAACCGCGTTTCCTATAACTACCAGGCGAGAGTGCTTCACCCACCGAGTAATTCTTACGCATACTTAGATCCACTGCTAGCTAGAGAGACTCTGGTTACACAGGTTACAAAGGTTACAGCCTCGGTTTTGCAGGGAAAAAGTGGGTTACAAGTTAGGTTACGACAATGTTTTACAGGGAGAATTTGAGTAACCGTTCCGTGCTCCGACCAACATCGAATTAGAATCCTCGCTGTTGGCAGGCAGGACTTGTAACTATGCTGTTGCCTTGCCTGCTATGCCGTGGTATACAGCCTAAGGTCAAGTATGCCATCCGTCTTCGACGACATCGAGCTTCCTAATGGCGACGCTCGGCTTCTAACAAAGGCCGATATCAAGGCACGTTTGAACAAACTCGTGCCACGTGCCTTCAGGACACTCGAGAAGAATTTGTTCGCGGATGATGAGAAAGTCCAGGTGCAGGCTGCACTCGGGATCCTCGATCGCACAGGCTATGGTCCGAAATCGACTGTTAGCGTGGAAGACGAACGAGAGGATCTCACCAAGCTCACACCGGACGAACTTAGGCAGCGTGCTCTGAACATCGCTGCTCAGATCGCCGAGAACAATCCTCCCTCGGAAGGTCCATTCGAGGAAGAGGACAAGACGATTCACTAGGTTCTTATCAGGTATCGAGGTCTAGACTCTGCGTTACTGCGTGGAGGCTGGCTGGTTCGAGTCCAGCACTAGATGCTCCGGAACAGTAAGTCCGGGGATCACATCTAATGACAGCGGCGTCAGCACCTCGGTATCTGGTAAGAACTTAGATTTAACAAAGAAAGTAAGAGGCTCGATTAGATGCATACTTGGGACACAGCGTCACATTCGCAGATCCGGTAGCAGAGATCCGCTCAATTGAAGCGGAACTTCTCCGTCGTCTGCATCGCGAACAGCCTCATCGCTGGGTCGCGGATCGTCTGGGTGAGACCATTTGGTCCGGCCAGCGAAAGGTGCTGTCGTCTCTTGCTTTGCATCGTCGCACAGCCGTCAAATCCTGCCACGAGATCGGCAAGAGTTTCATTGCCGCTCGAGCCATCGGCTGGTGGGTGGATACGCTCCCTCTCGGATCCTCATTCGTTGTCACGTCCGCTCCGACGGCTCCTCAAGTCGAAGCGATCCTCTGGCGTGAGTTTGGCCGTGTCCATTCCAAAGGCAATCTGGCTGGTCGTCTGAATCAGACAGAATGGTGGTTCTCTCCTGCGACTGGCAAGGACGAACTTATCGCCTTCGGCCGGAAGCCTGCTGATACAGATCCCACAGCCTTTCAAGGCATCCATGCACCTTACGTCCTCTTCCTCCTGGACGAAGCGTGTGGCATCACTGGACCCTTGTGGGAAGCGGCAGACTCTCTCATCGCGAACGACAATTCCAAAGCACTCGTGATCGGCAATCCCGATGATCCGCAGACTCGGTTCGCCGAAGTGTGCAGACCGGGATCAGGCTGGAACGTCGTGGAGATCGGAGCGTTTGATACTCCGAACTTCACAGGTGAGAAACTTCCTCAGGACGTGCTCGATCAGTTGATCGGTAAGACATACGTTGAGGAGAAGCGGAAGCAATGGGCACCTCATTGGTTCTGGATCAACAGAGCAGGTGAACGCTGTGATGTAGAGAACGGTGTCCGTTGCGTATGTCCAGAGGACGAAGATCCGCAGGACACCGATCCTTACTGGCAGAGTAAGATCCTCGGTAAGTTCCCCAAGACGAGCGGCATCAACGCTCTAATTCCAGAAAATTGGATCATCGCTGCACAGCATCGGGATCTAATTCCCGATACGCGTGAGAACGAACTTGGCCTGGACGTCGGAGGTGGAGGAGACTCTACCTGTGGCGCACATCGCCGTGGCGATGTCGTGCGGATCAAATGGGAAGATCACAATCCGGACACGATGGAAACCTGTGGCAACGCGATTGACCAGCGTCGCAAGCTCGGTGCCTCGCTTGTCAAGGTGGATGCCATCGGCATCGGACGTGGCGTCGCTGATCGCGCAAAGGAATTGAACGAGCCTTTCATCGCTGTGGATGTTGGCAAGGCTGTAGAAGGCACGGATATTGAGGGACGTCCACTCTCGGACTTCTTCATCAACAAGCGTGCTTACTTCTATTGGAACCTTCGCACACGCTTTGAAGAAGGCCGAATTGATCTTGATCCGTATGATCAGGATCTTGCGAAGGAGCTTGCAGGACTTCGTTACAAGCGAACGTCCTCCGGTAAGATCCAGATCGAGTCCAAGGACGAGATGAAGAAACGCAAGATGCCTTCGCCCAACAGAGCCGAAGCCATCATGCTGTCTTTTGCTAAGGACGAAGAGTCCGATAACTCGGTGGTCTGGTAATGAACAATCCATTTCTCCGACTATTGGAATCGGCCTTGCTTTCTCGTGCGGAACTTGCCTCGAGAGCAGGCATCACGTTCGGTGGTAAGCGAGACACGTTCGAGGTGCTCGGCTTCACCAAGAACTTGACGCTAGACGATTATCGGCAGCGTTATGAGCGTAATTCGGTTGCTGGCCGTATCGTGGATGCCTTTCCTAGTGCCACGTTCCGAGGCACTGGTGGAGAGATCATCGAGAACGAAGACGTCGAAGTTGTGACGGCATTTGAGCAGGCATGGATGGACCTTGCGACACGGCTCGGTGTCTGGTCCGTGTTCAAACGTGCGGACATCCTTGCTGGTCTCGGTCGTTACGCTGTCATCCTGATCGGTGCTCCTGGCCTGTTGGATCAGCCACTCGCGAACCTGACCGCTGAGAACATCTTCTTCTTGCAGGCTTACGGAGAAGCTGATGCAGAGATCAAATCGTGGGAGAACGATGCAACGTCTCCACGCTTCGGGAAGCCGACGCTTTACTCCCTCAAGCGTTTGACAGCGGACACGTCTCGGATCGCGAAGGACGTGCACTGGACTCGCATCATCCACATTGCCGATGGCCTGTTGGATGATCACGTCTATGGACAGCCACGATTGAAGCGTGTCTGGAACGATCTGGACAACTTGGATAAGTTGACCGGAGGAGGCAGCGAAGCCTTCTGGCTCCGTGCACATCAAGGCTATCAGTTCGACGTGGACAAGGACTTGAAGCCGGATCCCAAAGAGAAAGAAGACATGCGGGATCAGGTGGATGAATTCATCCATGGCATGCGTCGTGCTGTCCGGACTCGTGGCGTCACGATCGAGACGCTTGGATCTGATGTCGCGGATTTCAGCACGAACGCAGACACGGTTCTGTCGTTGCTCTCGGCTGGCACAGGAATTCCCAAGCGGATCCTGATGGGATCGGAACGTGGCGAGCTTGCATCCACCCAGGATCGGGAGAATTGGACGGAGCGAGTGCAGGACAGGCGAGACGACTACGCTGGACCAATCGTCGTGCGTCAGTTCGTGGATCGTCTAATCGAGTTTGGTGCTCTGCCGAAGCCTGTCGAGTATGAAGTCCTCTGGCCCGCTGTGAACGATCTTACTGACGAACAGAAACTGGATGTCGCGGTCAAATACGCAACGGTCAATCAGGCAGCAGGTGAGACCGTCGTCACGGCAAATGAAATCCGGGACAAGGCTTTGGGCATGGAGCCGCTCGATCCTGAGGATCTCGAGGACGACGTTGAAGACGTTGAAGTGGACGACGAGGATGAGGACGAGGATCTAGACGAGGACGAAAACGAGCAGGGACTTCAGGCAGCGAGCCGTAACACAAAGATGGCCGTGCTCCGTCGGCGCAAGGCTCACGCGATCGCCTTCTATGTTCGGAAGAAGGCAGCGTGAACGCTCTGCTTCGTGCAGCCGATAGATACGAAGGTCGGCTCAAAACAGTTATCAATCGCTCGGTGTTAGAAGGTCGCAAGAAGATCTCCGTCTCTCGGTTGGCTCGTGCTTTGAAGCGTCGGGATCGTGCTGGCGCAGAACGTGAAACGCTGATGGCAGTAAACGCTATGACTAAGTCGCTCGAGACCGGCCTTCCGCCGGTGCTCATGTCGCTTGTCGTGGCTGGTGCAGGCATCGCGACGTCTACGCTCTCACGTGATGTGAACAATCTGAAGGCTGCACGACGCACGAGCGTCAAACTGAACTTCCGATTTGATCGCACCAATCCTCAGGCTGTTGCTTGGGTGGAGAAGCACGGCGCGGAACTTGTTACTGAGATCACGGATGAAACTCGGCGTGCTCTGCGTCGCATCATGACCAGAGCCTTTGTCGATGGCATCCCTCCGGTGCAGGCAGCGAAGCAAATTAGGAAGACTGTCGGTTTGACGTCAGCGGGAGAAGAGGCAGTCAATAACCTGAGGACTAAGATCCTCGAGAATCCCGGTGCACGAATCTATGCAGGCAAGGTGCCGATCCGTGTTCCGGAAAAGGGAATGAGTAAGAGCCGCTTGAGAGAAGTTCTCGCGTCTTACTCCGATCGTTTGGTGCGGCAGCGTTCGCTTCTTATCGCTCGCACCGAGACGATCAAGGCCAGCAACGAAGGTCAGAATCAACTGTGGAAACAGGCATCGCAGCAGGGTCTGCTTCCTCGGAATGCGAAGCGTGTGTGGCTGGCTGCTGGTGATGAACGCACGTGTCCGATTTGCAGCGAGCTTGACGGTAAGACGGCTCCGCTGAATGGGTCATTTGAAGGCAAGTTTGATGGACCTCCGGCTCATCCCGCTTGCCGATGCACGACAGGACTGGCCTAATGTTGTATTCACTTTTCGTCGCGGCGATCTTGATCATCGTTGTGTTGGTGCTAGTGAAGAATCTCCTGCCTGAGCACTTCAGGCTGGCGTCCATCATCTGTTTCCTGCTGCTCCTGATCTGGATCGTGCGGCTGGTGCTGCTATGAAAACGCTGCACACATTCGTGCTCGCTGCCAAGTCAAACGGGCAACTTCGTGTCGCGACCTTCCAGGATCGCGAACATATCGTGGTGCCTGTTGTCATGATGGTGGAGGGAGTGGTTCACGCTGTGAATTCTCCACATCCTGACTTGGTGCTGCGTGAGGAATTCAGTAAGAACTTCAAAGGCTGGAATGGACGTCCTGTTGTGGGCGGACATCCTTACCTGCATGGAGAGCCGATCTCGGCCAACGATCCCACGACGCTGGAGGCTAACGCTTTCGGCTCGGTGTTCAACACCGATGTCAAGGGTGATCGTCTCGTGGCGGAATTGTGGATTGATCCAGTAAGAGCGGCGAAGCCTGGATCAATTGGCGAACGCGCACTCGAGCGGATCAAATCGGGAGACGAAATCCTCGAGGTTTCCGTGGGTGTTTTCGCATCCACCGAAAAGAAGCCGGGAGTCTTCAAAGGTAAGAACTATGAAGGCATCTGGCGCGACTACGTTCCTGATCACCTTGCTGTCCTGGCCGAAGGTGATATTGGTGCTTGCAGTGTCGAAATGGGATGTGGTGCGATGAGAGCCGCAACCGTGCATCTCGTAACTGCTGGAGGGATTCAGGCTCTGCATCAGGAGGTCGAAGTGTCCAATACAAGTAAGTCGCAGAGCATCAAGGAACGGTTCAAATCGTTTCTTGCGTCTCTTACGGCAGAACTCAACACTGCTGCCGATGTCGGCGACAGCGATGTGAGGTCTGCGCTGAATCGCAAGCTCCGTGAAGTGGAGCCTGGATTCCTCGGTGTCGAAGAGGTCTTTTCGGCCACGAACAAAGTCGTCTATGCCACGATGCCATCGGATAAGTTCACGCTTGTCCGTCGGTCTTTCACCGTGGATGGAGCGGACGTGTCCATCGGAGACGATCCCGAAGAAGTGCAGTTCGTGCAGTCTTTCGAGCCTATTGCAGCAACGGAGCATGCAACCGTGAAGGCCGCTTGTGGATGTAGCGGTCACGTCGATTCAAACAACGCTGTATCCACAGCATCAGGAGAAGCACTCATGACCAAGTCCGATCGCATCAACGCTCTCATCGCTTCCAAGAAGCTCGGTCCGGCTCTGACGGCAACCGTTCTGGAAGCCTTCACGGATGAACAGCTGACGGCTGTGGAGAAGGCTGCTGCCGACGCTCCGGAGCCTGCTGCTGTCGTCCCTGCTGCACAGCCTGTCGCCGCTGCTGCCGCTCCTGCGATCGTTGCTGCTGCCTCGGAGCAGACGACGGAGCAGTTCATCAACGCGGCTCCTGCCGAAGTCCAGGAAGGTCTGCGTGAGGCTGTCCGCGTCACGAAGGAACGTCGCACGATGCTGGTCTCGCGTCTCAAGGCGAGCGGTCGCAGTGACTATACGGATGCCGAGCTCAACGCTCTGACGATCCACGGTCTCGAGCGTCTCGCGAAGTTGGCCGGTGTCCAGATGATCGCTGCCTCGGATGTCCCGGTGGACTTCAGTGCTCTCGGGATGCCGCGTCAGGAGAACAGCAACACGATTGACGCTGCTCCGAGTTTGACCGAGCGTCTCGTGGCGAACGCGAAGAAGTAAGACGGCTGAAACCTAGCAGCCTACTAACAAGGAGAACATCATGAATCAGCGAGTCATCAAGCTGCTCGGCGAGCCGACCCAGAACGAGGATCATGCCGCATCAGAGGCAATCACTCCCGGTCATCTCATCGAGCGTCTGTCCACCAACGAAGTGCGCAAGCATGCGACTGCCGCCGGAAACACGGCTCGCATGTTCGCACTCGAACGCGAAGAGATGGGACAGGGAGTCGAGGTCGATTACGCGATCGGCGACAAGGTCAAGGCAGGGACGTTCCCTCCTGGCACTCGCGTTGCTGCCTATCTCGCGTCCGGTCAGAACGTCAACATCGGTGACAAGCTCGAATCGGCTGGCAACGGCACGCTTCGGATCCTTGCAGCCGGTGTGGCTCTGGCCACGTCGTGCGAAGACACTGGTGCTCTGACGGTTGCCACTCGTGTGGCCGTGGAGATTCTGTAATAGCGATCTGCATTTGATCGCACAACGTCAAGGAGATCACTATGAATCAGAGTTCCCATGCCACGATCGATTCGCCACGTGGCTTCATGTCAGGCAGCACTGGCCTGTGGGCTGGACAGCAGTTCATCAAGGCAGCGATGGCAGGCAAGGGTCTGTCGCCATCCGCTCTTCGCGTCGCCGAAGTTTTGACGCGTGATGAGTGGAAGGTGCTGGACACCGAGATCATCGCCGAAGCGGAGATTCGTCTCCGTGCAGTCGCTGATCTTATCGCTGCTGGTCTGGTCAAGCGAATCCCGAACGGTCTTGCGAAGACCGTGCTGGAATACCAGACGATCGGCGACATGGATCCGGCCATCGTCTCGCTGGACGGTGTGACGCGGAGCATGAACGATCGCGTCGAGTTTGGTTCGGCTGGCATTCCGCTGCCCATCACGCACAAGGACTTCTATCTGAACCTTCGTGCGTTGCTGGCGTCGCGATCGTCAGGTGAAGCACTCGACACGACGCACGTTCGTGTTGCGTCGCGCAAGGTCGCCGAGACGACGGAGTCCATGCTGTTCAACGGTGGACCGACGTTCGGTGGTCTGCCGATCTACGGTCTGACCACGCATCCGAATCGCATGTCCTCCGGCTTCGCTGGTGGCGTGTCGTGGGATGATCCGGCGAAGACTGGTGCGTCCATCGTCACGGATGTCGGCACGATGCTGTCGGCCTTCGAATCGCAGTCCATGTTCGGTCCATACATGATCTATGTCGGATCGGGCGGATCGCTCAAGCTGCAGGAGGACTACAAGACGGAGAGTGATGTCACGATCCGTGAACGTGTCCTTCAGTTCGACAACATCCAGGGGATCCGCGTTGTCGATCAGTTGGCTGCTGGCGAAGTCGTGATGGTCCAGATGACTCCCGACGTCGTTCAGATGGTCGAAGGCGAGCCGCTTCAGACCGTGCAGTGGGACGTGCATGGTGGTTTCCAGATCAACTTCAAGGTCATGACGATCCTCGTTCCGCTCGTGCGTGCGGACGCTGGTGGTCTGGTCGGCGTCTATCACATGGCGTAATGTGGAGGGAGCGATCTAAGTAAGAAGGTAAGATCGCTCCCATCACAGAAAAGGAGATCAAACATGTCTGGAATCGTCAAGGGACGCGTCAAGAAGGGAGCCAACTTCCGTGTCGCAGGACAGAAGGTGGCAGAAGGCACGATCGTGGACTTGACTCCGCGACAGGTGAAGGCTTTCAAGAATCAGTTCGAGCTTGTCGGCTCCGTCGAGGATGCTCACATGCAGCAGACTTCTGGTCAGCCGAGTGCTGCTCAGACGCTCGCTCCCGCGAAGCCTGCCGCGAAGGCAGAGAAGTAAGAAGGAGCAGACGACATGGCTCTCAACGCAACACCGGGATCACCAACAGCGGACAGTTACGCGACTGTCGCCGAAGGTGACGCTTATCACGACACGTCTTTGTTTGCCACAGGCTGGACTGGTGCTGTCCTGGCTGACAAAGAACGTGCCTTGAAGATGGCCACTCGTCTGCTCGATTCATATTACACGTGGCTCGGTCAGAGAACCTTCTCTGATCAGGCTCTTGGCTTTCCGCGCACTGGCCTGTTTCGTGATACGACGATTGTCGTGGACTCGGCGACGATTCCGCCTGAGATCCGAAACGCCACAGCGGAATTCGGGAAGTTTCTACTGGCAAATGACCCTAATCAGCAGAATGAAGCGGCTGCACAGGGGATCACCAAGATCAAAGTCAGCACAATTGAACTGACGTTCAAGGATGTAATCGAGTCTAAGTCCATCCCGGATTTCATCGACCTCATGATTCCTGAAGAGTGGTATGTCGGTGGAGTCGTTGAAGACGACCTCAAATCCTCCATCTTTGAGATCGTATGAGCCTCAATTCCATCATCCGTGCCGGTGTGGCTGTTGCTAACAGCGTCACAGCGGACTTACAGGGGACAGTGACTCACGCTGCCTGGATTCGCCAGGACGAAATGGGTGCTGCTGTCTACGGCAGACGTGTTGAAGGACTCGACATCTACGGCGAAGCGGATGCCATCGGTGTCGCGACGCCACGTCAGGCTGTGATCGAATTGAAACAGCGTGCTCGAGAGGTGCAGGGAAGACACATTCTAACTTTCGCCCATTTGACCTTCGTTGGTCCGATCCCTGTCAACGGTATGACAGACGCACGTAAGGAAGCGGTCGATCCTCGTGACGTGTTTGTTCTGCCTGATGGTAAGACCGGACCAGTGGTGGACGTCGAAGGTGTTGTGGATGCTGAGACTGGTTTGATGTATGCCGTGGAAGTGTGGCTCGGTGACATCAGCCGTGTCGGAGGAGCACAGTGACCTCTGATCTGACAATCCTGTGTGTGAGCAAGGGCGAGCCTTACACGAAGGAATTCTTCCGGCATTTCATGCTTGTCGCCGATGAGATCGGCGCTGAAGTTGTCCTTGCTCTCGACCATCCATCCGAGAGTGGCTCGGTTAGTGAGATGTGGACAGCTAAGAATGTGCGTTGGATTCGAGTCAAGTCAAGCGGATTCATCGAGTCAGTTCTGGACGAAGCCATCAGCAAGTGCCGCACGAAGTTCGTGCTTAGGCTGGACGACGATGAGAAGTGCTCACCTGCTCTCGTTCGCTGGCTCAAAGAAGGCAAGTATCTAGCAGCGTCGCACTGGAAGTTCCCACGTGTCCATCTCTGGAAGGATCAGCACACGTTCATCAACGCTGTGCCGCTCTGGCCTGATCACCAGACACGTCTGTCGCTCAAGGAATTGAGCGGAGGACGCACGACAGTGCATGCAGGCAGTCCCTTCGGTGGAGGGACGTTGTGTCCTCATCCAATTGAGCATCACAAGTTCTTGGTGAAGGATCACGCCGAACGTCTCGCGATTGCCACTCGATATGAAGCCGTCCAGGCCGGTGCAGGCAGTCAGGGAATGTTGGCGTTCAACGATCCAGAGGCTTACTACAGCATGTCTCTGCCGCTCTCACCTTACGGAGAGACGGACGTTGTCAACAATGCGCTGACGGTTGCAGGCACGATCGGCATGCACCAGCATGACGAAGAGATTCGGCCGTTTGCGGAGTGGCTCGCCACGAGACAGCCGCACCACGTCATTGAGATCGGCACGCTGAAAGGTGGAACGGCTGCTCTCTGGCATGAGCTCTGCACAGGCACGGTTGTGAGTGTGGACCTTCCGAGCGGACGCTTCGGTGGAGCGGATCACGGATACAACGAAGAGGCTGTGCTCAAGCGGAATCAGACGCTGCAGAACAAGTTTCACAGGCTGCACTGTCTGTCGGCCAACAGCCACAGCAAGGAAACTCCGGAGCTTGTGCATTACCTTCTGAAAGAGGAGCAGGCGGATTTTCTCTTCATTGACGGAGACCATACTTACGAAGGAGTCAAGGCGGACTTCGAGATGTATGCTCCGCTCGTGCGTCCCGGAGGTATCATCGCATTGCATGACGTGTTGGACACGCCAGTGCATCGCAGTGCAGGCTGTTACGTGAACAAGTTCTGGAATGAGTTGCCTCCGCACAAGGCTCTCTTTTCGTGCAATGGTCCATGGGGCGGAATCGGAGTGACGTTCCGATGATCACTCTGCCGCATCTCGAGACTAACGTGACCGTGGCCTGTCAGCTTCGGTGCGTGAGTTGCAATCACTTCGTTGCTCTCCAGGCTAACGAAGCTCGGAAACGCTTGGCTGATCCGGTGCAAGTCTATGATGATCTTGCTACGTTATCCAAGTTCGTTCATACAGATGCTTGGGGTGCTTTGGGTGGCGAGCCTCTGCTTCACCCTAATCTCGTGGATGTTCTAACGGCTGCACAAAAGAGCCGTATTGCAGACGTCATCGAGGTCTGGACCAATGGCATCGCTGTCCGTAAGATGGGTCCAGCGTTCTGGGATTCATTTGATCGTCTGGTGCTGTCCGTCTATCCAGGCACGTTAGACGATGCAGAGATCGATTGGATCAAGGCAGCGTGCGTAGAGGCACAGGTGGAGTGTAGTGTCAAAGATGAACGAGTCGTCCCGAATTTTGAACGTCTACTGGAGCCATCACGATCTGCGCCTGCTGAGACACTTGCAAAGTATCGAGCGTGCTTCTTTAAGGACTACTCTCGCGTTGCAGATAACGGCTTTTTCTATCGTTGTTGCACTAGTCCTTTCATTCCTCGGTTACTTCTAGGACTGCCGGAAGGCACCGATGGAATTCGCATTTCGGATCTCACGGAATCGGCCTTGTTCATGTTCTTAGGTCAGCGTGAGGCACCAGCAAGTTGTCAGGTATGCTCCGGATTAGATCCGGCCATTCGTCGTCGCGTGGATTGGAAAGAAGAACGCAACCCTGAACGCTGGCTCGAGGCTTCTAAGAGCGAAAGAAAGATATGAACAATAGGTTCACCAGCTTTGTGTCCTTCTGGACAGTAGCTATCTTCATCGAGATTGTGATGTTCTTTCTTGACGTCTATGTCTGGTTTAGATGGCAGGGAGCACGTGGTCAGTTCTATTTCAAGCGATTCCTCAAGGTGAGAGCATGAAAGTCTTCGTAAAGCCTCAGGAGGGACTCTCGCGCGCGATGGATCGTGTGGCCAGAGGTCTGACCGAAGATCAGGCTGTGACCGTCGTGGACCACGAAGAAGATGCAGATTTCGTGCTCATTCACGCGATCGGATTTCCCGAGACCGTTGCAGCCGTCAATCGTTGCCATGCACGTGGACAGCTTGTCGGCATCGCTCAGTATTGCCTTCGCACCACGCAGAAGCCGAACACGAAGGATTGGCTTCCGGTGTGGCAGAAGGCTGGACTCGTGTGGTCGTATTACGACATTCCTGCACTCTGCGAAGAGGATGGAGTCAAGGCCGAAGGCTTCGTGTTCTACCACTCGCCGCTCGGTTGTGAGCCAGCGATCTTCTACCCAAGCAACAACGGCAAGACATACAAGATCGCAACATCTGGATATGTCGCTGCAACCGAATGTGTGATGGAGGCAAACATTGCCGTCACTAAACTTCGCAAGCGACAGTTTCATCTTGGTCCAGATAATCTCGGACTCACACGTGCAGCGGATTGTCGGCTCAACATTCCTGATGCTGAACTTGCCTCCCTTCTTGGCCAGTGTGAATTCGTGGCTGGTCTGAGACGTGTTGAAGGCTTTGAACTTCCTGCTGTGGAAGGTCTCTTCTGTGGAGCACGGCCGATCGTGTTTGATCGACCGCACTATCGGCACTGGTTTGGAGAGCTTGCGGAATACATTCCGGAACGTGAGCCTCATGCCGTCGTCGCTGATCTGATGGACGTCCTGTCGAAGCCTGCACGTCCGGTGACGGCTGCTGAGAGGCAGCAGGCGACCAGACTGTTTAGTTGGCCCGCTGTGGCTGCTGGCCTATGGTCGGCAGTGTCGGCCATGCCAAAGGCCGATCGCCTGTCCAGGCCAATCAAGGCCAGCCGACGGCCACGGCTGCTGTATGTAGGGGACGCTGCCGTTGCCAGTGGTTTCGCTCGAGCCGCTCATCGAGGCATTCTCGCGGACGTGCACAAGACGTTCGACGTCACGTGTCTCGGGATCAACTACATTGGCGATCCGCACACGTTTCCATATCGAATCTATCCGTGTCACGACTACTTCGGTGGCGATGCCTTCGGCACGTATCGCATGCCGAAGTTGGTGCAGAAGATTAAGCCGGAGCTTGCGATCATCCAGCAGGATCCGTGGAACTTTCCACCTTACTTTCACAGCATGGAGAAGTCCGAAGTCTCTGTGCCTGTGATTGGTGCTGTGGCTGTTGATGCTCTCAACTGTCGTGGCAAGTGTCTGAACAATCTCGTGACGGCTTCGTTCTGGACGGAGTTTGGCCGTGCAGAAGCGGAGAAAGGTGGATACGAAGGTCCATCGCAGGTGATTCCGCTCGGTGTGGATCTGGACATCTATCATCCGATGGATCGTCATGATGCTCGTGTGATGCTTGGCATCCCGAAGGACTACTGCGAAGTCTTCATTGTTGGTAACGTCAATCGGAACCAGCCACGCAAGCGTCTGGATTTGACGATCGCGAACTTCGCCGAGTGGGTCAAGGCATACGGCATCAAAGACGCTTACCTGTATCTGCACGTGGCTCCGACAGGTGATCGTGGATACGACGTCAAACAATTGATGGCGTATTACGGAGTGCTCGATCGTTTGATTCTTGCGGAGCCTGAATTGGGACAGGGTATGTCGGAGAAGATGCTGTCGGCGACGTATGCAGCCTTCGACGTCCAGGTTTCAACGACACAGGGAGAAGGTTGGGGACTCACGACGATGGAAGGCATGGCCTGTGGAGTGCCACAGATCGTGCCGAAATGGTCTGCTCTCGGTGAGTGGGCTGCACCAGCCGCTCGTCTCGTGCCTTGCATCCGCGAAAACATCGTGACGGACAGCAACATCAACACGATCGGCGGAGTGGCATCGTCCCTCGCCTTCGTGGAGGCACTGCACGAAACTTACAGCGATGAGAGCCTCCGCAACGACATGCGGACTCGAGGTCTCGAGCTTGTGGCACGATCGGAATATCGGTGGGAGAGCATCGCCGCTCGGTGGCTGTCCCTCGTGTCTGAGACGTATGAAAGTCTTCAGACGAAGGCTCTCAAGGTGGCTGTCTAATGGCGTTCTCAATTAAGTTTGACGACCGTCAAGGCATCCGGCGCAAGCTCCAGAAGATGATGCAGGACACGCCAAGAGAAGTGAGCAAGGCTGTCCGCATGGAGGCAGAGATCGAAGCCACGGAATCCAAGCGTCGGACTCCGGTGGATCTCGGCAATCTCAAGGCGAGCATCCACGTGGAAGGTCCAGAGATTTCAGGCAATCAGATCAGCGCGACGATCGCTGCTGGTGGTCCGGCGGCTCCATATGCTGTCTACGTTCATGAGGATCTCAGCGCATATCACAAAGTCGGACAGGCCAAGTTCATCGAGTCCACGTTGAAAGAATCCGCTCCGTTTCTGCCTGCACGTATCGCGAAACGGTTGCGTGATAGTTTGCTGTCGAGAGCAGGACGCTAATGTCTAGATGGCTGTCCATCATGCTGCTGCAAGAGCCGTTCGACATGGGATTAGATCCTCTCGGACGCGGTCGTTGCGGCTTCAATTTCATCGTGGAGAAGACTCCGTCTGATACGTTCATGGCGGAGACGTTCTCTATTCTTGTTGCTGCGAATGTGGGTGTCGTCGGGACCAACATTTTCGGCTCAACGGCTGTAGCGATCCCGGAAGGTGATGGACCTTACCTTCTAATGATCGAGACAGGAGGTCCGGGCGGAGTGCGGATCCATAACCAAATTCCTCCAGCGTATCAACGTCCGGGAGCACAGATCGTGGCGCGTGCTAAGAAGTATGCAAACGCACGAACGATGGCCGTCGCTGCCTATAACGCACTATCGACTGTGTGTAACAGGCCAGTGACCGTCTAACACCGACTCAAGGAGATCAACTATGCCAGAAGGTATTTCAGCACAGGGAACAGTCATCGCCGTCTCGCCTGATCCCGCATGGGTCGGAAGTGGTGTTACGGCTTTCGTGGACATCGCCGAACTTCGGGAGATCACTCCTCCGGCTCTGACGCGCAACGCGATCGAGACCACGACGCAGAACGAAGACGATGACGCGTATGTCGTCGGCATTCGGCGTCACGGTGACATGTCGTTCGATATGAACTTCGTGCCGAGCAACGGCACGCAGGATCATTTGACCGGCCTTCAGAAGAAGTGGTTCGACGGCAGTCGCAACATCTATCGCATCACGTATCCTCCGATCGCACCTCAGACGACTGGTGCTTCGTGGCTGTTCAGCGGATTCGTGTCTCAGTTCGCTCCCTCGGCTCCTCTGGATGATCGGCTGAGTGCAGCCGTGACCATCCGGCCGACGGGACGCCACGATTGGGTGGCTGGCGCGTAATGAGTAAGACCGGGACAGGCCAATTCTGGCCTGTCCCATTTCATAGCGGAGACGACAATGAAGTCCGATCAGACTCTGAGCGACGTGGCAGTGAGCACCGAAGAAGAGACCAATTACCTGTCGGCAGACGACATCTTCAATTCCGAAGACATCGACTACGTTGATGTTGTGATCCCGGAGTGGAAGCGTAACGGTAAGCCTGGAGTCCTTCGCTTGCGCGCGATGACGGCTGGCGAAGCGATCAAGTTCACCGAAGAACTCAAGGACAATAAGAAGGCTGATTCTTATGTCCGTATTGTTGCAGCCACAGCGATCGATCCGAAGACTGGCGAGCGGATCTTCAACGGTGATCTCGCTGTCAAGAAGTTGCTGGCCAAGAAGTCCGGGATCTTCATCCGGCTTCAGACCGCTGCCATGAAGCTCAATGAGCTCGGTGGCGACGTAAAAAACGTCTAGAGCGAGGCACCTCAAGGCGATTCGCGTATCGGCTGGCTGTTAAGTTGGGCCAGCCGAGCGTGAATAAGATGCTTCGCGAAATGACGTGGCGAGAGTTTGAAGAGTGGGTCGAGTTTTTCCGGCGCGAACCGTTTGATGAAACCAGACAAGACTATCGGATCGCGCAACTTGTTGCCACTCTGATCAATGTCAACAGGAGTAAGAAGCAGTCCCCTGTTACCGTTGACAAAGTAAGAATCCTCTTCGGCGACGAGGAGGAAGTGAAACCGAGACAGACCGTCAAAGAGCAGCAGCAGATCGGCCAGATGTATGCGAACTTCTTCAACGCATTAGAAGAAGAGAAGCAGGCAAAGAAGGAGCAAGCTCGTGACCGGCGTAAATCTCGGAACACTATTCGCTAAGCTGCTGCTGGAAGATGATTTTTCAGCAACGTTCAACAAGTATATCCAGCAGCAGGATGCAGCGGAGAAGAAGACACAGGCTGTCGCCAATGGCTTCAAAGTCGCGGGAGCGGCGATGGCAGCTTTTGGCGCAGCCTCGATCAATGCTGCAACCGATTTGAATAAGAGTATGGCAAACATTGCCACTCTTATTCCCAACAACCGAAAGCGGATTGACGAACTCAAAGAGTCTGTGCAGGGACTCTCTGTGGAACTTGGTAAGTCCACGGAGGATCTCTCGAGCGGTCTCTATGAATTGATCTCGTCCCTCGGAGATAGTGCCGACAACGTGAAGATCCTCGAGATCAACGCGAAGGCGGCTGCTGCTGGTCTTGCCACAACGCAAGACGCGATCAAATTCACTTCTGCCGTCACCAAGACGTATGGCGATACGTCTGCTGAAGCCTTCCAGAAGGTTTCGGATCTTGGTTTCCAGGCAGTAAATCTCGGTCAGACAACGTTCCCTGAATTGGCCGAGTCTATCGGCCGAGTGGCTCCGCTCGCGAAGGAAACTGGCGTCTCCATGGAGGAGATGTTCGCTGTTGTCGCGACAGCCACAGGAGTCACCGGGAACACGAACGAGGTCATGACGCAGATGGCTGCTGCCATCACGGCTCTGGTCTCGCCAACAAAAGATCTTCAGGAAACATATGACAAGCTCGGAGTGTCTGGTGGCGAAGCTCTAATCAAACAGAAGGGACTTGTCGGAGCTTTGCAGGCTGTTGCAAAGGGAGCACGTGAAGCCGATAAGCCTCTGATTGACTTGCTTGGTCGCAAAGAAGCCTGGATCATTGCATCCTCACTTGCTGGTGCACAGGCTGAAAGTTTTTCACAGAAACTCGAGTCCATGGGGAAGGTTGCTGGTGCAACCGATACAGCGTTCAAGGAACAGACTCAGGGAATTGCTGCTGCCGCACATCAGTGGGAAGTGTGGAAACAGCAGGTGAATGTTGCGTTGCAGGATACTGGCGACGCGATCCTCAACAGTCTTACTCCTGCCTTGCAGGCTGCTGTGATCGGCTTCAGCGAGATGGGTGGAAAGGCTATTGCTTCCGCTGGAGATCTTGCACAAGTTGCGATCGCCGCTAAGATGCTTGGTGGCACTCAGGTGCTCTCGTCTGTCGGTAGTCTTGCATCCAGTCTGACCGGAGTCACAACGGCTGCACAGGCAGCACGATTCGGCCTGATCGGAATTGGTATCGCGATCGCCGCATGGTCCCTGGTGAAAGTGTATGAGGCTCTGAGTCTCATCAACGACATCAATAACCAGACCAGCGAAGCACTCAAGGATGCTCAGCGCGATCAGCAGATGGCTGCTCGTGCTATTGCCGAAGCACACCGAGCCACAGGACTCGAAGTTAAGAATCATGCGGAGGCTCTCGAGATCCTCCGTGCCAAATCCGCAGGCATGCGTGGCGAGCTTATGACTGGCCAGCAGATGACCGCGAAGATGGCCGAAGCATGGGCCATTGGTGCAAAGGAAACAGGCAAGTATCAGCAGGCTCAGGATCAGGTGATCATCTCCGTCAATCGGGCGAAGGTTGCCACACAGGAACAGACGGCTGTGCAGAGCACGCTTGTGACCGAGCTTGCACGAGTGAACAAAGAAGTCGCAAGTCTTACTGGTGCACAGAAAGAGCAGATCGACGCTGGCATGGCGTTGAACATGAACGCGAAGGACATCTTCGAGTCCATGAAGAAACTCCCGAAGGGAGTGCAGGCTTCTGAGGCAGCAATCCAGGCTTACATCAATAAGGTCAAGGTTGCCACTAAGGGAACAAAAGATCTAGACGAAGAGCTCAAGAAACTCACGGACAGTTTCAGCGGTAAGACACTCATTGACGCTGCAAAGAAAACAGCCGATGCCATGGAGAACATGGTCACGGTGACGAAGCGTGAGTGGGACCAGCTTGCGCCGATCTTTGGCGATGCCATCGAGAAGATGGTCAAGCGTGGAGAAACAAAGACACCGGAATTCAAGCGTCTTTCTGCCTTGTGGCTGAAGGCCATTGGCGAAACGATGCAGTCCGCTCCATCGGGAGTTGACAATGATCAGTTCTTCCGGAATTTCTTTGGACAGGATCACGTCAACGTCTGGAGTAAGTTCTTCCAGCGTAGCACTGAGTCCGCGTTCTCACATGCTGTGCAGAACATCACTGGTCCAGCAACATCGGATTGGACCAAGATGTTCTCCGGTCTCGGAGAGACTGCGAAAGTAAGTGCAGAGCAGTGGGCACCAAACTTCTTGGACGGTCTTATGACGCGTCTGAATACGAAGGAGTTTGGTGAGAAGCTCGGCATGACGTTGATCGGTGCGTTGCAGAACGGTGCAAACGCTCGGCAGATCGGTGCCAGCATCGGAGGCACGATCGGCACCGAAGTCGGCAAACAAATCGGTGCTCAGGTTGCCAGCAGCATCGGAGGACTTGCAGGCGGGATCGTCGGTAATGCGGTCATCCCTGTCCTCGGTGGGATCCTCGGATCCATGCTTGGTGCTTACATTGGTGGTCTGTTTGGTGGAGGCAGTGAAGAGGCAACAGCAGCCAAACAGATGAGGGATCAGATTCTCCAGAACATCGGAGGCAAGGATTCTCTGCAGCGTTTTCAGGAGCAGGGAGAGCTTGTTGCGAATGCCTTCTTCCAGGGTCTTCGTGCGCCGCACCAGCGTCCCGGAGTCAGTGACGAAGACATCAACACGATTCTGACTTCTAACGATCCTGAGAAGATCCAGAACGCTTGGGATCGGATGCAGCCTGTTATTGAGGCTGTGCAGAAGACATTTGAAGGACTGGCTCTCGCGATCACCGGCACCAATCGAATCGCAAACGGTCTGAGCCAGAGTCTTACGAAGTCCATGGAGGAGCAGGTCAAGGCGCACGAAGCAGCGCAGAAGGCTATGCTCCAGACGATGAAAGAGGCTGGCGCATCGCAGGAAGAGCTCGACAAGAAACAGGCTTATTTCACAGAGGAAAATAAGAACCGAGTCTTCGCTGCAAATGAAGTGCAGATTGGATCGTTCAATCGGTTGGCCACGATCGCTGGTGCGGACCTTGTCAACTTGGCTGGTCGCACAGGTGATCTTGTTGGCGCACTCATGCAGTTGCAGCCGACGTTTGATGTTCTTATCGAAGCTCGAGATAAGTTTGGCCTGACGGACCAGATGTCCGCTGCCACAGCGGAAGTCCTGCACTTCTACGAAGTAGTTAAGAACAACGCGGATGTCTTTGACACGGTTGCTGGCGTCGGTCAGGTGTTGACCGGCTTCGGTGAAGCCATGTTGGAGAACACCGAATTGTTCAACGCTCTCGGTGGAGAGCTTGCGGCGCAAGTCGGGATCCTTCAGGAGCGTGGCGTCGCGACGAATGAAATCTTCGCGATGATGGCTCCACAGTTGCAGGCTCTGTGGGAAGCGGCGGAGAGTGGCAAGGTCGTCGTTGATGAAACCACTCAGGCACTTCTTGATCAGGCCGAAGCACAGGGAGTCGTTGGCGAAGCACATAAGGATGTCAACGAACAGATCCTCTCGGTTCTTACTGAGATCCGTGATCTGTGGGGAGTGAGCATCCCGTCCGCTGTTGACGAGACTGGACGTGCCATCGAACGTGTGGGCCGACAGAACGCGGTCACAACGAACCAGTCACGTAATGCTGCACATCAGACAGGTGAGGCATGGGAAGCGGCACAGCGTAAGATCACGGAAGATCTTCGCAGGCAGCAGGAGATCCAGCGCAATGAGACAGAGCGGACTGTCCGTCACGTCTCGCTGGAGCTCAAGAAAATTCCTAATGACTTCCCGATCAATTGTCGGTGGGTGCCTCCAGGCGATCTGGAATTGCCTCCACCTCCGACATATGAAGTGCCAGTCGAATTTGAAATGCCGGAAGGTCGTCAGCCATGGGATGAAGGCTATTACAATCCCAACACAGGCGAGACACATTATCCGGGACGCACTTCCGCGACTGAGCCTACTGTGCCTGATTCGAATCCCTATCAGGCTGCTGGTATGACTGTGCCTGCTGGTGATATGGAAGGTGGACGCGGAACACAGACGATCATTGTGGAGCGTGATGGTCAGCGAGACCTTCAGTTCACTGCTGAAAATCTGCCGAACTACGTTCGTGTTCGTGCTGGTGCCTCGGTGTTGGGAGCTTAGTCGTGGCTGAGACATACACCGTCGTTCTTACTGTCGATAGTATTGAACGTAATTGGCAGCCGACCACACTTAACCTTGAGAAAATCGGACTTGGCCGAACCGTCCTGAGGTTCGTGATCAATTCGGTTGTGGCTGGAGTTTCGTTTCCACGTGCCATCAAACGTGACCGCGTGATCCTTACGGTCAACGGTATCGAAGTATTTGATGGCATCATTTGGGCTGTTAACGAGACACGCATCTTCGAGAAGGTCGGTATTCTCCAGACGTGTGAGTGTGTGGACTTCGGTAAGCTGTCGGAGAAGGTTCTAATCAACGAGCCTCATGCCAGCAGTTCTCTGGAAGACGCTCTTACTCATGCTGTCGCCAATCTCCTGCCTCACACAATTGTTCCAGGCACGATGGCACCTTCCGGTGTCACCTTGCCTGACATGGCATGGGAATGGCTGACGATTCGTCAGACGATCGAACTTCTCGCGTCCCTCAGTGGGTGGTTGCCAGAGTGGGACGGAAACGAAGTTATCTTCGTGGAGCCTGGAGCCACGGCTGCACCGTTTGATATTGACGACGTTGAACCTAATTGGGTGTCGCTCAGCAAAGGTTCAACGCTCGAGGAGTATTGGAACGAAGTGTGGGGACGCTATGGTCCTCGCGGTCAGCTTCTTATCACACAGAGAATCACAGGCGATGGCGTAACAACGGAATGGCCGCTTGACGAAGCTCTAATCGTTGTCGGTGGTCAGGTGACTCCATCTGGTCTTGTGACTGTGACACGAAGCGGACCTTCTGAATCGCAGGAGACGACGGACGCTGTTGGTTATCCCGGATATGGACCGGGACAGTGGCACTATGATCCGAGGAATTTGAACGACAACGTCATCATCCAGAACACTGGAGCCAGCACGATTCTCGGTGTTGGCGAGACGATGGACATTCAGTTCACTGCCTCGTTTCCTGGTGCTGTGTTCGCGCGCGAAGATACCGAATACGCAACCTTCGGTCCATTCACAGCACGTATTGACAATCCTAACATCACCAATAGAACCGAAGCACAGGCATGGGTCGATGCCAAACTTCAGGAGCTTGTGGGATCGCAGGAGAAGGTCATCGTCAAGACCAGAACGTATGGTCTCGAGCCGTTCCAGTCTCTTACCATCAACGTCGATGACTTTGAGATTGATGGCGACTATCTAATTCTCAAAACGCAGATGGCCCATGTCAGCAAGACGTCCAGTGGACGACACTTGTTTGATTGGACTATTGAGTGCGTGCTCGGGAACCAGTATCGCGCAAATTGGGAACGCTTCTTCCGGCCAAATGCTGGCGTCCAGGGGACAGGTGGAGCCGCGATCTATACGCCGATTCCGCTTGGAGGATGTGCAGCATCCACAGGCATCGTGCTATTCTCGGACAATTGGAATTCTGCCTCGACTCCTTACGAGAATTGGCCTGACAACGATGAAGGCGGAGGAGTGCCAGCAGCCGCTGACGATCTCGAGATCGCTGGTGGAGCCATTCGACTTGTCGGTAACGGCTTCTTGGCTGCTAACCATATCGGTAAGAGCTTTGAAGTTCAGTTCTTTGAAGGCTGTGTCGAATTCACTTACATGTCTGCCACAGGCTTGAGCACGTCCTCAACGACGGAGCTTGTGGAACTTGGTAGTCCAGATCCGCCTAACATCTATGTTGGTCCGTTCATCACGATTGGCCACGTCCACAATGGCGTGACTGACGAGCGGATGAGCATCATTTACGAAACAAACTTCGGAGTTATTACCGCGTTCAACAGTGCAGCAGGCTTCATTAGCACGTCTGTCGCTGATCTTTACAGGCTGGAATTCAAGCTCAGTTACTCTAATGTTGGGTATCTGCGGTTGTATAAGAACAACGTCCTTGCTTTTGATTCCGGTGCGACACTCGATTGGCCTGGAAGTCTTGTGGCCAATGGCGGATTCCGTGCAGTGCGAGTGGCTCCGAAAGGCACGCTGGACAGCTTTGTTCTGCGTGTGCTGGACGCTACAGCCATCCCGAGTGCCAGCGTTTCACCGAGCAGCAGTGCATCGCTGAGTGTGTCTCCGTCGTCTAGCATGAGTCCTAGTCCGTCGCCTGGTAACAGTTCAAGCGTCAGCCCTTCGGCATCTAGCAGCGTCAGTCCGTCCAGCAGCGAGAGCCGGAGTGCAAGTGCCAGCACCAGTCCATCGTCTTCCGTAAGTCCATCGTCGTCTGTTTCTCGCAGTGCAAGTTCCAGTGCGAGCCGTAGTCCGTCGCCTTCGAGCAGCCAGAGTCCAAGTCCGTCTCCGACACCGTCTCCGTCGGTCAGTCCGAGTGCTGGTGCAGGCTTCCCGGAAGTGCTTGGCATCGTCACTGGCAATCAGGCAGCAGCCACGTCGCACGCGATCAATCTTCCTGCTCACAACGCTGGTGATCTTCTGGCAGTGTTCTTCTCTTGTGGCACTGCGACTGTTTCAATTGACACTGGTGCCTCTACTTCTGGATGGACTGTTAGAGGAGATCAGGCAGGCAGTTCAGGATCGGGTCGTGGTGTCATCTTGGAGAAGGTCGCTGACGACGGCTCAACGACACTGACGCTCACTACAAGTTCTTCGGTGGCATCGTCACACATTTCCATGCGGTCGAACGGCAGTGGTATCGACTGCACGGGCATCGGTTCAACTAGCAGAGATTGTCCTAATCATACTCCTGCAGGCGGGACGCAGGACTATCGCTGGCTCGCTGTTGATATGTGTGGTGCAGGTAACTTCCCGATGACATCAGCACCAACAAACTACGATGATCTTCGCTCGGTGGCTACGGGCACTCGGCCGAGCGTGTCGATTGCCGAGCGAGAGCTCAATGCTTCATCTGAAAATCCAGGAACATACGGCGGATCTTTTGTAAATCGCACCACCTTCACAGCAGCCATCGCTCCATGACAATAGATCCTTTCGCTCTATACGATTGGATTCTGAAGGGCGGACTCGGTGCCGCTGTCGGCGCATTCATCTTCCTGTTGTATACGCGCAAGCTCCGATGGAGTGCTGAGTTAGACGACATTAGAGCCGCTCACAAAGTCGTGGTAGACATCCTAACGGCAAGAATCGTGGAACTGACCGAGGAGAGGAACGAGTATAAGAAGTTGGTCATCAGCAGCCAGCAAATGGCATCGAAGTCTGTTGACCTTGCATCTGAGATTAAAGTCACAGCGAGAGAAAGATAATGTGGAGTGCATTCATGCGCGTGATCGCCAAACTTCTGTGCAGCCATCTGCCAAAGGAAAAACCGGAAGTTCCTCCACTGCCAAGTCCAACTCATGACTATGTGGAGCTTCAAGTTCTCCAGTCGTTTGATCGGGAACTACAGGCACGTTTTCGCTCTCTTGAAGTTGATGCGGATGTGATCATCCGTCGGCGCACAAGATCAGCAGGTCGGTAAGAAATCATGATGGAATCTGTTGTTCCCTTCTTGCAACACGCATACTGGATTGAACTTTTCCAGCTTGTTGCGGCTCTAATCGGCACCTTCGCAAATGTGTGGGGAGTGCTTGACTCGTGGAAGGATCTCAAGTTCGTTGTTCAGAACAGGGTCAACGGTCGCAGACTTTTCGCGGCCAAGCGTAACTTGTTTGAAGAGTCGATTCGCCTGGTGATTCATGGGCTGTTTCTAATAAACGGCATTGTGAGCATCCTCTACGCTCCGCCTGCACCGGGCATGACAATTCCCGATGACCGTTACGTGCAATTGATGGTCGCTCGAGCCGTCATGACCATTGCCTCTGTGCTTCTTACTATCAAGTCTGTTCGTGACATTCAAGATCGGCAGCGTCTCCGGCACATGTTTGATCACGAGCATGTGACGCCAGTCGTGTTAGATGTGATTAAGAACAAGGCAGAAGACATCGTTCAGGTGATCCAGGAAACCCGCGATTCAAGGAGTTAGAAGTGACTAAGAAGATTGTGCTTGCTTTCGTTGTGTTGGTCCTGTATGGTCGGCCAGCATTCGCGCAGACTGGTGCCTGTCCATCTGCGATGACGCTTACTGTGAATCCAACTTGGGTGTGCTTCATGCCTGATCTGGATCCCACATCAGGACACAACGCAACGGATCCGCTGACTGGCCAGCCTGTTGTTACTCGATATGATCTGCTGTTCTTTGCTCCTGGCGTGGACTCTGCGACTGGTGCACCAATCCAGACGATCAGCATGGGAAAGCCTACGCTCAACGCTCAGAATGCTGTGTGGCTTCAGCGTGGAGAGCTTGCAGCAATTCCTGTCGGACAGCAGTATCGTGCTCGTGTCGTGGCTGTTGGTCCCGCTGGAACGTCGCCGAGGTCGGCGGAGTCTAACCCTTTTGGGCGGTCGAGCCTTCCATTGCCTCGTGCACCGGCACGAGTGTCGGTAACTCCGGAACCATAATCGGGATTGGCGAAGGAAACATCGGCAGTCCATTTGGCGGCTCGAGACAGTGGTTCGCGTTTCTTACTTTGACGAACATGCAGGACGCACCTCAGACAGCAACGGTGATCATCAATGTTGATGGCGTGAGCACTCCGGTGCAGTTCACGCGAACGCTTGGTGCTTGCCAGTCTCTTGCTGTTGGCGTCCATGCGATTCCGGGCATGCCTCCGAATGCAAACTTCCGGACACAAGTCGGATGGCCTGGACTCGGGAGTGCTGGTCTGATCATGCGTCCGCATGATGATTTCGGCAGTGTTGTCGTAATGCCTCCGACGTCGGTGTTGCGATGAACAAGGACGAGAAGGCTTTCGTTGAAGAGACGCTCCGCCGTGAAGGATGGCCGAAGGTCACTAATCGGCCATCCGATCGCGGAGGTCTTACTAAGGGCGGAATTACTCGAGCCGCACTCGAGGAGTTTCGCAAGCGTAAGGTAACGGACGACGAGATCCGGAACCTTACATTAGAAGAGGCTGCTGCCATCTTCTCGTTCCAATATCTGAAACCATACATGTGGATTCCAGATACGTCTATCCGAACCTTCTGTGCTGACTTTGCCGTGATGGCCTGGCACGATGATGTGGCGAAGATGCTCCAGACTGCCGCCGGTGTCACGGTAGACGGTGTCGTCGGAAGCATCACAAAAGAGAAGGTTCTGCTGCTGATCCGCCTTGATCGTGGCGTGTTCTTCAACAAGTTGTTTGACTACCGCTTGAAGGATCACGTGAAGAACGCTTACGATCCGGATGTTAGACAGTTCCTTGAGACGCATCCATCAACACAACTGAAGAATCTCGCTGGCTGGCTCAATCGCATGGCGGAGTGGGTGTAATGGATAAGATCAAACTCGGTGCTGGTGTTTTTCCGTCCATCACTTTCAACTCCGCGATCAATCGCGTGCAAGTTGCTTGGCAGGATGGATCGTCTATCGTTCTTACGACGATCCATCCTGACACGCTGGCCAGAGAAGGTGATGACATCGAGTTTATCGGTGGTGGAGCCGGAGCATATCCGGAAGTGTATGCTCACGTCTCCGCTCTCTATCTGGCCTACAGAGATGGCGCAGATCCCTTCTTCGGAAGGTTCGGCGTTCACAATAGGACGCCAGAGGCTCTCGGCCAGATCCACGGCTCGAGACCTTCGGTGCTCGGAGAAGGCAAGTTGGCATACATCTCTGGACCAGCAGCCGAAGGTTATCCAGTCCGCATGAAAGACGTGACGGCTCTCGGAGCAGGCACGATCGTGCGTCATGCGGCTGGCACCGGACTGTCTCGGATCACTGGTGGACACGTCGTCACGATTGACGAAGACCGCTCCTCCGTGGCCGGAATTTCAGATCCCTCGTTTGCTGGCGACGCTGTTGTCGGCACCACGGATCACCAGGGAAAGCCTACACTGAAGGCTCTGCGTGGAGACCAGCAGTGTTTCATCGGACACGGTGAGGACAGTCAGAATCCTCGCATGTGCACCGATGGAAAGCGTTTCTTCATCGTTGCGTGGGGAGCCACAGGTGAGGGAGTCCGCTTGTGGCGAGTGCTGCCTGAAGATTTCTCCAATGTTACGAACAGTCCATTCGGTGTTCCGGTAGACACCGGAAAGGCTCTCGGATATTTCTTCGGACGTCGGAGCAAATACGGACAGTTTGATCTCGCTGATAACTGTGCGATCCTGCCTCTGGACGCATGGCAGGACAGCGATGGATCGCTGCCTCCTGATGTTGGCGATCAGATCCGACAGAGCATCCTAGACTCTGGCAGAGCCATCGTCTCCAACACAGCGATCCATCATGCGGCTCCCGAGTGGGCCAGAGTGATCGGCGTGTTCGCTGGTCGTCAAGAAGGAAACGTCTGGGTCCATGAACCAACAACACGTGCCGAAGCGGATCAACTGGTCAAGGAGACAAGGCAGCAGATCAAAGACGCTGGTCTGCCTGCACGTCCGGTGATCGTGATCTTGCGTGAGGAGCGTTCCACGGATCCTCAGTTCATTGGCGTGTCGGAAGCTCTCGCTCCTGAGATCTATTTCACAGAGCCTGAGTCTTCTTATGACCAGCAATTGAACGTCGCTCGAGCACGTATCGCGGACGTGTGCCGAGCCTTCTCGCCGCTGCCGCTCTACTTGTGTGTGCAGGCATTTGATCGTGCGAAGACTTCGTGGAAGAACAATCCTGCCGCATTAGAAGCAATCCAGCAGGCTGCAAACGAGTCTATCACGCAGGGACAGATCAAAGGTTTGATGTGGTTTGCCTTTGCGCGTCCCGGTGGAGTGCTGTCTTATCCTCAGTTGGAACCGTGGCATGTGGCACAGATCGCTGTGACCCCAAGTCCATCAACGATCGTTGACCCTACGGAGCCTGTAGATCCAGATCCGCCATCGCCATCACATCCGGAGGAAGACGTGAACGAAGCAGAAGTCCGTTCAGAAGTTTCGGGAGAGATCCATTCGTCCCGAGTGCCACGAGACATCGCACAAGGCGCGATGATCCGATTCAATCACGAAGTCGTGTGGGATCGTGATCGTGTCGGCGAAGACAACATCAGCGGAGGTGCGCAGTATATCTATTTCTGGCCAGCATACTACGCTGAGATCGGTGCTCGTCTTGCGAAGGCTGGTCCGCCACAGGGATCCCCTGAGCAGGTTTACGCCACATGGGGCGATTGGTCTTACCAGGGATTCAAGGCTGCTGCGAACTTCTATTGGAGTGAGCAGGGAGTCCCGCCGGGAAAAACCCAGACCCTGTAGAGCCGGGAGTCCCATCTACTGGGTCACGGATTGTTGGCTCTGCTCATCCGCAAGATGAAGCATGGGCTGACGATCGGGACTACATCTCTCCGCTGTCCATCTCGATGCTCTATGCATCCATGGATGGAATTGATCCACGGCATTTGATGGACCAGTGGATGAAACTCGGTGGAGAGGCTGGACGCTGGATGTCTGGTCGTCTTACGCAGAGTGCCAGCCGCTCAGGCCAAACTCCTGAAGCGGCTGTGGAGCGATATCCAGTCGTGGCTGGATACTTGCGTGAGCGTTCGCTTCGTGGCCACTCCGTTATCTTCACGGATACGGCAGTGGAATTCGATTTCATGAATCACCTGAGAGCCATCGTGCAGGCTGCACTTGCAGCCGGTATTGTGGACATCCTCGAGTGCATCAACGAGATTGGCCACAGTTCGCAGAAGCAATTCAGTTGGAGCGAGATTGGTCAGTTTCTCCAGCAGATTCGGAGCCTCGGTTGGACTCGTGCGCTGACGGCTGGTGCATGGCTCCAGGCAGACGAATTGGTCAACGGAAAATATCCACCAGCCGACTACAGAGAAGCAAACGTCTGCGACACACATGGCGCAAGAGGGAATGAGCCTGCATGGGACAACGCGAATCATCTCTTCGCAGAACTTCGCGTGATTCGCAACACGTATCCATGGACTTCCAGACTGTCAGGTGAGCCACAGCGGACGGATGATAACATCATGCCTGCCTCTGTGTTTCCTTACCTGCTCGGTGTGGACGGCCAGGGATTCAATACGTGGAGCACGCTGCACTGCTCACAGGCTCGAGACTGCCAGATGTTGACAGGCAGTCAGTTGGAAGACGCCAAGCTCTTTCTTCGTGGCGGTAAGATCCTCCCTCGTGGTCGTTACCACTATGAGAATGCAGACAACACAGGATCGTGGCCTGACAGTCCTGTGGGAAATGCAGCGTTCGTTGAAGGGCCAGCGTCAAACGGAGACAAGACCGTTTGGCGTGCGCACTCGTTCCGACATCACGGTGGACAGTGGTTCCTCGTGATGAGTGGTCCGGACATCACGCGTCCGGGATTGGTGCTCCAGAATGGTTTCGTGCTGGATCAGAAGATTGATCAGGTGAGCCAGCACGTTTCTGTTCATACGTTGAAACAGGGATAAGGAGAAGTTCACATGTTCCAGTTGACCGCAGAAGAATTGGCAGGCATCGTTGCTGTCGTCGTTGGCTTCACAGAGTTTGTCAAACTCTCGAAGTTCGTTGACGAAAAGTATGGGATGCTCATCGCTGCACTCGTGAGTGCTATCGGCATCGCTGCTTACGCTACGTCCAAGCCAGAACTGGCGTTCAATCGCTTCATGATCTGGCCATTCGTTTCCGCTTTCCTCGTTGTCTTGACTGCTGCTGGTGGCGTCTACGGGATCATCCGCTCGACTCGTGGTGCGGATGCCATGGACGCATCTGGCCCACGAAACGAGCCTCGTGTGCCAATGTGGCTGATCGCTGTTCTTGGCAGCAGCCTGCTGCTCTCAGGCTGTGCAGGCAAGAAACCTGCTGTCCTCGTGGGTCAGGCCGGTGTTGTGGCTGTGGATTCGATCTATCAGATTCACACAGCCGTTGTTGCGCTGAACCTTCCACGTGAGAAAGAGCTTGCTGTTCAGAAGGCTCTGTTCAAGGCCAACGAAGCTCTGGCTCCGCTGCCAGGACTGGTGATCGCGATCGACAACGCAACGAAGGCCGGTGAGCAGGCAACAAACGAAGTGGACAAGGCTCTGGCGTATCTTGCCGAAGGTGCCAAGTTCGTGGAGTCCGTCAGAGGTGATCTCAACGCTGTGCCAACAGCAGCGGCTGTGATCAAGCTGGTGATTCAGGTGCAGCAGGCGATCACAGCCGCTCAGACTGCGATCGAGCGTGTGAGAGCACCAGTGCCACAGGCACAGCAGATCCGAAATTCTCTGGATGCTGTCGCACGTGTGCATTACCTGACGCGTGGATCGAATCTCGTGTTGGCGAACTAACGGAGGCAAACGTGGATCAGGCAAAAGTTCTCGAAGTCCTCGAAGGCACCACGGCTCTTGTGGCTGGCCTGACAGGTAACATTGTCACGGTTGGTCTTGCCGTGGCTGCAATCAAAGGGATCATTGGCATGGTCGTCGGCCAGTCCCTCGAAGGTCCAGAGTATGCGGCTGCAATCCAGCGTGGCCTGGATCGCAACCGTAAGTCGATCGGCGATCGGATCGATACGCTGGAAGGCTAGTAAGACAATCGCGGGATGGGACACAACGTCTCATCCCGCGAAGGCATATTCCCATGTCTAAACTGTCGATCATACTGCCGTCCCGGAACGAACCTTTCCTGCCTCAGACAATTGAGGCTGTGCTCAGCAAGGCTCGCGGAGAAGTTGAAGTGATCGCCGTGCTTGATGGATACTGGCCGATTCCATCGCTTCGTGACGATCCTCGTCTCGTGATCCTGCATCGTGGCTCTGCTCGTGGGATGCGTCCAGCCATCAACGCTGCTGTCTCCGTGGCATCAGGTGAGTGGCTGATGAAGTTAGATGCACACTGCGATGTCTCGGAAGGCTTTGACGAAATTCTCAAGGCCGAATGCGAGAGGAATTGGATCGTGGTTCCTCGTCGCATGTCGCTGGATCCGTTCAATTGGTGCAAGGAAGAAAATGGTAAGTCACCTGTTGATGCCCACTATCTCTCTTATCCGTTCGAGCGTCCCGGCGATGCATCGTGTGGCCTTCATGGGACAGTGTGGAACGCTCGTGCTCGTGCACGCCAGCACGTTCTCCTTGATGAAGAGATGTCGTCTCAAGGATCTTGCTGGTTCATGCACCGCGAACACTGGACGCGTCTCGGACCTATGGAGGTATCTAAGTATGGAAATTTCATACAGGAATTCCAGGAGATCGGCCTAAAGACGTGGCTCGGTGGTGGACAGGTGATGGTCAATAAGAAGTGCCATTATCTCCACTGGCACAAAGGCAAACACGGCCGACAGTATTTCATCTCGAGTAAGGAGATGGCTGCTGGTGCAGCCTTCGCGACACAGTATTGGATGACGGACTCGTGGTCCGATCGTGTGCACGATCTCAAGTGGTTTATCGAAAGATTCTGGCCGGTGCCAGGATGGCCGAAGGATCTTGATGCAGCCTTCGCTGATGCACGAAACAAACTTGGAGCCAACAGAAAGCTGATCACCGTATGAGCCGCGAAACTGACACGCTTGACACTCTCTATACGCTCTATCCAGGCACACCGAAGATCGTGCCGGACAAGTATGCTCCTCTCGAGATTCCCAACCGTGTTCGTGACGATATCCCAACTATGTTGGATATCTTGTTCAAGGATCAGACTCGAATCGTTGGTGCAGAGATTGGCGTTGAGCGAGCCGTGTTCAGTGAGGTGCTGCTTCGGTCTCCACGTCTCGAGCTTCATTTGATCGATCCGTGGCAGGCTTATCCGGGATATCGTGATCACGTGACTCAGGAGAAGTTGAACGGCTTCTATGAACACGTCCAAGAAATTCGCCAGAAGTATCCACAGCGAACAGCCTTGTGGCGCATGACCAGCGTAGAAGCGGCACGTAACTTTGCCGATTTCAGCCTGGACTTCGTTTACATCGACGGCAATCATACGCTGCCATATGTGATCATGGACCTTGCAGCCTGGACGCGGAAGGTGCGTCCCGGAGGTCTAATCATGGGCCACGACTATCGGAAGCCGAAGAACAACATCGGCCATCATGTTGTGGAAGCCGTCAACGCTTGGACCTATGGCTATCGCATATGTCCGTGGTTCCTGCTCGGTGCCAAAGGTGACGAGCACCGAGATCAGAATCGCACTTTCTTCTGGGTGGCACAGTGAGCAAGTTGGTTTCCATCTTGATCCCTGCTCGGAATGAAGAGTGGCTCGCTCGCACGGTGGAGGACGTTGTCACCAAGATGAAAGGTGACAGCGAGGTCATCGTGGTTCTTGACGGTGCATGGGCTGAGCCTCCATTAGACAAGAATGATCGCGTCACGGTGATCAAACTTCCGCATAGCATCGGCCAGAGAGCAGCCACGAACATGGCTGCTCGAGTGGCTCAGGGAAAGTATGTCATGAAGCTTGATGCTCACTGCCAGGTGGGTGAAGGCTTCGACAAAATCCTTGCAGAGCACGGAGACGCTCTCGGCCCGAACGTGTGCCAGATCCCTGCTCAATACAATCTCCATGCGTTCAATTGGGTGTGCACCGGAGGACACAAAGTCTATCAGGGTCCGACTCCGGTCAACGGTTGCACGTGGAAGCCTAAGAACGCGAAGGTCGAGGATCCGATCTGTGGACTGCCTGCCACTCGAGAGATCGTATGGAAGCGTCGCACCTCTCGTCTGACAACGTCGTGGCGTTTCGATAAGAGCTTGCATTTCCAGTATTGGGGACAGCATCAGGAGATTCATAAGAAGGAACAGATTCACGACGTGATGTCTTGCCTCGGTGCGTGCTGGTTTGTGAACAGAGGTCACTTCTTACTCCTCGGAGGATTAGACGAAGCACACGGATCGTGGGGACAGATGGGCACTGAGCTTGCGTGCAAGTTCTGGCTCAGCGGAGGACGTATGGTCGTGAATAAGCATACGTGGTTCGCTCACCTGTTCCGGACACAAGGCGGAGACTTCAGCTTTCCGTATCCACTCAGCGGCACACAGCAGGCACAGGCTCGAGAGAGAAGTGCATGGCTCTGGAAGCAAGGCAATTGGCCGATGGCAATACGAACGCTCAAGTCTCTTATCCAGCAGTTTGATCCTCCTGATTGGAAGGAAAAGACCAATGGCCTATCTGGACGCACGACACATCCGACAGTGGTCGAACGAGAGGCTGGCAGCAGCATTAGTATCAGCGTCAGCCATGCCTTCGACGACTCCGGGCAAGCTCTCAGTGATGTTAGAAGTGATGCGCCGACTAAAGGATGCATCTGGTATACTGACCATCGAGCCTCAGAAGCAATCTTGTTCAGTTCACTTGACCATATCCAGCGGGCTGCACCACATTTCCCTCTAGTGCGTGTTGGTATTGAGCACGTTCCTTACATCGATGTGCTTGTTCCAAATAGTCAGCGTGGTTATCTGACTATGTTCAAGCAGATCGTTGCTGGTCTGCGAGCACTCAAGACAGATATTGTGTTCTTTTGTGAGCACGACGTGCTGTATCATCCGTCTCACTTCGAGTTTGATCCACCGAAGCGAGATGTGTATTACTACAACATGAATGTCTGGAAGGTGGATGTCTCGAGCGGTCGTGCTGTGACCTACAGGACGAAGCAGACGTCCGGCCTTGTTGGTTACAGAGAGCTTCTGTTGGAACACTACACGAAGCGAGTGGAGCTTGTGAAGCGGAACGGCTTCTCTCGCAAGATGGGATTTGAGCCTGGATCCCATGGACGTTCGGAGCGTGTGGACGATATCAAGTCTGAGGAATTCAGATCAGAGTTTCCCAACATTGATCTGAGACACAGCAAGAACCTGACGCCAACACGGTGGATGCAGGCTCAGTTTCGTGATCAGCGTAACTGTCGGGACTGGAAGTTGAGCAACGCAGAAAACATCCCTGGCTGGCCTGGATTGGCGAGCTTCTTGGAGAGCATCAAATGACACTTGGCACGCATGCAAACAAGCTGGATCGTTGGCTCGGTCCGGAAGAAACGGCACGAATCTCTCATGCGATGAAGGATTGGTATGGTCCGCCGATCGCTGTGGGTGGAGTGCCAGGACGCGTGTTCGCGCACAAAGGTGGAGACTTCCGTGGTCCGATTCGCAGCGGTCAGTTTCTCCGCGATATCGAATTCGCTGAGATGAGACTCCGCAAGCGTTTCCGTCCTGCACTTACGAGGATGAATGCAGGCTTCGCCAGCCTCTCCGATTTGATCGCGGAAGGGACCACTGGCAAAGCTCGCTGGTTCATGTTCAACAAGGTCGGCACCACTGGCGTCGTCAACGTGACGAATAGTCTGTGGCTCGTGGGTGCGATGCCTGCTGCTGGTGCAGCCGGATCTGCTGCTCCCGGAGGACGTGCACCAGATGACAGCACGACTGGTGCATTTCCGTTCACCAATCCGACAGGTGGAGATACACAGCATTTCACGACAGGGTATCCGCTGTCCGGTGTGGCTGGTAACACGCTGCTGTTGTATGACCGGATCTTCGACGTCGCGAAGACGATGAACAGCAGTGCCACGGAATCTGTGACTGGCGTGCCAACACGGTATCAGTCGAGCACCACGACGGATCCGGACTATGCCGGAGGGAACTTTCTGTTCGTAGAAGTTGGAACGGTGCTCGCCGCTACAGCCCACAACTGGACGGTCTGTCAGTATCGTGATGAAGCCGGTAACGATGCTCAGACGCTTCCATCTCTGACTGGCAACAGCGGAGCAATTGCCAATCGGTTGGATCATCCTGTGGGTCAGTGGTTCGCTCCGCTCGCCACAGGTGATACGGGCATCAAGGATCTGCATCAGATGCAGTGTTCTGCCGCTGTTGCCACAGGCACGATCAACTTCGTCATCGGCCATCCGATCGCATGGATGCCGTGTCCTGTTGCCAACATGATTTGTATCGCAGACGGCATCAATACCGCGTTCAATCTTACGCGGATCTTTGATGACGCGTGCCTCGCGTTCTTGGAAGTATGTAAGCCTGCCACAACGGCGACGACTTACAACGGTCAGTTCATGACTGTCGCAGGATAAGAACCAATGCGCTTCTACTCATCGGCGGGTCGAGTCTTTCTCGCTGCTCAATTGCAGTGGGCACCGACGCTCATATCGCACAATCCGAATCCTCCGATTGTTATTGAGCAGACGGAACATCCGTCGGCGAGTGCGAGCCAGTCGCCGAGTAGCAGCGTCTCGAGCAGTGCTTCGCCGAGTGGATCGTCGTCTGTTAGTCCCTCGGCTTCGGTATCGCCTTCTCCAGCACCAACGATTCCGCCGACAGTTACAGCATCGGCTGGTCCTCACACTCTTACAGGTGGTGGGGATGTTATCTCGGTTGTTGGTCTGTCGTTGCAGGTTGGTGACGTTGTCGGTGTTCTGGGTCAAGTTGGAGGTCCAGATCCGCAGGCACTGTTTCCAAGTGATAACGCGACTCCTCCGAACACATATGAGTATGTCGAATTCCCAAGTGGATTCGGCATCATGTTCTGTGCCGTGGCACGTATCGTCAACGTGCCTACACAGGTCAGTCTCAATCCCAGTGGAAGCATCGACTTTGGTAAGTGCTACACAATAAAGATTGAAGACGCGGCTGTCTCAGGAACGCTCATTCAGGATGATGCAGGTATCGACACTGATTTCAGTGGAGACGATACTGAGACGCTGCCTGCTATTGTTTCACTCGCGCAAGCATCCGGTCTGTTGCTTGCGACTGGTGGTGCAGCAGGTTTCGGCGACATCATTGTTGGTTACACAGAAATTCAAGGTTCGTTTTCTGCTGAAGTGTCAGCAGGATGGGAATCTGTAACGAGCACTGGTCCACACTCTGCGATCCAGGTAATCGACGAGCCTGGTGGCGGAGACGGTGTTATTTATCACATCGCCATCGCAGGTGACGTTCCTGCTGGTAGCAGTCCAAGCGTCTCTCCGAGTGCCTCTGTTAGTCCGTCGTCGTCTGCATCGCCGAGCGTCTCTCCATCGGCGAGCGTCTCTCCATCGTCCTCCGTCTCTCCGTCGGTCTCTCCGTCTGCGTCTGTTAGTCCATCGTCGTCTGTCTCGCCGAGCGTCTCGCCTTCGGCTTCGGTGTCGCCGAGCAGCAGCACCAGTCCATCGGTGTCGCCTTCGGCCAGCCTGTCGCCATCGTCGTCCGTCTCTCCGTCCGTCTCTCCGTCGGCGAGCCAGAGTCCCTCATCCTCGGTCTCGCCGAGTGTCTCTCCGTCTGCGTCCGTCTCTCCGTCTTCGTCTGCCTCTGCGTCCGTCTCACCTTCGGCCAGCATCAGCCCTTCGGCGAGCGTATCGCCTAGCAGCAGCGAGAGTCCATCCGTATCGCCATCGGCGAGTGTCAGCCCTTCGTCTAGTGTCTCGCCGAGCGTCTCGCCTTCTGCCTCTGTCTCTCCGTCGTCCTCCGTCTCTCCGTCTGTTAGTCCTTCTGCCTCTGTCTCGCCGAGCAGCAGCGTATCGCCGAGCGTATCGCCATCGGCCAGTGTTTCACCGAGCAGCAGCGTATCGCCGAGCGTCAGCCCTTCGGCGAGCGTATCGCCATCGGCCAGCGTCAGCCCGTCCTCAAGCGTCTCTCCGTCGGTCTCTCCGTCTGCCTCTGTCTCTCCGTCTTCGTCGATCTCTCCGTCTGTCTCTCCGTCGTCGTCCGTCTCTCCGTCTGAGTCTCCGAGCGTCTCTCCGTCGGCCAGCGTCAGCCCATCCAGCAGCGTCAGCCCAAGCGTCAGCCCTTCGGCCAGCGTCAGCCCAAGTTCGTCCGAATCGCCTAGTGTCTCGCCTAGTGCCAGCGTTTCGCCTAGCAGCAGCGTTTCTCCGTCGGTCAGCCCAAGTGCCAGCATCAGCCCTTCGGCGTCCCTGAGTCCATCTGCGTCCGTTTCTGCTAGTGTTTCGCCGAGCAGCAGTCCGAGTCCATCTCCAGGGGACAGCCCAAGCGTCAGCCCTTCGGCATCCGTGTCGCCGAGCGTCTCGCCTTCGTCGTCGATCTCTCCGTCTGCCTCCGTCTCTGCGTCTGTCTCTCCGTCTTCGAGCCAGAGTCTTTCGGTCTCTCCGTCTGCCTCTGTGTCGCCGAGCAGCAGCGAGAGTGCCTCCGTATCACCTTCGGCCAGCGTTTCACCGAGCAGCAGCACCAGTCCATCCGTCAGCCCTTCGGCCAGCATCAGTCCCTCGGCGAGCGTCTCGGCTTCCGTCTCTCCGTCTGCCTCTGTCTCTCCGTCGTCGAGCCAGAGTCTTTCTGCCTCTCCATCGGCCAGCAGTAGTGAGTCACCAAGCGTCAGCCCGTCCTCGAGTGTCTCGGCTTCGCCTAGTCCCTCGATACCTCCGGCCTTCGTCACGTCCGTCAAGTTCCTGAACGTGCGGCTCAGGCCAGTGATGGCACTTGGGAACATCCGTCTTGGTGCTCCGACGCTTGTTCTTGTTGATCAGACCGTGGAAGAAGAAGGTCCACAGTTTTCTAACGTGAGGATCAGAATCGTATGAGCACACACATCGAAGAACCAGTGCAGGAAGGCAGCGATTTTGAGCTCACTGCGATCCTGTATGGACCGGATGGAGTCACGCCAGTAGGGAACGACGTTGTCACGGAAGTGCTCATGACCATCCGGGACGTGGCTGGTGGCGTTCTAATCGACACCGATCGCGACGTCACGTCCGGCCTGGATATTGATGGGAACTTCGCAACGCTGCTAACGGCTGATGACAACGCGGTCATCGAAGGCAGCGGAGAACATCAGTTGAGGCTACTGACGTTCAAGATCACGCACTCCGGAGGACGGAAGCGGAATCAGGAGATCACGTATTACCTCGATAACCTGCAGGATGCTCCATGATCAAACTTACTTTGATCGTTGCACTCTTGGTGCAGCCAGAACGTCCGGCCTTCACAACTGTGTTGGCCGATCAATTCGTGGCTGCAAATCGCTGCACGGCTCGATGGTCTTGGGGCGAAACTTTCCTCGGTCTCGGTGTGCCGAATCCGACAGGTGAGACGCACGTCTTACGTTGTCGTGTGCCTCCGATTCCAGATCCTATCGAGATGGTCGGCAAATGGTATTTGCAGGATCATCTCGATAAGAAGGTCTGGTGGATTCAGGGAAGCACTCCCGGATCCTGGGTCCGCTTCGCTGGCGAGCCTTGACGCTTGCGTTGCTGCCGTCGTGCTCCGCACGTGTCGCACTTCCAATTCGCGAAGATAGGATCCGTGTCGTAATACATGTATCGACGATGCAAGCTGCTATACTCTCCGACGATATCACATCGTCGGAGAGTGCCTCCGCATGGACAGTTTCTCGACATTACAACTCCTCGAGCCAGTGCAGCGGAACAGATTCGTGATCGCTTCTCTCGACGACACGAATATCGAATTCTCCGCTCCGCATATCCGGTGTCTTATCGGGATCCTGGCCTACGTGCTCACAGACCATCTTACGAACGTCTTCGGCTTCCCACTTTGTCAAGCGGACAGCGAGCACGCACGAGTGCGTCCACTTGTTAGCCTCGACAAGATAGATGGTCATTTGTTCTCTACCTTGAGCCTGTCCTCGGATTCCAGATCCTTGTAGATCACATAGTCCAGGTGATCTCCAGTGTGCGCGACGCTCTCAGAAATGTAGTGCGTCCCATGCACTCGGAGTGCAGGCGGGAGAGGCTTCAATGGATGGAGCTTCAGCGCCGACTTCGTTGTCGTCTTCATGATAATCTCGCTGGTTTGAAGTCACATCGAGGACACTGACCTTCCAAGTCCAGGAAATAACTCCAGCATCGGTTGCACAGATTTGACTGCACCTGATCTCGAATGTCCTTCTGGACGTTCTGCCGCTCGACGTGCTTCGCGTATCGACGCGTCCGCTTGATCCGATTGACTCCGCTGTGCACCTTGCAGTATTCGGATCTCTCGATTCGGCCGAAGGAATTGCCACAGCAGCAGAAGTCACAGCATCGAGGACGACGTGTCTTCGGCGAGACGCGGAAGTCTGTTAGAGCCACGGATCACCCAGCCTTTCGTTCGATGGCCGCATGGACACTCAAGCCACGTTCTGTCTTTCGAGAATCTCTGCACCAGACTGTGACCGTGGATTGCACAGCCGATGCAGGCGAGCCAAGAGCCGACGACGTTCGAGCCGTCTCTGGACAGTCTTGAAAGCAACGATGACGATGGCAACGAGAAGAAGGATTTCCATGGCACTGTTACACCTCAAGTGATCTTACGTTCTTGTCGATACGATCGAGCAGGATCTCCCTGCACCAATCGCACTCAGGATCCTCGAGTGCTTCTCGATCGAGCCTGATCTGTTGCTCCGTCCTGCCTCGACGATCGAGCGTCTTGAACCACGTCCAGAACCGTGGATCCCATCCAGGGAGCCTGGCAGGATCCGTTATAGGCTCGGTGCCAGCCTTGCCAGCCTTTGCCGTGGCCGGAGTCACCTTAGCCTGTCCTGCACAATCAGGCAAGTCCGGAGCGGCATCCTGGTGCCGCTCCGTCTCTCCAAAGTCAAAACCGAGTTGACCCTGTGCCTTTCGAGCCACGTTAGGATCCTGACGTGAGACGCTTCGTCGTGCCAGCGATCCCACGACGGCCGATCGGCATCGCATCAGCAGCAGCCTTGCCAGCCTGACGGCCAGCCGCGTTGAACCGAGCGGATCCGGACAGCGAGGAAATGTGGCTGCTGGTGCGGGCGAATTTGTTGTCGATGTAGTCCTGCACCTTGACGACAGCCTGATTCAGACGGACCAGAGCCGTGGCCGTCGTCATCCCGGCTTCGACGGAGACACTCGCTTCCATCGCTGCCTTGCGAGCCTCTTCCATCCGCTCACGGATCCTCGAGACGAAAGCGTCGAGCCAGGACTCCTTGAAACCAGCAGCCTTCTTGGTCGATCCCTCGGTCCGCTTGAGCATCCACCAGTAGTCGCAATATGCCTTGTGGGACATCGTTGCAGCCATCGGCACCAGCATCCCGAAGACATACTCTGCAACCGAAGCGTGGGACTTCGTGCCGACGAACCAGATCTGATTGGATCCGGGAGCGACAAGGAACTTGCAGAGATTCGCGTGTGAGACGATCCGTGCAAGCTGCTCCTGCCAAGCGATCCGGGACTTCTTCTTATCGACTCCATACTTGGCAAGGTCACAGCGGATCTCGATGACGGGATCGCGATCGGCTGCACGAGCATAGTCGATGTCCGACGGATTCAGTTCGTGCTCGATCAACATCTTGTTGATCATGCCAGCGAAGGCTTCGGACGCTTCGAGGTTCCCGATCTCGGCTTCTCCGTCTCGCTGTGCCTGGAGCTTGATCAGGCGATCCATGATCTTGTTCTTGGGATCGGCCTTCTCTTCACGACGGTTGGTCAACGCGGTCAGCATCTCGGCTTCAAACTCCCGAAACTGATCGCCGTGGTTCATGTGGCGAAGGTGAGCCATCTCGTGAGCGGCGACTTCCCACACACGATCCACGCTCATCATCTCGGCCATCCAGTTGCCTTTGCTGTCCTTCGTGCGGAGCGTCAGGTGGATGTGGCCTGATGCGTCGCACGTGCCGAGAGCGGACGTCTTGAGGCTCGGCTTGACCGTGTGGGAAACCTTGCGGAGGTGCAGACCATACTGGTGCGCAACCGTGCGCATCTGGGTGGCGATCTCCACGAACAGCGGAACGTCGTCGGGATAAATGTCCATGACCAGATTATTCCTGAAGTCAAAAACCGATACAAGGGAAAAGTGAGGGAGCCTCTCGGCTCCCTCCCTGGTGCAGCCTACTCGCCGATCTCCGCCTTGTGGACCAGCGTCAGGATCTGCTTGGCACGTGTGATCGCCACGTATTCGATGTTCTGCTCCTCGGCGTTCACGCCACGAGGATACAGAGTGAAGCCGAGCACGAACACGTGATCCGCTTCCAGACCCTTCGCACGATGAACGCTGGAGCAGGTGATCACGCCAGCCTGTCCGAGACCGTCGTCAGTAAAGAGACCGTCGATCCGGACTTCCATGTCGGCGACGCTGGAGGCTTCGTGCGCGATCACGAGCAGCGTCTCCGCCTTGTCGTTCACCTGATCGATCTGGTTCTCACGCTTGGCGATCGTGAAGCGGCGGACTTCGCGATCACGCCATGCTTCGATCCGGCCGATCATCGTCTCGATCCCGATGTTTCCCTTTCCGAGCTTGCGGACGATCGTCTTGAGTCCAGCGCCGATGTCGCGACCAGCGATCCGAGCACGCTTGCCAGCACGAAGCAGAGCGAAGGCAGTGGAGACCAGCGGAGCGTTCGTGCGCGACAGCAGGAAGTCTCCGTTGCTGATCGCCTGCACCAGAGCGTCCGATCCGATCGCGTTGATCGTGCCTTCGTGAGCCGCTCCACACTGGAAGTCCGGCACCAGTCGCTGAGCCTCTGTGACGATCGAGGATCCGCAACGATACGTGACGGTCAGCTTCATCTCGGTGGCGTTCAGTTCGTTCTTCAGACGGCCAAGCGATCCGCTGTCGGCACCACGGAAGCCGTAGATCGCCTGACGGTCATCGCCCACAACAGCGATCCGGCCACGGCAGATTCCCTGAGCGATCTCAAGCTGTGCAACCGTCATGTCCTGAGCCTCATCGACGACGACAAGGTCATACTGCTTCGCCAGCCAGCCGTTGCGAACAGGCAGGAAAATCATGTCCGCGAAGTCGATGCCCGTCTTGATCGGCTTGACCGTGGCAGCAAGCTCCATCGCTGCCAGAGCCTTCTTCTCGACGAACAGAGCATCGAAGCCTGCATCCTGCCACGTCTCGTCCGGCTCGCACTCGAAGGCATAGAGGATATCGGTGATGTCGCCGACGTTGCGCGCATGCGGATTGATCTCGCGTGCCTTCGTGTGCAGCTTGCTGACGAGACGCTTCACGACGTCCGGAGTCTTGACGCCGCAAACGGCTTCGGCCAGCGAGTCAGCGCGATCGCTGCCGTTGCCAACACGAACACCAGACCAGTAACGGCGGACAGCAGCGAAACCGATGCTGTGCAGGGTCTGAGCCTTCGCGCAAGGATTGGCGATCCGATTGGTCAGTTCCTCGGCGATCCGCTTGTTGAACGCGGTCAGCACGATGTTCTGCTCGGGAGCACGATTGATGCCTTCGATGATCGTCGTCGTCTTGCCAGTGCCTGCACGAGCAACGACCACGAGATGACCTTCGCCGCTCTCGAACCAACCGAAGATCGCGTCCTGCTGTTCTGACCAAGTCCGTTCCATGATGTTGTCTCCTCTTTCTCTCTTCGACGTTAGCGGATCGATCCGCCGTTTGACGGAACGGCAACGGACCACTGCTCATACGAGAGCGTCTTGATCCGTCCACCTACCCAGAACATGATGCGGACAGCCTGACACGTGGCGGACTGCACCTGAACCAGCTTTCCCTCGAACGTGAACCACTCACCAGCGGCAGGAATCGTCGTCTTCATGAAGAAGATTATGGGAGACGTCGAAAACGAATACAAGCACAAAATGAGGATCCCGTAAGTCCCACAGGATCAACAACTTACGGCCAGGGTCCGCTTGATTGCCTATAAACGCTGGCGTTTTCCGGCCATGCAAGGCTCTGGCAAGGCTCCCGATCGCCTTGCTGGTCCAATCAAGGCAGTCCGAAAATAGCCTGCAAAATGGAGCGGAATCGAGACCGGACCATAAAAAACAGGCTGGCAACCGTTGAAGATCGCCAGCCTGATTTTACCGTCGATCCGGACTACATCTGAGCCGTGTTGAAGCTCTCGTCTTCGGCCACGTCTGCACCAGCAGTGTCCACGTCGATGATGATCCGCTTCGCCTTGAATTCGTCAAAATACTTCTTGACATCTCCGAGGACATCAGGGTGGATCCATCCGGGCATCAGCGATCCATCCGGCTTCGTCGCCGAGTATTCGGAAGGGATGTCCGAATTCTTAACGACGTAAACCTTGAAGGTTCCCTTCTTGTTGGTGAAGCTCTCGCTGTGGATCCGATACTTGCCAGCGTAGATCGGTCCGGGACGCTGTTTGATGAACGTGTTCATCTGCCGTGCAACCTTGATGCCGGTGGACTTGAACGACAGTCCGATGATCTCGAAGGACGGCAGCAGCATCACGACGTAGTCATAGAACTTCGTCGCGATCGGAGGGATCGAGGCACCAGACACGGCATCACGCGTGAACTGAGTGCGAGGATCGTTCTGAGGGATGTCCATGTCCTTGACTCCACCACCAGATTCACGTGGATAGAATTCCACGTGACGTGGAGCGTCCGCACGAAGGACGATGAATTCGAGAGGACCAGCGCCGTAGATCTCCTGAGTGACGCTGTTGAACAACTGTCCAAGCTCGAGACCGTTGATGAACTTGGCGTGCTCGGGATCAATCTCGAAGGACATCTTCTGCGCCAGAGCAAGGCGCGGAAGAAGCATGTCGTCCTTCGTGATGTTTTCCTTGCCTTCGTTTCCAGCGTTCTGCAGATACTCCGGCACGTCCTGTTTCGCCAGAGCCGTCGCCTTCGGATTGATCGGTGCCGGAAGGTTCGCCGCTCCCTGCACTACTTCGGGAATCTTGGCGTCCGTCTTGGCGATCGCCGTTGTCGTGTTCTTTGTTGCCATGTCTTATTCTCTCAATACGCTGTCGTGATGTGGAATCGAAGGCCGGTGATCCTCTCCAGAAGATGCTCGACCTCTATGACCTTCTTCAGATCTCCGATCGTGACCGTTGTGTCCGATACCTCTCTTCCAGTGGCTTCTGCCACAACCTTCGGTCCATCCTTGATCGTCACCGTGACTCTCATGACCGTGCCTTCGTCAAGACGGTCTTCGTCTTGGACCAGATCTTCACGCCATCAGGTTCCGGCTCGCCTTCTACCAGCCGTGCCTTACACAGACTGTTCGCTGTCTGCCAGGGAAGTGCAAGCTGATTTTCCAGACCGTTGTTCATGCACCACTCGCGGAAGCGATCGCGATCTTCCACCTGAGCGTAAGGTTCATACTGCACTCGGACACTCGAGCCGTCCTCGTCCAGCGTCAAACTCGTGAGACCTTCGTTCTCGAATTGATCGACCAGAAGCTGATTGTAGGCTTCGCCGATCAAATTGATGTTGGACTCGTGTGCTTCCAATTCGTCCTTCACCTTGCGAATGTAGCGGTAGACGACGGCAAACTGAGAAGCGTATGTCTTGCGGTCGCCGACAGCGTTCATGAAGACTTCGTTGATCTGCTTGAAAGCGTGCTTGATTCGATCAAGCTCCAGACTCGTCATCCTGTCGATCTGTTCTGCTGTGAGATTGTCCTCCTGTCCGCTCTGGACGATCTGCTGTCTGACCGCGTTGACTCGGTCCTGATAGGCAGGCTCCGTGCCGAGGTGCCGAGGGAGCTTGTCGATGTAAGCCGAATACTTTCCCATCTAATCTTCCTTTCTTACGATCCACCACTCGATGATTTCGTGGTTCAAACGCAGATTCTCCACGATGGTGCTGACCTCGTGAGCAGCATCATCCATGGTCGGAGCCTTGACGACTCCGGTCGTATACAGACCGATGTTGTGGATGTTAGGGAGCAGCGCGAAATAACGCCACTCCTGCACGGCAGGAATCTTCTCGATATCGGGCATTGTCGTCCCTTGTGTGGCTGGCCTGTATTAGTCTCAGGCAACAGCGGAGCCTAGCATATACCAGCCGCAAGCGGCTGTCAAACTTAGATCTATTCTTCTGTAAGAGCCTTGACCCACGCTCCAGCGGTCATCTTAGCAAGGTCTTCTTTCTTCTCAAGCTGCTTGAACAGAATATGATCGATGGTCTTCTGTCCCTTTGGTCCTGTCGCCAGAGCATAGAAGTAAGAGACAGCATTCACCTGAGTGGGACGGTGTGTCCTATCTCGAGACTGATCGAGGTCCAACAAACTCTGATTGAGACTGATGTAGTAATTCGTATCGGCTGCTGTCAACGTCAGGCCGATACTCCCTGTGCCGAGCGTCGCAATTGCACACGCGGGACCGGGAACCGTCTTCGCTGGATCCAGAAGATCAAGGACATAGTCTCGCTCCGCCTTGCTCTGAGACCCATACAGGCCAGCCGCTGTGATCTGTGGGAACTTCTCCTTGAGCGTCGCCATGATCCGGAAGGCTTCAGGTTTGAATCGGCACCAGACAATGAACTTGAGATTCGGCTTCTCATACAGAGCGTCCTCGAGCCATCCAAGAAACTGTGCAAGTTTCTCATCACCGATGATCATCATCGGCTCGGTCTTCTTCCGTGGTGCAGGAGCCACAACGGTCTCAATGTAGTTCGGAAGATCGCCGAAATCCTCCTGCTGTTCTGCCTCGACTCCGCCGATGAATCCCGAGGTGATCTGCGCCAGCCGCATGATCTTGACAATCGAGTGGGACGCCACGGACACTTCGTCCCTGGACAGCCACGTGACCATTTCGTCTCGCATGTCGCAATAGGTCCGCCACAGTGCAGGCGACAGCGGAGTCTCGAGCAGCACCGGAGGCATTTTCTCCGGAAGGTCCAGACAGTCCTTCTTCAAACGTCTCAGGACATACGGAGAGAAACGCTGCTGCAGATCGTCCAGCATCCTCCATCCGACAATCTGCTTCGCCTGCCAGCCTCCCATGATCGCGTATCGTGCACGAAACTCGAAGTAATTCCGGCACTCCAGAATTCCCATGTGCATGATTCGGCCTTGCGAATACATGTCACCAGGAGAGTTTGCGATCGGTGTGCCATTGAGCAGCAGCACTCTGCCACACTTGGCACGAATCTTCATACAGGCTTTGGTCTGTTTCGCCTGTGCATTTTTGATCTTGCTCGATTCATCCAGGATCAACAGCGTCTTCGGGCCGACCCACTCGAGGATTTCCTCGAGATAATCGCCGGATCGAACATACTCGTAATTCGTCACCGTCCAATCAAGGAACGGCATACTTGATGCTGCCTTGCAGTGGACCCACCGATCCATCTGCCGATGAAACTCGGTAACAGTAACAGGCAGGTCTGTCCACAGATGCTTGTGAAGCTCTCCACGTTCTGGATGAAACCAAACTCCTCTCACAGCAGCCGGAGCGATCGTCAACACTTTGTTGATCTTGCCTTGCAGAAACAAAACCTGTGCAGCGTCGATAGCTTGCTTGGTCTTGCCTGCTCCCATTTCATCGGCGAGCAAGAAGAACGTGTTATTGACAATTGCCTGCACACCGATGATTTGATGTGCAAACGGACTCCAGCGGCTGCGAGATAGATCGATCATGGTAACGAATACTTCCAGACTTGGCGATTGTAGATGTCGAGTTCTTTTCCCATCTCCCGAGCAAGCTCGCCACGTTTGTGCATGCGGAGCAGCAACGAAGCGATGGTCTCGTTATCTACGCTGAGATGCCAACTGATTTGTCTGCACGTCCGTCCGGGCATGATCCTGAGCATGTCCTTCACACGTTCAGGCTTTGGTCTCGGCTTCAGTGTCATCGGAGGCTGCTCCAAGCTCGTTCAACGCGGCTGTCGCCATGTCGTCCATCGCCACAAGAAAGAAGTTCGGTGGGAGACTCTCTTTCAATTCTCCGATGAACTTCCTGATTCTGAATTGCACGTCTTCTCGTGGAGTCCAGTTACGAACACGTTCCATCGTGGCTTCGCACGTGCAGGGATCCTTGTGACAGATCTTGCACTTCATACGGTCTCCTTCTTCGGAAACACTCCGTTGAGAGCAGCCGAGACAACACGCAGAGTATCAGGCGAGAATTCGCCCTTCATCATCCAAGCGTAATAATCTCGAGCCACGTTCGTCATCGGCGTCCCGGACCATTTGCCGAAGTTGATGATCGGCACATCGCCCTTGAACACGAACTTCCGCTGACTGTCGATGGCTTCCGGATCCTTGCACAATCCGTGGCACTCCTGCACGGTTCGCGGGAGCTTGTGACGCTGGAAGAATCCCATTGCTCCATCGACCGTGTCCTGAATGTCGTTCAACGCTCGGTGTGCGCCTGATGGCTCTCTGCCTGCATACTCCCGCACGAAGTCTGAATTGGTCCGTGGCTGGAGCTTGCGCCACAAGTTCATCGGATCGAGAAGATGGGCACCTTCGTAAGACCACTCGACTCCCGCACGTTTCATGCCAGCCATGATCGCCCGCAAGTCGAAGTCCACGTTGTATCCGCAGAAGTCGCAGTCTCTCATTCCGCCTGCAAGGTTGCGAGCGGACTGAGAAAACAGCGGCCATTTCGGAATGTCCTTGCCTTCGTGCTCCCGAGTTTCTTCCAGCATCTCCATCGTGATCTTGTGCACTTCCGTGGCAGCAGGATGGATAAGAACGCTCGGAGGCAGGCGAAAGAAAGACTGCCACTTCTTAGTCGGTCTGCCATCGTGATAGAACACGATCAGTCCCATCTCAATGATGTAGGACTTCTCAGGCGGACACTTGTCGTGCGTCTCCACGTCCACACAAATGAGTGGACGCTCGAGGTCGAGCACGTCTCGGAGGTCAGCATCAGTTATCACGTTTGACCTTTCTCACCTGCTTCGCCTGTTTGCCGTTTCCCTGCACTCCCTTGTCATCGGGAACAAACTCGACCGCTTGTCCTTCCCTGACCGTGTCGAAGTCTAATTCAGGGATGAACCACGTGGCATGAGCGTAACGAGACACTCCGTCCTCGTCTCCTCTGACAAAAGCGTAACCTTTCGAGTGTATGACCCTGATGACAATCCCCGTCATGCTTTCTCCAATCGCTTGATCTCATCATCCAAATACCACCGAGCCTTGCGAAGATCCTCGAGTGGATCAGGATTCTTCTTACCTGCTCTGGCGATATACTTCGTGCAGTTTCCAAGTCGATAGTTCAGTTCCCATGCGTCGGCGACTTTGATGTGTTCGTATGGATTGTCCGCTCCGCCGTAATGCGAGGGATGATCTACGGCTTCTTTGTCCTTGTCCCAGACCATGTAGTGATCTGGATTGTAGTGGTTATTCGGCAGCTTGCATCGCTTTATCTTACCACTCACAAGATCACGTTCCGTATAAGGACAGAATTCGCCCTTATAGTTTTTCCACTCGGCAGGTGCTCGACCAGTGAGCACTGCACACTCTGTGTGCATGTAAGTGATGCCTGCATCATTCTTAGTCTCCACGAAGGTGCCTTCCACGATGAGATTAGAACAGTGAGTGCAATACATCACGGTTGCTGTAGACATGGCCTTTCTGTAAAGCGGATCATCCACGAGTGCTCCGACAATGTCCTTGCCGTCTGTCATGATCGTGTCCATGCCGACAAAGAAGTGCAGGCGAGCGTCGTGATCCTGTATCGTGAAACAGTGGTCGCCTTCGTGTCCGAACGGAGACAAGCACTGAAGATACGACGTGCCACAAAGTGTCTGACAACGCGAAGGCGAAGCCTTGCCACGAGCATCCAATTCGTCAGCCACGGACTTCACGTAAGCGATCAACGCTGGATTGATCGGCTCCTGAGCCTCGTTGACCATCTCTTTCGTGTTCTCCGGATTGGCAAGCTCATTCATGTCCTGACACGCTTTCAGGCACGAATAACAGAGGATCTTCATCCCGAATTCGGGATTGGTGTAATACGGTCTGCCTGCTCCGATGTTACGCTGGCAGCGTCCACACTTCAACGGATCAATGATCCTCTCGGCATCCGGGCACACGATCCGGTGTCGGCCGTCATGACCTTCGACAAAGGCACACTGTCCGCCGTGCTCTGTATGACTGCAACGCATCACTTGTCCTTCCGACGAAACAGCCACTCTCGAGCGGCCACAGTCCAATCCGCTTCCTGGACAGCCACAGTGTCCATGTAAGCGAGAGCAGCAGCCTTGCCTTCGGCCTTGAAGATGAAATGAGCCTGGAGGACTTCCAGACAGTTGTTGAAGAAGGGATCGTTCTTGACGCTGCCAGGGATGGGCTGAGGTGCTCCGTCTCCGACCATCTGATCAATGTAGTTGACCACGAAGGCAACACACGCGTCAAGCTCCTGAAGACTACGTGTCGGAATCGGGAGACTCCTGCACTTGTAGTCATACGGATTGGCGTCGATCATCGGAGGCAGACCGTATTCATCCTCCGAGGCAGAGCCGAAGGCATCCTTCTCGATTCGATACATTGGCTCGAGAGTCTTCAGATATCCGTGCCAATTGACAGAGATCTGAGTGTATTTCCCGGCCGACACTCCGATGGCTGCTGCCACGTATTCGTGCAGCAAACTGAAGTGAACAGCGTTTGCACCGTAGCATCCCCACACGATGTCGTTTGATCGGCAGAAGACCACGAGCTCAAGTTCCTGCCTTGTAGAGATCTGGAACGTGGCGATGAGATTGCACGGATGATCCTTGCCTCCACGGCCAAGATCCACTTCGGTGTCCCACATCTGGAGGACACAGCGGCGATCGTTGTGATCCTTCTTCAAGGACTCCACGATGATGGACAACTGATCGCCCACGCAAAAGTGCTGACGCCAGCGATGTCCATAGGCTCCATGCAACGTCTTGCCGTCGTCGCTGAAGTCCTGCATCCGCTTGGCGTATCGCACGAGAGCATCAACGTCGTTGCGACCATTGAGCATCCACAGTGCTTCGTAGAGGTGCAGGAAAGGATTGGCGTCTCGCTCAGGCCAGAAGATCACTCGCTCATATGGCCGAATGTAGACGGTGGAGACAGGCTCCGACAGTTGCAGCACTGGTCCGTTGCGACTGTCTCGAGGAGTCCCCTGCATCCGCAGAAGGCGGACAGCAATCGGGAAGGCTTCGTGGACGTTCCGAGCGGTCAGGACTCTCATATCGTCTTACTTTCTTTCAGAAGGTTCCGGAGGTGGATGGCAGCAACGATGATCTTCAGCTTGTGATACTCCTCACGTGATGGTGTCGTGGAAAATACGACTCCATTGTCCAGGACTTGTCCAACAACTTCTGTCATTGGATCGCCCTTGTGATAATGGTAGTCGTAGATATGAACGATGTTGAATTGTTTGCCGTCCTCGTGCGGCTCGAGATAGTGCTTGTCCACAAGCTCTGTCAGGCGAGTGTTGAAGACCGTGTCAATTCCTTCTTTGTCCAGTGTGACGTGCTGCACAATTCTTACAGACAGGCTGTTCACGTCTTACTCTCTTTCTCCAGTAAGATCCTAACCTATACCACAAATCCCCTGTATTTACAAGGGAATTCAGCGGAGTCCCTTGCAGAAGATCAGGCGATCGAAGAAGGTCTTCGTGTCTTCGCCAGCCGCGATCAGCCGATCATACTCGGGAGGATAACTGACGACTTTGTAACGTGCCTTCAAGAAGTTCAAGCGACGTTCGAGGTTCTTCATAGAGGCATCACGCGACGTGTGATACTCGATGCAGAGTTTCTCAGCGAGTGGCAGGAGGTCATCGTCCAACAATCCTGCCTCTGCTCCCTCGATGTCCATCTTGATCCCATCAAATCCCTTGATCGGTTTGATGTAGCTTCCGTGCATGTTCGGCAGCGTGCCACATGGGTGTGCAGGCAATCCCGAGGTCGGATAGGCTGTCTGCCGATAATGGTCCGTCTCGAGCCGTCCCTTCCAGAAGGGAAGATTGTCCTCGTGCCGATTGGTGACGGCTGTGCGGAAGATGGAGAAGTGAGGCACGTTCCGCCCAAGCAACTCAAAGCAATCCGGATCAGGTTCGTAACACACAGCCTTCGCCCCACGAAGCATGCAATAGATCGCGAAGGCTCCGATGTTGGCTCCGAGGTCCAGCCACGTCTCATCGGGCATCACATCGAATCCCATGCGGACGCGTCTGTATCCACGGTTGCAGACGACTTCGTCAAACACTCGCTCATCGCTGGTGCCTTTGCGATAGAGCACGACGGCTCCACCAATTCGAGCCTCTCCGTTGATGCTGACGATCTTAGATGCTACGTTGTCCATCACAGTCCTCCGTCGTATTTCTGTTTGATCCGCTCGCCTTCTTTCACGCGGCAGTATTTGTCATACTCACATGCCCAATGTTCCACCTCTCGCATTTCCCACGATCGCCACGTCTCAGGCCAATACTCCTGATCGTTCGTCATCTCGAGGATCTCTCGCATCACGCTGAACATCAGCTTGCGATCGAGGACATACATCCTGTTGAGGACTCCCGGATGACCGTGCAGCACTCGGCTGATGCCTTTGGTGCAGCCAGGACCAGGATTCGCCCACGTCATGATGTCCGACGCTTCCGACAGCACTGGCGTCCATCGAAGATCCGAGACGACTTCATAGGACATGAACGGACCCAGGAAAGGGATCGCTGTAAGGGCTGTCCATGCCTGCTCCAGACTATACCACTCGTGGCCGAATCGTTTGCTGTGGAGCATCCTAACGGCTTCTCGGATGACTTCTA
>Ga0137457_1000003_pt1 | contig 66921 bp, 93 predicted proteins | sample EasRivERMGT630_2_FD_102321 | JGI IMG/M metagenome (GOLD analysis project Ga0137457, IMG submission 102321) | Soil microbial communities from meander-bound floodplain in the East River, Colorado, USA - East River MetaG ERMGT630_2 | ecosystem: Environmental > Terrestrial > Soil > Floodplain ...
CCCTCCCGACCCGGTCAGGGCGTCGAGGGTGCGGGTCAGGGTGCCGGCGATCGCCACCGTGCCGGCCGCCGACCGGGTCAGGCCGTCGAGGGTTCCCCCGGCGATCGCCACCGTGCCGTCGCCATCGACGGTGACGGCCGCGAGGGTCTTCGACAGGGTGCCCGTGATCGGGGAATCACCGACCACCCCGGACGCCGCGCTCGTGACGGCGTCGAGGGTCCGGGTTGTCGTGCCGACGATGGCCACGGTCCCGGCCGCCGCGCTCGAGCAGGCGGCGAGGGTGCGCGTCGTCGCGCCGACCACGGCCACCTGGCCAGCGGCCGCGCTCGTACACGCGCCGAGAGTCGTGGCGGTCGCGCCTTGGATGGCGACCGTCGCAGCAGCCGCGATCGTCAGGGCACCCAGTGTTTTACTGAGTGCCCCGCTGATCTCACTGCCTTCGAACGACTCCCAGAGGATCTTACTCACGGACTACGCGTTGCCGTCCGTCAGGGTGAACGTGGTGATCGTGACGACCTGGCCGACCGCGATCGACGTGTTGTCGAGCTCGAGGTCGCCACCGCCAGCCGTCGCGGTCACGGTCCCTTGCAGTTTGCACACCCCGCCCGACGTGTAGATGCGGAAGTGTGCGGCCGTGCCGGCGGCGTTCGCGGCGGTCTCCTGCCACGTCCCCGACTTGGCTTTGCTCCCCGCCGCCGCCGCCGCCATCCAGTCCGTCGGCAACGTCATCTCGGCGAGGATGGTCCCGGCATCCGCGGTGGCGCAGTCCGCCGGTGCGGCGCCGGATCGGATGCGGAGGATCGGATCGGTTCCGAGGTCGACCTCGATGGCATCGAGGCGGGCGTTCCGTGTGGACACGGCCAGTTGCAGTGACATCGCTCAGTCTCCTATCGGTTCAGCAGCAGGATGCCGCACCCATCATCGGGTGTGGCGGTCTTCGCCGGTGCCCACGTCACGATCTTCGTGGTGCCGTTGTACGCCGTGATCTTCGCGACCTGGCCGGCAATGTTGCAGGTGCCGTTGAACAGGATGAGCGAATCCTTCCAGTAGTCGTTCACCGATTCCGTACGGTCCGTCTTCGCTTGCGTCGAGGAATTCCCGCCGTCCGTGACGACGAGCGCCGAGGGTGTCGTGAGGTCCGCGCCATCAGCCGCGAGGGCGTAGCCGTCTTTGTCTGTGACCGTGGCCACACTCCCGACGACGTTTCCGCCGACGTTCCCCGTGACGGAGCCGACCGCACCGGTCACAGATCCGACGCTGCCCGTGACGCTGGCAATCGTGACGTTCGCCGCAACCTCAGTGTCCGTGATGGCATCGGCCGCAATCGCCGCCGCGTCGATGGCGCCAGCAGCGAAACTAGCGGCGGCGATACCGCCGGTTGCGACAGAGCCGACACTCCCGGTCACGTTCCCGCCGACGTTGCCCGTGATGCTGGCGATCGTGACGTCGGACGCCACTTCGGTGTCCGTGATCGCGTCGGCGGCGATCTCGCTCGCTCCGATAGCGTCGGCCGCGATCTTCGCCGCCGTGATCGTGTCCGTGGCGAGTGCGCCCGCGTCAATCGCGCCGTCCGCGACTTCGGCTGAGCCGATGGCGTCCGTCGCGATGGACGCCGCGGTGATCGCCCCGGAACCCCACGCGGTACCAGCCGCGTGCGTAGTGTTGACCTCAGGACGGCCACTTGCGAACGTGCCGTTACTGCCGCCGAACTGCGTCACGTTGGCGTCGGCGGCGCCGGCCGCACTGACGAGCAGGGTCCGCGCTGCCGTCGTCGGCATGACCGCACTGCGCTTCTCGATGGAGAACGACCCAACGACGTAGCCGAGCACGCTCACGCTATCGACGGTCGGTGACGTGCCGGTGATGGCGCACTCGTAGTCGGTCGAGGTCGCGTAGCCATTGCCGCTCGTCGCGACCACGCGGACGTTGTGCATCCCGGCGCGGCTGTCGAAGTCGATGCTGAGCGTGATCCCCGCCGTGATCTCCGTCGTGCTGTTGCCCGGATAGCACGAGACGCCTGGCGACGTGCCAGCGATCGTCGTCGGCGCGCCCGTGGCCGCGACGGTCGTGAACTTGAAGTCGAGGGTGTCACCGAGGCGAATATCGCCTCGGTACTGCGCCTGGGCGGGCACGGCGGACAGGACCACCGCCGTAAGGATCGCGCTCAGCAGTTTCTTCATCAGTTCATCCTCACGAGACGGTTACGCTTTTGGCCGAGCAGTGGGCCGTGCCCTACCGGCGGCGGCTCAGGTTCGAGTGCCAGGACCATACACCCCCACCCGTCGCCAGCCGTGACCGCCGTGCTGAAATCGACGCTCACCGTGCCGGTCGCTCCTGCGTTCGTACGTGCGGCATGCGACATCGTGAGCGACCCATCGTCACCCGTCGTGCTCTCGTCATACAGTTCCGCGTAGGCCGCCGGGTCCGTGCCGGTCGTCGTGATCGACGCGTTGTTGTTGTCGGGATACCCGAGCGGCACGACGACGAGACTGTTCGCCGGTAGGGTCGTGATACCGGTGCAACTGGCAGGGTCCGCCGTGCCCGTGGCCGCGGCGCCGACGACTTCCCATGGATCGCCAGTCGTGATGGCGCTGCGAAAGACGTAGACCTGCGCATAGATGTTCGCGGTCGTGCCATCCGTGTCGACCAGCGGGTTCGTTTCAGAACCGCTGGCTGCACGCAGCCAGTACAGCCAGTAGCGTTCCACCGTCGAACGCGTGAACGGTGTCCCGGTGAACGCCGTCCACCCACTGACCGAGATCGTCTCCGTATTACTGCGGATGTTGACGAGCAACAGGAGGATGTCATTCGTCTGGTGCGCCGGGAGCGTGACCGTCACGTCGCCGCTCACCGCGGCTTGCATGGTCGCCTTCGTGACGTACGTCGGCTGGGCCAGTGCCGTCGACGACAGCAGCAACAGGAACGCGAGGGTCGTCAGGAGTCGCAACATTAACCGGGCCTATTGTGCCAGAAACCTAGCGCTTCTCGATGCGATGCACGATCAGGCGGGTCCTCCCGCTCTCCGGGCCCGTCGCATGCTCGTCGCACAAGGTCTCGACCGGCTGGAACGAATTCGCCCACTGGATCTTCGTCGCGTTCGTCCCACCGAGGACGCACGTCACGCCGCGGCCCCCCTGGATGAACGAGTAGCACCGGGTCGCGCCGTCGAACGACGCCACCGGGGACCCTTGCGACGTGTGGCCCGAGTTTTGGTACTGGAGCACACCCCAGTCGGCCGGCACGATGCCCGTCAGGCCACGCACAAACGCGTCGGCGCACAGGGTCTCGACGCCACCCGGGATCGTGCACTCGAGGCCGGCGTTCGTGTGATGAATCGCCGGGGTATCGAAGCAGCGATCGAGCAGACCCGCCGTCAGGAAAAAGACCGGGTCGTTCATGCGCCTCGAGGACTGATAGAAGTCGGCCGCGCCGATCCGCTCGTTGTCCCACGATGGCACGTTGTGGCGACTGGCGATCGCGTAGATCTCCCGGATGCGGCGGACCTGGTTCCAGTAGTCGCGGCCGCGATCGAGATGGGCCGTGCAGTACGATCCGCCGGCGCCGTCGTAGCCGTCCTCGAGCGGTTCGTCTTCCTTCGCCGCGCCCACCGCCCACGGCAGCGCCAGTCCTTTGCACCATCGACGGAGGTTCGCCGTGTCGTGGATCGCCCCCGACTGTGAGCCGTGGTAGAACTCGTTCGCCGCTTCGAGGGTCGCGTTCCCCGCCGCATGGCCGATGCGTCCGACCTCGCGGACCACCGGTTCCCAGTTCGTGAACTTGTCCTGGTCCGCGAACAGTTTGCTCCCCGTGATCGTCGTGAGCTCCGCGCCGACCCCGTGCGACTTCAGCCACGCCAGGAAATCCGGCAGTGCGGCGATCGCGGCCTGGGGCTTCAGTTCGTTCCACCCCTTCCCCGTCACCAGCACGCGGGCGAAGTTGAACCGATGGGCCAACATGAACCCGAGATAGTCTTCGGCTTGCTGGCGCTTCCCGTCGACGATCAGTTTCAACAGGACGAACCCGGAGATCCCGACCGGCCGGAAGATCTGGCCGCCGCGGGTCATCACGCGCCCACTGACACCGAGGCTGCCATCCCACGTACCGACCGGGGGCGGCAGATTACCTGGGGGAATCGCGCCACCGTGGCCGCCATCCTCGAGCGGTTCGCCCTTGATGTCGTGGATCACGTCGCGCACGGTCCAGCGCTCAGCCAGCGGCCGCCACGCCAGATGCGCGTAGTCGATGTCGCCCGGTTCGTGGCCGTAGTAGCTCCGGTACGTGTTGATGATCGACGGGTAGTCCGTGTGAACGAACTGGTCGTAGGGCATCACGGGCGTCGGGAACGACTGGCGCTTCCCGTGGCCACCGGCCGGCGGGTTCGTGATGTCGGCCACCGCGTCTTCCGGCGTCCAGCCTTCGGACAGCAGCCGCCACGCGTTGTGCGCAAAGTCGGGATCGTTCGGGCGCTGGCCGTGCTTCGCGCGGAACGCGGCGGCCACCATCGGGATCTCTCGGTGAACAAACTCCGGGTATTGGGCAATCGGTTGCATGATGGGCGGCTCCGTCGTCGGTGGAGGGTCAATCGGGGGTTCAGGGCTGGACACCGTCACCAGCCGTTGCTTACCGGTCTGTCCCATCCCGCCCGGGCCTTCCGCGCGGAGGCCGATCTCGTACGTCCCGCTGCGCGGGAACACGTAGTCGTACGTCGGGTCCGTGAGCGGGTGTCCGTTCGGGGTGAGGTTGTCCCAGAGGGAGTCGCCCAGCGGGCGGCTCAGGAACGAGAGTTTCGTGATCGGGCCTGAGCCGGCCTCCTTCGCCCACGTCGCTGTGGACGTGAGCGGGGCCGGCCCGGAGGCGAGGTAGCTGGTGATCGTGATCTTTGGCCTGGCGACGACTGGTGGCTCCACAGGGGGCTTCACAGGGGGAGGCGGAACCGGCAGGGCGGTCAGCGGGTCGTTGAACGACGCCTCGTAGATGGCCAGATGACCGTTCGTCTGGTCGCCCGCCACGCGGAACGTGTTCCCCATGACCGCGACCGCGTCGACCTGGTTCCCGGCGTGCGGGAAGATGACGGCCGTCGGCTGCGCGTGGCCCAACGGCCTGGCCAGCATGTACGCCGTACCATTAATCTCGGCCCCGGTCACGACCCACTTCACGCCGAGCGGGCCGAACACGACCTTGCACGGGCCTTCACCGCCCGTGATGTTCACGAAACCCTGGGTCGTGTCGGGCAGCCGCAGGGCCGACGGGCCGAAGTACCCGTACGCCACGTAGTCGCGGGACGCGCGCACGACGTTCGGGCCGACCTTCGGGACCACGTCGGTCACGACCCGTGTGGTCGTGTCGATCAGGCGCACACGCGACGGGGTTCCCCAGTTCGAGACGCACAGCTGTTCCGACAGGTCGGTGTAGTTGTACCCGGGGCCGAGCCAGACGCCGTCGAGGCACAGGCCGGCGTGATACTGCACGACGCACCAGTGCCCGCCGCTCGCACGGAACAGGCCGCCGCGATAGTTGCCATCGTTGCGGTACAGCGTCAGGGCGCCGGTCGGCACGTCGTAGGCGTAGAGAAAACCGTCGCCCTTGAACGTCGCGTCGTCGTGCTGAATCAGGATCGTCCTGGCGTTGAGCCAGCCGCCGCGTAGGAACCCTTTCAGTTCACGCGCGATCGGCTTCTCCGTCTTCGTCTGCAGGTCGATCAGTTTCAGGAACCCGTTCCCGGCCAACACGTAGCGCCCGTCTGGCGAAAACATCGGCCAGAAGCCGCTCGTCGTGGAATACAGCAGGGTCATAGGATGGTCCTTCAGAACGGCGCCGAGGTCTCGCCGCCGCCGGCGGGGGCGGATGCCAGTGCAGTGATCCACGAATAGCCGGTGTACCAGGTGCCGGTCTCTCCCAGATCAACCGTCAACAGATCGCCGATCTCGACCGTGTCGACATAGGTGATACCCAGCGTGCCGGTCGTCCGCACGTAGAACTCCATCACGCCGTCGGCGGTCGGCGTCGGGGGAGTACCCGTCACGGTCGTCCAGGTGTCATCGGACCCTGCGAAGGTTCCGATGGCTGCGTCCGCGTTGATGCCGATGGCCGGGTTCGCCGCGACCCAGATCTGCGGCTCCGTCGCACCGTTGTACGCGGCGCTGGTGCGAATCCGAACGGTGATTGTCGGGGCATTTCCATTCTCGACGGCCGCCTTCCACCCGCTGATGAAGCCGTTCAGGTGCGTAGTGAGCCCGCCGAGATAGTTGAAAGCCGTGGTCGTCGGCGTGAGCGAGATGGACGAACTTCCCGCGTCGACCACCGTGGTCTCTTTCGCAACGACACCCCACTCGCTCTGTGCCCAGCTCCTGTCCGGGTCTCCGTCGATGTTGTCGAAGAAGATCCACGCGGGGAACCCGTTGTACGTATCGAACGGGGCGCAGATTTCCGTGGCCGATCCGAGCGTTGACGACAGGATGTAGTTCGGTGACATGACGATCATCCCGTTGATGAAAATGTCACAGCTGCTGTGCGTCAGCATCGAACCGGACGCCACACCAATCGTCATGTTCGAGAACTTTGAATAGCTCATGTAGGGCGTGTCACGGAACCAGATGCCGTACGGCGTCGTGTAGCTCGTCTCGCCGTTCGCCGTCAGATACGCGAATTCGGTGAAGTGTCCTCCGACGAACTGGAAGTTCCCAGACGCATTGCCCCACGCCTTCGCGTACTTCATTCCTGAGCCCATATGCGCCTGGGCGAGATTGAACCCGAACGAGTTGTTCCGCCAGAACTCGTTGTACGAACCACTCGAGCCGAGCAGGCGCAATCCACCAGAGTCGAACTGGATGCCATGAGCCGCGTTGCTGTGAGACGTGTTCCCCTCAAAGGTCCGCCAATAGGGGGTCGCTCCGTCGGTCCCGACGAACTGGAAGCCGCTCTGCGCGTGGGACGACGAGCGGTTCCCGACCATCGTCGCTCGCGATCCCTCGTCCCGGATACCGTCCGTCTGTGAGCCAACGACAGCGTTGCGACTGAAGACGCCAGTCGTCGTTGTGGACGAGCGACTTTTCAGGATGACCGCGTTGCACCCACCACACGCACCCGTGGCCATGTCGTAGAAGACGTTGTCCTCAATCGTGTACCCAGCAGGCGCGACGTCTGCGTGCAGCACCAGCCCGATGAGCTTCGACTTCCAGAACGAGCAGTAGGTGATTGAGATCGTGCTCCCCGTCGTGTAGTTCCGAAAGTCGAGCGTGTACTTGCCGTCGCCGTTGATGCCGACGTACTTGAACGCTGCCCACTTGAACACCGGGTCCGTCTCGACGGTCGTGCCCTGTACCGGGCCGCCACCGAACCAGTACGTGTAGTTAGTCGAACTGGCCGAGCGTAGGATGACGTTCCGCGTCAACAGCACGACCTCACCGATACTCGGCGCAGTGCCGTCGTGCGCGTTCGTCAAACCCGCCGTGATACTGAACGACGAGGCGCCAGCGTTCCCACTCAGCACGCGGTTCTCGTATTGCGAGTAGGTCCTGGACGTGCTCCCGAACCCCACTTCGTCCGTGTCCAGCCAGCCCGTATCTGCGGCCACGTCGATAGAGGTCGATGCCGCCGCTTCGTTCGCGGTCAATGTGGTCCACGTCACATTCTTCCCGGACGTGCGAGGGCTGCCGACCATGTTCCACGTCCCGACGTAGAACTGCACGCCAAACTCTCCGTCGCTGCCACAGTCGAATTCGAGGACGGCCGTCGACGTGCCTGGAACCGGCGTGGCGACCGTCCCCATCGTGAACGTGCCGTAGCGCATCGACAGGTTGCCGCTCAGTTTCAGGTAGTAGTTCGTCGACGCCGACGTGCCGTACGCGAGCGTGCCGTTGTACCCGAGGTTCATGTAGCCGAAGTCGGTCGTCGCCGTGTTGTCCATCGTCACGGTCACGGCGCTGTACGTAGTTCCGTCGTGGTTCCCGATGACGTGCATTTGATCGCCCGCGGCCGGCGCCGCCGTCACGTCCGTCGGGAAGTAATGCCACCAGTTACTCGTGCAGTTCGAATAGCCGGTCGCGCCTGACGACCCTGAGCTCACGCGCCAGCCGAAGCGATAGTCGTTCCCACCATCGGCCGTGTACGTCGACGAGAACTTCATAAAAACGTGTGTCGGGTTGCCGTCGCTTTGCGGAAGGTCAGCCAGGGGAATCGTCACCGACCGAACGACGTTCGTCGTGCCGTTGTCACTCAGGTCGACCGTGAGCGTGCCGGTTGATCCCGAGGCGTCCACGAACACGACGACGCCCTCGAGAACTTCACCGTTGTCGATGGTGAAGTTCGCGCCATCCCAGCTGTTATTGGCGCTCGTCGCGCCAGCACTGAGACCACCCGCGCAGAACGTCACCATCCCGGCGTTCGTGATCTCGCCGGCGCCAGTCGCGGCCGACCGCCACGTCCCCGCCGTCGTGAAGTTCCCGGTCGTGGCCGCGGTCAACGTGTCCGCAGACGCGGAGCTCGTGAGGGCCAGAAAGACAATCAGACGAATCAGCAACCCGCGCATCGGTGTCTCCTACGGCGTGATGGTCAGGGTCAACGTGACGCGCGTGCAACTCGTCACGGAATCGACGTTGTAACCGAAGACCGCCCCCGCCGTCACGCTCGTCGTCCAGCCCGTCAGGGTCGTATCCTGGGATTTGTTCGCGCTACTCAGTGTCGGCGGGGCGCTCGCCGTGATGGAGTCGGCGTCCGTCGGCGGGTAGTTCGCGTACGTGTCCTTCCAGACGTCGAACACCACCGAGCACGCGGTAGCGCTGGCGTCCGTCGACAGCAGGGTCGCGGACACAATCGTCCCGCTGATCGGAGCGACCGAGAATCCTTTGACGCCCGTCGTGATGGCCGACCCCGCGCCGTCGACCGTGATCCCCATCGTCCGGTTGCCGCCACCGGACGCCGCGCCGAGTGACACCGTGACGCCGTTGATCCTGGCGTTCAGGACCGTCCCGCTCGAGTTGTACCAGAGGTCGCCATCGGTCGGGGCCGACGGGTTGCCGGCGTGGGCGCCGACGTTCAGGCCCGCGTTCGTCGCGTTCGGGTTGAAGGTCTGGCGGATCCCATCCGGCAGGGTCAAGGTCCCCGTGTCGGTGGCACAGATGACCGAATCCTGAATCAGTTTTCCGGTCGTCGTGTTGTACCGGGCGAAACACTCGTCGGTGGCCGAGGCCGGGCCGACGACGTCGCCGCTTCCGGCGCCGGTCGCGACCTGGTCGGTCTGGCAGGAAAAGGTGTTCGTCGATGTGGCGTAGTGCAACTTTTCCGTGATGCTGTTGCACAGCGGCACCGCTTTGCATTGGTAGACCGACCCGTTCGACACCGCGACTTCGTCGTCGGCGCACAGACTGGTCAGGCCGAGGCCGCCGAGCGATGGCGGGATGCTGGTGCACTCCTCGACGGCGCCCGTGCTGGCCGTCGTGCGGCAGAGCACGCGGGCCGTCGACATGGTCAGGGCGCTCGTCGTGATCGCGCCTGGCACCACGTAGTCGGTCCCCGCGACCGCGATCGTCGGTACCCCGGTCGTCGTCGTGTTCTTCAGCAGTCCGGTCGCCAGCGCGCCGAGCGGGAATTCGTTCGACAGGCCGGCTTCCGCGACCTTCGTGATGTAGCTCGCCGCCGCGTCCGCTCCCGACCCGCCCGTGCCGACTTCGACCCAGCCCGTGTTGTCGCACCCCGTCCCGGCTTGCTTGACGTAGAGGCCGACCGTCCCGCCAGAGGTCCGCCGGAACGTGGAGCCAGGACAGGCGCTCGTCGAGGCTTCCGGGTCTACGGCGCCGGTCAGGTCCTGGGGCGCCGTCGCGCACGCGCCGAAGCAGATCTTCGAGAACACCCCTGTCGGCTGCGCAGAGGCCGCCACAGACCACAGCAGCAGCACGAGGGTCAGCAGGTAACGCATGGTCCTAGCTCCTCGTGGCGAGCAACGTCGCCAGCGCAAACCCTTCGTAGGCCGCATCGTTGACTTTCGCTTGGAGGCGGATCGCTTTGGTCGTGGCCGGCAGGGCGATCGACGTGATCGTCTCCTCGTCGGCGATCGTCGTGGTGCCGACCGGACTGGCCATCTCCGCAACGACCGTGTCGTCTTCGTCCACGACGCGGACCTGGATGGTCGCGCTCGCGTGGGAGCACCAGCGCTGCACGATCAGGCTCAACGTCCAGTTGTAGAAGTCGCCGGCGCGCACGGTCGGTGTCAGGCGGCCTGGCACGTCCACGTAACTCGTCGACGCGATCGGGGTCACATGCGACCCGCCGAGCTCTATCGTCGTCACCATGGGCGTCAGGTCCTCGAAAAATTCGGTCAGGTCCAACAGGCCGACCGTGACTTCCTCATTTGAGGCCGACAGTCGGTGGCTCACCGCAAAGCCCGGCGTTTCGACGTCGCCCAATTCTCCGGGTCCGTTGTAGTGCGTAAACCTTCGCACGTCGCCGAGATCCGTCGCAAGCCCCATCAGGCCGAGCACCAGCGGCTGAATCCGCCGTGGCCGGCGCATCAGCCGGAACAGGCGGCTCGACACGTCCTGGGCCGTCGCGCGATCGCCAACGAACCGGAGCTCGAGCGGGTCGTCGTAGTAGGCAATCGGCCCGCCGTATTCGTCCGCCAGATCGCGGTCGGTGTGCAGCCCGTCTTCTTCCCGGAACCGGCGGGCTTCCGCGTCATAGTCCCACTTGAACGCCATCTTCGAGCAGACACGCTCGTCGACGATGGGCGGAAGCCAGCGCTTGATCTCGATGCGGTCGCGCCAGAGGGCGCCGCTCGAGGGCACCATCGTCTCGTCAATCAGGCGCGGCCCCAGTTGCCCTTGACAGCTGGTCCGCCAGTAGGCGGCGAGGCCCAGACTGGCGTGTCGGAGGACGTCGCGCACGGTCATCGGTTCGTCGATGACGAAGCGCAACTTGTAGCCGACCGCCGTCCCGAGGCGGAACCCGCTCGTCGTCTGCCCGTCCGTGAACAGGGAGCTCTGCAGACGTTCGACGCCGTCCGCGAACGTCGGCAGGCCGAGCCACGACCCCGTCTTATAGGTCGTCTGGTCGACGTCGAGGCCGGCCCAGTTCGACAGCAGGTGCTGGATGACGCGAAACCCGTGCACCAGCACGCCGCCCGTCGCGTCGGCGTTTTCGGTGTACCCGGGGATGTTCAGCGCGATCGCGACGACGCCTGAGACGTGGTGAAACGACCGAGGCCCACGCCCATAGAACACCGTGAACCGGCGCCCGTTCCGCTCGACCCACGGGTCGTCGTGCGGCCATTCCGCGTCGTTCGGCCCGATGAAGTCTTTCCCCCAGATGGTCGGATCCATCAACGTCCGTTCGGGCGGCGCGCCGAGGACGTTGCTCGCATAGATGTCGACCTGGTCCCACGACAGGGCGCCCGCGCACACGACGTAGGTGTCCCAGTACAACGGGCCGCTGCCCGGCGTGCCTGGCGTGCCGGCCGCCAGTTGAGCCGTGTTCGTCGTCGGCGGGGGCGGATACATCCCCTTGTCGTGACGGTCGTCGCCGTCGTCGATGTATTGGTCCGCCGCGTTACCGGCGGGGTTGTAGTTCATGTCGAGCCGGTACCGTGGGGTTCCGGTCGTCGAGTCGTCGAGGGCGTAGATCCGATAACCGATCACTTCTTCCGAGGGTTCCGGCGCCGTCCAGTCCCACGACACGCGGTTCGGCAGACCTGGCACGAGCGAGTCGGAGAACTGGAGCTTCGGGTAGTCCGCGACCGTGACGATGTTGCTCAGGGTCGTCTCGCCGAAGTTCGTCACCGCCGTCACGCCGCAGCGCACGCTATGTGTCGGCAAGCCGCCCGGGTTGTAGACCGTGATCTCCAGGTTCGTCGGAGGGCTCAGATACGACGGGGCCGTACCGGGGGTGCCCGGGTACCCAGCCGAGATCAGGGTCTTCCCGACGTACTTGACCGGGACCAGTCCCTTCTCGGCCGACGCCGTCGCCGATGTCCCGTCGAGGGTCGCGCCGTGATCGCTGCACTCGCCGTAGACCAGCGGCACGACATGGTCCGCGATGTCGGGCGGGAATTCGTGCAGACCCGACCAGTCTTCCCCGAAGCGCCACAGCGGCAACTCGCGATCGAGGTCGATGGAGAGCAGGTCTCGCGACTCGATGATGACGCGCAGGCCGTCGAGCAGGGACACCTTGTCGACTTTGCCGCGCCAGCCGATGCGCGGGGTCGCCCCCGTGTTGTACCCCTCCTCTGAGATCAGTTCGGCCTTCAGTTCCCAGCGCTTGTAGTTCTTCGTCGCGGGGTCACGGAGCAGGGCGCGAATGAAATGGTCCTGGTCGTCAAACTCGAGGCGCCACACGTCGACGTCGTACTCACCGTCCAGGGTCGACAGGTGGCGCACGATGTCGCCGTAGCCGCCTTCAACGATGCGGCCCTCGACCAGACCGGAGGCCGGCGCCATCGCGCGCGCCGAGAATCGGTACGTCTGCGTGGTGTCCGTCGGCCACGGACGGACATACAGCGTGCAGATCACGCGCAGTTGACGGTAGGTGCTCACGAATTCACCCAGTCTTCACCGGGCGGCGGGTCGGCCGCAAACGGCACGCCGCCGAAGGTCACGACGCGGGGTGTCCAGTTCCGGCCAAACTGTTCGACGCCGACGCCGGCGCCTGGCGCCACGGAATTCCCCGTGTGATCGCAACACTGGTTCGGCACGGAGTCGTCGAGCGGAAGATCCGGCGTCGTCGCCACGGGGCCGGCGGGCACGGCTTCGTCGTCGTCATACAGGCGGGCGTAGTAGCACTTCCCCGGCATCCCGTCGAAGCCGAGGGCGTAGGTCATCCCGTAGGTGATGGCCCCTGACTTCGCCGCAAAAAACGGGGTCGCGATCTTCTCAGTCTGGCCGGTCTCGAGCACGACGCCGTCGGTCGTGCCTGGCAGATCGGTCCACGTCACGCCATCCGGCGACGTGCGCATCCGGACCGACACGTAGCCGTTGTTGTTCGGGCTGCCGAAGGTGCCGGTATCACAGCGCCAGCGGGTATCGAATTCGACCCACTTGTCGATGATGTCGGCCCACGGGAACCCGGCGCTCGTGTCGTAGTCGCTGCCTGGGCGCACGCCGCAGAACGTGTCGAGTTTGAAGTCGGTCCCGTCTTCGTCCCAGAATCCGACGAGGATCCCGCGGTTGCCGCTGCCGAGGCCTTCGCGTGACGCCGACGTGTAGATGGTGACGACGGGGTAATAGAACGCGTCGGCCTTGACGTCCGCGTCGATATAGTGTCGTGAGACGGTGCGTCCCAGCGACATATTCCAGCCGTTGCCCGCATGTTCAGGGGTGCCGTCGCCATCGAGCGGGACCGTGCCGAAGTCGCTGAAGACCGCGCCGGTACTCACCCACTCCGGGGAATAACCCGAACTGACATCGATCCCTTTTTCGCTGGCGGGTCCGACACCGGACGGCTTGAACCACGTCCCTTCGTACTGCCAGATGTCCGGGCGATCCGCGTCGGCCGCATCCGATCCGACGATGGGCTGGTGCTTGAAATCGTCGGTGTTGTCCATCCATGTCGCTGGTACCGGACCAGCGAACAGGTCAACGACCAGCGCCATGCGGGCCCTTCACTTTCACGCGATCGTCCCAGCGCTTCAGGCGGGCGGCCTTTCGCTTACTCAGGTGCGCCGTCAGGGCGGCGACCTTGTCGGGCCGGCCTTCCGCGAGGTACCGATCAATCCGTCGACGGATCCCTTCTTCCGCCACAGAGTCTGCTTCAGGACGCTGCTCTGCCATCGTTACCACCGATGCCGCGGCACTTCGTCGAAGGCCAGGACGACTTCGTACCAGATGTCGCCACCCGAGGTCGGCACGCGGCGCCATTCGAATCCGACCACCTTCACGACCCACGCATCCGTCGGGTCGTCGTCGTCCGGGATGATGACCAGCGGCCGTGAGCCGTCGCGGGTGCTGAGCACCATGGCTTCGATGGCGTCGAAGTCGGACGGGGCGTAGAGGTTGGACCCACGGAGGCGTCGACCCTCGAGGCCGCGGTCGTACGGGTTTTGCGACGAGAATTCGGCCTGGGGGTCGATGGCGTACCGCTGATGGCCCCACACGTTCTGCCCGCGGTGTAGGTTCCTGGCCAGCCGACGGAGTTTCCCGACGAACAGTTCCCCGACCACCGGGTCGACCGGGTTCCCGGTCACGACGAAGGTCAGGGAGTCGACGCTCGTCTCCGTGAATTCGTCCCACGGGTTGAGGGTGATCCCGTTCGCCCGGGTCGTCGGGGTCAGGGCCGCCGAGACATCCCCGCCGACCGTACCCGCCACAGTCAGGTTGGAATGGGCCAGGACGACCCCAGAGCACATCTTCGCCGCGCCCGTGATGGTCAGGGACAGGCCGCCGCCGACGCCGCGTACAGGGCGCCCAGCGCGGCCGTCGACCAGCCAGCCTTGTTCGTAGTCCGTCGCAACCGCCGTCCCGCCGACCGTCGCGTCGAGCGTGAACAGTTCATCCGGTTGCATGTACGCGAAACCAGCCGCCACCTTGCCTCCTACTTCGACCGGCGCGCCATCCGGTCAAACCGGGCGCGAGGTTCCCCGCCGACGTCTTCGATGGCCCGCATCACCGCCGCCGGCACCTGGCGCTCGAGCCATTCTTCGGTGGCGCCGACCGGCGCATTGAGCTCGAGCGTCACGTAGAGGTCGCCGCCGCCCGTGCCGATGGCCGCGCGCTCGAGCCACGACTCGAGACGGTCCAGCGGCACGATGGCTTCCGGGCCCGCCTCGCCGGCGATGACCGGGGTCGCCTGGCGCACGATGCCGCCGTCGGCCATCTCGGGAAGTTCGATATTCCCGCCGTCAGGCAGGCCGTCCGGGTACCGATACCGGATCGGGACGTTGATCTCCGGGATCTCGATGCGGCTAAATGACTCCTCGACCGCCGCCGCGCCGTCGGCCGCCGCATCCGGGATGCTGCCCCCAAGGTGCTTGATCAGGATGTCGAGACGCCCGATCAGCGTGTTGATCCCGTCGACCATGCGCTCCGCGGCCGGCTTGAACTTCTCGCCCACCAGCCCCGCCTGTTCGGCTTGCTCGAGCAGGAGCTTCGTTCCTTCGTCGAGCTCGAGGTTCCACATTTGCGAGGCTTCCCACGCCTTCTGCAGTTGCGGCTGCATCAACCGGAGGGCGTCTTCGGCGCTGGCACCACCGGCCGTCAACGTGCCGAACGACTTCACGAGGATCCCCGTCAGGGCGTCGAACGACTGCTGCGTGATCAGGCCGGAATTCGACAGGCCGACCAGCATGTCGTCAACCCCGCTCAGGACCTCGAACAGTTCCTTGTTCTTCGTGACGAGGCCTTCCCAGCCGAGGATCTGACCCAGGAACCCTTCGGCGTTCACGCCAGCCGCCGCGAGGACGTCGCGGATAGTCGCCAGACCGGGGCCCATGACGTTCAGGGCCTCAACGACCGACAGGCCTTTCGCCAGCAGGGCGCCGAACGCGGCTTCCGCCAGCACCGCGATCGTCGGGAGGTTTTCCTTCAGGTCAGCGATGAAGTCGGCCGACAGTCCATCCTTCCCCTTCTCGCTGATGGCTTCGAGGATGGCCTCGAGGTCCTTCGATCCAGTTTGGAATCCCGTGATCAGCGCCACGAAGTTCGTCGCGATTTTGTTGAAGCCTTCCGCCGCGAGTTGTGTGCTGTGTTCGAAGACCTCCTTCAGCGCGGCCTTCGCGGCTTCCTTATCCTTGTCCTTCAGCATCGCCGCCCAGAGGTCACGCCCGATGATCCGGCCTTCGGCGGCGGCCTGGCGGAAGTCAGTCGCCAGTTTCTGGACGCGCTCGTTCACCGCGGCGAACGCCTTCTCGATCTCGAGGACCGCGGCCTCGTACTCCTTCGCGTTGCGCGCCTTCAGCAACTTGTCGAGGGTCAGGCCGGCGTCGTGCGCCATCTCGTTCAGTTTGGCCAGTCCGCCGTGGGCCTGGACGAAGGCCTCCCGGACTTTGTTCACTTCCTTCTGTTCAGACTTCAGGAGTTTGTCGAGACCCTTCCCGATGACCGCGCCGAGGCCGGCGCCGATCAGCGAGCCGATGACGGGGATCGCCGCGCCGACGGCCTTCCCGATACCGGCGCCGATCTTCCCGCCGAGGGCGGTGCCGAGTTTCTTCCCGATGTCCTTCCCGAACGCCTGACCGATCTGGCCGCCGATGCTGGCGCCGATGGCCTTGCCGACAGAGCCGCCACCCTGAATCGCCGACAGGATGACCTGCGCCAGATGCGCGCCGAACTGGTCGGCCCCGCCGAACATACGCTCGAGGACCGTCGGGTTCGCGGCCTCGAACCCTTCGATGGTGGCGACCGTGATCGCCGTCTGCAGTTGGCCGCCGACCGACGAGGTCAACGTGTCGCCGATGCGGTCGGTCGTCTCCGTCGAGATCGACACGTCGTCGAGGACGCCCGAGAAATCCGCGAACGGGTTGCCCGCCACACCGGCGGCGACCGGGCCGACTTTCTGGATGTTGTCGAGGACCTGGGCCAACCCTTGAATCTGAAGCCGGGCAGCCAATGCTTGCTCGGCCCACGCGAAGAAAATCGGCGGGACCTGATCGCCCTTCGACACGATGATCGCGATCGACTTGTCGATCAGGTCGGCGAATTCCCCCGCGATGTCCGGGTTCAGTTGGGACACGGCGAGGCCGGTCTCGCGGATCGCGCCGGCCATCTCGAGCACCTTGTCGATGGTGTCCTGACCGGTTATCCGGTCCTGTAGCGCCTGGAACTTCTTCGCGGCTTCGTCGGCCGCGGTGCCGCCGTCCTTCAGGGAGGCCTCGTAGAGTTTCACGACCTCGACCGCGACCTTCGCCTTCGTCGCGACTTCCTCGATGGACTTGCCCATCTTCAGGCCGGCGCGGATGTTCGCCTTCGTGGGTTCGTCGAGGCCATTCAGGATGCGCTGGAACTTCGCCAGTTCGTCGGACAGGGACGCGACCTTCGGCAGGGTCGACGACGCCACTGCCTTCAGACCGCCAAAGCCCTCGACCACCGTCTTCACGCCGACGCCGGCCTTCCCCGCCGCCTCCGCGCCCTTGTTGAACGCGTCCGACACAGCCGTCGTGATCTTCGCCCCCTTCAGGCCTTCGAGAGACGCGCCACGAAGGCCGAGGCTGTACGCCATCAGCGCCGTCTCGGCTTCCTGGACGGAGCCGACCTGGTAGCCGAGGATCTTCGTGATCTGCTTGACGTTCTTTTCGGCCGCCGACGCGGCTTGTGCGGTGGCCTGGGTCGCTTGATCCATCGCGTTCAGGGCATCGACCGCCGACCAGATGATCGCAATGATGCCGGCCGCCGCCAACCCATAGAGGGCTGCCGTCAGACCCGCGACGAACACCGTCGACCCGGCCGCCGCGGTGCCGACGTTCGTCAGTCCCACCTTCAGCGCCGTCAGGCCACCGGCCACGGACTCGAGCTTGATGAACCAGCCGAACGCCTCGACGAGTTTCCCGACCAGTCCGGTCAGGTTGCCGACGGTGTACGCCAGCGGACCGGCCGCCGCGAGGATGGCCAGGAACGCGAGGGCCGTCGTCTGGACCGGTTGCGGCAGTTGAGCGAACAGGTCCGCCGCCTTGCCGAGGCTTTCGACCAGCGGCTTGACCGCGTTGAGGGCGGACGTCAGGGCCGGGGCCAAACGCTCGCCCAGTGCGATCGACGTCGCTTCCAGTTGGGCCTTGAATTCCCCGAACGTCGCCGCGACGGTCTTTTTGTTGCGCTCGAACGCCGCGTCCAGTTGACCGCTCCCGGTCTTCAGGGTGTTCAGGGATGACGTCAGGGCATTCGACTGCGATCCGGCCGCGCCCATGACGCCGGCCAGCGCTCGGACGTTGCCGAATACCGCCGCGAGGGCTTCCTCGTTCCCCTTCGCGGCATCCGTGAGGTCGATCAGGGCGGCGCTCAGGCCTTTCTCAGCGACCGCCTGGCGCAGTTCACCGACCGACGTGCCGAGAGTCTGGAGGGCGACTTCGGCTTCTTTGGTGGGCTGCAGGAGGGTCGTCAGGACCGCCCGGATGCCGGTCGTCGCTTCCGCCGCGTCGACGCCGAGGCGGGTATAGGTGGCGATGAACGCGCCGACTTCCTCGAACGACACGCCGACCTGGCTGGCGATGCCGACCACGCGCCCGAGGACGCCGGCCAGTTCGTTCGCTTCCGCACCGCCGAGGCGGACGGTTTCGAACAGGATGTCCGCCGCGCGCGCCGCCGACAGGTTCTCTGCCCCGTACGCCGTGACCGCAGACGTGATCGCCCGGGCGACGTCGTTCACTTCACCGAGGCCGACCGCCGATCCCTTCGCCGCCGCCGTCAGGACGTCGATAGCCGCCGCCCCCTTGATGCCCGTCGACGTGACGACGAGCAGACCCTTCGCCAGTTCGTTCGGACCTTTGCCGACCGCGGGTCCGAGGGCCAGGACCTCCTTCCGCATCGCTTGCATGGAGTCTTCGCTGATGCCCGACAGGGTGACGACCTGGGTCATCGAGCGTTCGAAGTCGGTGGCGAATTTGGAGGCCGCAAGGCCAGCGCCGATCAGGGGCGCCGAGATCGACAGGGACAGGGCCATCCCCACCGATTCGAGGCGGCTACTGGTCTTTTCCAGTGCCGCCCCGATTTTGTCGTACCCGCTGGCGAACTTCTTCGACGAGTCGGTCGTCGAGCCAAGTCGCTTTTCGAACTTCGCCAGCGCATCGTCGACGCGCTCGACGACTTTCGTCGCCAAGTCGCGCATCATGATCGCGCCTTCGACCGTGCCGGCATCCATCCTTGGGCTACCTCACCGACGGCGACCTCGCATGTTCGCGCGATTCGCCGCCCGTTTTGCTTCGTCCTGCCGTTCCCGTTCTTCCTTCTCGAGGTCGCGCATCCAGCGCTGCACCTCCTCGATCACGGGCGTCGGCGTGGCGAGGTAGTCGGGATAGCTCCACCGCATGAAGCGGCAGACGGCTAGCTCGTTCCGCCTTCGGCCTTGGGCGCCTCGCCGTTTTTTTCCGCGTCCATCGCTTTCACATGCAGGTCCAGCGCCTCGTCGATCTCCTTGGCGATCTCCTGCGTCAACGACGCGATGGATTCGGGCGTGACCTTCAACGGCGCGTCGTCGAGGCCAATGAACGACCACTTCACCACGTAGGCTTCGATCCGCGCGAGCTCGAGCCGTTCGTAGTTCAGTTCAATCGTGCGGTTGCGTTGCGCCCCCTCGAACCCGCGCACGCCCTCGAGGCCGGCGCCACTCAGACGCGCCTTCTCGCCGGCGGTCAGATGTTTCTTCACTTCGATCCAGTCGCCTTCTTTCAGGGCGAGCCTGGTCGTGTCCGGTCGAACGACTCCCAGTCGTGCCATTACCTGCTCCTTCGTTGTGCGCTTACCGTCTCACGATCTTCGGATCGCCAGAGACGTGGAGGGTCACGCGGCCCTCCTCCTCGTCAGGGGCTGGAACCGTCCCTTCGACGGCCCACTCCCACGCCAAGTCGTCCTTCCCTCGCGGTATCGAGAGTACGAGCGACTTGTTGGCGTACCAGACGGGATGCGCACGCACGCCGGCGGCGTCCACGCGGAAAAAGTCAGGGGCGACGGTGGTGATGCGCCACACCGGGAGCTTCGCCGCTTCGTGATAGCCGGCGAACAACGTGGCGTTGATCCCCTCGAGCTCGAGGTCCATCGGTCCCTGACTTCTCCCGTCTGGCTATTAGTCGAACCCGACGATCTTCCACGGGCCGCCCGCCACGTAGCTCGCGGCGATCTCGTTGGCGGACGTGACCGTGTTGGACATCGAGATCGAGAGCCACGCCGTCCCGTACGCGTACTTCGACGGCATGTTGCGCGACCAGTAGAGGTACACCTTCACCGGCGCGGTCGAGCGCTGGGCCTTGAACCACTTGTCTTCGTCTTCCTTGACAAAGCCATTGATGGTGCCCGTCAGGTCGGGCAGACCCTGCACGTACTGCTTGTTCGAGTCACCGAACGACGTCACTTCGACGGTGTCGGTGGCCATGTCCAGCGTCCACTCGCTCGCGCCCAGCAGCTCCGACGCTTCGGCGCTGCCATCTTCGGCGAGGTAGACGATGGCGTCTTTCGCATGGTAAGGAACAGACACTGCATCCTCCGTCCGTTGAAAACGTCACCCTCGAAGACATCGCGCGGGTCGCGCGCTTCGGTGGCAACAGGTTCAGCGGCCCCCCTCGTCCCGGCCAGACCATCCCGGTCTTGGAAGTGTTGAGAGGCGCAGCGAGTTACTGGACGGTCGAGGCCATCCCAGCCTCCACACTCATGTCCCGCACTGGTGCATCCCGCACGCAGTCCGCCACGCGCTCGAGGTCCGCGACGACCTGGCGCGCACGGTCGGTCCATGAATGCCCGCTGACCGTCGCGGGCAGCTGCGCAGCGATCGACCGACGGCCCGAGTCGTCAGTGAGAAAGCGGCGCAGCAGCATCTGAAGATCCGACGCGTTCCTGAAGGTCGGGACCAGTCGACCGAAGGTTTCCTCAACCTCAGGGCGGTACTCCGACAACGTGAACACACCGGAGGCCGCGAGCTCGTAGCTGCGCGGACCCAAACTCTCGGCCCCTTCAATCCTGGGGGCCTTCACCGCGAACCCGCACGACGAGCGGAACAGGTTCAGCGCAATCTTCGCTCGACGGTGGAGCATCGTCGTCGTCGTGTTGTCGACCGCGCCCTGGCGGACGAACTGCCGTAGCGGTGACTTCCGCCGCAGACGCCAGAAGCCGTAGAGGCCGAAGTCGATCCCCGTCCAGTCGACGGCCTCGAGGATTTCGACGCGCTCCTGGAACCCGGTCCCGACGAACACGACGTCGTGTGCCGGCACGTCAGGGTCGAGCGGGCCGCCCGGTTTGTGGACGTCGGCGTTGAAGCCGTGTCGGAGGTAGCTGGTCTCACGGCAGTAGTTCTGGAACCACCGTACGCCCGTCCGTTCATTCGTCCATGCGACGTCGCAGAACTGAATGGCGAAGGCTTCCTTCTTCGCGTCGTACGGGGTCTCGGTCAGGAGCATCGACACTCGAACCGGCGACCCGTCGCGGCGGCGGCACTGCTTCAACATGGCAAGGGCGTCGGGATGGAAATACATCCCCGACACGATCACGATCCAGTCCGGGTCGTGACGCAAGGCCCAGGTGACGGCGAGCTCGCTAGCCCACAAGGCCGCATCAGCGGCTCTCGGACGTGTGCCGCGTTCTTCCGGGGTGCGCCCCCGCCGTCGCCAGTGAGCCTCGAGCGCGACTCGGAGCACGCCGAACCGGCGCCCAAAGTAGTACGGCAGCACCTCGTGACCGGCCGCCTTCAGGCCGCCGACGAGGCCGTCGAAGACGTCGCGCGTCGACCAGTCGGCCGCCGGATCAATGCACAGGATCCGCATCAGCATCCTTGACCGCCGCAAAGGCGTAGACGTCGCACGGGCCTGGCGCCTCGAGTACCTGGCAGACGTCGAGCTCGCGTCCCGCATCACGCAGCCAGAGGCGCAGCGTGTTGGGGTCGATGTTCTCGTAGAATTCGTCGGGCCGCAGGCCGCCGCCATCGTGCGCCGAATGAGGCTTGCGATTCGGACCGGCCGCCGTGATCAGGAGAATCCCACCCGGCGCCAGCATCTGGACCGCGCGCTGCACCATCCCCGCCGCGTCGGTCGCGTGTTCCAGGACCTCGCAGCAGACAATCGCTTCGGGTTGGAACGGCGGGTCGTACGCCATGAAGTCGGCCACCACGTCGACGCCCGGGCCTTTGTGCAGGTCGAGCGAGATGTACTCAGCCTCGCGCCCGAACAGGTCGCGGATCGTGCCGTTGATGTTCCGGCCACCGATCTCGAGGACCGTCGCCGGCATGCGCTTCAATGCCGTCGTGATCGAGGCGACGAATTGTCGGGCGTCAGGGTGCATATCAGAATCCGCGGACCAGTTCGACGTTGAAACTGTAGACGATGCGCCCCTTCCCGTCTACCTCGAGCTCGTAGGGGGGTTGGATCGGTCGTGCGCGGAGGTAGGTCGTGCCGCTGATCAACGACACGGGCATCTCCGCGAAGTCGTTCCACAGGGCGTACGCCGCAACCTCCGCGAGGTCGACCGTCGCCCGTCGGATGAAGGCCTGGACGGTCGGCTGGGTCCATTCGATGGCGCCGAACGACTCGACGTTCGGGCCGCCACCGGTCGACACGAACGCGATCGCATCCGTCGGGGTATCCGGCAACCCGCCGCGGAAGATGTTCGTCCCGACGGTTCCGTGTCCAGCCGATGCGGCCCACGCGGCGATGTCGGTGAGCAGGGGCATGTCAGTTCCCGATCACCGCGTGCCACTTGTCGTTGACGCGTTTGAAGATCCGCTGAGGGAGGCCGCCCGCGAACGCGAACAGGGGTTGTTCGACGAACTTGTAGGCGCCGACCTTCGCCCACTTCTTATAGCGCTGGCCTGACGGGCTCACGCCCTGCGTCTTTCCGGCGCGGGGGTTTTCGTGCGTCACCCACGCGTACGGCGCCGCCGCGCCGCCGAAGCCGAACACGCACCGCACGATCCCGCCAGCCGTCAACACCGCGTCTTTCACGTACCCGGACCCGGCCAGAATCGAGTCGCGCTTCGGGACGTGCTTCTCCTTGATCTCGGCCATCAGCACTTCGGTTTCCTCGCGCACCGCGGTCGCCAGGATCAAGGGGGTCGCCTGGGCCAGCGCTTGGAGCTTCGCCCGGAGTTTGTCGCTGCCCTCGAATGTGACGATGAACGTCTGCGACATCAGAGGTAGACCTGGACCAGAAACGGGGTCCCTTGCCGGGATAGCACGCCGCGGTCGACTCGGAGGATCGGCCCCGTGCGGCCGTCCGGGGTCAGGAGCCGGTCTTCGTTGCGGATCGTCACGTTCTGCAGGAACAGGATCCGGGTCGTCGCCCGGACGTCGGTCCCGTTGACGTCCTTCACCAGCACGTCCACGTCTTCCACCAGCGCCGGGCGAAGGGTCGGGGAACCAAGGGTCGGGTTGCCGTTCCCGTCTCGCGTGGAGCCATCCCACGAGGCGTGGGACACCTTCGGGAGCAGGTTCCCGTCGGACAGGATGCCGTAGACGGTCGAGACACCGCCGCGAATGAGGTCGTCGAGGGCCATGGCCTATCCGATGGACCGTCGGAGGCGGGTCGCGCCACCGACGCCGGCCTGGGCCATCTCGCCCCACGTCGACACGAACTGCCACGCACTCGGCGCGATCGCTTGAAGCACGCCGCCGGCGGTCGTCGGGTCGGCAAACTCGAGCTCGACACTGCCGGCCACCAGTTTCCGAATCCCGTCCTGGCCCTGGCTGGTCTCGAGCGACCGGTCGCGGCCGAGGATCAGGCGGGCCTGTTCCGCCGTCGCCCACTTCAGCCGGTCCGGGTAGATGCTGTTCGACACGACGGCCAGCGTTCCAGGGTCGACGAGGCCGATCCTGGGCCACGGCAGCACCTGGGTTCCAGGCACCGTCGCATAGCCGTACCAGGTCACGTAGGCCGACAGTTGTCGGGTCGCCTGAATCAGGGCGCGTTCTTTCTCGTCGGTCGAGTAGTTCGACCACGTCTCGGCCGCGACGTGGGTGACGTGGTACGCGTCCGCGTCCACCACGGAGCAGAACGAATCGCCCGTCGGGGAACCGGGGGTCGCGTCCATGTCCTACTTCTTTCGGCCGCCGATGGTCGGCACGTACGGGTCGAGGTTGTTCTTCGAAGCCTTCTTCTTCGAGGGCTTCGAGGGACCGTCCGCGGCGGGGGAAGGTGATCCCGCCGAAGCCGGTGGCTGGACCGCGACAACCTCGCCGACCGGGGCAGCCGGCGTTCCCAGCGATTGAGCATCGGCCCGTGGTGCCTTGGGCGCCTCGAGGGGAACCTCGTAGCGCGTGTGCAGAGTCGGGTCGAACTCTTTCGTCGAGAGTACGCGGTAATCGCCGGGTTTCTTCGGGTCGTGGATCGCCACGAACCCGGGCGGGAGGTTGAGGTCCGTTCGCATGATGTCCCCTTGAACAGGTTCGGCCGGGCCCTACTCTGGATAGGGCCCGGCCGAGATCCCTCGTGCTGGTCGAGCGTTGGAGCGGTCGTCCAGCGCCGAGAGAGTGTTACGCCGCGCGCATGCGGACGCCGAGGTTCCCGTCGAGGATCTTCACGCCGTAGAGCACGTCGAGGGCCACGTAGACCTTCGACGTGTCACCGTCGTAGAACATCCGGGACCGGATGGCCAAGCCCGTGATGGGGTCGACGACCGACTCCACCTTCGCGCCCAGCTGGTTCGCAATCGACGGCAGCGGCGCCATCGCCAGCGCGGCCCAGTTCCGGTGGACCGCGATGTTCTGCGTCTTCGTCGCACCCGAGCCGCCCGACAGGACGACCGTCACGACCTGGTTGTCGACGAGCGCCGCCTTCAGCGGGGGGTAGATCGTCGCGCCCGTCACGACGCCCGTGCCGTCCGCCAGCGGGGCGTTCGTCAGGACATACTGCTGGGTCGCGCCCGTGAAGACGAGGATGTCGCCCGCCGCGAACTGCGCGGCCGCCGACACGCCGTCGAAGTTGATCGTCGACACGCCCGCGGCGAACGCGCCGTCAACCGCACCCGCGAGGTCCGCCACCGTGGCGGAGGTCATCGACAGGCTGTTCTGGTTGGCGAACCACTCGACCCCGAACTTCGTGCCGAGCGTCCCGCGCATCTGCGTGTTGACGCCCGCATCGCCGGCGCCCTGCCACTGGCTGAACGCCGTCAGCGCCAGGAGCTTTTCCTCGAGGTAGCCGTCGATCATCCCGTGCAGGTCGTTCATCGGGACCTGGTTCGTGAACAGGACGCGCCGAGCCGCCGTCAGGTCCGCCACGGCCGCCGACGCCAGCGTGACGTCGGTGTACCACGGGATGAACTTGATCAGCTGAATCAGCGCCTGATCGATGTTGTCCGCGAGCGCCACGGCCGCCGGGCGGATGTGGTCGTTGATGATCCGCTCGCCCGTGTACGCCAGTTCCTTGTCGGTCAGGGCGAACTTCACTTCCTTCCACTGATCGAGCTGGATGGTGACGGACTCGGGGTTGAGATCCTGCGCGGTCGACGGCGCGCTCTGCGCCGTGAAGGTGCCGGGCTTCGAGATCTGGATGCTCGAACCGGGCTGCTGTGGCGACTTGTCGTAGCCGCGATGGCACCGGGCCGCGAGGCCGAGCGCCTTTTCCAGCTGGATCAGCGCTTCGTTCGCATACCAGATGGGGTCATACGGGTTGATCACGTTGGACATGATGGTCCTCGTCTCCTACACGTCAGAGGGTTGAAAAACCTCCCGACGCCATCGGCAACGATGGAACCATCCCGGTCCCTGTGACCCGCGTCCCACGGGTCGTCGTGCGTTCCTGGCGGGGCGCTTCGTTTGTCGACTTCAGTCCACGATTTGCAACTGAAGGCCGGCCTTTTCGGCCTGGGCTTTGCTGTCCTTGTAGACCGACGCGTCTCGGGCTTGCTCCCGCGTGATCTTCAGCGTGTTCCCGACCTGCTGTGCGCCGTTCGCGGGGGTGTTCGTCCCACGGTTCGGTTCGAACAGGTGCGGGGCTTCACTCGTCAACGACGCGATCCACTCTTCGACCTCGATGGGCTTCCCACCCGTCTTGCCGTAGTAGATCGTGCCGTCCTTGTACGGGACGAGTTTCCCGTCCTCGACCTTCCAGACGTCCTTCGCCCGGCGGGTCAAGTCGTTGATGGCGGTCGAGCGGATACCGGTCTTCGGGGCCGTCTGCGCGATCGCCGCGTTGATCAGGGTGTCGCCCAGCTGCGATTGCAGCGACGTCGCCTGGTCGGTGAACTTTTTGATGTCGGCTTGGAGGGCGGCAATCTGGGATTCGTGGTCGCGGCGCATCTTCTCGGTGCGCTTCGCGATCGCCTCCTCGAACTTGCCTTCCTTGATCAGTTTCGTCTCGGCGTTGGCTTCGCCGTCGGCCAGCCACTTCCGGTAGGCCTCGACGTCGACGCCCGTGTACTTCGCGGCCTCGTCGCGGGCGGCTTTCTCAGCGGCCGCGCGTGCCTGGCGTTCGGTGGAGAGCGCCGTCTTCAGCCCGCTCACGTCCTCGACGCCTTCGGCATCGAGCAGGTAGGACCCGTCGGCTTGCTTCGTGTAGAGGGCTTTCAGCGCGTCCGCGAGGGCGCCGTGTTCGTCCGCTGTGACTTTGACTTTGAGGGCCATTCGTTCTCCGTGGCCATCCATCCCGGATGACCTGACGGAGGATGTTGTAACGCAGTTCCCGGCGTTTGTCTAGTCGGCGCCCCACAATTCGATGGACAGGTCGGTGTGAAACCGGCCCGGACTGAGGTCGAAGATCGCCGCGTCCCGCGCGCGTAGCGGGCGCAGCAGCAGTCGTTCGCCGCGGTCGGTCACGCCGCGAATCGTGTCGGCCACCACCGCCAGCGTCGTCACCGGCAACTCGAACCACCGCGAGTCGGTCCGGTACCGCAGAGTGCTCACGTCGGTCTCGAGGTCCGTCTCCAGACGCAGTTCGGCGGCGTAGGCGGTCAGGTCGCCACGCTGGACGGCGAACGGTCCGTAGGCCAGCGGGGGGTCATCCTGGCCGCGGTCCTTACCACGCATGCCGGGCGGGATGTCGATAGGGTCGAGACGCACGCTCATTTGAAGATGTCCTCGAGACGTCGGCGCCCGAGATGCGTGATCCCCTTCGCGCGCGCCTTGGCGATGACCGAATTCCTGACCGCCGTGTCGCCGATCCGAATCGAGTCGATGTCGTCCCAGTCGATGCGGTGCTTGAACATCGTCTCCTGGCTGCCGCTCGTGTACTGCACGTTCTGCAGGTTGTTCCGGGAATGCACGCCGGATCGGGAATTCGGGTTCTGCGCGCCGTACGTGTCGCTGGCGTAGGCGAACCAGTCCAGCCGACGGAGCAGGTCGCCGCTCAGGGTCACGTTCGCGCGGCCGGTCTTCGCGCCCGTGTGCTGCCGGGTGAAGATGTAATCCGCCCCACCGGTCTGGATGTCCGAGCTCGAGGACATGCCCGATACGCCGATCCCTTCGGAGTACCGGGTCGTCGTGGCCGACAACCCGCCGTTCTCGATCATCGACATGATCGTCGACTCGCTCGAGCTCGAAAGCGAGTGACTGAAGTGGGTGATCTTCGTGTGCGCCTTCAGTTTCGCGGTCGCCGCGTCGGTGAACTGCAGACGCGGGCGCCCGAAGTCGTCCTTCGTCAACACGATGTCCGCCGGCGTGATGCCGACCTTCGTTTTGATTTCCGTCAGGACCTTCGCACGCTCGCTCGCGTTGAGGTCTTTCACGCCCGTCTGGAACAGACGCACAAACGCGTTCTCGCCGTACTCCGCGATCTGCGCGTCGGTCGGGTAGGACACGGACCGGACGCCGAGTTTGTCCAGGGCGGCCTTCAGGTGCTTCGGGTCCGGGGTGCCGGCGCCGTTCTTCACGAAGATCTGGACCGTTCCGTCGTACGCCCAGCCCGAGTCGTCGGGTCGGTGGAACAGGATCTCGGTATCCGCGTCGACCTGGACCTTGTAAGTCTTCCCGCTGATCCCGGAGTGCGCATTCGTGCCGGTCAGGTGTGGACGCTGTCCGTAGCCTTGCACGGATTGCTTCGGCATGTGGAACGGCTGCACCGCCCCCGGTTCGGCCGCCAGTTTCGTCGTCGCCCGAGTTTTCGCATCGCCCGTGAGCTTGAACTTGAATTCCGTGACGGGCTTTCCGCCGGCGCGCCCGCGATGGTCCGCGACCTGGCGCACGCGAATCTCGAAACCTTCGATGTCACCACCGTCGAAGGTCACACCAGACCCGGCGCTGGCGTTCTCGGCCTTCAGGCTGAGGGCGATCGCGTCGTCGTAGGAATTCTGGCTGTTCAGTTGGGCGCCGAAGACGTCCGAGCTCGAGCGTCGTCCGAGCACCGGGACCACGCGCGGCGGCGGCGGCGGGGCGTTGATGACGTTCAGGATCTCCGTGCGCTTGGCCGCCAGTTTCTTCGTCCTGGCGTCGAGCATCTTCACGATCCGGGCCTTCGTCGTCGGGTCCGCCTGAGGGAGCACGTCGTCGACGTACGCCTTCCAGCCGCCCTTCGACTTTTGCAGGGCCAGGACGTGGTCGATCTGCTTCACCGCCTTGGCGCCGAGGTCGTCCGCGCTCGAGATGCCAGCGCCGTCGAAGACCTGTTTGTAATACACGTTTTTGTTGATGAACGAATCCCACTCCGTGATCTCGTCGAGGACGTTGTCGGGTTTCAGGCCGGCCTTCGCACGGAACAGGAACGACCCACCCTGGTCGATGCGCCGGATCTGGCCGTTGCCGAGCACGACGACGTTGTCCAGACCCGTGCCCACGGCGTCCCAGTTGGCCGTCAGGACGTCGCCGACGAACCCGTCGAGGATCTGGTCGGCACGGTCCTTCGTCATCCCGAGGTTGCCGACGGTGCCTTTCACGTCGTCGAGGTACTTCGAGGCGAACACCTGACGCCCGTCCGCGAGGACGCCTGACACGGACTGCGGCGCGCCGATGCCGAGGTCGTTGTAGATGCGGTTCGCCAGCATCTCCCCTTGGGCTTGCTTGGCGTCGGGGTAGAACTTCACGTACCACTTCGAGCCGTCGGGCGCCTCGAACAGGCCACCCGGGTTCGACCCTCCCTGCGGGCCGACTTGCTTCTTCACCAGCGCCTCGAGGTCGACGGCCGGCGCGGGTCCGTGGAGTGATTGCGGCAGCACCGCTGGCGCGGACGGGATCACGGGAGGCCCGACAGGGGGAGGGACTACCGGCGCGGCATTCTTCGCGTCGATGACCGCGTTCAGTTTCGACGTGAACGTCGCGCCACCCTTTTTGTAGTCGTCGACGAGGGCCTTCTGTTCGACCGCCGTCAACTTCTTCAGTTTGTTGATCGTGAGCGTGTGCGGTCCGCTGGTTCCGAACAGGGCGTTGATCTCGTCGATCACCCCGTTAGCGCTGAGGGCAGGTCCTGGCAGGACTGACTTCGCCTGGCCGTTGATCATCGCGGCGATCGCGTCGTCGACATTCGTCGAGAACGTCGCGTTCATGTGGTTGATCGCCGTGGCCTGGTCGGCCGCCGTCAGGACGTTCAGTTTCTTCGCGGCATCGAGGCCGAGGCCGTTCTGTTGGACCCACTGCACGGACGACGGGGTCAGGTTCGACGTGCTCGAGGCCCCAGTCTTCGCGGCCTTCTTTTTCGCCGCGTGCTTCACCGCGGCCGCCTTTTTCGACGCCTTGTACGCCGCCAGTTCCGGGTCGAGGTCGACCACCTTGGCGACGATGGTCTTCGCCGACTTCGCCCACGCCTTCAGCACCTCCTGCGTCCCGTGTGAACTCTCGACCCAGTACTTCCCGTCGGCCTTGAAGATGGTCGGCAGGGCCTGAGAGAACTGCATCGTCGTCGGCGCGACCTCCTGGGCGAACGCCGACGTGACGTGGATGTCTTTCAGGTCCACGATGACGTTACTCGTGACCGGCGTCTTTTTGATCGCCGTGTCCCACGCCGTCTGCGCAATCCCGTTGTGGGTCGCCACCTTCGGGAACGGCACGTCGACGAGGTTCCCCACGCTGCCGAAGTTCACCGCGTTCGGGTCTTCGATGGCCTTCAGTTTCAGCGCGGGCTTCTGGAACTGGACGAAGTCGTCGATGTCGACGATCTCCACCTTCACCGGTTTCCCGAGGGCCTTGGCCGCCATCATCAGGTCGGCCGACTTCTGGTCCGGAGCGACGTAATAGTTCGTGTAGCCGGGTACGGGCGACTGCTTGAACACCAGCACGGAGTCGGTCGTGTTCGTCAGGGCTTTCTGCGTGCCTTTCAACGATGCCGACTTCGCGCCCTTCGTGACGATCAGGTTGTCAGGGAATAGTTCGCTCGCTTGACGGTTCGGCATGGCGCCGATGATGTCGTCCGGGCTGATCAGCGCGTGCAGTTCGTCCTTGACCGCACTCCCCGGCAGGTCGTCGAACAGTTGGGTCGCTTCGTTGAACCCCAGTTCCTGTTTGAGATCGTGAACCTTCGGCCACCCCGCCTTCGTGAAGTCGTCGAGGTCGTAGAGCTTCATCGTCAGGTCGTCGGCGCCGTTCGCCCATTCGCCGTACGCCTTCACGTTCCCGCGCCAGATGTAGGTCTTCCCTTCCCAGCGGACCGCCGTCACCGTCGGGGTCAATCCGTTCGGCATCGTGCCGGTCGCCAGATACGACTCGATCTGCGCGGCCTTCGCGCCCGCCGCGGTCGTGTCGACGATCCCGGCGATGTCCTTCATCTTCACCGTCACCGTCGGCAGGTCGGAGATCTGGACGGCGTCGTTCAGGTAGTCCAGGTGCGCCGGGTTCCACGTCGCCGCCGGATCGATGACCGTGAACGGCGAACCCGTCACCTTCCCCGCGTCGTCGACGCCGAGCGATCGGAGTTTCAGCAGATTCGACGGCACCGGCGGCGCCGGCCTGACGAACGGGGGCACACTCCGCGGCAGGTCCGGGATCGAGGGCCGAGGATACGCCGGCGGCGGCACGAAGGGCTTCGCGCCCTTGAACGGCTTCGGGGCGCCTTTCCCTTCGGTCGGTTTGCCACGGACCAGCGCCATGACGCAGCGACACTGCGGGTGTGCCGGCGGGGTGTCCTTCGGGCCGTACGTGGTTTTGAACGGTTCGGTCGGCTGGACCTGTTGCCCTTGCAGGGGCGCACAGTAGGGGCACAGACGGTCGTCCGGGGTCACGATCCAGCGCTTGACCATCCCGGCGCCGATCTCCCCCCGGTTCTTCGCTTCCGTCCACGCGTCCAGTTGGCCGGCGTGCATCGCCGACAGGACCTCCGTCCTGGCGATGACCTCGCCGCGGGACCGGAGCAGTCGCTTCCGGTAGCGCTCGACGGCCTTGGCGGCGGCAGCCTGGGCCTTGGGCGTCGTCGCCTGGGTGAACCGCTCCTGGGCAAACTTGCCGAGCGCCGCCGCACGCCGGGGGTCGAGGCCGACCACCGCGCGCACCTGACGCGCCACGGTTTCCGCGGTCCCGCCGCCGGCGACGGCCTGAGCCACGATGTCCCGGACGGCGTTTCGTTGCGACTCCTGAATCTGGACGATCAGGTTCGATGAGCGGGTCGAGGCCCAGAGGACCGCCGAGGGGTTCACCAGCCGGAACTGACCGCCGAGGCCGAAGTGTGTCGGGACCGGGGCGTCGATCTGGCCGAGGGCCGCGCCCGCCGCCATGGCCTGGGACGTCGCCTGGAACAGGGCGCTTTCGAACGCCTGGGCGCCGGGGGCCCAGCCCTGGGCGACCGTCTGGGCGGCCTGGGTCCACTGCCCGGTCTTCAGACGGGACTCGACGAGCCGCCAGTTCACCGACGCCCCGGCCTTCTCAGCGGCCTCGAGGACGACGCGACGGTATCCGGGGATCTGGGCGTCGGCCGAGGCCAGCAACTCGCGCCAGCCCATGTTCTAGGCCTTCAGGGACAGGTTGTGGGTTTGCAGGTCGGACATCAGGCGGCGAACGAGGTCGTCGTCGATCTGGTTGGCGAGGGTTTGGGCCGCTGGACGGAGGTACCGCTCGACAAGGTCGACGTGGACGACCTTCTCGCCGAAGTCGAACGAGACTTCGAAGAACTTCGGCGGGGTCGGGCAGACGAGGGCCGCGACCGGGACCGCCAGCAGGGACAGCAGGAACGACCGCCGGTTCACTCCTGGCCTCCCGCGCCCTGGTCCCCTGGTTCGGGGGGGGGCGTCGGCTGGCCAGGTTGCCCTGGCACCGGCGCCGGGTCGGGCGGTTCTTCGGCTTCGATGGTCGTCCGTTCTTCCTCGTACTCGACGTTCGGGCGGGCAATCTCGCCCGTCTGCAGGTTCCAGTAGAGGGTCTTTCCCGAGATGCCGCCGGCTTGCCACGCCTTCACCAGCGAATCGAGCTCCTGCGCGGTCAGGCGGGTCTCGAGGAAATCCGTGTTCAGTTGGATCGACACCTTCGAGGCCGAGTCCACGTCGACGTCGCCGTACCCCTGCCACCATGCGTGGATTCGCAAGGCCTGAGTGAGGCCCATCGACTGCGCCCGGGCCAGCAGCCCGAGGGCTGAGGTCTCGCCGGCGTGCCTGAGGCGCACGGCTTCGGCCGTCTCCTGGACTCCGGGTTGGCTCTCGAGCAGACGGGCGCCGACCGTCGCCATCTGATGTTCTTTCCGGTCGAGGGCTTTCTCCACGGCGCCGAGGCCGGTCCCCGTGAATTCCAGCATCGCCACCCGGGCGTCCTTCGAGGGGATCACCCACGCCGTCCCGCTGCCGATCTTCAGGGGAGTCGCGTTGTTCGTCCAGCCGGTCACGTAGGGCGTCGGTAGCGCCGTGAAGTGCAGCCCGTATTCGTAGTCGACGCTCGACCGCCAATGCGACAGGTTCAACAGGGCGAGGTCGAGCAGGGGCGGCTTCGCGACCGCCGGTTCAGGGCGTCGAGGTCCGAGAAAGACGAACGGGATGAACGGCAACGGCTTCCCGCGACGGATGAACGCCGACCACGGGCCGGGAGTGTAGGTCTTCTTCCCGTTCACCGTCGTCTCGACCCACGTCCTCGAGGCCGCCACCTTCTGGCCGCCCTCCGTCGCCATCAGGGCCAGTTCACGATACGTGCACTTGCGTTCCTGTTTGTAGGGGTCGGTCGGTGACGGCACCCAGCCGTCGTCTTCGAGCACCACGCGGTCGAGTACAACCTGGCCGCTCTCCATGCGCGCTTGCCAGTTCACAATCGACTCGGCCCGCCAGAGGGACCAGTACGGGCGGTTCAACGTCTCGGACCAGTCGACACTGACTCCCGCGCGACCGACGACCAGCAACTCCTCCAGCGAGCTCGAGACGAATTCGAGCAGCCCTTCGCCATAGAGCGTGATCCCGCTCTCGACGTCGACGCTGGTCGGCACCTTCACCTGAGCGGGCTTGCGCAGCACCATCCCGGTCAGGCCGATGATGGTGCGCTCGACGGCCGGGAAAAACGTCCCGCGATCGAGGTACGCCTTGAATTCACGGGCGTCCGCGTGATCGCAACCCTCGAGCAGGGGCACGTAGGCCACGCCAGCGGAACGAACGGCCTGTTCCCCGGCGTAGGTGTCACGACAGGGCTTCCACCAGAGGGCGGCGGCTTGCAGGTAGGCCGGATGTCGTGTCGTGATGTCAGGGGTCTCTGGCACGGCGGGCGCCTCCGGGAACGGATTCTAGCATCAGCGGCGGCGCATGCTGCCGAATCCCGCGATCGAGACGACGCCGCCCCCGGTTCCGTGAACGAGATCGTCGAGGGCGCCCGACGCCGCGTCGGCCTGGTCGTCGTGGCCACCGGGGAGGTTTTCCAGTTCCTTCACGAACACCGCGTTCCAGGGCGCACGCAGCAGGTAGACGTTCCGGGCCTTCGCCGCCACCGCGAGGGGTTTCCACCGTGTTTGCTTCGGGCCAGTCGCACGTTCGCCTGAGTAGTCGTAGCCCAACATCTCGAGCCGACGACGATAGACCACCGCTTTCCCGCTCGAGCCCGGTTCCTGTTCTTCGCGCACCGCGCACGCCACCCCGTCGTCACGCGCGGTGGATTTGATCTCCGCGTCGACGTCGGCCGGGTCCCATTGTCCGTGCCGCACGTCGGCGATGATGACGCGGCCGTCTTCGTGAATCCCGAGTTTCACGCCGGCGGTCCAGTCCGGGTCCTGTGCCGACACGGAGGTCTCGTCCACTTCCGTCGAGGCCACGTCCCAGAAGCGACACCAGCGGATGTACCCCTCCGGGATCGCGTCGACGTAGCGGAACCAGTCGCCACGGAAGATGGTCCCCGCCGTCGCACGCACGTTCCAGTTCCCACGCCGCAGCCGCATCTGGTCGACGTAGGGCAGGGCCTCGAGACGCGCCTCGTACGACGGGTCGACCGTGCGCAGCGCTTGGTTTTCTTCGAGGGTCATCGGCTGAAACGACAACGACAGCGGCGACACGACGTTCCCGAATTCCGCCTTCAGGGCTTCCGCGCTCTCGCCCCAGTGCAGGTTGTTCCCCCGACGCACGAACCACCGGACCACGCCGGCGCGGGTCCCGATGGGGAACCCGGTCTCGGCGTCGATCCACCAGTCGACGAGTTTCCGCAGCCAGCCGCCCACCGGGTCGTCGTCAGGCACCGGGTTCGCGGTCGCGCGGCAGTAGGGCCGCACGCCAGACACCGACCGCAACCTCGAGATGAGGTACCAGAACTGCCCCTCCGTGAATTCTTCCAGCTGGTCGAACAGGAGGGTCGCGATCTGCGCGCCTTTCCAACCGAGCTTGTCCTTTTCCAGCTGCAGGGACCGGAACTGCACGACGTTCCGACCGGGCCAGACCCAGTCCATGTAGTTCGACCGGCCGCCGATCAGCGGGTAGAGGCCCGTCGACTCCTGCCAGAGGCCACCGACGGCCTTCAGTTGTGGATTCGTGCGCCGGAAGATCACCGCGTTGTAGTTCGTGCGGCGGAGCACGTGTCGGGTCGGTTCGAGCAGGAGGCCGTAGGACTTCCCCCCTCCTGCCTGACCACCGCCGATGCAGATGTCGGCCCGGTTCTGCGCGAACGCCGTCTGGCCGCCCGCTTGAGGGCCGATCTGCAGGTCGGTCGGGAGCATCAGCGGCCGATCCAGCCGGTCGGGGTCTTCCTGAAGTCGAGGGGATGCTGGCACTTCGGACAGGTAATCGGGGTTCCGGGGAGCATCCGAGAGAATTCGGCGTTCCACGGAACGTCCCAGACCACCCGGGCGAGGGACAGCAGGCCGGTCGCGGGGGCCGCCGCGTTCGCCGGGACACGTCCGAACACGGTCTGGCAGTGGCCGCACTCGATGGTCGGGTCCGGATCGCGGCCTCCCCCGAACGGTTTGCCGTAGCTGCTGGACCCTGGCGCCTCGAGGGCCTGGGCGAGCGGGGGCGTCGGCAAACCAGGGGCGAAATCCTTAATGATTTTGAGGGCCGCACTCCCCTGGACTGGGCCAGACGGGGTCCCCTGGTCGGCCCCCTGGTCGGCCCCCTGGTCGCCTGGCTCGAGCGCCTGGCTCGAGATGCCTGGCGCGGGCCTCGAGAGCAGGCCGGCCAGCAGGTGGATCGAGCCGGTCGTTGACTCGAGGGCCGCCAGCAGCTGGCCTTGGATGGCTTCCCAGACCAGCGGGTCCTCTAGCCGGGAGTGAAACCGTGGGTCGAGGGTCTGGATTGTCAGGTCGAGCTTCAGGAGATCGCCGATCCGGGTCGTTCGGGTCGTTCGCATGGGGTCTTATTCGTCCGAGCAGATGCCGGCGGCCTTGAAATACAGGTCGCGCAGTTGGGCCACCCCGTTCGGGGCGAGGGCGTCGGGGAGGGTCGCGGCGCGTTCGGTCCACGCCACACGGACCGCCGTCACGTCGAGGTCCGGGCCGAGCCGTCTGGCGAGGGTGTGGCCCTCGTCGACCATCATCCGGCGCAGGCGCTTGAACTGTTCGCCCCGGCCTTGGTGTCGCCGGTACTGGTAGCCCATCGCCAGTTTCGCACGGCGGGCCTCGAAGTCGCCCACGGGCACCTGGACCGACTTCGTCACCCTGGCCGGGGCTTCGGCTGGGTCGGCCTGGGCGATCGCCTGGGCGACGGCCTGGGCCTGGGCCTCCGCGCCTGGGTCGTCACCCTGGACGACGAGGCCGTCCGCCTGGACGGGGTCAGGACGGGGGGGGGTCGGACCGTCGGGGGCCGCCGCCGTCCGTGGACGCATCAGCAAGCCGCCTTGCTGGACGTGGTATCGGTAGTCGTCGGCCTGTTCGGGGTCACGGCGACAGAGGTAGGCCAGTTCGTCGTCCGAGGGCCGATACCATTCGTAGGTGGCCGCCAGAGGGTCCTGGACGACTCTGTAGAACGCCGAGAACGCCGATTGACCACAGAGCCGACCGTTCCAGAGGGGTCGCGTACAGGCGATCGAGAACGGCGTCGTCCCGGTCACGAGGTTCAGGGTCATCGTGACGTACCCGCACTTCCCGCACCGGTAGCCGTTCACGCCCCCGGCGACGTCGCCGGAGCCGACCGGGTTCGGGCTACCCACGGGCGCGGTCCTCCCGGAGGATGGCTTCGGTCAGGGCCAGCGCGGCGCGCCGAGCGGACAGCCGGGCTTCAGCCTTCGTGTCCAACCCCCAACCCGAGGCGACGATCTCGCCGTTCCCGGCATGGCAGGACCAGCCCCACTCCCGGCGCATCACCGGCGCGCCTTCCCTGGAACCGGGCCCGGGCACGTGCCTGGATGCGTAGTGCAGGGCGGGGATCGAGCGTTTACGTGTCATCGGAGCCTCCCAGAGCAAAGCCGAGCAGGAACAAGGCGAACGCCGCACAGTAGACGGCGAACGCCAGATAGAGGACGGCCTGAGGGGTGAGGGTCATCGCCCGTTATCCGGCATCGTGATCACGACGCGGCCCTCGATGGGACCGCCGCCGGGACCGCTCAGTTCGACACGGCGCCGTCCGTAGACTTCGGGCTTCCGCCGTTCGAGCAGCCACGCGCTCGCTTGCCATTCGCGCTTTCCGGCGTTCGTGATGTTGGCGAGGGCGCGGAGCTCCCATTCGTTCAGGGCCTTTTGATAGTCGTAAGAAAAACGGGCGAGGGCCTGATCCTTCGGCGTGTCGGCCAACACCCACGGACTGGTCGTTGCCGCGGTGAGGTCGACGGGCTTCGGCTTCTGGCCACGACCGACGAGTCGACGCGGGGGAACGTGACCGGCCTCGAGGTTCGACAGGCGTGTGTAGCAGAGGGCGAGGACCTTGGCGCCTTTCGTGTGCCAGTCGTGAATCGTCTCGCGCGTCAGGCCCGCGTTCTCGGCGGCGACGTCGAGGGTCGCGCCGAGTCGGATGGCCGTCACGATGGCGTCGTGAACGTCGGGCGTCAGTTTTGTCGGCCGGCCTGGGGGAGTCTTCGGAGGCGCGAGGTCGTCGCTCATGGCTGAATACCTTACACCGGGTCAGGGTCGCTCGTGCCACTGTCGAACACGGCGGTCGCGCAAGGGCACCTTACAAAGGTCGCAGCCGCACGACTTCATTTGCAGGACGCCGAGTCGGGCGAGGATGCGAATGACGTTCTGGTGGCGTCGAGCCAGCGCGAGCCAGCGGCGGGTGTCGTCATTTGCCTTCGTGGACAGCATGGCAGACGGCCGTCCGCACACGCGCCGGGATCTCCGGGTCGTTCAGGGCCGCTTCGTAGTAGGGCCAGCGTTTTCGGGGTGACAGTTCCGACCAGCAGGATTCGCACAGCACCGCGAACGTCGCGCCGATGGAGTACCGGGTCTGGTGCGGCGTCGTGAACGCCCAGCCGACCGAACACCGGGCACAGCAGCCGTGATTACCTGAGGTAATCGGGTCCAGCCGTCGTCGCATCCACCAGCCGCGCAGCCGTCGCAGCCAGAGCGGGTTCGTGCCGAGGGCGAGGCCGACAACGATGGACGTCAGACCGATGGCTTGATGCGCTGGCGAGGACATATCCAGACCAGCGAGCCAGACGCCAGCCACGATCAGCGCGACCCCGAGGATGAACGCCTTCCATTCCTGATACGGCAACATCAGGCCTCCCGCACGTAGGCGACGTGGGTTTGCACCAGCCGGCGCAGCCCGAGCTTTTCGAGGATCTTCGGCGACGGCGATCGTTGCGTGTGCAGGGCCGCCGACAGGTAGCTGTAGGGGATGGCCCAGTCGACGCTGAGACTGCGCAGTGTCCCACCCGACGAGGCTTTGGCTGCCGCACGAATCAGGTCGCGCACGCCGTCGATGGTGTAGCTCTGAATCGCGCTCATACGCCCAGGTCCTTTCGTGCTTCGTCGCGCGCCACGTTCAGTCGTGCCATGAGGTCGACCGATCCGCCGGCGTCCGGGTGTCGCTCACGGGCCAGCGTTTTGTAGCGGGCGTCGACGATGTTCGGGCTCACCAGTTCGTGCGGGCCGAACCCGAGCTCGAGGCGCCAGTCGGTCGCCGCGTGGCCGATGGCCGTGTACCCGGCGAACGCCTGGTCGAGCGTGCCGACCCCGTGTCGCTCAATCGCCCGCAGCGCTTCGACGTGGGCCGCCAGTGCGGCGAGGTTGCCCTGCACCGCCCGGTATTTATCGCACGCCAGACATCGGTCCTGCTTGTTGATTTTGAAGTAGACCGCGGCGCCCGGGTCGTCCGGGTTCTTCTCGCCCGACCTGGGGAGGCCGTCGTTTCGCGTGCGCACGTTCGTCGAGATGACGATGTTCGTCGCGCCGAGTCGTGCCAGTTCCCCGATCAGGCGGGCGATCGCTTCGGCGACCGTCAGGTTGTCGGTGCGGGTGTACGACCCGCCGCCGTTTGACGGGATCGTGCGCTTCGTGGAGAACCGGTCGAAGGTCCGCGCGTGATGGCTCGTGCGCTTCCAGTTCCGGGGCCAGGACAGCGGATAGCGTGAGACGGTGTCGCTGGTCATCATCGGCTCTTCGACGAGAACGTCAGTAGGGCCGCGCGCGCCTGGCGTTCGGTGATCTCGTTGTGATTGCTCACGGCCAACTGGAACGCCGCGATCAGGCGGATCGCCGCCGCGCCGTTGAACACGGCTTCGGCCAGATCCCCGATGGCTTTCTGTTGTTTGTCGAGGTAGTCCACGACGCCTTGCGGGACCATGTACGTCTGGCCATCGAGGGTCACGGGGTTCAGGACAGGTGCAACCTCGTGGTGAACGTGGTTGCAGTTCGGGCAGCCCCACACGCCCGCGCTCCCGTCTTCTTTGACCATCGGGCTTTCACAGAATCGACAGTTCATGGTCGTCAATCTCCCTGTTGCTTCTCGAACACCGTGAACACGCGCGCTTGATTGCCGCGGCCCATCAGTACCGCCACGACCGCGACCTCCTGACCGATGACCGCGCCGGTCAATGGCGGACGCGGCCACACGTAGTCGAGGATCCCGACACGACACCCCAGCGCCACCCGGCGCAGCGCGTTGCGGAGCAGCAGGTTCGCACTCGGCAACGACACGCGACTCGAGGCCTCGTAGTGCAGGTGATCCGCCTTCGTGTAGGGCCGGTCGATCAGCACCGAGGGCCAGTACGCGTTCGGGATCGCCGTCAGGTTCTTCGTCTCTCCGTAGTCGCCGCGCTCGAGATACACGCCGCCCTCGATCATCGCGTGCAGGTCGCCGGGCTCGTCGCTCGAGGTCAGGCGCACACGGGTCGGTGGCGTCTCCGTGCGGCGGACGTGCAACGGCGGGAGCTCGAGGTTCGCATCGCGCAGAAAGTCGGGCAGGTAGTCCGGGCTCGCGTCCAGCGTCATGTCGTTCGGGCCGAGGCCTTTGTAGGCGACTCCGTTGTGTGGCCCCGGATACTGACGCACGGCACCCGCGCAGACGTGGAGCACCGCGTCGTACGGACGCACGCCGAGCAGCGCACGGGCGCGGGACAGGAACCCCGCCGGATAGGCGCCGTAGAACTTCACCTTCGGCCGTGCCAGGATCCAGACGTCGGTGATCGGACGGTAACTCACTGCACCGTCTCCCGCCGTTCGGCCGCGTCGTGAATTACGCCTTCGATGGTCACGGTCAGGGATCGGGCCGACGCCATCTGCACAACCCACACGCCGAGCACCGCGGTCTCGAGGGCACCGCCGGCCAGCAGGAACAGGCCGATGGTCGAGTCGCCGTCCGTGATGGCCACGGTCAACGTGCCGACGAAGCACAGCACGCACACCCACGCCGCCAGATAGACCGCCAGTTTTTCCTTGAACAACGTCGTCCAGCGCTTCATTCGTCAATCACCAATCTCCGGCGTTTCGGGCCGGTCATCGTCGGGGTCCACGGAGGGGGAGGTTCAGGTTCGGCACGGCGAAGGGCCGCCGCGACACGCTCGAGGGCCGTCTCAAAGTCATCGGACAGAATCGGCCAGACCTGTAGCCGAGGCGCGCCGTACGCGTAGATGTTCACAGGCCGAGGGCCGCCGAGACCTGGGCCTGGGCCTGGGTGATGACCTGGCCAACGGCCAGCGCCAACCACAGGGCCGCCACAACAACCAGCAACACGATGCGCATGGTCGACCTCCTTGGGCACGGAGGATACAACAGGATGTTGTGGTTTTACAAATCGGTGTGCTTTTGTTCGGGATTCTACAGGGCGATGTAGGGGCCGGATTTGCCGAAGGTGCCTTCGGCGAGGGCACGGGCCAGCCGGTAGGCCATGATCGGCGGGACCGAATTCCCCATCCGGGCCCACGCCTGGGCCCTGGACTTCGGCAGCCAGAAGTCGTCCGGGAACGAGCAGAGGGCGCGGACCTCGTCGATGGTGATCAGCCGGCGCACGGCGAACTTGCCCGCCTCAACCGCGATGCCATGGTGCTGCTGCTGTGTCGTGACGGCGCCGGCCGGTTCGGTGCTCGAGATCTTAGGCTTGTGCTTCGCCTTCGCGGTCGGTTTGGCGTTGATGCCGGCCGCATCCACGGTCACGGTCGACAGGTGCGGACAGGCGTCACGGATGCTGTAGCGGTATGGCAGGGGCGTCGGGAAGGTGATCGGCAGGTCGAGGTCCTGGCGCACGCACACGAAGATCACGCGGCCACGGGTTTGTGGCACGCCCAGCCATTGCGCATCGACCTTCCGGCACTCGACGCGGTAGCCGGCCGCCTTGATGGCCCGCACGATCCCGTTGTAGATGCCGCGGGCGACACCCATCGTCAGGCCGACCACGTTCTCCGCGATCGCCACCTTCGGCTGCAAGCCGTCCAGCAATCGGATCCACTCGAAAAACAAATCCTCGATCCGGTCCTGTTCCACCCCGCCGTGCATCTTCGTCTCGTTCCACCCGTCTTCACGTCGGCCGGCGGTGCTGAACGCCGTGCAAGGCGGCGATCCTTCGAACACGTCGAGCTCGCCAGCCTTCAGGCCGGTCGCGCTCAGGATGTCGGCGGCCGTGATCACGCGGATGTCGCGGCGGTCGAGGTCGACGTCAGGGAAGTTGAACCCGTAGGTCTGTTGCGCGATCGGGTCGATGTCGTTCGCCCAGAGCGTGCGGAACCCGGCCATCTTGAACCCGAGGCACGTCCCGCCGCCACCGCTGAAGGTCGAGACGTGGGTCAGGCCATGCGTCCCGAGGGCGTGTACTTCCGACAGCAACGGTCGACGATAGGGCGGCTTCCCTGAGACATCGACCGGGGCTTGGTCGCTGGCCGCCACGATCTGTGCGTAGTGCGCACGTTCGGCGCCGAGGCCTTCGGTCGTGATGCACGGCGCCGGGTCGTCGATCCCCGTCGTGGTGCGAATCGAATGGCCCTTCTTTTTGCTCGAGGCCAGATACGAGGCGGGCATGACGATCTCCGTCTGGTCGGTGGAACTACCGTCGATGCCGCCGGCCTGGATGCACGGCGGGGCGTCAATCGACGACGTGCGCTCCGTGCTGAATCCTGACCGACGCGCGAGGTAGGGCTCAGCCATCAGCACGACCTCGATGTCGCTGTGGCCGCATTTCCGAATCCCGCTCGCCGTGATGCACGGTGACGGTAGGTCGAACGGCACGACGTCTTCCGCGGCCACGCCTTGCCGGTACGCGAGGAATCCATTCACCACTCGTATCCGCAGTGTTTACAGGTGTGCTCCGTCTCGAGGACGTCGTCAATCGCGGCGAACGTGTCCGGGGCAATCACGGGGCCGCGCACCGCGCGCGCCAGTTCGTCTGGCAGGAACCCGAGCTTCGGGGCGTCGAGGCCGTCGAGCAGGTCGCGCAGTGTCGCGCCGTCCCACTGGCTGAGCTCGTTCGTGCGGTTGTCGGCGATCGCGAGGATTTGCTTCTGTTCGTCGCTCAGGCCCGTCCGTCGCACCGCGACGACCGTCTCGCCGTCGGACTCGAGGACGAGCACCTTCGTGAACCCCGCCGCCAGTGCCGCCTCGACGACACCGTTCCCCGCCAGCACGACGTTGTGCTCGTCGAGGACCAGCGACCGGCCTGGGCCGACGGTCTTCAGGGCATGAGTGATCGCGCGGATGTTTTCCGGCGTGTGGCGCCTGGCGTTGCGCGGGTCAGGCAGGAGGTCGGCGAGGTTCAATTCGACAGCAACCATGATGTTTGATGGGCCGACCCTCTCCACCGGCACGGGTCAATCGTGGCTGATACGGCCGTGTGCCAGTTGTGCACTGAACCACCAGTGCGCCGGCCCGTCAGAAGTCTACGACGAATCGGTCGTCGAGCGGCCACGGTTCGAGGTAACGCTTGTCGACCAGCCATGTCGGGCGCGGCAGTTGTTTCCCCCATCGGCGCACGGCCAGCGCCCGCTGAATCGAGATGGTCCCGAGCAGTGCAATCCGTGGCGGCGACTGGTTCAGCATCAGCACGAGGGTATGCGCGGGCGGCAGGTCGGAGTCGTCGAACCGGAGGTCGTAGGTCGGCTTGCTGATGGTCTTCACCGCGTAGCCGTCAACGTCCGCGTCTTTCCAGGTGCTCGTGAGCTCGTCTACGGTCGGCAGGGGAAGGCCGGTCACGACACGGAACGCCACTTCGCCTTGCATGCCGAGGACGCGCTGGTAGCGTTGATCTGGCGTGTGCGCGTAGCGGGGATTCGGGCCGAGGTTGGCAGCGTTCTCGGCCATTCTGGTCGCCGCCGCGTCCGCCAGCGCCAGATGCTGGTCGTTCAGCACGCACCAGAGCCAGTTACTCGATGATGATCCGGCGCCGTCGGACATGGTCGATCCTCGAGGGAACAGGCACGTCGTCGAGCACGAGGACCGGGATCGTCCCGAGCGCGTGGCCCATTTTCACGATGGCTTCACCGGCTTCGTTCACGGTGAACGCCGACAGGCTGAACGCTTCCGACAGTCGTTGAAGGTTCACGGCCATTTGTTCGACGGCCGCGCGCATGGCATCTTCGACGTCTATTGGAGGCGGCGGCAACGTGGGCATCGCTCTCCCTCCTCAGTCCCGCCCGACAGTCCGTCACTGGTCGAGGCGCGGCCGCTCATCGACGCGAGGTCGTCTTTCCTGAATCCGAGTTTCGCCATCAGGTCGTCGTCGCCGGCCGTCATGGTGTCGAGGGCCGCGCGCAACTTCGGGCCGTCGAACGTCGAGAGCTCGTTCGCCCGGTTATCGGCGATCGCCAGATGGCGCTTCTGCTTGTCGTTCAACCCACGCCGGCGCACGGCGACGAGGGTGTCCGGGCCCGCGTCGACGACGACAGCCTTCGTCAGGCCCACACTCGCGGCGGCTTCGGTCGCGCCGTTACCCGCCAGGATCATGTTCCCTTCGTCGATGACGATGGACCGCGAGAACCCGGCGGCCTGGATGGCGTCTTCGATGACGGCGAGACTCCGGGCGGTGTGGACGCGGAGGTTGTCGGGGTCGGGGGTGAAGGTCGACACGGTGGTGTCTGTGAGAGTCGGCCCAGCGCGTCGACGAGATGGTCGCCGTACAGGGGTTTTCGTTTTCGCCGCAGCTTTTCGAGCAGGTCGCTTAGCCACACGTCATTCTCCTTGAAGGGTCGCCCGGATGTCGAAGCGGACATCCCGCATCCCGCGCATGTACTGCGAGGTGTGGTCCGCGAACGACGTGACGTCGATGGTCTCATGGGTCACGTCCACGCCGCAGAGGACGCCGACTTGTCGGAACGCGCCGTCGATGAACAGGTAAAGCGGCGGATCTTCTTTGGCTTGCCATCCGGCCTGGACGGTCGCAATGACTTCGACGAGTGAGGCCAGCGTCGTCGTCGGCGGGTGTGCTTGAACTTTCCGTACAGACGGCAGGGTCTCGAGCTCGACGCCGTCTACGAGGATCCGTCGCTTCATCGGATGGTCTTTCGGTGCGCGCCACTCGGGCCGCTGAAGTGGCAGCCGTGACAGAGCAGTCGGCAGTTTTTCGGGTCGGTCCAGTCGCCGCCGAGGGCCTTGGACAGGATCTCGTCGACGTGGCCGACAAGGGTGAATAGTTCGTGGGCCAGATGCACGAACACGCCGCAGCGGTGCTTCCCAGCCGCGTCAGAGGGGTAGCAGTGCGGACAGCCCGTGCACTCGCATCGGGACATCGCGCGCTTCCAGACGACCGCGCAGCACTTCTTCCGGGCGCGGAGATCGACGCGCTTCAGGCGGGCCTTATGCTTCGCCCACGGTTCCGGCTTCCAGTTCGGTACGATCATTCCGTCACCACGATCCGGCGGCCACCTGGACGCGTGCGCTCGACGGCCTGGCCGGGTTCGGCCATGACGTCAGGGAGCAGCAGACATTCAGCGATCTTCGTCGTCGCAATCCACGGGGTCCCACATTTGGCGCACACCGGTTGCGGGACGTCCGACGAGGACAGGCGGCCCGGGATCACCGCTAGATGGTGGAGGCAGCAACTGCAGACGGCCCGGAACGCCCGGTTCGGGGAGTCGTAGCCGAGCTCACGCGCACGCCATGCGCGCCGCCACCAGACGTCTTCGCCTGTGGCCAGTTGCGTGTCCGTCGCTTTGTAGTCGCAGCCGCAGCACACGACCGACGCGTGCATCGGGTCGTAGTAGACCTCACGGCTGAGACACGACGGACAGGCCACCTTCGTGCCGACCAGCCACCGGACGTCAGGCTTCGGGAACGGCATCGGGCTTCTTCTGGCCCTTCTCCTGCAACTTTGCCGTCCGACCTTCGACGCGCATCCGGTCGGCCAGTCGGTCGGCGTCGGACTGGTCCTTCGCGCTCACCACGACGTACCACGCCGTCGGGCCACCACCGGGCTTCGCGGACTGGACCTCCGCGCGCAATCGCTCGCGCGTCCACGACGATCCGTCGGGGTCGCCTGTCACCGCGCGCTCGAGCCATTCGACCTGGGCGGACGGCTCGAGGCCGGCGACTTCACGGTGATGGAAAAACGTGAGCTCCGGACGTCGGATGTCGCGGTGGACGCGCGCGCAGACCCATCGGTACTGGTTCAGGGTGTCGATGGCCCAGCCGGTCGCGTCGATGGCCTGGGCGGCTTGTTCGCCAAACGCTTGCTCGCCGTAGTTCAACCAGTCGCCGATGCACCACTGAATCCCGTGCTCGACGGCTTCGAGCCACGCGCCGAGGCCCGCCCAGTCGGTGAACGACAGGTCTTTGTTGACGCGAAGGCCGAGCGGGTCGAGGTCGTACTTCTTCCGGCTGAGGATGGCGACGGCTTCATCGGACATGGGCGGACTCCGTGCGCTTCGCACACCGGTAGCCGGCGTACCACGCGCTGATCATGTGAGGTTGGGCGTAGGGGCACCGGGTCTCGGTGCGGGTCGACAGGTCGTGAAGGGCGGCGGCCCAGCCGAAGCGGAACGCGCCGCTCTGGATGCGGGATTGCGCGATCGAGGCCGGCATCTCGGCAGCGCTCACGGGCGCCGAGGGCCGACCGGAGGTCGTCTTCGTCGTCTGCATCGTCGGGGTCTCTCCGATACTACACCGGGTTGTGGTTCAGAAGCCATCCGAGAACGCGTTGGGCGCCGTCTCCGCGTCGACCAGCGTCTTCACGGCCTGGCTCCACGCTTCGCCGTGGGCGTTCGGCAACTCGTGGATCGTCACGCGCACACCCGGGGCCTCGTGCGCGAACGCGTAGCGCTTCTCGACGAGCAGTCGGGCCACTTGTTTGTCGTCGGCGAACGCCGTCTTCTGCAGCCCGTCGAGGACCGCGCGCGCCAGTTTGTCGGCGTCAGGCGTGACGACGGGGTAGACCTCGAGCTTCCGCGACTTCGGGCGCTCGAGGCGGAATTCGAGGATGACGCCGAGCGGGCCATCGGCGAACATCGCCATCTCCCCGGTCGTCGTGTCGGTCACAGCATCGGCCGCCGCGGTGCGGATGACGCCTTCCCACGTCCGCAGGTTCTTTTTGTTCGCCGGGATGACGACCGCGCGATTCGTGCCTGGGATCACGAACGCTTTCGCGGAGCCTTTCGGGCTGGGCTTTCCGTAGACGTCAAACTCGACGCATCGCATGTGGTCTCCTCGAGGGTGATTCGGCGGCCAGACTTCTTCGCGGCGTAGGGGCGTACGGGCATGGTGTTCGTGATGGCCTCGAGGACCAAACGCTTCGCGGTGTTCACGAACGGACTGACCGCGATGACGTCCTCGAGGTTGCGCACTGCATCGCGGTCGATGAATAGCTCGACCCGAGGGAACACGGCGTCCTCGCGCATCTTCGTTTCGTGGTAGTCCCCGGAGGGTTGCTCCGTCACGCGCACGCCGACCCCGACGCGGCCATCCTTATGGGCCAGCATCTGGTAGATCTCCATCGACAGGCGCATCAGGACCTTCGCGGTGTTCATGGCAGCAACGGGGTCGGGTTCGGGTCGCCCACGATCTCGATGCCCGGGTCGACGCGCGACGACCAGACGAACCACGCGCACGTCACGGAGTCGGTGCCGCCGTCACCCGTGAACGAGATCCGAGGCAGCACGATCAGGCGCCGAGGCGGGGTCTCGACGAGCAGCCGCTCCCGGCCTTCGCACGGCTCGAGAAACGTCAGGCGCAGCAGGAACGCGACATGGTCCGAATGATCGAGGGCCTGGCGCAGGATGTCCGACGCGATGACGAACGGCGGGTTCGTCACGATGGCGTCCCACCGTCCAAACTGGTCCCAGAACTTTCCGTCGCGTGCGTCTCGGTGATACATCGTCGCACGGGTCAGGTCCGGGTCGTTCGTCGTGACGTAGTGATGGTCGCGGAGGACCGTGGCCATGTCCAGCGCACCCGCGCACGGTTCGAAGACTTGCGACCCGGCCGGCAGATGGAACCGCTGCAGCAGGGCCTGAGTCGCCCACGCCGGCGTCGGGTAGAAGTCGTTCAGGCGCCGAGCCATCAGTTCACAAACTCCACCAGCGCCCAGTCCTGCGAGATCCCTTGCTTGTCGGCGATGACGTTGCCGACGTGCTTCATCACCGACGCGTGTTTACCGCCGAGGCCGACGACCTTCACGCGCTCACCTGGCTTCGGGGCCAGTCGCTTCGGCACAAACGCCCACGGCCGGCCATCGAGCACGGCCTTCAGGTCGTCGTCGTAGAGGCGGACGATCAGGTCATTCATCAGAATCCTGCCAGTTCCGGGGGTTGGGCTTCGACGAACTTCGTCGCCGTCGCACGATAGGCGAGCTCGACGCGGGCCAGCGGGCCTTGTCGGTTCTTCGCCACCTTCAGCCAGATCTTCGCTGGCTTCGAGCGTTCGTCGCGCCAGAGCAGCCACACCTGGTCGGCGTCCTGCTCGAGGTTCCCCGACTCGCGGAGGTCCTTCAGCGTCGGCTCGCGCTTCCGTTCAGCATCGCGGCCCAGTTGTGCCAGCGCAATCACGATGACGTTCATCGACTTGGCAATGCGCTTCAGGCCGCGCGAGATTCGGCCGACGGTCAGGTGGCGCTTGTCGTCGTCGTCGTCGTCGGTGTCGCTCAACAGCTGCAGATAGTCGACGATGATGATGTCGAGGCCGCCAAGCAGTCGGCGGTGTTGCATCGCCCTCGAGCGCACTTCGGCCACCGTCTGCGCCGTGTCGTCGGTGGCGATCGACAGGTTCAGGACCGTCGCTTCCGCGAACCGGGTTTCTTCGGCTTCGTCCAGTTCACCGGAGGACAACCCGACGACCGGGACATCGGCCGCCACGCCGACGTACCGCTGGCCGATGGAGGCCCGGTCCATCTCCGCGCTGATGAACGAGATCTTCAGGCCGGCCTTCGCCCACGGGATCGCCAGACTCACCGCCAGTGCCGTCTTCCCGACCGACGTCCTGGCGCCGACCAGCACGTATTTTCCGCGTTGAATTCCTCGCGTGACCCGGTCGAGGCCCGCCAGCCCGGTTTTGATCATCGACTCCTGGCCGCCGCGATAGTGGTCCCACACGTCCGCCATGATGGACTCGAACGAATCGGCCTCGAGCGGTCGCGCGGCGTCTTCTGCCGTGTCCAGGGTCTCGTAGAGGCTCGCGCGGATGTCATCGAACGACTCCGACGCCAGTTTGCCGCGGGTGTCTTCGAGGGCGTAGTAGAGGGCTCTCCGCCGAGACGCATCCCGGACGCGTCGAGCGACGTCGTCCCACACTTTCGAGATCGGGGCCGCATCCGACAGGCGGGACAGGTCGAGGGCTTTCACCCCGTCGAGGCCGAGTCGTTGCAGTTCCTGGCGCACGGCCTGAAGGTGCGGCGTCTGGTTCGCGCGGACCAGTGACAGGACGGCTTGCATCGTGGTCCGGGCCACGAACCCGTGGAAATGCCCGGGCTCGATGCCGGCGCCGACGACTTCGGTAGCACGGTCCGGGTACGTCAGGATCCACCCGACCAGTGAATCCTCGAGGTCTTTGTCCCAGACCAGTTTCGAGGTCAGGAGATCCTTCGGCGGTTCCGGGCGGTCGTCCACCTTCATTCGGCGCCTCATTTGGACACCGGCAGGTGCACCAGGCAACGGCCGGCCGCCGCCTTCCCACAGACGCACGCCTTCAGCCGTTCGGCACGGGCCGCCGCCGCAATCTGGTCGCTCGTCCAGAGGGTCGAGGTCGTCGGGACGATGGGAACGCCGACGTCGGGGGAGGTTTCTCGCTGGCGGGCTTCCAGCGAGGCGTGGCAGGCCTTCAGGCACAACACCCACGTATCCCCGCGGGCGGCCAGACGGAGGGGGTAGTCCCGCTCGTCGAGGTACGCGTCGTCGAGGGTCAGGAATTCCCTCAGGTAATCCTCGAGGGACACGCCTTCCGGCTCGAGACGGCCGGCCAGCGTCTTCAGGTGTCGGCGCTCCTCGCGCTCGACGGTCGGCGCCACGGCCGTCCTGGGCCGGCCTTTCAGTTCCCGGTACACCCGCAGGAACAGCATCCACTGTTGCGTGCTGGCATTGATGGCGGGTCGTTGTGGTCGTCGGGGTCTTTGCATCGTCTCCTCGTCGCCGGCGACAGCCGGTACTGACTCCCGAAGGGAGTACCGATCTAGTACATAGTCCGAACCGGCAAATCGTCGTCCCTTTTTGCCGGTTCGGAAGTGGGACAGGTCGAGCAGATCCGGCTTCCGGCCGCCGCCGGGGTTCGGCCTGGACTGGCGGCGCAGCCAGCCCCACGACTTCAGCCGGCGGTAGGCCGTGCGGACGGTCCGTTCGGACACCCCGGACAGGTGTGCGATCGTGGTTTGCGCCCGGCTCGTACGTCGGGCGCCGGGTTTCAGTTGGGCCAGGATGGTGTCGAAGACGCGGTAGTCGGACGTCGTCAGTCGTTCAGGGGCCATCGTCGGTCAGGTCTCCCGTGCGGCGGGCTCGCCAGCGGTCTCTGGCGGGTCGTCACCCGAAGGTTGAGACAATACGCTTCCAGTTACACCGTCGTCAAACGCGACGGAAATCTCGTTCCTTTCGCGGGGTCAGGCCGGGCACCGCCTCGCTCAGCAACTCCTTGAACTGGTCGGCCAGTTTGTGGATCGGGGTCGGGTTCACGGACACGCACTCGAGGCCCGCCTTCCCGTCGAGGACCGACTGCAGGAACGCGCGGAGGTCGGTCACGTCGGCCTTCCACTTCGTCACTTCGGTCAGACCCTCGAGCTCGGGCAGAGCGATCGCGCCGTCGCGCACCCCTTCCGCGGACCGGAGGTCATCGGCCAACGTCGTGAGCACCGCGGCTTCGGCCGGCGTCTCGGCGACCTGGGCGGCGGCCTCGAGCTCGGCGACTCCCGCCGCCGTCTGCTGCGTGATCAGGCGGCAGGCTTCGGCGTCCCGCCATTCGCGGATGGCGAACGTCACGTCGGAGATCCGCGCCGTGATGGTCTGCACCATGTCGCGCTCGAGGGCCAGGATCTCCGCGCGCGCCTGGTTGAGGGGGTCCTTGATGCGCTTCACCCGGCGCTCGATCTCGGCCTTGGTCGTCTTCAGTTTGACCAGTAGATCCTGCGCCTTCACGAATTCCTTCGGGTTCGTGACGTTGTACGCCTTCGTCAGGAGGTTCTTCTCGCTAGTCGTCAACGAGAGTGCCGGTCGCTTCTTCGTCGTCGGTTGCATGGTCGGTCTCCCACCAGTCCAGCGTGAGGCGGCGAAACTCGTACACGTCACGCGGATCCGTGTACGGGTTCATGGTGTAGGTGCCGTCGGCCTTCAGATGCACGCTCAGGCGCAGCGTCGTCGGCGGCAGGTTCAACATCAGCACGTAGCCACCCAGTTGGAGGCGATGCCACGGCTGCTTCGGGCCGGTCTTCAGGTCGAGGACGGCATACGGGGCACCACCCAACCCCTCGAGCACGCCGGCGCGATCGACGATGCCGGCGACGAGGCCATCCCAGTGCACTCGGCGCTCGATGTAGTCCCAGGTCTGCGGGCCGTGGAACCGGCGCCGGAATTCCAGCCACGCTTGCACGTAGCCTTCCTCACCGTCGAGCACCATCGACAACGGGTCGTCGTGGACCGTCGGGTCGTCGTGCGTTTCGGTCGCGCGGTGGACGCGCCGGCCTCGCGCCAGATACGGCTTCGCAAACTTCAGGCGGCCCGCTTCGGGGATCAGGCCATGCCACCGGAGGATCGACGTGCAGGACGGGATCACGCGGAGGTCCGACGCCCGTCGGAACAGATGCCGACGGGCGTCGAAGTGAACAACGACGAGGGGCATCAGCCGCCGACCTCGTCATCGGCGGGGCCACCGGCTTCGACCCACGCCTTGCACGCGTTGAACAGGCGCTTCGGGATGCCGTGGCCATCGGTGGCTTCGACCTGGTGCACTCGCTTCAGCCAGTCGAACAGGCGCTGCGCCTCGACGTGGTTCGTCCGGAGCATCCCCTTCATGTAGTTGTACTGGGCGTCCGAGATCATCGCGTTCAGACCCGCACGCTCTGCCGCGTCCGGGTTCGCCTGGGCGGCCGCCGTGGGCTTCGAGGCCTGGGCACGGGGCTTCGCCTGGGTCGTGGGCGGTTCGTTCTCCATCGGCGGCCCGGACGGGCCACGCGGGGCCTGGGCGGGCTTCGCCTTGGGCGGACGCACGTAGCCGCTCGCCGACGCGCCGTCGATCTGCGTCTTCCACGCGGCCTTGTTCGGGCTGCCGGGATGCACACCGGTCTCGTTCCAGTGCGGCCCGCGCTCGAGGGTCCGCCACTCGTCGAATTCCTCGTTCGACGACTTGTCCGTCCGGTAGACGTGGACGGCGTACTTCGACTTCCAGTCTTCGGTGAACTTCCGATCCCAGTTCTGCGCGGCCACGCCGATGTCCTTGCAGCACCGCATCAGGGCGTTCGACTTCGCGGACTCCATCGCCGTCCCGTACGCCATCTCCCACTTGCGGGCCTTCGCGCGGTCGGTTTTGTAGTTCGCCTCACCCGGCGCCGTCGCCACGACGCGGCCACGGATGACCAGCGCCCACAGCTGCACGAGGGTGTCGTCACGCAGAACCGGATCGCCGAGGGCCACCAGTCCCCACGCGCCCGGGCCGAACACGTCCAGCAATCGCTGGCGATACCCGATCTGGTGGAGGTAGACCTCGCCGGTCGGCAGGATGTCCAGTTCTTCGTCGGGCACCGTGGCACGCAGTCGGGCCACTTCGTCCGGGGTGAACGCCGCCGCGCCCAACCCGCGCAGCTGCCGGAAGTCGTCGAGGGTCCGATCCTCGAGGGCGTAGGTCACTTCGAGGTCGCCGGCGCGGACCTGATGGATCGGGCCGGTTTCCGTGGATTCGGTCGCCAGCGGCAGGGCTGGCGCCTGGGGTTCGTTCGTCATCGTCGGGGTCCTTTCAGTTTGTGCTATGGTGTCTACAGACGTCGTGCTTCTTCGTCGGGGCACACAGTCTCCCAAGGGCCGGCGGTGCTCGTCACACTGTCGGCCCGCTTTTACGTACGGCCATCGCTTGCACGCGCTCGAGGTCGACGGTCGACCAGTAGCCGTGGCACTCGCAACAGAGGTAGCCGTCGTACCTCCCTTCATCCTCGCTCTCGTCGTGCAGATACTGGCCCTCGAGCGGGTCGGCGCAGCCATTCGGGCACGGGATGTCGTCGCGGTTCGTCGGGGTCGTCATCAGAAGTCTCCGCGCAGCCGTCCCTCGATGGCGTCCGCCAGCGAGCAGTCGTGTTCCCGTTGCAGTTGTTCCGCGCGCTGCCAGCCTTCATCGGTCAGTTTGATCGACGCCGCCTTCGTCCCTTTGCCGGGATAGAGGGTCGGCGGTCCCCCGCGCGTGGGGTTCGTTTTCTTCGTCAGCGTCCGTCGCTTCATCGTCGTCTCCTTTCCTACGTGGGTCGGGTCGTCGTGTCGAGGGCTTCGGCGAGGGTCATCGCCACGCCCATTTCTTCGGTCATGTCGAGCAGGGCGCGGCCGAACTTCGCACGCGTCCAGTCGTCCGTGACGGTCAGCAGTCGGTGGCAGAACGCGGCCTCGAGCTCGCCGGGGTTCTGCTTCGGGAGGATCGCCAGCATCTCCGTACGCTCGTCGTCGGTCATGCGGCGGACCAGTTGCGCGAATCCGCGGGCGCGCAAGGTCATCCAGCTGGCTTCTTCGCGGTCGTCCGTCACCAGCAGCACGCGCGAGGGCTGGTCGGGCAACGTGCGCAGCACCGCCCACACCTGGGCGCCGGTCTCGACGTCGATGGCGCGGGCCAGGACGGCATCGGCGAAGGCCTGGATGGTCGGCTCGTGAATCAGGAATCGTCCGTGTCGGAGTGAGGTCGTCATGTTCAGTCTCCCGTCTTCGTTATGTTATCACGCGTAGTGTTACGACTGGCGTTCCCCCTTGACGCCGCGCCAGAGGATCGAAAACGCCCGCACGTCACCCGCCTTCACCGGGGGATGGTCGTCGAACTTCAGGACCTTCCCTTGGGTGCGCTCCCGGAACTTCGCCACGAACGACGTCCCGTCCTTCAGGACGACGCGCACGCGCTTCCCCGGATAGGTGATGGTGTGCGGGTGCTTCACTTCGGCAACCAGCGTTCTCGCACGTCGTGGACGTCCGAGAACCCCTTCCAGGCCCCGAGGATGGCGCCGGTCAGGACGTAGACCGGCCACGTCAACAGACCCCACCAGCGGTCAGCCACCCACGCGGCTTCGAATCCCGCCGAGCCGTACAGGCCGACGCACAGCGTCCAATGGACGGCGACGGCCCCGTACCACAAGGTCAGCGACCAGAGGCGCAGGGCCGTCCACTTCAGGAGGACGCACGGGAGGACCACCAGCAGCCGCCAGAGCAGCACGAGGATCAGGGCGACGGTCTGCATCAGTCCTCGAGGGTGATCTTCCGTTTGCGCCCACCGGCTTCCGCGACCAGCACCTCGAGGCCGCGGGACATCGCCGTGAACCGGGCCGCGATCGCCGCGCGCACGCTCTCGTCGTCACGCACGGTCTCGACGTTCACCGACTCGAGGGTCGACCTGGCTTCGGCCAGCATCGCCGCCAGCGTCGTGTCGTCCGCCACGTTCCGGCCCGGGAACCCGTCGACGAATTCGCGGAGGTTCTCGAACGCCGACGCGTAGACCCGGCGCTTCTTCCCGTCCTTCGTCTTCCCGTCCATCTGGTCGACGAGTTTGGCGACGTAGTCGGCGGCGGCGACACGGAGCATCGACCGGTAGGACTCCGCGGCTTCCTGCAGGTGCTGGCGGTACCGCTGCCGTTCCTGCTGGTCGAGGGCTTCGTCGACGGCCGCCAGTTGGGCCGGCACGCCACCGGCCAGCAGCCGCCACGACATCCCAAACTCGAGGGCCGCGACGTCCGGCGTCGGGTAGTCCTTCAGGTTGGCGAGGCCGGCCAGACGGGTGATCGTGCGGTCGCGGTCGACAGGATACGCGACCTTGAACGCCTCCACCAATCCCGCGCGGGCGTCGGCGCGTTGCTGCAACCAGCCGATGACGTCGGACAGGTTCGTCGTCGCCACGCGGTAGAGGCCCGACTTGATCAGGGCCGGGAGGGTCTTCTTCGCCAGATCCTTTTGCACCTTCGAGTCGAACGCTTCGATGGATCGGAGGGTCGGCGAGTCGATGCGGATTCGGGTCGCGGACGTCAGGGTCTTATCCCCGTCGACCTGGTATTCGTCGTCGCTCATGGTGCGCTTGAGGCCAAACCGGCGGAACGACACCGCCAGCAGGAGGGTCTTCTCGTCGATGGACTGGATCGCGTCGGGGCTCATAGTCATCGTCCTTTCTTCGTCGGGGGCCACGGGTGTCCGGGTTCGGCGCCACACGAACACCGGCAACGGCCGGCCTCGTGGTTGTGGGCCAGGATGCAACGGTGGAGGCGGGCGTCGAGGTCACGGAATTCCTGGCCGCACGCCCGATGGTGGAGCACCACCACCGGGGTCTCGTCGTCGTGGTCGAAGGGGAGCAGCATCACAGACCCACGTCGCCGTCCACGCGGCCATGGTGACGGTCAACCGAGGCGCACGGGCGCTCGTCATTGACGTCCGTGATGCCGCCGCACACGCGGCGCAGTCGGTCGATGGTGCTCTCGGTGAACAGCATCGTCTTCCCCGTGCGGATGCGACGGAGCTCGAGCGGGTACCGCGGGCGGTTCGGGTGCAGGGCCACGACCACCCAGTCTTCGCGGTTCACGGTGATCGTCCGTCCGTACGCCGACTTCGGGAGGTCGAACATCGGGGCGTAGCGCTCGAACAGGAACCGCTCGACCGACGTCCCGTCCGCCCGGGTCTTCAGGGTGAACGTGACCTTCGGACGGAACGAGGCGCCTTCGATGGTGCCGCCCGTCGACTTGTAAGTGAGGCCGTTCGCTTCGGCGACGGCGCGGAGGGCGTCGTCGATCTGGCGGCCGAGGTTCCGGCAATCGTTGTTCGTCAGGCTCGTCATCATCGTCGGTCTCCCGTGCAACGGTTCATGGTCAGGGCCGGCGACAACGAGTGCCACCGGGTCTCGAGGATCTGAATCAGTCGGTCGTCAGCGACGTAGTAGCCGTCGCCGTCGGCGAACGCCACGTACCACGACAGGTGATCGTGGCGCTCGAACGTGAACTTGGCGCCCGTCGGGAGGTTCGCAATCAGCGACTCCCCCCGACGGATGACCACGGCGCCGATCAGGTCGGTCGAGGTCAGGTAGGCCATTACGTCCACCCACACGCATGCCGGTCTTCGTCGGCGCACTCGCGCTCGTATTCGGCGACGGCGAAGTCGTACGCCTCCGCACAGGTGCGGCAGCACGGCTTGCCTTGACGACGGCACCCACGGGTGTGGAGGCCTTCGCAGTTGTCGACGACGTTCATCACGCAGCGGACGTGGGTCTTCTTCGCGGGGGTGTTCATTACGCGTTCCTCTGGGCGTCGGTGATGGCGGCGTACTCGGACGTGAACGGGCCGACCGGGGCACCGTTCAGCACCCAGTACCAGGCTTCGGTCTGACGGTAGAGGTCGACGGTCGTCGTGTCGTCGATGGCCACGTACTTCAGTTCGTCCACGTAGGCGTCGGCGACGTCCGCACGCTCCTCGTAGAACCGCTCGGTGGCTTCGGCTTCGGCTTGTTCGTAGCTCGTCATCATGTCCATCGTCGTCAGTCTCCCGTGTGAGTGAAAACCCAAACCGGAGGCCCGAAGGCCCCCGGCTTCGTCAGGGTCTAGCGGTTGATGTAGGGGTTCGGGAACATCCCGCAAATGATCTCCGTGTGAACGCACGACACGGCTTCGGCAATCGACGAGCAGAGGTCGCTCGCGTCGGCCACGAACGACTCCATCGTGACCTTCCGCGAATCGTGGTTCAGGACGACCATCCCGCCGCGGGTGATCATGATCGTCTTCGTATCGGTCACGACGAGGACCGTCGAACCGTTCAGGCGCACCGTCGCGCCTTCGGGCTTGGCCACCGTCAGGACACGGTCAACACCGTTTGCGAACCGGAGGCCGTCATCGTTGCGGCCGGGGAACACGCCGAACGCGTGGGCTTCAGCCTTCTCGGCGAGGCGGGTCAGTTCCGGGGTCGTAATCGGGTTCGTCAGGCGGGTCGTCATGTTCGTCAGTCTCCCGTTGTTCGGCGCCCATCGCCGTCAACACGAGTGATGTTACTACGCATAGTGTTACTACGTCAACCCCCCGCCTTTCCTTGGGCTTTCCGGGCCTTTTTCCGGGCCGTCGACCACCGGGCCTTCAGACGTCGACGTTGACGTGAGGGCAGACGGGGCTCGTCGAAGGGCAACCGCTCACGCTGCGTCGAGCTCGGCGCCTGGATGGGCAGCAGGGCCGCCCAGCATCGGGTGTAGAGGTTCGCGCGGGTCGGGTCGTCTTTGGAGATCTCCGACTTGAAGTTGTCGTAGTTCACCGCGTTCGCCAGTTTCCACACGGCATCGCTCACCGACTCACGCGGACCTTGCGCACGATACCGATAGTCGGCGACGTCGTCGCGCTTCGTCGGGCCGAGGCCCGGGCAGATTGCACGGAACCGCTCGAGGTCCGCCGCGCACCTGGCGCGCACGGTCAACGTCTTCGTCTTCATGTCCCACGGCTTCTGCACGATGCTGTAGAACCCGATCTTCGTCATCAACCACATCTCAGTCTCCCACCACGATCCGCCGGCGCACGACCGACGTCGTCGTCGGCCTCGAGCTCGTGCGGTCGTGTGCGGCCGGCAGCGTCAGCGCCACCTGGCCCTTCGTTTTCTCGGCCGCCTTACACGCCGCGCGTGTGCAGAGGCCACGTTCCCACGTCACGGCGCCACGCAGCACGTTGTTGCAGTGTCGGCATCGACGCTCCGGGCGCGGAGGTCCAGCCGCCGCGATCGAGGCTTCCGCTATCTGCTCGAACGACTGGCCGCCCGGCAGTGGTGTGGCGACGTAGACCTGGGCCGGCATGCCGATCACGTCGCCGGCGTCGTTCATCGTGCTCGGGGCCAGGACCACGCCGCTCGGATACGCCGGCGACCACTTCGGCACCATCCCCAGATGCCGCACCGGGCAGTACCGCTCACGCCACGCCGACGCCGCGGCACGCACGACGGACACCTCGAGCTTCGCCCAGAGGGCGACCCACGTCACGGTGTTCTCGTTCCACGACGTCGGCTGGCGATCGAGGGCGCCGAGTCGGAAGGTGCGACCGACCTGGAGCAGTCCGCGCCACCGGGCTTCGTGGGCAATCTCCTTGACGACTTTGAATCGCGGCGAATTCAGCAGGAGGCGCAGCGACAGGAGGTCAGAGGGTTCGACGGTCGGGAGGGTCCGCGCGACGTAGTTCAGGACGTTCAGCAGATGCGACCCGTCCATCGAGCGGACGGGTCGCTTCTGCTTGTCGAGAGTCGTCCATGTCGCCCACGGTGCGGCGCGACGATGGGTCAGGGTCATCAGTCCTCCATGATGATCCGGCGCAGCCGTTCGACGCCAGCGACCGGGACGACCGCCTTTGCCATCGCATTCGGCGCCACCAGACGGAGGTCGTCGACGAACGCGTTCCACTCGGCACCCGTCGCCAGCCCCGTGATGATGGTGAACCCGAGGCTGGTGAACCCGAGGCCGGGCCTGGCCTTCATGCGCTCGAGAAACTTCTCTCGGACCAGCGCGCCGAACGGGTCGACGACGGCTTCGGTCGCGGGACCTTTGCCGACCGACGCCAGCGTGCCCGCCGACTGATACCGCTCGATCAGCAAGGACGGGTGCGACTCGACGTAGAGCAGGTGCTTACACAGCACCTCGTAACCCGAATTCCGGGTTTTGAAGATGTAGGACGGGCAGAGGCATCGCAGGTCCTGGGCCTTCACGGCTTCACGGATGTCCCGCATCACGACGGCCGGGGAGGTCCCCGGTCGTCGCTGCACCTGCCAGAACTTCGTCGGGTCTTTCGACGTCGCCAAGTCGACGACCGGGATCCAGATGATCTTCGCCGCCTTTGCCGCCGTCACTTTGAGTCTCCCAGCAGTCGCTTCAGGGCGTCGATGGTCTCCTTCGCCGCCGCGTTCTTCTGCGCTTCGGCACGGGCCAGGATGGACTGACGGAGGACGGTCAGGGCCGTTTCCTTCGCCAGACTCAGGGCGGCTTCGGCTTCTTCGAAGACCTTGACCACAGCGAGCTCGTCGTTCGTCAGGGTCGACGCCACGTCTGGCGCCACGACCGCTGCGGCGACCGTGGCTGAGACGATGTCCGGGGGAAGGACGATCCGCACGGGAGGCCCACTCGACACCACCTCAGGCCGTCCAGCACGTTCCTGGCTGTGCACTTCCCGGATCACGCGGTTCACGGCGCCGACCGAGGTCATCGGGCCGTAGGTGTCGACGCCGGCTTCCCGCGCCTTGTCGATGGCGATGCGCTGCAAGTTCAGTCCGACGTTCTTCGTCAGGAGCAGGGCGCCGACCTTGTGCGGGATGGAGAACCGGGCGGCCGTGCGCTCCGTGGTTTCGGTTGAGGCGTAGTGAACGAACCGGTCGTCGTGGTCGATCTCGTAGCTGCCCGACGGGCCGCCGACGATCATCACGCGCTGGCCGGCGGCCAGATGCTGGCGCAGTTCCGTCGCGACTCGATCCGGGGTTACGAGTAGTTCGCGGCCCGTGCCGCGCAGTGCGCTCTCGAGATTGTTCAGGCCCATGTCATCGTCTCCTTCAGGTTCGTCGGGGGTGTCGTCTCCCGGCGCGTGGTACGTCCCGTAGAGGGCGACGGCAGCCCCGTTGCTGCCGGCGTTCCACGGTCGTCGCGCCGTCTTCCGTGCGGTCACAGATTACGGTGTTCCTTCAGCCACCGAACTTCGGCCTCGAGGGCCTGGGCTCGCGTCGTGAACGGGCCGAGCAGAGGACCAGCGGACGGGCTCATGTCGGCCGTCCAGAGGCCGTCAGGTGTCGGCTCGACGTGTGAGGCACGGGTGATCGTGACGACGGCACCCTGAGCCACCAGCGGGCTCAGGGCGTCATCGTAGATCGCCCGGATACGGCCGCCAGCGGCGACCTTCAGGACGACCGGGGTCTTCACCGGCCGGCTCCCCGTGTCACTTCGACGGGGTCGTTGTACATCTCGGCCGTCGGCGTGTCGTTGATGGTCGTGCCGAGCGCCGTCTCCAGCGCCCGGGTTGCGTCCTTGCACTCGGCGCCGACGAACCCGTCGGTCGCTACGCGGACCTTGGCGTCCTTCGTGATCGTGACTGTGATGGTCTTCATCGGTCAGGTCTCCGTCTGTATGAACGTGGGGAACAGGGGGAACGATAAGCCCCGAAGGGCTTACCGCTGGTACCCCATGACGACGACTTCACCGGTCGACTGGTCGACGTGTCGCGTCACGTCGTACCCTTCGGCCATCAGCGAACGCGCCGAGGTCTCGGCCGCGTATTCCTGGCGCAGCCGCTCGAGGCTCCGACCGGCCACGGCCTCGAGGCCATAGCCTTCGTGCCAGTTGTCGTACACCAGCGCGAACCCGTCGCCGTCGGTCGCCTTGACGACGCCGATCTCGTACGCGTTCGTGTTGTTCGGCACGCCGATGGCGTGCTCGCACTTCCCGAAGGTCTTCGGGTCGCGGGTCCGGGCCGCCGCGTCGTTGCCGCGGTAGTCGCCGACGAATCGGCCGTACCACTTGTGCGTCTTCTGGTCGGTTCGGAATTCCAGACCGACGTTCAGGCTCGCTTGCGCGAGGGCGTTCAGGTCGAGGACCTTCAGGTCCATCTCTACGACGTGGGACATTGCACACTCTCCTTCTGTTGTTCGACGGTCGACGACGACGAGGGCTTCAGGACCAGGTACTGGTTGTAGACGCACTCGGTGACGCGCGTGGCGTGGTTGTAGCGGCGACCCGCATAGTAGGTCGTGCCGCGTCGGTCGTTGTTCAAATAGGTCACGGTCGACATCTTCAGGCGGACGTCGAGGATCTGCACCTTCCGCCACGTTCCCGTGCAGTCCTTGTAGAGGGTCACGCCGTCAGGGTTCGCACGATGGGCGATCAGCCGCTCGACGAGCAGACGGTCCGCGGCGGCGCGGGTCATCGCGCCACCGCCACATACACCGGCACGACGATGGTGTGCAGCCGACCGGACCCGAGCAGGGAGTCTCGCATCCGGATCGCCGCGGTCATGTCGACGAAGGGGATCGCGTAGTCGGAACCACCGGGCATCCAGCAGGACGACTCCGTATCGTAGACCCATGAGGTCCCGTCGACGAGGTCTTCCTGGCGGAGTGAGTAGCGGATAACAGGGGCGGGCGGGTTCGTCGTCGTCGTGTTCGTCATCGTCGTCTCCCGTCGGACCATCCGACCCGAGTGATGTTACTACGCATAGTAACACCACGTCAACCCCCCGGCAACCCTTAGGAAAACCGGGGGGTTTACCGAGGTCTAGCTCTCCAGTTTGATGTCCCGCTTCCGCACGTTCGACGGCACCGGCAGGGCCAGTTCCGGCTTCGCCGTGGACGGGGTCACATAGGAGTCACCGGTTCGGGCATCGACGAACCCGGACGCCACGGCTTGCTGCCGCAGACCCTCGACCAGTCCGGGGTTGCTCCGGTAGATCGACACGATCTTCCGGGCCGCATCGGTCAGGGGCTTCTTCGTCCGTGCCGAGATCTCGCAGCACGCCTTCACTTCGGCGCCGGTCCAGTTCGTCGACACCGGCAAGGGCTGGGCCGCCAGTTTGTACGTCTTCATGTAGTGCGCCCAGAGGGCCGCCATCCCACGATCTGTCGGGAGGTCGAAGTAGTAGAGGCCGTACTTGAATCGACGCCGCAGTTCGGGCGGCATGGCCTCGAGGCCGTTGCACGTCGCAATCATCAGGACGCGGCCTTGACCGACGGCATCGACGACCGACAGGCCGTGACGGATGCGCGCCTGGCTGCCACCGACGAGCTCGTTCTGCATCGCGCCGAGGTCGAACTTCACCGTCGGGGCGCCGCAGTAGGAACCGGCCGCCTTCGCAAACGCCGACTTCCCGGTACCAGGTGCGCCCATCAGGAGCAGGCCGACGACGTCACGGAACCCGTCGGCGCCATCGGACCACGACAGCAACTGGCCGACCTGATCCTGCGCCACGCCGCTCGTGTCGCCACGGAACCCGGCGATCGACTTCTCGATCTCGTCCAGCCACATGACGACGCGCGGCGACCAGTGCTTCGACAGGTCACGCACAAACTCCGCGGCGCCGTCGACGTCCTGCAGTTCGGTGAACTGTTCCTTTCCGCGGTAGACGCTCAGGCCTTCGGTCTGTTCGATGACGCTGATCTTCCGGGACCAGAGCTCGTCCTTGTCGACGCCGGCCTTGCGCAGCGACAGGGCCGTCACCTGTTCGACGGCGAAGGCCGACAGGCCGATGGTCGCGTCGACCAGTTGATCGAGGGTCGGCGCATCGGGCTTCGTCACCTTCCCTTGTTCGAATACGTCATTGATGATCTTCCGCACGGCTTCGTCGTCGGGCAGGGCTTCGGCGAAGACGAGCACGTCGTTCACCAGTTCCGTCGGCAGACGCAGCGACGGCGCGAGCAGCACGAGGGTTCGGCCGTCTTCCTTGAACGGGTCACGGGCGATCGTGACGGCCTGGATGGACGGTGTCGAGCGGGAGTCGGGACCGCCGACGACGCGGTGCGCGTTCATGGCGAACACGCAGCCGCCTTCCGGCAACCCGGACACGGTCTTCGTCCCGTTCACGAGGACGTCGACGGCCGTCGTGAAGTCGATGGTCCGGGCCAGGACGAACGGCGGGGCCGGCGGCTGGTTCGGCTTCGGCGGACGGGGCGCCTCGAGGGCCGCGATCCACGCGCGGGCCGCATCGTTCTCCGGGGTCAGGCCTCGCACGCAATCCCACGTCAGGATCGCGTCGACGCCGACCACGGCGGCGAGGGTCTTAATCGTCTCGGGCTGATCGGGCGTCTCGACGCCGAGGATGGGCACGCCCTTGTTCCTGGCGTTTTTGAACGTCTCGGACAGTTTCGTCGGGTGAATCGTCAGGCTCATGGTCAGTCTCCCTTTACGCAGCGTGGAACGTGAAAAACGCACGGAGGATCAAGTCGATGACGCGGGCGTGTGGCAGCACGCCGGCAGCGTCCAGCCTCAGCGGACGGAGCAGGGCGTACTCTCGCTTGTCGCCGCGCACCGTGTAGGCACGGCTCGGGAACAGCACCGTGTAGCGGTTCTTCCGCACTTCAGGCGACACCGGGACCATGTCGGTGACGTGTCGCTCGTGGATCGTGAACCCCATCAGGCGCATCCCCGTCAGCGGGCCGTCGACGAAGTGAATCTCGGCTTCGGCGACCTTCGTGTTCCCGGCCTTCACCGGGGTCGGCGTGATCTTCACGAACACGCCGTCGAGCTCCACGACTTCTCCGTGATCAATCACAGTCGTCATCGTCATCCTCCCGCGCGAAGTCTCGCGCCTCGTCGTAGTCCAGATCAGGATCGCCGGCGTCGGACAGGACGTGTCCGTCGTCGTCGGTCGGAAAGTAGTCCAGCAGTCGGTTCATGGTGTCCTCTAGGACAGGTCGACGGTGACGTCGTGGGCTCGGCACAGGCCCACGACAAAGGTGAACAGGATCACGATGACGGTCACGACTCGAACACCCGTGCGATCTCGTCGGCGTCTTCGGTCAGGTGCTGCGCGCCACGCTCGACCGCCGCGACCATGTCGGACAGGGTCTCGATGGCCGTCGTCATCGCTTCGCGCTCTTCGACGTTCGCCGGGCGGGCGATGTCCTCGAGGTCGATCTGGATCGCTTCGATCAGTTCGGCGAAGGTCTTCGCCGCATCACGCGCACGCAACACTTTGTCTTTGATCGTCGTCATCGTCAGTCTCCCGGGTTAGCGAACGAACGCCGCAAACTCGCAACCGTTGCAGAGCACCACGCGCTTCGTGACGAGGCGCACGGTCATCGGCAGGTTGATCAGGTGATAGGGTTCGGCGACCGTCTGTTCGACGGTGCACTTGGGATCGAAGGTGAGAGTCGAGCCGCACTCGGGGCAAGTCGTCGGGGCCGTCTTCAGCGTCGGGGTCATCGTCATCTCCCGTGTCGGCCATCACTCACCGGCCAACAACACGGATGATGTTACTACGCATAGTGTTACTACGTCAACCCCCCGGTTTTCCTTCGGGAATTCTCAATCTGTCAGACCGTGTCCGGGCCGCACGTCATAGCGGCATAGGGGGATTGATGATGACGAACACACGACGCGGACCGACGTCAGGGATCTACACCAGCGGGTGCCGATGGGTCAGTCGCAAGGCCCAGCGCGACGAGTGCCGCCGACTGCGACAGATGGAAGTGGAGAACGCGCGGCGAGAACGTCGGGTCGTGCGTCACAGCTGCTGCGGACAAACCGGATCCGGTTGCTCGTGCTGCTACGACGACGACCCGACGGTCGAGTACTAGTCGATGGGAGTCGGGTCGCCGTCGACCTGGCCTTCGGCGTCCTGGCGGCGGCGCTCGATGCGGCGATCGTAGTCCGCGATCTTCTCGTCGAGGATCGCGTTCCCGGCTTCGTCGGTCTGGTCGACGGCGCCACGAATCGCCGCGAGGGCACCGCTGCCGACCTTCACCAGTTGCGAGCCGACTTCAATCCAGACGAGCACTGAGGCGGGGTCGAACGGCATGGCTCTCTCCTTGGCGAACGGCAATCCGCGCTTCGTACGCGGTGCTCAGGAACGGCACTTCCTCGTAGGCGACGGACACCTGAAGCGGCAGCGCCGTCAGGATAGCGATGGCGGCTTGCTGCACGAAGATCACCTTCCCCACGATCTTCGACTTCGCGGTGTTGTCGCGCAGGAGCTCCGTCGCGCTCAGCGCCAGCGCGCCGACCTGGTCGATCAACGTGCGAATCTCGGACGGCATCGGCTGGCCGACCGGCCATTGTCGCGCCGTCACCGTCGCGGCCTTCGCGGTCTCGAGGACCGGGATCAGTTTCGCGCTGAACGCTTGATGTTCGGCCGGCGTGATGCACAGGGTCGGGCCGTCGCACGTCGCCTTCGATTCGAACACCACGCGTTCGGTATCGTCGACCGCGGCGATCGCGGCGTGGAGGCCGACCATACTGACCGTCACGTACTTCCGGGCGTTCGACTTCAGGGCGCAGCCCGTGGTCAGCACCGCGAAGACGACAAGGATCGAGAGACGTCGCAACATGGGGAAGGTCCTTTCGGTTAGACGGTCGGACTGCTACCGGCGCCGCCGCCTGGCGGAGGCGTCATCCTCGAGACCGCCTCACCACTCGCACGGGTGAAGCCGAAGATCCCGGCGGCCTGAAGCATCACGGCGATCCAGCCGACGAAGTATTCCCAGACGTTCGGGCCGGCAAACATGATGCCCTTCGAGTATCCGAACAGGGCCACGCCGAGCAGGGAGTAGAGCATCACGGCCAGCGGACCGTAGGAGTCTTTCAGGAACCCCCACTTCGACAACTGCACCAGCGCAACCACGGCCGTCGAGATGGCGAGCGAGTCGATCACCGGGGAACCTGTCACAGAATCCATAGGGGGCTCTCCTTCAGGCCGTCACGGTAACACGGGCCAGTCGTGCGGGTCTAGCGAGTCGGGAACCCGAGCAGCAGCAGCACCGCGAGGGACAACAGGAGCACCGCGGGCCAGAGCGGCACCTTCCCGACGGCCGACACAATCGAGATGACGAACGCGCCGAGGGCGAGCAGGATCGCAAGGGATGGGAACACGTTAGCCTCCTGGCTTGTGACGACGGAATCCGAGGGCTTCGAGGGCCGCCATCGCCAGGATCGTCTTCCCCTCCGTCATGTCGAAGGTCGTCGCGTTCACCTTCATCAGGACGAACAGGACCGCCACCTTCGTCAGCGGGTTGTTCACGATTCGGCTCAGACGGGCGTAGACGAGGCGACAGCGCTCCCACCATGTCGACGGCCGCCGGCGCCGTCGTCGTCGCTTCGGCGGCTTCTGGTCGGCCTCAGGGCTCATTCCAGTAACCGGCGCACGCCGAGCACGCGCCCGACGGGGAAGACCTGGACGTTGACCGCGTCGGCTTGATTGCCGCCCAGTAGGGCCACCGACTTCACCTGATTCGTCGAGGGGTCGAAGTCGAACGCGCTGTAAAACCCGACGTGTCCCGGTGCGGCGATCACTTCCGGGCCTGGCTGCGTACCCACACCGCGCTGTAGCACGACGATGTCGAACCCGCGCACGGCGTGCTGCAACGAGATCGGCCGGCCGACGCCGAGCCAGGACCGTGCCGCCAGCGACTTCGACCGCGGCAACCGCAGATGCCAGCAGATCCAGTTCACGAACGCCGAGCACCACGGGGTCTCGTCCTCGAGCACGGCCGACTTGCGATCGAGGTTGAGCATCGCCTTGACCACGGGCGTCGAGGTCAGGCCTGGGGTCTCCTTGACGCCCGTGTAGCGCTCAGCGACGTCGTAGGCGGTCAGGTCAAGGTGTTGCACGTGGAACACTCCATCCGACGAATTAGTCGATCATCCCGAGACGCCAGCGCTCGAGCCGCTGGATTCGTTCGCGCAATTCCTTGTCGTTCTGTAGCAACAAGGCCTCGAGCCGTGACTCCGGTTGCGTTGTGGCTTTCCGGTCCATCTTCGGAATGATGTCCCCGAACATGGCACGCTCGAGCAAATCGAGTCGCGCGTCGAGGTCGGCCAGGATCACCGTCCGCTGAAGTAGCACGTTCTGCACGGTGCCGTCGAGTTGATTCACGCGGGTTTCGAGGACGTAGGTGTCTCGCAGTCGGATCACGGCAAACGTCAGGGCGATCAGGAGGGCGCCGACGCTCAGGCCGCCACCGATCAAGGTCGCGGTGTGCTTGACCGTGTTCCACCGTTTATTGGTCGAAGCATCGTTGCCGCGCATGGTCGTCCTTTGCTGCATTGGAGCAGGCGCGCTGGGAAATCCGGATCAGCGAATTCGTCAGAGCGACCAGTTCCGAGACTTGTTCGCGCGTTTGCTTCATCTCCTGGCGGGTCGCTTGCTGTTCGCGCACGATGTCAGGCAACCATTGCGAACCGACGAGGACCACGTACACCGCGATCGCGCCGGGAATTCCCACGAAACCAATCGCCTGGGCCCACGACTTCAGTGAGCTCCAGTCTGACCCGCCGCCGTTCAGGATCCCGTGTCCGTTTGCCATGGTCCACCTTTGCTAGTCGTCGCCAAGCGAAAGTTTGCCATGGCTGCCGTGATGGCGTTGCACAGTCGTTAGACCTTATGGACGAGGATCGTATCAGGCGCGCCGTTCGGAAAAAACACGACGTCGCCCAGCCCGTCCGTCACCTTCCAGTGCAGCGCGTACGACTTGCCGCCTTGCGCGCCACGGAAGTCGGTCGCGTCAGGCTTGAAGTAGACCTTCCCCGTCGAGGGGTCGGCGTCGATGCGCACGTCTCCGGACGTCTCGATGTACGCGCTGCCTTCCTCAGGACGTGCGAATAGTTCGACCGTCATCCCGCCCAGCGGCTGAACGACACCGTCGACGGCCAGCACGAACGGCCCGAGCTCTGCCGTCCAGCCTTCCGTGATCTCGAGCAGCAGGCTCATGGGTCCTCCAAGGTGATGGTCCGCGCGACTCCGGTGTACGCCACCGTTCGGGCGACCGACTCTGGTGTGGTGACGGTGCGGGCCGTCCCGGTGTACGTCACCGTTCGGATCGCCGCCGTGGCCGCAACCGTCGTGACGACCGGCGTGTGCGCCACGCTGGTCACGTCGACGCCGGCCGGGAAGGTGCCGCCAATTTCCCCTTCGACCGTCAGGGCCTCGAGGACGGCGGCCACCGATCCGGCGATCGGGACTGTTCCCGCCGCGGCCGATGTCGCCGCGCCGAGCGACTGGCTTCCGTTACCCGTGACCGGCAGGGTCCCCGCCGCCGCCAGCGTGGCCTGGCCGAGGGTCCTAGTTGTCGTGCCGGCGACCGCGACGGTCCCGGCCCCCGCGCCGACGCACGACGCGAGGGTCTGGGCCAGGACGCCGACCGACTCGCTCACCGACGCACCGCTGCCGACCACTGTGAGGGCCGCCAGCGTGCGCGAGGTCGTGCCCGTGACAAGGACCTGTCCCGCCGCCGAGGTCGTGCAGGCGGCCAGCGTAGGGCTCCCAGCGCCCGCCACAGCCACCGTGCCGACGCCGACCGACGTACAGGCGCCCAGTTGTCCGTTGCCGCTGCCGTGAGACTCCGAGACGGACCCTCCCGACCCGGTCAGGGCGTCGAGGGTGCGGGTCAGGGTGCCGGCGATCGCCACCGTGCCGGCCGCCGACCGGGTCAGGCCGTCGAGGGTTCGCGCGGTCGCCCCGGCGA
>Ga0137457_1000004_pt1 | contig 66273 bp, 86 predicted proteins | sample EasRivERMGT630_2_FD_102321 | JGI IMG/M metagenome (GOLD analysis project Ga0137457, IMG submission 102321) | Soil microbial communities from meander-bound floodplain in the East River, Colorado, USA - East River MetaG ERMGT630_2 | ecosystem: Environmental > Terrestrial > Soil > Floodplain ...
AGATCAACCGCAGTTGTTGGGCGCGGATGTCAGCCAGAGACGCCACGGGAATGAAACGGGTTCACGTATAGAGTACAGGGAAAACCACTAGATAGACGGGCGTGAGGCAGGCCTAGTGCTACGGGTAGTAGGGTTTATTTCAGTCTCGCGTGTCGTCCAGCGTCTGCCGCACTTGCGACACTGCCGGCGCCGCCGCACTACCGACCCTTGCCGACGCGTGTGGAGCACTTCCGAGCGGAGGCACGCGCACGGCTGGCGGATCACATGCGCCCCGCTTCGTCTTCGATGATGCCCGCGATCTCGGACACGTCAGGATCGTAGGCGAGATCGAAAATGCGCCGTGCGGCATTCATGGCCCAGCCTTCGGCTCGCTCCGCCTTCACCACCTCCAGTTCGGCACGGAGGGCGGCGAGGGTGTCGGCGGCTTCCGTGTCGAGCGTGTCCAGTGTCGCTCGTAGCCGCGCCTCTAGCGTGTTGGGCCTGTCCGCTGCCGCCCTGGCCCGTTCGTCACAGCGGCATGGTGTGTGCCCATGACTGGTCAGTTCAGATTCGCATTCGCCATCGCATGGCGCCGTGGGCCTGTCCGCTGGGGGCGTAGGCTCCGCTGGATGAATACCAGCCATCTCGCGGAGCGTGCCCACTTCACGGACAGTCGCTTCGATGCGACCGGCCACGGCTCGCAGTTGTTCAGAGACGAAGCGACGATCCGCCCAATGCGAAATGTCATCGCCGTGCGTATCGATCTTATCGGCCCACTGACGAAGACGGTCAGAGTCCAACATCGTGATCGCTAGCCCGAGATCGTCGCGCGTCTTTGCTCTCATCACTGCCCCTCCTGCGGTCGGCGCTCGGGCTCCCACGGATAGCCCACCGTCTCGGCAATCTTTCGTAGTTCATAGAGCAGATCAGAGCCGTCCGGCGGCATATGCACGTCGAGCGCGTTCATAATCGCAATCAACGCCATCTTTGTATCCTTCGGCGTCTCGGGCCTCTCGGGCTCGGCATCAGCCGCAATCACGCGAGAAAGTTCGGCAAAATCTTCTGCCTTGATAGGCGTCCGGCCATGTTCAGGACACGGCTGCATCTTGGAACACAGCCGACATTTGGGCCTCTCGGGCTCGGCAGAGAGCCCAAGCGTGCCATTCTGTCGCAGCGAGCCATCCACTATCAGAGAGAACGTCGCGTGCGAACCAGTAGGCACGTTCACCAGCAACGAAAGGCCACGCGCCTTTAACCATCCGTCCGTGCTCGCCAACGGTCCATCGCCTTCCTCGCCTGCATGGATTGGCGACACGACGAATTGTGCAGGCTCATCGGGCTCAGCAGAGAGCAGGGAGAGCACGGTCGTGATCGCATCGAACCAGCCGACGCCATACTGCTCGTTGTGGGCATACGGTGGCCGTCGCAGTTCCGAACGCAGCTTTTCCACGAGCGCCGCCCGATCCGTCGTCATGTCAACCACCTTTCGCAATTCTCCACAATGACAGATCCCGAACTGGTGATAGCAGCCCTCGTCAGCCATGCTACTTCTTCCGCGCCGTCCGCCATACCGTAGCCGTCCGCCGCATCCACGCATACCGACACACGGCACACTGAAAACCAGGGCAGCGATGGACGATGTAGGACTTGAGCGACCTCATATCCGCCTCGCGTCCTCTTTCGCGTCGATGTTCAGCAGGCCCTGGTGGTCGGCCCATACCTCGGTCCGGTCCGCATCGCCCCAACAGCCCATCGGGGCGTAGTTGTTGAGGAAGAGGATGTAGTTGTAGAGGCGGGTTTTGTTCGCCTCGTCGGCGCGGTTGCAGGCTTCGCGCAGGTTGTTTTCCAGGACCGCCGTGAGGAAGTTGCCGACGGGGCGCCCGTTGAGAATCCACTGCATCAGCCCCTCATGCATGTACTCGGGGATGTCGCAGCTCGTGAGGCGGGTGACGAGCTTCTCTCTGGTGTAGGTCATGACCATCCTCCAAGCGTCCGCAAACAGCTCCGACAACTCGTGTGCGTGCTCTCCGAGTCCATATCTTGCGCGGAACGCAGCACACGTCCGCAGGCGGTCTCGTCTGTCCCAGCTCGCTGTCCCTGTCGTGCTGCATGCACGACGTAGTCTTGTCCCCGTTCTACGAGCGCGAGGAAGTCGCCACGCGCGACTCGCATCGGATAGTCTCTCCATGCCTTCATGAGAACCCCTTCTCCGTGGCGTCGCGTCCCGCATCCTGCTTCGCGAGGTCTCTGACCGCCTCTTTCTTCGTCTGCCGCCACGCGCCGGCGAGGTGTGTCCGTGTATCGACCCACCGCCAGCCAAGGCCTGGATGGAGATGCACCGCGAAGCGGCCGGTTTCGCGGTCAATGAAGTGGCCGGGGCTGACTTTCTTGAGGGGGTTCATGGCTCGTGCTCTGACTTGTTGAGTCCACACTTCCAGCACAGATCCGGCGTGGACGTCGGCTGGAATGGCGGCAGAAACTTGTGATGGTCGGTTAGGTGATTGAAAAGATCGTCAAATACCTGCTCGACCACGTTCCAGTCTACGAAGCCGTCTTGATGTGCGTGCCTGCGCGCGATTCTCTTGACGGCGCTCCACAGGGCATGCTGGGCCAACTCCCCGCGCTGTTCTCGCGCGGACTTACGAACAATCCACAGGGCGTCGTCGTTGATGTTCATGGCTACGCCTTTTTCGCGTCCGGGACGGTGGCGACCGGCGCGGGTGCTGGCTTCGCGACTACGACATTCGTCGGGATGGCGTCGAGCACCTCGCGCACGATCGCGCTGAGGATCTGGATCTCGTTCTTGTCGTGCGTCCCGTCCGGCGCTTCGAGCTGCACCTTCGTCGTGCTCTGGCGCGCGACGAAGTCGAGCATGGCTTTCAATTCGTTGATGCGGATCTGGTTCATGATGGCTCCTGAAAATGCCCGTCTCTCCGAGCTGTCACGCCTTCACGCTGACGTTGGCGTCCCGAGAGTGTGATTACATGTCGACGTCAGCCGTCCTTGCAGGCGCTCCAACGGGCGCTCCAGCCTGCGCGTCCATCGCCTCCGTATCGAAGTCATCGTCGCCCGGATCGCGATCGATGGCCGTCGCTTTGATGGTCTGCACGGCACTCCAGGCCTCCTCGCCGAGCTGGAAGTCGACCTCGCTGACCCAGCCTGCCTGCTCGACCTTGAAGATCTGATGCGGCTTGGGTGTCAGCTTGACACCCGTCGAGATCTTCAGCCTGACGGCAAAGCAGTCGCGGTTGCCCATCGTCGCGAAGCCCCACAGGTTCTTCGCCGCCGTCAGCCCCGAGGACTTGAAGCTGAGCGCGATCATCTCTCGACCGGGGAGGATGACGGCCAGGAAGTCGCGGAAGAGCGTCGCGCGCGGCTTGTCGGCCTTCTTGTCGCCGCTGTTGCCCCACGCAAGACGCGGGTCGCCGATCGGCACGTTAGGATCGACCACGCCGCCGCCCTCATCCACGCTGCGAAACTCCATCGCACGCAGCGGCATCTTGCGCAGCACCTGCACGACGACCTCACGGCCGTAGACCTGCTGCGTGACCGAGTTGAAGAGGTCGCCGGGCTTCAGGTCCGGGATGCGAGCCGGGTCGCCGTCGGTGACCTGCGGCGAGAGTGCCTGCGCGAGCGCGAGGCGCGGGATGGTGATGTCGGACTGGACGGTGTCCTCGAAGCCGCGACGGCTCTTCGGGATGTAGCTGGGGGCGACCTCCATCGCTTGCGAGGTCGGCACTGCCGTGGGCACTGCCACTGCTGTGGATTCGGTCTTCTTGTCAGTCATGGATTCACGCTTTCTGATTTATTGTGTGGTGTTAATGTTGACACTCGGGTGCTTGCCGGGTCACGCTCCTTTCCTCGCCCACCGACCCCACGGTCCAAAGGCGTGCTTGCCCCGATGCCCCTTCTTCCGCGTGCATCGACGGTATTTGCACGTGTAATGCACCGTGGCGTCGATCTCTCGTGTCTCGCAGCGTTTCATTACTCCGCTCCGTTCTTGACGAACACAACCTTGGTGTAGACATACGCCTCGGTCCCCTCCGGACACGCCTCGCCGGACAAGAGACGCTCCTTGACGATGCTGTTCATCGTGCCAGGATGCAGGGCCATCTGCCGCTCATAGCCGTTAGCGACGCCCCACTGACGCCACGCCTCGCGATCGACGACCTTCCCAGCCGGCTCGCGCTGAATGCGGACCGTCTCGCCCGAGGCGAGCTTGATGGCGTTGTCCTTCGTGCCGTACAGACCCCACCCCGGCTCCTCGGCCTCTTGCGAGACGTCAAGCAGTTGCTCGTGCGCCGTGATGAGCAGTTGCACGGCGGATAGCTCGTCGTTGATGGCGTCCTTCAGCTTACGCAGCCGGACGTACTCGGTCGCCATCGCGACGGCGTCCTTGTTGGGGATCTCGGCCTTCGCCGCCTCGACGCGCTCCTGGTAGCTCGGGTCGCTGGCGGGCATCTTCGGCAGCGAGGGGATGATGGCGTCGTACTTGCCGGGTTTTGCGATCGCCATTACTTGATCACCTCTGGCAGCACCGCGTGCATGTTCGCCGGGCCAATGAATCGGATGTCGATCCCGTACCCCATCGCGTGGGCGTAGTCGATCAGCTCGCGGTCGGTCTGGGCGAGCATCCAACCGGACTCGATCACCCGACCGTGCTTCGTCAACGTCGTCATATACCAGTTCATCGATCCTCCTCGTCGTTCAAATCGTACTCATCATATGGATCATCTTGCGCGAGCCAGGCCGGCGCCTTGTGGCCCGCGCAATAAGACAGCGCGCCTACCACCACGACGGCACAGATGAGATACGCTAGGCCGAGCGCTTCGAGCAGGGTCATCAGTTCAACCCCGCAAACTTCTTCACCGTCAGGCACACCTCGCACACTTCGATCTCCGCGTCGTGATCCGCGTCAGCGACGGCGCGTGTGGTGAACCGGGTCGTTTGTTCACACGCGAGACACGCGCCCATGTAGGTCGAGAGCACGCGGCCTTCGAGTGCGCCGATCTTTGTGCCGACGGAGTAGCGCTCTCGGAGGATCATCGATAATCCTCTAGCCGCTCTTCGGCTTCCATCGGGTCCTCGGCACCATCGAACTTCTTCAGCGCGTCGGCCAACGCCTCATCGAGTTCGGCGCTATAGCCGCCGATGCGTTCTTGCGCGAGGCGCAAGGCGTTGGGGTTTTGCTCGCTCCAGCAATCAGCATCCGCCAGCACGTCGCGTACCTGACTCGATACGGCGTCGCCGAGGCCTGCCCAGCTGTCTGCGAAGTTGATCAGTTCGGAGAGGTCTACGTCTTGGAAGGAAGCGGTCTTGGCCATGTTCTTCAGGCTCCTGGTTGCGGGCGGCGCGTGCTTGCGTCGAACCGAACAACACCATAGTAGCATCAGCTAAAAAGAAAGTAAAGCTTTATTTTTAACTATTTTAAACCTTTTGTTTGCTATCACTTACGGGCTTCTTTTACTATGGGCTTCCTTACGCAATGGCACAAGCACCCCCACCGCCCACAATACCCCTCGGCATCCTTCACGTTCGTGTGGCCGCAGCGCGGGCAGGCGGTTGCGTTCTTCAGGCGCGGCATCACTCCTCCGTCAACGCCTTGACCGGCGGCGGCATTTAGGCACGAAGTCCGATGACGTAATTGTCAAACGTGTCTTTCAAGTGCTGACGTGCATCGCGCTCGGAGTTGATTTCATTTGCGCTGGAGTTAAATGCCCGCGCGTCTGCCTCTGCCAACTTCCATAGGCGATACGCCTCTAACAATGCGTCGAAGTCTCCGACTGTCATTTCACTCCTCCGTCAACGCCTTGACCCACGCCGCCGCCGTCCTGCGGGCAACGTCCTCGCCCGAGCGTCGCGCGACCAAAATATCGTGGTCAATTGTTTTCTGCCCCTTCGGACCCACAGCGACGACCTCGAAGTACGCGATGGGATGTTTTTGACCCGGGCCATACACACGGTCGAGCGTCTGCGCCGACCGCCCCGGCGAGTAGCCGCTCGACATCGTGACGCAGGTATGTGCAGCCGTCATGTCGAGCCCGAAGCTGCCAGTCCCCTCGATGCCGCCGACGAACACCGGCCCCTCGGGCGACGTCTCGGGCTTCAGCAACGCGAGCGCCGCCAGCCGCTCCTCTTTCTTCTGACCGCCGTGGATGGCGCCCGTCTGGAACTGCGGGAACTTCTGCCGGACGACGGTGACCATCCTAAACAGCTCCGCTCGGAAGCGCGTCCAGGCGACGAGGTGCAGGTTCGGGTCGGCCTCGAGGCGCTGCTCGATGAACCAGAGGAGGACCTCTAGTTTCTCTCGGCCGACTTCGATCTGGTGGACAACTCCTCGTGAATAGCCACCAGCGTCGCGTGAATCGTCTGGAGCAGCATCTGCATCTGCCCCATCCGCATGTCCAAGACCTGGAAACCCTTCTTCACCAGCGTAAAGTCTTCCTCTGTCATTGTTAGCCTCCTCGATGCCAGCGTCTTCTACTCCAGCCAAGAACCCACCCGTCACCTGCGACAGCCGCAGCGTCTTGATCGCCGCCGTCGCGGCCGTCGCCACCCGCCCGCTCGTGCCCTCTCCGCCCTCGAGCCACACGACGAGGTCGTCGCGCATCTGCTTGTACGCCTTCCACGTTGCCGGCGTTAGGGTCGCTGTCAGCGTCACGGGGTCGAGCTTCGGTGGCAGATCGAGGCAGTCCTTCTGCAGACGCCTGACAGTGACGGGCGCGAACCGACGCTCGAGATCGTCGAGGTTCGTCCAGCCGGTGACCTCCTTGACGACCTTGCCATAACGCACCATCGGCTTCCCGCGCTCGAGGATCGGCGACTGGATGGCGTAGCGTGCTTTGAAGAGCGAGACGAACTTGCAGTCGAGCACCGAGGGTGAGAGCAGGTTGCCCTGGCTGAAGAGATCGAGCGGGCTGTGAAAGATCGGCGTGCCGTTGAGCAGCACGACACGCCCGCACGCCTTGCGGAGCGTCATGCAGGCCTTCGTCTGCTGCGCCGAGGCGTTCTTGACGAAGCTCGACTCGTCGAGCACCAGCAGCGTCCTCGGGCCGCAGAAGGGGAGCAGCGTCGTGAGGCGCTCGTCGTTGCGCAGGAACTCGAAGTTTGTCACGATCCAGCGCAGTTGGTTGATGGCGTCCTTGCCGACGGCCGCCTCGTTCTCCCACCACTTCAGGCGGGCGTGATACTCGGCGACGCGGTTCGGGACGCGCGTCCAGGCGTGCTTAGCAATCTCGCCGAGCTGCGGGTCGTACCAGACGTCGCGGACGGGCGCGGGGGCGACGACGATGACGCGCTCGACGTCGCCGCGCTCGAAGAGGAACTGCGCGGCGTCGCAGACGATCTTTGATTTGCCGGTCCTCATCTCGCTCGCGATCAAAGCGAACGGATGCGCCATCAGCCACGCGACGTCCTCGCGTTGGTGTTGGAAGGGTGGGAGGCGGCACGAGGAGAAGTCGAGGGACTCGTTCACAGTCGTATCCACGGTTTTACTGCCATGACCTGCACTTCGGTACGAGCGTCAGGATACCCAGGAACTTGCACGAGGTATCCAAAGTTGATCCTGGCGATCTCTGTTGCCTCGGAGGCACTGACAGCGAGCACCGTCTTGCGGTGCACGTTCGGTTTTGAATATGGTCCGCGTGGGCCGTTGATAATCGTGACGTCGTAACACCATCTGCCGGTGAGATAGTAGAGCACACGCCATAAACGCAGATCTCCGACCTGCGAGATCCTCACTGCAGCGTCACCGCCATCTGCGTATAGGTCACGCCATACCCGTCGAGCCACTCGACGACGAGCTGAAACGTCCCGGTCGGCAGCGACGCCGGGTTCGACGGCACGAGCGCGTAACCCGTGAAGCTCGACATGTCGAAGCAGAGCTGCGAATACGCCGCCTTCACGTCCGGACGGTAGAGCGTCCGGTGGACGGTGACGGGCACGACGGTGAACCCCGACCCGGTGAAGAGCCGCACGGTGACCTGCGGGGGCTGCTGGCCGCCCTTCGCGCAGTTGAATGCCCAGCCGTGGATCGCGAACGCGTCTTTGTTGATCACCTGGTCCGCGCTGGGCAGATCGATGTGGCTGAAGAGGACGTCGCCGCCGTTGCCTTGTGCGATTGCGGTCCATCCCGACGCGACGATCATCGCTCCGATTAATGCCTGTCTCATGGTCGATATCCTTTACTTTTTTGGAAACATCACAAGAATGAACGCCAACAGCAGGGCGAAGAGGATCGTCCAGAACGCGTGTTCGTAGGTCATGAGATCCTCTTGTCTGCTGCCTTAATCTCTTCTGGTGTCGCTGTCGGATAGATCCCCAGCTTCGCATTCTGCGCCAGTTTCCGCACGTCCTCCGGAAACGACGCCGAGAGAATCCAGTCGTAGTAACTCTTCGGCACCCGGTCCATCGGCACGTCGCGATGCTTTTTCAACATGCAGGTCGGCACGCCGTTCACCATCTTGAACGACCCGTCGGACGCCAACCACCCCGGCCACTGCAACTCGTGGAGCGCCTGGAGATCACGTGGGAGCACCTCGAAGCGCTGGAGCTGCCCGACGATCACCTCGGTCGACGCCCGCGCGTCGGTCAGGGCGCCGTGGGCCCCCTCAAGTTTTTCACCTTTGTATTTCTCGTAGAGATCCGACAACGTCCTCGGATGCGTGATCTGCTCCAGCCGTTCGCCGTCGAGAATCTTCGCCTGACCATACTCCCACGGCACGCGCGCGAGGCCGAACTCGTAGGTCAACCGCACGAGGTCGAACCGGACATTCTTGCCGCCGAAGTCGCAGTGCGAGAAGCCGTGCGCCAGGTTGGTGGCGATCTGGTCGAAGCGCGGCGTGATGTGGAAGCGCTCGCACTGGCACTCGAGGCGCGGGCGCAGGCACGTCTGGCACGCCTCGATCATCTCGTCGGTGATGTTGTGGACCGCCGTCGACGCCGCAGGAATCGGGACGCCCGGATTGATCAGCGACCGATACTCCTTGATCAAGCCGGTCGCGTCCCAGACCTGGAAGCCGAGCTCGATGATGCGGGCCTCGGGGTGAACGCCCGTGGTTTCGGTATCGACGATGATCAAGGGGCGCGTGAGTGAGAGCAGTGTGTGGATCATGGCTTCTTTGCGTAGACAGTTCCGTCATACGAGTAGCATCTCGCACAGATCAGCGCCAGCGTCTGGAAGCACTTCGGGCAGACTACCGGCGTCGCATGCTTGCGCCGCAGGTCTTCGATCTCGGCCGCCGCCCGCACGAACAGATCGCGGAAGATCAGCATCACGTGCTCGTCCTCGCCTTTGCGGCGGAGTTCGTCGATGATGTCCATCAGATTCTCTCTACTGGGATGTTGTGGTAGTCAAGGATGTCTTGGCGACCCGCTTTGACGAGCACAGAGGCTCCCTCGGAAAGTGTCACCCGGCGTGAGCCCATCGTCATGAACTTAAGACCTGGAGTAAATTCACCGGGCTCCCACTCGTAATACTGTTGCCAAATTTTGAGTTCAGCACCCGACGGGAGGGCGACGATTTGGAGGAGGTGGTCCATAGCCATCACTCCTCGATGACTGTCGCACCAAGCGACACCAACGCCAGCATGATGACGACCTGATTCGACAGCACGCGTGACAGCTCCGGCCTGTTCGCCTCGAACGCACGATGCCCGAAGTCTCGCGCGTTTAATTTCAACTGGAGCTCGAAAAACTTCTCCGTGTGGTCTATCGCTTCGATGAGCCTGTCGTGCTTTTTAGTCTTCACGTGACGCCTTCGCTTTCGGATTGTCGTCGTAAGTCTTGCCGCCATGATGATCGATCCATTCGTCCGAGACGCGGTCATAGGCCTTCGCCGTCAGCCAGCGCCAGAAGCGGACGAGGGAACGGATGATCATAGCGTTTGCGTGATCCTTCTCGTCCGCACAGGTACGTCGATCAATTTGAGAAACGCTTCGACGGTGTCGACGACGCGAATGCTTGGGTGGTCGATGTGATGGAAAATGTTCGACCGCCTGCCGACGATTACGATCTGCTTCGGAGAACTCCATGCCACGAGCCTCCGGTTCATAATGTGATAGAGCATGTAACCCAGCTCGACATGCCGCCCACCCGTGCCGGCGTTCTCAAATTCCGGCGGGTTATACGCAAGCAGCACGTCCGCCGCGTCGACGTCAGCGAGGTCGTCCCGCGCGCTGGCGTCGCTCTCGGACTCGTCTTCTCTCAGCCACCGGCTCGTCACCTCGTGGCCGACCGACTCGAGCTCCTCCATGATGCGGATCGCCTGGTCGCGGCAGGGATACGGAGCGGCGATGTATATCTTCATGATGCTTACCTAGTAAGGTAGAACACGAGCCACGAGAGCAAGAGAACGAAAAACACCACGTAGGCGATGCGGTCTTTGGTTTCGGAGGTCACTATCGCCTCCGTACGGGTCGCCCCAGCAACGCAATCGCATAGGGCTCGATCAGCTCGAGCGGGAAGAGCCAGGAGAGCAGAGCGGTGATCATACGTGATTCTCCTGCTGTCGCTTCAACCGCCGCAGCTCCTCGAAGATCTGCTCGTCGCGCGTGAAGATGTCGAGATCGAGGATGTCACGAACCTGACCCCGAAACGTCTGCTCGAGGTTCATGTCCGGGGTGTAGCGCTTGTTGAGGTCGTTTCTTGGTTGGTCGTTTTTTACCATCATGCTTCTCCCTTTGACAACATATCCTTGATCAAATCCGCCGTCAGCACCGACATCGAGACCCCCCGCCTCGCCGCTTCATCGCGCACGCCGTTCTTCTCCTGCTCGGTCAGGTTCACGCCGAGGAAGACATCGCGATCCGTCAGCTTACGATCGCGCTGCCAGACACCCGCCTTGCGCAGGATCTGACGCACACGCTCGTGGCTCAGCTTAAAGTGCTCCCCGCATTCCTGCAAGGTCAGGCCGTTCACGTACAGACGGATAATCTCCTGGTTCCTCTCGACACTCATTTCACGACCTCATCGACATAATTACGTTGAGAAAACTTGATCCGTCCGTCACCAGCAACGGCGACCTTGCGTCCTTTAAATCTAGCACAACCTGCTGCCCCTCCGCTACCTCTAAAAAGTCCAGCAGATACTGCCCACTCAAGGTCACGCGCATCGGCTCGCCGGCATAGTCCGCCGCGACCGTCTCCTGTGCGTCCCCGACCTCCTGGCTGCTCGAGGAGACCGAGAGCATGTCGGCATCAAGGTCGAACACCATCGACTGATTCTCAGGCGCCACCATCGCCACGCGACGCACCGCCGAGGCGAGGGCTGCACGGCCGACCGTGGCCCGACGATCGTTGTTGCGCGGGATGATGCTCTGATAGGCGGGAAACTTGCCGGCGAGCATCCGCGAGAACAGCATTCGATGACCGACGCTGAAGAAGAGATGTCGCTCGTCCTGCGAAAAGACCATCTCGCCGCCCGCGAAGAGGCCCATCAGCATGTCCAGGGCCTTGGTCGGCAGCAGCACCGAGGTGGCCGCGCCCGCCTGCGACATGGTCGCGAGGGAGAGCCGCTTGCCGTCCGTGGCAACAAGGCCGCACACGTTGTCGGCGACGCTAAGCAGCGCGCCCTTGATGACGAAGTTCGAACCCTTGTCGGTGATGGCGTAGCGGACGCGCTTGATCATCTGTTGCAGGGCGGCGGTTGAGAAGGATGTCGGCTCCCCTGCGACCTCGGGGGCCTGGGGGAAGTCGTCAGGTGGAAGCGTCTGCAACCGCGAGCGGAACTGGCCGGAGAGGATGTGCACGTGCTTCGCGTCGGTGACAATCTGCACGTCCGTATCCGGCAGTTGCTCGACGAGGTCCAACAGACGCTTCGCGGGCAGCGTGATCACGCCGGGCTCGTCGATCTGTGCCTGACAGCCGGTGCTGAAGCCGACCTCGAGGTCGGAGGCAAAGAGGTGCAGGTGGTCGTCTGCACGCAGCAGGACGTTCATCAGGATCGGCAGCGGCGGCTTGACGGCGGCGACCTGGTTGATGAGACGAAGTTCTTGGACGAGGGTCGTGCTGTTGACGGTGATGTTCATATGCCGTGTGCTTTCCTAATCTGTTCAACCAACCACCGATGATCGAAGCCCGCGCACCAGGCTTCGGGCAGCACGTCCCATGTCGTGCGCTCTAAGATGTGACGCGGGTGCACAATCACTGTGCGCTCGAGGCCCTTGCGTTCCTGCCACAACACATAGCGGCAATGTCCGCCGTTGACCGCGATGCGCGTGCAGAGCAGTGCCTGGTTGTCCGGCGAGTCGAAGTCCGGCGTTGCGTGCTTGCACTCCCAGTTCGTCTGCCGCCCTGCGCCAACGATCGAGCGGTCGGGGGCGCCTGCCGTCGCGTAGCGGAGGACGTAGAAGTTCGGACACTGACGCGCCAGCTCCTTCGTCAGGGCGGACTTGAGCTCCCCCTCGCGCTTAGACATCTCTCTTCCGTTTCTTTCTACGTGCGTCAAACCCGCTCCTCCAGGCATCCCTACGACACGCAATGAGCGCCGCGTAGACCCCCTGCGTTCGAACAATGTCCATATATCGCTGAAGGACACGATCCTGTCGAACCTTGCCACTCACGAGGCCGCCCTCGCGGCCGATGACCGCACGCTGCTCGCGTGTGAAGGGGTGGTTCGTGCCCTTAGGCATTACTTCGTGCCGCGTGGCATTACTTCGCCTCTGCCCACGTCGCCCCCTCGGCGCACTCCCACAGAATCGGTACCTTCAGTTGCGAGAAAGACTGTCTATTTAAAATCTCCGACACCCGCGCCAACGTCTCTGGCTCCTGCGCATCCCCCGCCACCGAGTCGTGAATCGTTAGCCGCATCAGGAACCCCGTCGTCCTGCGCTCGGCGTGCAACTCCACGAGCTTGCGCTTCATAACATCGGCCGCGCTACCTTGAATTACTCGGTTCAAGGCTTTATAGGTTTTCCAGTTCTTCGGGAAACGCGAACGCCGTCCGAGCAGCGTGCGCACGTATCCTCGATGCGGAAGGTCTGCATGCAGTTGTCGGATACGGTCTGCATGCTTCCCCTGCTTTTTGCAGTCTTGATCACAGACGGACTTCGCGAGATGCGAGGCCCGGGCCTGCAGATGGTCGACCTCCGGCATCACTTGTTCGTAGATCCTTTGGATAGCCTTGGCCGGTGCAAGAAGGGGATCGTCCCACTTACGCGCGTTGTTCGGATCGCTCTGGATCTCCGCATACTGCTGCTTCGTGATGAACTCCATCATCAGCGCCAGCTTTGAGAGGCCCCCGCCGTACATCTTCATAAAGTTCATGGACTTCTGCCACGTGTACTTCATGTCGGGTTTGTGGACCTTCATCAGCGCCCACATGAACTTATGAAACGACATCCCAGGGTCCGCCTGATAGGCAGCGAGGACCTTCGGATTGTTGGCAAAGTGGGCAAAAATGCGGTACTCGATCTGCGCTGCGTCCGCGTTCAGATACTGCCCGCGCGCTGCCTTGAAGAGACGCCTCGGATAGAGATCCTCACCGAACGTCGCAAAGTGGTTGTCATGGTTCGGCACCTGCTGCACATACCCAATAGAGAACCGCCCGCTGACCGTCCCGCCATCATCCCCGCGAAGCTGGTTGATGTCGTAGTACAGCACCCCATCCGGCCCGATCTGCTTCTTGTACGCCGCGAACGTCTTGCTGTCCAGCGACGCGAGCTGCGCCGCGAGGTGGCCCTTCTTGATCAGCGGATGATCGATTGCCCCGATGACATCCTCCGCGTAGCTCTCCGAGGGCGTCAGATGGCAGTACTCAAACATCCGCTGCCACCCCGCCGCCGTGTGCTCGAAGGCGAAGCCGACCTCGTTCGAGATCTCGTGAATCAGGGCATCGTGCCGCGTCGTGCACTCCGTGTGGTACTGCTCGAGCAGCTCGAGGTCGAGCGGCGACCCGTTCTTCTCCATCTCGACAACGGGATAGATCACCTCGTCCTCGAGCTGCCGCACGCCCTGCAGCTCCTGCGCGTCAAGCTCCGGCCACATCTTCTCGCGCAGCTGCGCGACGAGCTGGGCCTGATACTCGGCGCGTGCCGCGACCTCACCGGCGTGGTAGCCCGCCATGTTGCGCTCGTCGACACGCGGGACCTCGATGCCGCCGAGGTAGTCCTTCGCGAGCACATCGAGGGCAAACTTCTTGCGGTGATCGTCGAGCAGCGCCGCGTAGTGCATCACGTCGCTGACGGTGTTACCCTGCTCCTCGAGGTCGATGCCCCAGACGCGCGACATGTGCACGTCGAAGCGCGTGTTCACGTTCGTGATGTGCTTGCCCCGCAACTCGCGTCGCGCCCACTCCCTGACCTGCTCCTCGTCGAGGTTGCCGCCGGCAAAGCCGAAGGGCAGAAAGCACTTCAGCCCGCCGTCCAGGGTGCCGACGGTCACGCCGATCGGGCGGTCGCCGTGCACCCAGTCGAGGCCGTTGGTCTCGAAGTTGAGAACGATGTTGTCGATGCCGTCGAGCGACGGCGGGGTCTGCGCCTGCCAGTCGGGTGTCGCCGCTAGCGGCCGCGTGCCGAGAAAGTCCGCTAGCGAGCTGCCGACAGGTGAGGCGACCTCGACCCTGGGCAGCGGGCCGGGAAGCTCGACCGTAGCCAGCCCGAAGGCGAGTGCCGAGGGCGCCTCGGATGCCGCGCCTGAGGCCGCTGTTGGCCGTGTTTGGGGCGATTCCGGCCGGGCCGGGCGGATAGCCGAGTCCGTTGGGCGGGCCGCCTCCGGGCCGCCTGCCGCCGGGCCGCCTGCCGCGATGGCCTGCGCGGCCAGCTTCGGGTCACCCTTGCAGAAAATCAGCACATTCTGGTGCGTCTTCCCGAGCTTGCGCGACGTCTCGAACTGCTTCGTCACGCGAATCGGCAGCGAGCCGACGGACGTGATGAGGATCGCCTCGTTGTAGAGCGCCGCGCCCGCGCCCATGAACGACGCGCAGGTCAGCGGCACGAAGCCGCGATACAGACCCGTCTGCTTGTCGCGGTACTCACCGACCACGAAGCAGGCAAACCGGTTCGGCTTCAGCCGCGCGAGACCATTCTTGATGATTGACATGTACATCTTGACGAAGCCATTCCAGGTCATCGCCGAGAGGTCGTTCGGGTCGTCGCTGTACTGCTCCAGATCACCATAGGGCGGGCAGGAGAACAGAAAGTCCGCCTCGGGTGCCTCGGCCAGCTTCAGGTTGCTGTCGCCGACGGCCCACTGAATGTCAGCGTCGGGGGCAATGAGCTCGCGTTGCGCCTCGTTGGCGGCGATTTGCTCGGGGCGGAGGTCGATGCCGTGATACTTGAAGCCGAGGAGGCCGGCGACGATGCCGCGCACGCTACCGCCCGCGAATGGGTCGACGATCTGACCACCTGGTGGGCAGAACCAGCGGTAGCAGAGTTCGGTGAGGACGGGGTCGAAGATCGAGGTGCCAGAGCCCTTGTTGTCCTCCTGCTGCCAGCCATTCTCGGGTGACGCACCGAGACCCATACCAAATGTCTTACCGAACCGAGCTTCTCGTTTCTCCGGATCAGGCTCCAGCAGCGTATCCGACAGCTTCAGCAGGTTCTCACCGCGCCCCACCTCCGACTGGATGCCCATCGACAACCACGCCCGCTTCCGCTCCTGCCACGGCCCCTCGCGCGCGTTCAGCACCGTGAAGGGCGGGAAGTCGAAGCGCTCGCGGAGCTTGCCTGAGGCGTCTTGCTTGATCTCGTTACCAAAAAGGTCACTACCGAGCAGGTGAAACGGCTTCGCGCCACTGAAGTACTTGCTATTCGGCCCGCCGCCACCGCCGGGCTCCGCAGCCTTCGCGCGTGCGCGCGCTTCGTCGTCGAGACCGACGAAGCGGTCAGTCTGTTTGTCGAAGTCAGTCATCAGCTCCCTACGTTCCAAAAAAGAGCATCGGGCGACGCGTGCTGCTTCATGATACTCCAGCACTTCGCGTCATAATGCCCGCACGACGGAAACGGCGGCTGAACCCATGCATTCTCCTCGTACTTCTCCGGCGCCGTCCACACCCGCGCCCTGCCAGCATCGGGCACCGCCCCGATGCGCACGACGTTGAACGCTGCTTCGGGCCACGCCAACTGCAACGCCCGCGTCAGGCACCCGCTGCCGGCGACCGACCACACCTCCTGAGGGGGCCGTATCGGCAGTCGCCGTGCGACCTCCGCCAGCGCCTCGACAAATGCTGGACAATCGAGGCCGAAGGGCAGCAGCTTCGCACCCTGCAGCGCACAGTATTCACGCGCCCGTGCCTTCACCACATTCAGATAACCGTGCGGCACCTCGTAGATCGACGCGCCCGCCTTCCAGGCCTGCTCCGTCAGGGGATACATGACCTTCCGCTTCGCGCAGAAGATCGTCGCGCGCTTGCCGTGGTCGCAAGCCGCGTAAGCGAGGGCGAGCTGCGCGTAGCCGTAGACGGGGCTCGGGTAAACGTATTCCGTGTGCGTGTCGAAGAGCACGTGGATGGCACGGCGCTTCGTGCCGCCGAGGAGCAGGTCGTCGCGGACGACTTGGAAGCCGTCGTGCTCGGCGATGGTGGGATCAGGCAGCGTCATGTGTCTGGCTCTGACGGAGCTGAAGCTCTTTCATACCATCAAGGCGACGTTTCGCAAAGTAAACGCCAACTCGTTTCTTTTCTGTCTTCTTGTAATTCCTGTCTTTTCGTGACGCTAACGGCGATCGTTGTGCCTGCCAGCCGACCATCGTAGCGATGCCCTCTCCTAACCAAAGGCGAGCCGCTTTCGGAAGTTGCTTTTTGTCAAACTTGAGTAACATTTCAAAAGCCTTACCGGAGCACCGATAAAAGAAGCGCACACCACGATCTGAAAGACGACCGTCAGGCAGCTTTTTCACAGTCGGATCAGTCCATTGAACACCATGACCAGAAACGTCGAAACCCCACGCACCTGGAAAACGACGTTTGATTGCCTGTGCAATCATACAGTTTCGTGGATCGCGTCGGCCGTCTACGGCACAAGCTGTTTCATAATCGACAGGTAGGACTTGAAGTTGAAACCGTGGTGCGATACACGATGTTTTTGACATAATCTCTCCCTTTCGTGCAGACATATTTAGATACTATCGCCGCGATCTTCAGGCAACATATCGCGCCCTGACCGCCGCGACGCCGAGCGCAACAAGCGCCTCCGGGTCCTTGCCGATCTCCCGATAAAAGTCCGGCCGCTGCAGCGCCGCCCACCCACGCGTGATCGCCTCCTTCTGTTCGCCGAGGTGTGGGAACGACGCTGCCAGGCGCAGCGCCTCGCGGGCGTCGTTGTTGGCGAGGGCGGCGAGGATGCGGGTCTGCTTGCTTGGGGGCATGGTTGCTACTCCAGACGGAACGCTCATGAGGTTCCTCCGATTCGCTGCCGAAGCAGCCTTGCTGCTTCGTTGAGCTCCCGCGTGACCTCTGCGTATCGTGCCTTGTGCGCGGGTCGATTCTTCGTCGCGCGGTCTTTCAGCAAGAGCCCGTCACGCTCTGCGCGGAGCCCCTCGATCCTCTCACGAAGTTCGGCGATGAAGTCCCTCATCTTGTTACTCCGGGACGCTGACGTAGCAGGGTTTGCCGCTCGGCAAGTAAACCAAATACAAGGTCGTGCCCTCGGCGGTTGTGATCGTCTTTGGAAGTTTCTTTGCCATGACGAGAGTGTAGCCTAAGATTAAAACGAAAGTCAACCCCAAAGTCATAAAAATAAGCCCCCGTAACTCAATAGGTTACAGGGGCTTCGAAGTCTAGCCCCACGCGGGCCGGCCGCCTACGGCGACGGCTGCGGGGCCTACAGCGCCGGCTGCTCGGCCGACGCCAGCTTGGCCTTGAGGGCCGCCGTCCGCGCCTCGGCGCGGGCCACGCGCTCGGCCAGGGTCGGCTTCGGGAGCGCGGCGCGCTCTTCCTTGGTCAGCTTCACGCGGGCCACGCGCTCGGCCTTCTGCTTCGGACCTGCGAGGGCACCGTCCGCGACCTCGATGGTCTGCGCTGCCGTCTTGTTCGGGAAGGCGCTGACGCCGATGCGGATGGCGATCGCGGCGCCGGTGTAGATGGCCGAGCGTCCGCGCTTGTCGAGCCCCTTGAGGGTGAGTGTCATCTTCTGTTCTCCCGCCGGCGTTGCCGGCGATTGGGGTGGCTGAATCGCCACGTCTTCGTTCGAGGTAGAGTCTAGTGCTGGAGCCTCGGTCGGGTCAACTACTTTTTCGACGGGAGCCAGGCCAATCTTCGCGGCGACCGCACGCAGGCGTCCGCCTTTCTTCGGTTGCGGTTTCGCTGTTGCCTTCTTACTCATCTTCACTCCTCGGCGGCGATCCTTGCCGCGCCCTCTGAATTAACGTCTCAGTACTTCCCCGACCAGAACGCCTCCCGAGCCTCCTCATCCGAGGGAAACACTTGGTCCCCCTCGTCGACCTCGAAGACCTCGTCGGCGACGATAATCACCGGCCCCGCCTCCGGGTCGTGCCGCACCTCGTGGCTCGGGCTGAAGCTCATCAACGAGCGGTAGAGGGCCCAGCCCAGACGCTCGCCGAGGCTATGGCGATAGTTGTCCATCGCCTCCTCGCTGCGGATCTCGTGCAGTTTGGTCATCGGCGGCGCTCTTCGCGTTCGTCGCGCGGATCGGCGTACTGCACACCGTCATCATCGTCCAGCTCGCGTCGTTGTTGCTGCTTTCGCAGAAGATACTCACGATCGCTTTGCTCGACGTCTGCTGCTCGCGCTGCCTTTGAAGAGGTGCTCATGAGTGTCGTCATTTTAGAATCTCCTGAACGTTGCAAGCAAGAAGAGCCGCCGCTACCGGTTGACCGACACAAACCCCTGCCCCACCGCCGCCCGCACCTGCGCGCTGAGGTGCTTGCGCAGGGTGTAGCGGTTGCGGAAGGTGCGCACGGTCGCCTTCGGGGCCCGCGAGCCCCTCACGAGGCGGGTCACAACACTCTGGCCGACGACCTCGAGGATCAGGGCCTTGCGGGGCGTAGCGAAGATGCGGGTCATGGCTTCAATCTCCTTCGTTCGGCGGTGCATCATTGCACCGTTTTTAAAGTGTACGCTAACGCACACCGAAAGGTCAACCCCTTTTCACCACCCCAGATTTTCTGAACCGGTCGAGGCAGGCGGCGACCGCCCCGCTGCTATACCCCGGGCAGGCAGTGGCTACGACCTTCGTCGCCGAGCCCGGCTGCGCGGCCAGGAAGGCGACGACCGCCTGCTTCAACGAGCCCGGCTCGCAGGCCGGCGAGGAGATGAGATGCCAGCCGCCCGAAGGTGCAGGGGCGGCTGCGACTTCCTGCCGAGCGGCGGCCAGCTCCCGCTCCGCCGCCGCCAGCTCCTCACGCAACGATGATTGCGTATCCTGCTCCCTACGCACCGCCGCGAGCTCGCGCTCCGCTGCAGCCAGCTCTATCTCCGTCTTCGCTCGCTCGAGGTCCTCGACGATCTCGACGTAGCTGTTCGCGCCGATCGACGTGCCCCGCACCGTGGCGTCGAACTCCTGGTCGCCGAGGACGACGTGCCGCTTGGCGAGGGGCACGATGTAGGCGCGGCTGACGTTGACGTGCTCGACGCGCCAGAGCATGCGGTCGTAGCGGATGATCTGCTGCGGTTTGAGCGGGCCTTGGGCGATCATCACTTCACCTTTACGATCACGCCATCCCTGACGGTCGCCTGCGCGTACCATCGGTGCGGCTGCGGGTAGTGTGGACCCTCGAGGTAGACCGTGTGCTCGCCGACCTGAATGCTGTCGGTCTTGCCGTAGGCGTCGTTCGGCTGGTAGGCGCGGACCTGACGGCCAGCGGCGACGGCGTCCTTGAGGGCTTTCTTCGAGGGAAAGTTGATGTCTGAATACATGATCAGGCTCCTTCTTTGCTGCGCGTGATGGTGAAAGCCGGCCCGCCACCGAGGGTCGCAGGTCGCAGCGTAGTTCGGTCGCAGGGCTTCGACGAGTTGTGCCCGTGCAGGATGACGCGATTCGCCGTCGCGCGGAACGCTGGATACTCGTCGAGTAGTCGCTGCGCCTCTTCGCTCGTGAGCGGATATGATGTTCCGGTCGCGTGAAACGTCAGGGTGAATGGGCGGCGTGCGGCGGTGATCGTCATAAGCAGACGTTAGCGTATGTTAAAAAGAAAAGTCAACTATCTAAATACATCCCACTTTGGCCTTGACCTTCTGCATATTCTATGAACCAAGCTCGACCATACTTCCCCCTTGCCCGACCGCCTTGGTCGTGCTAGGGTATCGCCTTCCAAGCCTCGTGGTGCGCGGCTCGGGGCTGCCCAGCCCTGGTCGCTACTAAGTCTTGTTCGTGCGCTGCCTTGCGCGCGGCGGGGGCCACGCGGCTGTTTCTTGCGAGGCAACCACGCTGTGGAACTATCCTTGATGGCCGCACCTCGGCCACGCACACCCGTCTCGTTTTTCACCTGGCTCGGGGCGCAGGACGAGCGCCAGGACGCGGTCGGCGCCTTCGCGCGCCTCGCCCTGCGCGACCGCGTCTGTCCTAAGCACAGCAACCGACTGCACCTCTTCTTGCTGCGCTACGAGCACCTTCCCGAGCACCGCTCGGGTATCAAGGCGGCGCATCGTGAGTGGAGGGCTGCCCGATGAGCGCAACACAGCCATCCGCCCACGACATCGTCCGCACCTACTTCGACAAACGCTTCCACGTCGTCTTCTGGCCCGATAAGGGTGAGCAGAAGGGCCCCATCGAGGAGGGCTGGAAGACCAAACCGTTTGTTCTCGACGACTTCAAACCACAAACACGCGTCGGCGTCATCACCGGTCAGGAAATAGCGCCGGGCAGGTATCTGCACGACATCGATATCGACTGGGCGCCGGGCTACAAGATCGCGCTGAACTTCCTGCCCAAGACGGAGTTCGTCTACGGCCGCGCCTCGAAGCAGGTGAGCCACTGCTTCTATACCCTCCCCGAGGCCCTGGCCAACATCGTCTTTCGCGACCCGGTCGACAAGACCACCCTACTGGAGATTCGCGGCACGAAGGAGGACGGCTCGCTGGGCTTCCAGTCGATGGTGCCGCCCTCGGTGTGGGAGAAGGACGGCAAACGCGAGCCGCTAGAGTTCCGAGCCTTTAAGGACCCTGCGCACTTCGTTGACGTCAACCACTTCAAGCAGCGCGCAACGCTCGGCGCGATCGGCATGCTCCTCGCGAAGCGCCTCGGGACGAACGGCTTCGGCCACGAGGTGCGCCTCGCGTGGGCAGGCTACCTGCTGCGCGCGTCGATCCCGGTTGATGACCTGGTGCTGATGGGCGAGGCGATTAGTATCTATTGCAACAACCGCGAGATCGTCGACGTCCGCCGCTCGGTCGAGAGCACTGCCGCCGCGCTCAATAGCGAGGGTGGCAAGAAGGTGCGCGGCGGCCCCGCGCTGGCGAAGCTGCTCGGCGGGGAGGTCGGCAAGAAAATCATTACGCAGATTAACGCCTGGCTCGGCCGCGATTCGGACTTTATCCGTTCGCAGGACGGGGTCATCATCAAGGACAACCAGGAAAACGTGCGGCGGGCCGTCCGCCTGCTGGGCGTCGAGTTGGCGTACCAAGAGTTCGCTGACAAGACCCTTGTTCGCGAGGGCGAGGGCCTGCAACGCCCGCTCGACGATCGCACAATGAATAACCTGTGGCTGCGCGTCGACCGCGACTATCGGTTCCGACCGTCGTTTGTCTTCTTCGAGAAGGTGCTGACCGACAGCGCCTACGACAACGCGTTCCACCCGGTGCGCGACTATCTGCACAACGTTGTGTGGGATGGCACGCCGAGAATCGACACATGGCTGGCAACCTACGGCGGCGCGGAGGACCTGCAGGAGAGCAGCGAGTCACGCACCTATCTCGAGGCGGTCAGCAGCATTGTGCTTATTGCTGCTGTTCGACGCGTGCTGCACCCCGGCTGCAAGTATGACGAGATGCTGGTGCTCGAGGGGCAGCAGGGCATCAGCAAGTCGACCGCGCTGCGCGCCCTGTGCCCGCAGGATGAGTGGTTCTCGGATGACCTGCCGCTGAACTGCGACGCGAAGGAAATCATCGAGCGGACGCTGGGCAAGTGGATCATCGAGGCATCGGACCTCGTTGGTGGGCGCAAGGCGGACCGCGATCATCTGAAGTCGATGATGTCGCGGCAGATTGACGGGCCGGCACGCATGGCCTACGCACATCAGCCGGTGGAGCGACAGCGGCAATTTATCATCATCGGCACAACGAACTCTGCAGAGTATCTTGTGGATACGACGGGCGCACGTCGTTTCTGGCCCGTCAAGGTGCAGCGGTTTGATGTCGAGGGCATCCGCCGCGATCGAGATCAGATCTGGGCCGAGGCGGTGAGGCGCGAGGCGACAGGTGAGAGCATTCGGCTTCCCGAGGGGTTGTGGGAGGCCGCTGGTGAGCACCAGGAGAAGCGTCGTGAGGTCGATGCGTGGGAGGATGCGCTTGACGACTTTATTCGTGGGGTGGCTGGGTCTGCTACAGGCCGCCAACAGATGCCAGCAGAAGCGTTATGGAATGCCTTGAGTGTACCAATTGAAAGGCGCGATCGGTTCGGTGCTAAGCGAATCTCGGAAATAATGCAACGACGTGGTTTTACTCGTACAAATGTGCGGGATAAGGATCGAGTGGTGACTGGGTATGTGAGGCAGACGACGCCTAACTACTTCAAGTACCAAGATAAGAAAGCAGAAGATTCGGATATGTGACGCGAACAACGCGAACACGCTAACGTCATCCGTAGGTTAGCGACGCCGGGCCTGAAACGGTATCGCTAACGGGGATTAAGTAATAGCAGGGAAAAGACTTAGGCGTCAAAAACCCCTGTTAGCGTTAGCGTGTTAGCTCCGTTTCCAAGACTTCGATCGGGGAGTTAACTGACACCGTGACCGTACCTGCTGTATTCAGTGTTTGTTACTACGCTAACTAACACTAACACTAGTAACACTCTAACGAATCAAACACTTACGGCGTTCGCGTTGTGCGCCTCGTTAGCGTCCCCCGCTAGCCGCCTGCCAGCCCCGCCAGTAGCACAATCTTTTATCCAATCTCAACCGATTTCCCTTGACTTTGCCCTTGCATTAGGCTAGCGGGCGGCTCTAGTATCTAGGGGCCACCATGCAGAGCCTCGCGGACTTCCTCGGCGTGAACCCCCTGCCCGATGCACCGCAGGAGCCGACGCTGGTCGACATCACCGACCCGGCAGCCTTCGCGCGTGCCGTGCTTGAGTCCCGCGAGTTCCGTCAATACATCGTGACCGGCCTGACCCTCGGGAACCTGCCAGGCTTCACGTCGATCCTTCAGCGGTTGATGGATGCCGCCGGCAACTGGCCGAAGGCGACGAGCCGCATCGAGCACACCGGCAAGGATGGCGATCCGATTGTCACCGAGGTCCGCCGCGTGATTGTGCGCGCCGAAACCTCGTTTGATGATGAGAAGGCCGACGAGCGTCCTGTAACGACCCACTGAGATCGAAAGGCCAGGGCATCACAAGGAAAGGCATGGCGCGCGCGATTGACATCCCGCTCCCTGAGGTCTTCGAACCCCTGCTTGCCCCCAGCCGCTACAAAGGCATCTATGGAGGCCGTGGCGGCGCGAAGTCTCATTTCTTCGCTGACCAGCTTATTGACGAGAGCCTTCGGCACCCAGGCCTCCGCTGCGTCTGCGTTCGCGAATATCAGGTCAGCCTCGAGCAATCTGTCAAGCGACTGCTCGAGGACAAGATCAACGCCTACGGCCTCGGCCGGGAGTTTCGCGTCATGAACTCCTGCATCGAGACGCCGGGCGACGGGATCATCATTTTCCAGGGCATGCAGTCGCATACCGCCGAATCCATCAAGTCGCTGGAAGGCTACGACCGCGCGTGGGTCGAGGAGGCACAGAACCTCTCGCAGCGCTCGCTCGATCTCCTGCGTCCGACCATCCGCGAGGAGGGCTCGGAGCTGTGGTTCTCGTGGAACCCACGCCTGGCGACGGACCCCGTCGATAACCTCCTGCGTCACAACCCACCGGCCGGCGCGCTCGTTGTCCGCTCCTCGTATCGCGACAATCCCTTCTTCCCCGAGGTGCTCCGCAAGGAGATGGAGTGGGATCGCGGACGCGACCCCGAGAAGTACGCGCACGTGTGGCTCGGCGAGTACGAGCGGCACAGCGAGTCGCGCGTCTTCAAGAACTGGCGGGTCGAGGAGTTCGAGACGCAGAGCGACGCGATGTTCCTCTATGGTGGTGACTGGGGCTTCAGCGTCGACCCCTCGGTGCTCGTTAGGTGCTACGTCGTCGGCCGCAAGCTGTTCATCGACCACGAGGCGTACCGCGTCGGCGTCGAGATCGACCACCTCCCGATGCTGTTCGACCAAGTGCCTGGCTGTCGCGATTGGACGATCACCGCAGATAGCGCGCGGCCCGAGACGATCAGTTATCTGCAGCGGCACGGCTTCCCGAAGATGGTTGCTGCTGTCAAGGGCAAGGACAGCGTCAAAGAGGGCGTCATCTTCCTGCAGAACTTCGACATCGTCATTCACCCGCGCTGCGTGCACACCATCGACGAGTTCACGATGTACTCGTTCAAGGTTGACAAGATGACGGGGCTCGTCTCGCCGGTGCTCGAGGACAAGAAGAACCACGTCATCGACTCGGTGCGCTACGCCGTCGAGCGACTACGCGCGAACGTATTTGATTATGCCGCCGTCGGCATGTCGAGTCCTGCCACATGGTAGTGCGACCCGCGCAGCGACCCGGCGAGACCATCCAGGGCTGCCTCTCGCTGCGACCGTGGTATCGTCTGGATGTCGACACGTTCGTGCGGGTCTACAAGAACAATCGCTGGTGGTATGGGCGCACGCGCGCGGCGGTGCTGGCGTTCTATGTAGCGAGGCTTGACATCCGATGAGTGATGATAACGGCATCGGCACGCCATCCAACGCCTCAGAGCAGGCGGAGTTCCGCGCGCTCCAAGCCGAGCTGAAGCTCCTCGACACCAACGTGACGTTGGCGCGCATGGCGTTCGCGCGCAGCGCGGGCCTGACGTTCAACAACGCGCGCGACATGTATGGGGTTCTCGGCTACAAGGACCTCATCACGGTCAGCGATTACCGCTCACGCTATCAGCGCGGCGGCGTAGCAGGCCGCATCGTCGACGTGTTCCCGAACGCCACGTGGCGCGGCTCGATGGAGTTGATCGAGGATGCCGACCTCGAGGACTACACGACGTTCGAGCAGGCGTGGGCGGACCTCGACCAGCGCTTGCAGATCCAGGCCAAGCTGCTGCGTGTCGATAAGCTCGCGGGGTTGAGCACCTACGCCGTGCTGCTCATCGGTGCGCCAGGCGACCTCGAGCAGGAGCTGCCCAAGGGGCGGCCCGAGCAGTTGCTCTATCTCACGCCGTTCGCCGGTGGCGGCGGCCCGCAGACGACGAACAACCTGCAGGTCAACCAGACGGTGGCTGACGGTGCCGACGCATCGATCTTCGAGTATGACCTTGACCCGAAGAGTAAGCGCTTCGGGATGCCGAAGTCCTATCAGCTGAAGCGGCTCGACATCGGCACGGCACTGCCGAGGCCCGTCCACTGGTCGCGCGTCGTGCACGTCGCTGAGGGCCTACTCGACGATGAGGTCTTTGGGCAGCCCGTGCTCGAGCGCGTGTGGAACCTGCTCGATGACCTCGACAAGATCGCCGGCGGCGGCTCGGAGGCGTTCTGGTTGCGCGCGAACCAGGGCATGCACATCGACGTCGACAAAGACATGGTGTTGTCGGGGCCTGAGGGCGAGAAGACGGTCGCTGATCTGAAAGCGCAGGCCGAGGCCTACAAGCACCACCTGACGCGCTGGCTGCGCACGCGCGGCGTGTCGGTCGAGACCCTCGGCTCCGATGTCGCGAACTTCGCCAACCCGCAGGACGCGATCATCACCTTGATCGCCGGCGCGAAGGGCATCCCGAAGCGCATCCTGACGGGCTCGGAGATGGGCGAGCTCGCCTCGAGCCAGGACCGCGACAACTGGAAGGATCAGATCAATGGCCGGCAGACGGGCTACGCTGGACCTTACATTGTGCGACCTCTTGTGGATCGACTGGTGGCTTACGGATACCTGCCTACGCCAAAGGACGGCGCGGACAAGTACGAGGTCCGGTGGCCGCAGATCCAGACGCTGACCGAGCAAGAGAAGGTCTCGGGCGCGCAGGGCTGGGCGTCGGTCAATCAGACCTATGGCGAGGTGGTCTACACCGATGCTGAGATTCGCGATAAGTGGTCGGGCCTGATGCCGCTATCCGACGAGCAGCGTGCGGAGATCGATGAGCGAGCTGCGGAGAAGCTGAAGCAGCAACAGGAGGCGATGGCGGCCGCGAAGCCTGATGGTGGTGCTGAAGACGAGGACGAGGAGAAGAATCCGTTCTCGCGTGCTGCCTCCGCCTACGAGCCGCAGCCTGGCGACGAGGAGCTGGTGCGCGTGCTAGCGGAGGCGATCGAGTGCGGCAACGCGGATGTGGTCGCGCAGATCGTGGGGCTGCACGCCGACCATGATCAATCAGATCATGGTAACCGTGATGGAGCGAGTGGAGGTAATTCTAGCGGACGCGATGATCGTGAGATCCAGGAAGCGGTAAAGGACAAGCCCGTTGGAACCGTCGTGCTGAAGTCGAAGTATGGCGAAGTGAAGATTTCCAATCCACGGGCTGGTCGGCTTAGCTTTAGAGGCTACCGTAAGAATGGCGAGGCGATGCCCGCCAAGAGTACGCTACGCGAGGCGAAGGAATCACTGCGAGAGCCGACGAACCCCGAGATGTTCCGCAGCGGCTACTTACGCGAGGACGTCGCGTGGAAGGAGCTGAAGTCATGACTCCGACCCACGCAGCTCACCTCCTGATCCTCGCGGCGCGGGAGGCGGGAACGTTGCGCGCGGCGGCGTTCAACCCCGATCAAGAGCGCGATGATCATGGACGGTGGACGGACGGCGACTTTCCTTCAGAAACAAAGATATCAGACGCGCGCACCAAGTCGGAAGCAACCCTCGTAAAGCAGGTGACTGTCGTCGTGCGCCGTGAAGCAAAGACGCATAACCAAAGGTTACTAAAGGCAGAGCGTGTAACACCCGAGCAGCTCGAGAAAGCAGTTGCGGCAACTACGCAATTATTGCTCGAAGATGAAAATCAAACCATCGGGCAGGCTCTTGGTGTTCGCGATAGTCATGTGGCCGATGCAGTCGCTGATGCATTAAGCAACTTCCGTGGTGCGTCTGCACGTGCCGAAACCCCCCTCCACGCCACCGCCGACCGCCACGTCCCCGTCCTTAGCGTCGCCCTCCGCTACGCGTTCGCCGTCGCGCGCAAGGCACTGAAGGCCAACCCTCGTGACGCGGACAAGGCCATCGCCGCCCTCGAGAAGGCCCTCGAGTCCGTGCTGCCGGCGACGCTGCTCAAGGTTTACGATGCGGGTGGTGTGACGGGTGCGGGGATGTTGCAGCAGCAATTGCGCGGTGCTGAGGACTTCCGCACCGCCAAGAAAAAGAAGAAGCGAGCTGGTGTAGGTTTCGAGTTCAACCACGTAGCGCAACACGCGGTCGCCTGGGCGGCCAAGCACGCAGCGGAGCTCATCACGGGTATTCTCGAGACGACCCGCGAGCGCATCAACGCGGCGACGGTAGACGTGCTTGAGGCCGGCGACTGGGACGCGCATCTCGACGAGATTCTCGCGGCCGTCGGCGATGAGGACCGCGCTGACCTGATCGCGCGTAACGAGACGATGGTTGCCGTGCACGAAGGACAACGGGAAGCGTGGGGACAGGCGGTCGAAGCGGGACTTCTGACTGGCGACGAAGAACGTGAGTGGATCGTAGTCGGGGATGAAAAGGTGTGTCCGATCTGCGAGGGGCTTGAGGGCAAGCACGCAAAGCTCGGGCAGGCTTACGTCAGCGATGAAGGTGAATCGTATGATGGACCGCCCGCACATGTCTCTTGTCGGTGTTCAGAAGGGATCGTTTAATGCCGAACATATTTCTCGTCTTCTCGTTCGTCTGTTTCCTCATCGCGGCCTGGCAGGACAATACCGTCTGGAATCGCCTGATCGCGGTCGGGTTGGCGGCCTACGTCGCCTCGGTGGGGTTGATTCGGTGATCGTCGATGAACAACTGACGAAAGGACACATGCCTCTCAGTCCCGCCGCATTGCATCAGATGATGGTCGCGTTAGACGAGAAGCATGTCGATGGGCACAAGCGCACACGCGAGGAGTTGACGTACTTGAAGAATCAACTCGATCAGGGGCTGCAGTCCGTACGAGCCGAAATGGCGATGACGCGCACGGAGATCGCGACGTATGTCGCGACGCCGGTCGACGTCACGAAGATCGTGCTCTCGCCGAAGATCGTGTTCACGATCGTGGTGGTCGTGCTCTCGATCTACGGCACCATCTGGGCCTCGACCTACGGGTTGGGGTCGGACATTCGGGACATCATCACGCGGATCGATGCACAGAAGACGGCGATGGAATCGGCCGTCAAGTTGCAGGATCTGCGGGCAGAGACCGTGAAGTCAGCGATCGACGACGTGAAGCGGCGCCAGGAGACCCAGGCGATCGAGCTTCAGAGCCTGAAGGAAGCGGTCTTGACAGGCAAGGCCCCGTCGAATCGCCAGTAACTCGAAGAGACGCGTGATGCCAACACCAGATATGCGAGATCTCATCACGCGTGATCCCCGTGTGGGGAGAAGGAGACACGTCATGCCAACACCAGCAGAAGACAAAGCCAAGAGCGACAAAGCCGAAGCCGAGAAGACGGCGGCGGTAACGGGCGCACAGGCGGTCGCGGACGCGGTCAACAAGGTCGCGGCGGCGGCGGTCGATGCCGCGAAGACGGCGGCCGGCAAGACCATTCCGGATGTGATCGTGACGGGCACGCCGGGCGGGAAGTTCGAGATTCGCGGCGACGGGTTCTCGTCGAGCGGCTCGGTGCTCATCGGCGGCGTCGCGCAGCAGACCTACGAATGGGGTGCGCAGTACATTCGCGGTAAGCTCGATGCGAACGTCGTGAGTGGCGACGTGGTCGTGCAGATCGACAAGGACACGAAGCGCGTCGGGTATTTGAAGGTGTGATTGTTTTTGTACTAGACACAGCATTATTGTTGTGCTAGACTCGGGGGCGGCCGCAAGGTTGCCCCGCATTTTCCTTTAATTTCTAGATTTGTAGCAGGCCGCGCCCGGTCACGCGCGGCGGGTTGAGAGACCTCTATGCCTGGTAAACATCACCACACCGACAAGTGGCGTCGCTGCGTCGACGAGGTCGTCGGCAAGGGCCATGATGAGTCCTCCGCGTCGGCTATCTGCACGACGTCGCTGCAGACGGCGGGGGAGGCGATCTTCGAGGGGCTTGCTGCGTGCAGCGAGGCGGAAATCAAGCTGCTGCATGCTGATCATGACCAGAAGAGTCACGGTGGAGATGGAGGCGGGGGTGACAACAAGGGTGGCGGAGATAAGAGCGGCAGCAAGCGAGAGTCGGGAAAAAGCCCTACAGGAAAGAAGTTGTCTAAGAAACAGATGCTTCAGGAGGATGCGGAGCGTGTACGTCAGGGCAAGGAACCCATCCACAAGGAAGCACTGAACGATCTCTATAAGGAATCAATCAAGAAGCGCAGTCCGACGTTACGCGAAAACTCTTATGCAGCTTGGGTGGAGGAAGAAGACGAGATGAGGCACCTCCACCTCCTCGGTGCCACCGGCCCCGTGCGCTACGAGATGCACAACAACCGCAAGCACATGATCATCCCGATCATCGCGCTGATGGAGGGCGTTATTCACCCGGTGAACGCCGAGACGCCGGAGTTCGTCCCGCTCGAGACGCTCAAGAAGGCAGCAGCCTCGTGGGTCGGCAAGCCGGTGATGCTCCAGCACCCGAAGCGCGACGGGAAGCAGTGCTCGGCCAGCGACCCCGAGCTGCGCGCGTCGGCGGGCCTTGGCGTCATCGCGAAGAGCTACGTCGAAGGCCGCAAGATGCTCCAGGAGGTCTGGATCGACGACGAGCGCGCGAAGAAGCTCCACCCCGAGATGCACGAGCGACTGGCGGCTGGCGCGACCGAGGAGGTCAGCGTCGGTGCCTACGTCATCGCCGAGGCGAGGGACGGCGAGTTCAACGGTAAACGGTTCAAGGCACAGTGGCTTGAGACGCAGGGTGATCATCTGGCGTTCTTGCCCGGCGGTCGCGGTGCGTGCTCCTGCGACATGGGGTGTGGGACGCATCGCGTAGCCTCAAGCCTCGTTAGCCTGCACGCTGATCATGACCAGAAGAGTCATGGCGGTGGGGGTGGCGGGGAAAAAGATACGTACTCTGGCAAGCCCTCAAATCATCCAACGATCCCCCTGCCAGACGGACCCGATAATGGATCTGCGGTTTACACCTTGAAGCCTTTGAAGGGCGACAAGCGTTCGGAGCAGTTGGCACAAGTACGTAAGGAGCCCGACGGCTCTTACTATGGCGCCGCTGACAAGTTTGACTTTTCTGCTAAAGACGCAAGGGCCATGCGTGACAAACTTCGCGAGTTTGGTGCCACCTACGCCGGATGGGAGCAGAGAGACAACGAGGCGAACCAAGCGCCTGTGCACCTCGTAACGGCAGAATCCCTCGAGGTGCTGCCTGTTGATGATTTCACCTCTAGCATCCTTCAGATTTTGGCGGGCAAGACGCCTGGTCAACTGAAGAAGGACAAAGAGTGCGCCCTCTGCAAGGGCCTCGGCAACCTCGGGGGCAACCCCTGCGAGGCGTGCGACGGTGAGGGGAACATGAAGACGGCCGGGGTCACGAGTCTTGCAGGTGCTCGTCACTCTGCCGCTGACATCAAGATGATCCAAACCGTTCACGATCATGCAGCAGCACTCGGTGCTATGTGCTCGCGGAAGAATTTGGAGACAGCTTCGGCTATATCGCCGGAGTCCTGCGGATGCCACGGCGAGCAGGAACGCGCGGCGCAGGAACGCGTACGGCGTGAGGGCACAAGATGGGCGCTATACAGCGCCGACGGGAAGCGGGTTTTGGCTCGGCATAATACCGAAGCAGACGCAAGGGAACAGCTCGAGGCGGTCAACGCACGGGCAAAATCGTCGTGTGGTTGTCACGAAAAGCACGAGCACGAACATCAGGCAGCGGCAGTTTAGGCCGCAGTTAGCGAACGCCGCTGATGCGGCTACATCACAGGAGTCAGAGCAATGGAAAAAACAGCAAGGGCGGAACTGATCGCTGCGCTGGTCACGGACAAGCACAGCGGATTCGCGGATGGCGACGAAGCCATTCTGGAAGCGGCATCCGACGAGCGCCTCGAGCGCTTCCGGTCGGCGGCGGACGCCAGCCGGTCGGCGTCGAACGATCGCGGACGCCTCGAGACCGACTTCCGCAACACGTCGGCGCGCCTCAAGGTCGCTGAGGAGCGCATCAAGGCGGCCGAGCAGCCGATGTCCGAGGAAGAGTTCCTGCAGAAGGCGCCCGAGGCGTTCAAGGCTGTGCTCGTCGAGCACAAGACGCTTGAGGATGGCATGCGCGCGTCGCTCGTCAGCCAGCTCAAGGATCTCGGGGCGAATACCGAGGCGGAGCTGAAGACGAAGTCGATCGACGAACTGAAGACGCTCGCCGCATACGCGCGCGTCCCGGTGCCGGACTTCAGCGGTCGCGGGCTGCCGAAGGAGCGCGACATGCGCGCTGCGCAGACCTACGCGGCGCCCGACCCGTACGCGGCGGCGCTCGATCAGATCCGTGGTTCAAAGACGGTCAACTAGGAGTCGACAGGCACTCGAGCGGTGGTCGTGGGACACCAAAGCTCGTAGGTTGGCCGGTCAAGGAGAAGCAGGAACATGGCGATCACCAGGAACAACCCGAACACCGTGTACTTGGGTGGCTCACGCACCCAGATCGGGGATCTCGCGGCTGCGGCCACGATCTACCCCGGCGCGCTCGTCGCGCGTGACAACGTCGGCGGCACGATCCGCTGGAAGCTCGCGGCGGCCGACATCGCGGGTCCGCCCGCCGTCGCCACGGATCAGTCGATGCTCAACAAGGGCGTCGACGACACCTACGCCACGGGCGATCTGATGGAGGTCTCGATCCTCCACAAGGGCGCGCACGCGTGGATGTTCATCGCGTCGGGGTCGGCGGTCGAGGCGGGCGACCTGCTCGGCTCGTTGGGCACCTCGGGTCAGTTGAAGCTCTCGGCGACGGTCGCCCTCTTCACGGCGCTCGAAAACAAGACGGCCACTGCAGCATTGACGCGCATCCGCGTCGAGGCCCTCTAAGCCGCGAGGCTTAGATTCGCTCAGACAAGGAGAAAATGCGATGTCAAAAGAAATGCGATTCATGGCGGGCAGCCCGGACAACTGGCAGGGGACATCTCCCCTGACGAACGTCGTCATGCGGGCGCTGCAGGAAGCGGGCGGATGGTCGATCGAGGCCATGCGGCGTCCCGGCTTCCGGATGATGGAAGCGGTGGAGAGCGACAATGTGTTCCGTGCGCTCGCCCCGATGCAGGACAAAGCACAGGTCGCCATCGATCGTGCGGTCGTCGAGGTCGGCCTCCAGCGGCTGACGTTCGCGGCCGACATCATGGCGGCGGGCCTCACCTACACCCTGACGGACCCGCTCAGCATCGCGCAGCTCGAGTGGAACTCGGCCAGCAAGATCGGCGCAGCCCAGCGCACCATGAGCCCCTCGGCTCGCGGTGAGAACAAGCTGCCGATCGTCACGCCAAACCGTTTGCCCATCTACCTCACGACGGACGGGTTCGAGATCGACATCCGCACGCTGAAGACCTCGCAGCGGATCGGGACGCCGCTCGACGTGAGCATCGTCAAGCAGTGCGTGCGCGCGGTGAACGAGGCGATCGAGGATGCGGCGATCAACGGTGCAACGACACTCGACGGTCAGGCACTGGCGGTCGCTGGCTACTCGGCGCCCGGGCTGCTGAACGCGCCGAACGCGGAGTCAGAAACGCTGACAGCGGCGGCGTGGTCGACGACCCCGGTCGGCTCGACGGTCTTCAGCCAGACGATGGCGATGATCGCGGACCTGCAGGGGAACAAGAAGTTCGGCCCCTACCGCCTCTACGTGCCGACCGTGGTCGGCAACGCGCTCGACAGCGACTACAACGCGACGAACAATGCACAGGGCCTCACGATTCGACAGCGCCTGCTGCAGATCGAGAGCCTCCAGGCGGTGCGCGTCGCCGACTTGCTGCCTTCGACGAAGGTGGCCTTGGTTCAGATGACGTCCGACGTCATTGACATGGTCGTCGGTCAGCCGCCGACGGTCATCCCGTGGACGAGCCTGGATGGCTTCACCATCCACAACCTCGTTATGGCCATCATGATTCCGCGTGTCCGTTCGGACTACAACGGCGACAGCGGGATCTGCATCGGGACGCTCACGTAAAGAGCACAGGACAGCCGGCGGCGAGGAGCACTCACGCCGGCTGTCTCAGGCAGGCACTCGACAACAAAGCACCGCCGAAGAAAGGATAGAGATGGACCCGCAACCGAAAGACGATACCGCGTCCGATGCGACCGCGATCGATCAACGGAGTCCTCGATATCTCCTTCGGCGGTCTTTTGTGCCGAAAGAGTTCAAAACAGCAAAGGGGACGATCGTCTTTCGGACGACGGACGACGAGGTCTATGCGCGACTGGCAGATGGGTCCATTCGACGGGCGCATCCGAAGGCGAATGGGAAAGACGCGCGGAAGGCGCGAGCACTCGCGCGTAAGGTGCAGGTAGTGAAGCGTGCGCGATGACGCTCGCGTGCATGCGTGCGCGGATCACGATGCTGGAAGCCGAATTGGTGACGCTGCGCGAGCAAGCACATCTCAAGGTGTTACGAGACGCGTTGGAAGAGATCGTGCCGACAGCAGTCGTTGTTCCTCAACGGGCGGGAAGCGTGCTCCGGCTGGTCGCTCATGGCTCTCGACTACTGGCGTTACCGCGCCCGTGTTGGAAATGCGGGATTGTGTTCACACCGACCGTGCGGAATCAATACAAGTATTGCAGCGTCGCGTGTCGGTTGGATAGACGGGTAGGCTTTTCCTATGTGTCGCATACTGCGTAGCACGCTCGCGCTGTTGCTACTCCTGGCATCTTCTGCCTTCGCCGAGACGACGGTCCGCGTCTCTCAGGCGGGATGGGCAGAGGTCCGTTGGGACGCGAGCGTCGCGACGCCGAACGTGACCATCGCAAAATACCTCGTCGGGATTCGCACGGCGTCGACGCCGGAGGTGATCGCCGACGCGGGATTGTCACTCACGTATCGGATCGATGGGCTGCAGGGCGGCGTGGCGTATACGGTTCGTGTGTTCGCTGAGTCGACCGCGCTGGTGCGCAGCGCGTCCTCGAACGAGGTGACGTTCACGCTCGAGACGACGGTGCCAGACACGACGCTCCCGTCGGCACCGACTGGGCTCCAGGGGTCCGGCGCGTCGCTGGTGCAGATCAATTTGAGCTGGGTCGCGGCGACTGACAATGTTGCGGTGACCGGATATGGGATCTTTCGCAACACGCTGAAGATCGCCGACGTGACGACGACGACGACCTTTTCCGACACGAATTTGCTCCCGGCGACGACCTACGGTTATACCGTCCAGGCGCGCGACGCGGCGGGGAATCTCTCGCCGATGACGGCGACGGTTTTTGTGGCGACGCTCGGCGATACGACGGCACCGTCGCAGCCGACGCTCCTGCAGGCGGTCCCCACGATGACGACGGTGCAGTTGTCGTGGGACGAATCGATCGACAACGTCGGTGTCGCCGGCTATCGTATCCTCCGCAACGGCTCGCAGATCGCGGTGACCAGTGCGGTGACCTACCTGGACACCGCGCTCACGGCCGGGACGAACTACACGTATAGCGTTGCTGCGTTCGATGTCGTGGGCAATACGTCACCCGCAACGCCAATCACCGCGCAGACGCTCCCGTCGACCCCCTCTCCGTGCATGGCGAACGGGAAGCCCTACACGATTGGTATCGCGATCGCGAACTGGACGAAGCGCGTCACGATCTCGTCGGCAACGGGGCCGCGCGGGCGCGTCGACTTCTCGCTGCAGAACTCGTTTCCCGTCGTGCTCGTGCAGGTCAAGTTCGGCACGCAGGTGATCGGCGAGATCCCCGCGTCGGATCTGAGAGACGTGCTGGCGATGGGCTTCTCGACGCCGCGCGTGCCTGGGGTCTATAGCCTCTTCATCACGGCGAAAGATGCCGGTGGCTGCGTCACGACGACGACGATTGCTCGAACCGTTACCGTGGTTCCGTAAGTGAAGATCACCATCGATGTCGATTGTTGTTGCCACAAGCCAACGCGGGTCCCTGTTGTGTTCTGGATGTACGGACCTATCCAAGAACAAGAAGGTCTTCAAGGTCCAGTTTTCGAGGTTCCCATGACGCAGCTCACAGAAACACAGCAGGTCTCCGGCACGGTCACGCCGGTCACCGCAAAGGGAAGCCCCGCCGAGGTGCAGGCGTCGGTCTTCTCGTCGTCGGACACGTCGGTCCTGGAGGTGATTCAGGACACGGTCGACCCGCTCAAGTTTGTCGCGAAGGCCGTCGCTCCGGGGGCGGCGCAGGTGCAGTGGAACGCAGACGCGGATCTGGGCGACGGTGTGGTCCCGATCAGCGCAGTCGGTGACATCACCGTGGTTGCGGGGATGGCCGTGGGCGGAACGATCACGTTCGGAACGCCGGAAGAGCAGGCGTAGGATTCTGCTCTCCGAAGGTGATAGGTCATCTTCGGTGGGTTCACCTCACAGGAAAGGGTTCAACGATGTCATTCAAGCAGGGTGAGAAGATCATCACTCATGACGGAAAGGTCCACTTCGTCAAGAAGGATGGGCAACTTCCGAAGATGAGGCGGGGGAAAGACGAAGTCTCCAGCATTCGCGGCTTCATTCGCGGCGCGCTGGTGGACTGCATTTCAGGCGAGAAGAATCTCGGCGACTGGCACGAGAACGTCATCACGACCTACGGCCACGGCATGGTCGTGCGGAACTACGCCGGCCTGGCCTCGTCGGCCTCGTCGGTCGCGGCGACGGTCACCTCGGACATGGGCTTCGCCCGGTTCTGGGGCATCGGCTACATGACGCAGGCGCAGTCGTCGAACTTCTCGTCGATGTCGGCGATCGACTCGACCGAGTGGGGCCTCCACTCGACGGGTGGCGTCAGCCGCGCGACGGTCAGCGTCGGGTCGCAACTGCTCTCCGGCACCTGGTCGCTCTCGCAGAGCTTCCAATATGCCTCCACGCACATCTCGCACGCGCAAACGGTGAACTGCATCGCGCAGTATCACACCTCGTCGGTCGGTGCGGGTACGGCACACACGCTCGCCACGTTCGCGTCGTCGACGAAAGGCACGACGCAGGCACTCAACGTCACCTACAACTTCGTGTTCAGCACCTAACGGGTTCACGATCGGAAAACCAGCGCGAAACGCGCAACTGTGTGGGGCAGTTCATGGCAAAACAGCAGAAGAAAAAAGAGGAGAGCACCTCGCTTGACCTGGGGTTATTGGATGACGGCACGGTGGTGATGCAGTTCGGCCGCCTCGTCAAACAGATGACCTTCACCGCAGCCCAGGCGAGAGCGCTCGGCGTCGGACTGATCGAGAACGCGACACACAGCGATTCTCGCTTGCGGGTCAATTCGAACCTGCCGGTGAGGAAGATGTGACGCCGCGCCTCAAGACGCTCCTGACCAAGAAGAAAGGGATCTTGCTCGACATCTCCTTCGGCGGCAAGCCGCAGCCACGTAGCGTGACGCTCGGGCCGAAGGGTGATCTGAAACAAGATCCGCGCACGACACCGTTTCCACTCCCGGACAACTCCGTGCACACAGCGGTCGTGACCCACGTGTTGGAGTTTCTCCCACCGGAGAAATTCTTCCCGTGGTTCGACGAGCTGTGGCGGGTGATGCAGCCGGAGGGCGGCGTCTACGTCAGCGGTCCGTATGGCGGTGACGAGTCGTTCGGCTGGCTCTCGGACCCGACCCACAAGACGCGGGTGTTGGAGCAGAGCTTCACGTGGCTCGACCCGCGCACGCCGCTCTACAAGGAACATCCGAACGTCGGGCGACGGATTCCGAAGCCGTGGTGGCCGCTGACGCTGGCCCGCGTGCCGGGGACCGAAGGAACGATCTCCTACAACGTGCTGCTTCAGAAGCGGGTGAAGCCATGACCCCGAAGACTGAAGAGTTCGTTCCGCTCACCGTCGTCGAAGCGGAAGCCGAGATCACGCTCGAGGCGATGGCCGCGCGGATTCAGAAGACCCGCGACGAGCACGCGGACGTGCTCCAGAAGTATCACGAGATCTGGTACAACGCCGAGCACACGTGGGTCTATACGCACTTCCTCGGCATCGGTCTGATGAAGTGCCCGAACGACCTGTGGATCTATCAGGCCCTGATGACGAACCTCCGGCCGATGACCGTCATCGAGACGGGGACCTACTCCGGTGGGTCAGCGCTCTGGTTCGCGTTTCTGATGGACATGCTGAGGATCGACGGTGGTCGCGTCTTCACCGTCGACATCAAGGACCAGCGGAAGAATCCGCTCGTGCTACATCCGCGCATCACCTACCTGGCCGGGAACTCGGCGAGGCCTGAACTGGTCGACGCGATCAAACACACCATGCCGAAGGGGCCGGTGCTTGTCTGCCTTGACTCCGACCATTCCGCCGAGCATGTCCACAACGAGCTCGAACTCTACGCGCCGCTTTGCAAGGTCGGCGACTGGCTTGTCGTCGAGGACACGAATATCGGGTGGAGTGACAAAGTCGATCATGTGCCAGTGGCTCCAGGCGGGCGCTGCTCGTGCGGAGCGGACTGGCCGGACGCGTCTTCGAAGTGCCCGAAGGACAAGGGCGACCAAGGCGCGCGTGGCGGCTTGATCCAGTACATGGACAAGCACCCGGGCGAGTGGCGACAGGACATCTTGTCGGAGCGGTATCTCCTCACGATGCATCCAGGTGGTTGGATGCAGCGCATCGCGGAGTGCAGCCATGTCTAAGCCCATCACGGCGGACATGCCGCTCACGAAGATGAACATTATCAATCCCGACATGCAGATCCGCCACGAGATCACGGCGAGCCTGCGTGCTCACGGGAACCTGATCTACGACTTCACGCGCGCGTGGTATGCGTCGCCCTACACGTTCCAGGGCACGAAGTTCATGGGCTTCGAGGCGTGCAAGATCCCGCTCGACCTCTGGGTGCTGCAGGATCTGTTCTGCCAGTACAAGTTCCAGACGGTCGTCGAGACGGGCACGGCCGGCGGCGGCACGACGCTCTGGTATGCGGTGCTGATGGACCTGCTCGGGATCGACGGGCATATCTACAGCATCGACCTCGACGACACGCCGACGCGGCCGACGCACCCTCGGATCACCTACCTCTACGGGAGCAGTATCGACCCGGCGATCGCGGCGCGCGTCGAGTTGAAGGGGCCGGTGCTGCTGAACCTTGATAGCAATCACCTCGCGTCGCACGTCCTCGCCGAGCTCGAGCTGTGGGCGCCACGTGTGCCGGTCGGGGACTGGTTGCTGGTCGAGGACACGAACGGGTCGCCGGTCATCGAAGACCCGCTCACCGGACAACTCGAACAGGTGGAGGGGCCGATGGCAGCGGTGATGGAGTATCTCGCGAAGCACCCCGGCGAGTTCTTGCGCGACGTCGTGTGCGAGCGCTACTGGCTAACGATGAACCCCCACGGGTGGCTGCAGCGTGTGCGGGGGTGTGAGCATGGCTAAACTCTATCCTCCGACAGGACTCGGTGAAGGAATGGGACATCCGATCCCGGGAGGTGTCGCTGGTCCAATTCTCGATGGAAAATTCGTCCACACGGACGAGTATTTCAAGAGATATCCGCCAAAGGATCGCGCGAACTACTGGCAGTGGCGCGTCGTGCTACAGGGGTCCGAGTAATGGCTAAGAAAAAGGCCACGATGCTCGCCCTGACGCCCGTCCACCCGGCGCCAGGCAAGGACAGCGTGCAGGTGTTGCTCGGCACGCCGACGCTCGGCACCGTCCATATCAACTGGTACAACGCGATGGTCGGCATGGTAACGCCGCCGAACTGGTCCGTCGTCCGGAGCACGCCGACCGGCTACACCGTGGCCGACGCGCAGAACCTGCTTGTCGATAATTTCCTGCGGGGTCCGTTTCGCGCCCTCATCTTGATCGAGGACGACACGTGCCCGCCGCCCGAGACGATCCTGGTGTTCGACCGCTGGTTCTGGAAGATGGAGCGCCGCAAGGCGCCGCCTGTGGTCAGCGGCCTCTACCACATCAAGGGCTCGGCGGAGATCCGTCGCGGGAAGAAGGGTGGCATCGAACTGCTCGGTCCGGAGCCGCTCGCCTATCGCGGGGGCGGCACACGCGCCTATCGCGATTGGCAATACGGTGACGTCATCTGGGTCAGCGGCGTGCCGACCGGGGCGTTGCTGCTCCACCGCTCGATCCTCGAGGCGTGGGCGCGCGAGGACGATGTCGAGACCTACACGCTGCCCGGCTATCCGTTTCCGGTGAAGAAGATCTTCCAGTCGCCGGCGCGGGTCTGGATGGAGGACGGCGGCACGCACGTCGCCTCAGGGACGTCGGACCTCTGGTGGTCGGACCAGACCATCAAGCGCGGACTCATGGCGAAGGCGGGCTACGCGTCGCTTCAGAAGAAGCCGTTTCCCTACATCATCGACACGAGCCTCGTCTTCAAGCACGTCGACCGGACGACGGGGGTGATGTACTAGATGGCCGACATCTCTGTCAACGTCGTGAAGTCGAGCGGCGTCTCTCCCATCGAGGGGAGCGACGACTTGATTACGTTGTCCATCTCTGGTGGCGATCTGGTCAACAGCCAGAATCAGATCGTGCGGTTACGCGGTGTGAACACTGAGGGCGTCGCGAACTTCAGGGCGTTCTACACGGGGGGCATCAACGCGTATATCGACCGCATCGTCGGCTTCGACTCGACGGCGACCAAGTGGAACCCCAACGTCGTGCGGCTCAACTTCGAGCGGTATCCCTGCGCGGACCCGCCGCGCCTCTATCAGCCCGGCGACCCGCGCATTCCCTACTGCATTCCAGACACGTCGCAGTTCCCTGCCTGGCCCTCGTCGTCGACGGTGATTGAAGGGGCGGTCTACAAGTCCGGTGGCGTGCGCTATAGCGCCGCGAAGCGGCTCTGGCGGGCGGACATGGGGCAGGCGTGGAACCTGGGACATTTCGAAGTCGGCGACCGCGTCGTGGGCGTGATCGATACGACCCATGTCTACGAGTGCATCTCGTTCGGCACGGATCTGTCGGGCGACTGGGGCGGTGGCCCTTCCGGCACCACGAGTCCGCAGACGGACGTGCTCGGGAACACCTGGAACTACATCGGCGAATGGGGTCTCACTGGGTCGTCGGAGCCCTTCAGTGGCGGCATCGACATGGAGGACTTCTACGGCGAGTGGTATATGGACGAGCGCGCCACGTGGACGCTGGTGGGTCCGGACCTCACGCCCGAGGAAGCCGAGACGGCGTGGACGACGTTCACCACGACGGTGCTCGATCCGACCGTGCAGCGGTGCATCGACAACAACCTCTATTGCTTTATCTGCGACTTCGACTTCGGTCCAGCGGATCTTCCGCTGCGCACCGCCCGCATGATGGAGTTCTGGGATCGCGTCTCGCAGGGGCCGTGGAAGAACCACCCGCGCGTACTCTTCGATCTGTGGAACGAGAGCGAGGACCTTGGCGGGTTCAGCGGCTCGACCTGGACCAATCAGAAACCCTACATCCAGGACGCCGTCGACATGATCCGCGCGAACGGTGCCGATAATGTCATCCTCGTCACGACGCCGCAGTTCTGCGCCTATGTCGATCTGGCGACGGCCGACCCGTTGACAGGCACGAACATCATGTATGCGAACCACACATACAGCGCCTATGGCGACTTGATTAGCCGCACGGCGACCGCGCTCGCGACCGGGCAGGCCGTCTTCGTGTCGGAGTGGGGATCGAACCAAGAGACGGACGAGACGATCACCGACACGTTCGTCAACGACCTGATGGAGATTGTCGAAGAGGATCGCGGTTCAACGGCGCCAGCCGCTGGCTGGGCAGCGTGGGCGTTTAGTCAGTATTGGTCACCCGTGTTTTTTACCGACGGTCTCTACACAGTGCCGAACTATTACGGCATTTCAGTGCGCAACCTATTTGACGAGTTTGCCTAATGGTAGATCTTCACGCGCGCGTCGGCGGTTTCGGCCGTAGCCGAATGATGATACAGGGCATATCAGGCACGTCTGGGGTGTGGACCAACGTCACGCCAGGCGACATGATTCTCGATCCCGATGGGACACCTGGTGGCGCGACGAACAACTACGGCTGTCAAGGTGTGTTCTCTGCGAACCTTGTTGATCTCCCGCAGCGCATGTATATGGCTGCGACCTATCAGAAGTTATGGGTGTCCGAGAACTATGGGGCCACGTGGACGCCTGTTACGATCACCGGCTCGAATCCATTCGCTGACGGCCGGCCGAACATGCGAGTCGCGCCGGACGGGAGCTATCTCCTGACCACGGCGCTGTATCCGATCAACGGGCTGAGCAATGGCGTGTGGAAGTCGGTCGACGCTGGTGCGACGTGGACCAGGTATAGCCCTGGCGCCCCGAACGGTGATGATATCGGGTCCATAGATATCCTCTATTCTGACAAGACACGCGTCCTTTGCTCGTCTCATAGCGATAGCGGTGGTGGTAATTATCATTTCTATGAATCGGTTGACTCTGGGGCGACGTGGACGGATCAAGGCGCGATGCCGAACGGCGACGCGCATATGCGATTCATCAGTGCTGATTATCTTCTATCGCTTGGCGGTGGTGACAATGGGTCTGGCCCTGGAACCTACCGAGGCACGCGGTCTGGCTCCTCGTGGCCGTGGACATGGAGCTGGTCCTCGGTTGCCCTTCAGCAGCACTGGCATAGCGACTCTCAGATCTTTATCGATCCTGTGACGGGCTACATCTATACCGGTGGCGGGATCGGTATCGAGCGTAGCACGAACAACGGCGCGAGCTTTTCACTGATCGAGTCGACGTGGTCGGGCGGGATCGTGGCGACGGATAGCACGATCTACAGTTCGGCCAGTTATGCGACGCACGGCACCTTCGGTCCTTATTTACAGAGCGCACCGCGAAGCCCCGGCACATCATGGAGCGACGATGCCAGTGGCGCATCGGGTTCGTTGAATAACGGCTGGATTCATGCGGACGCGGTCACGGACGGATCGCGTTGGGCGATTGTGACTGGCAACTGGAACGCGGGCGCGTGGAGGTATATCGAATAATGGCGGTAGTCTTCTCTGACGATTTCAACCGCGCCGATGGGAGTCCAGGGGCGAACTGGACCGGCTATTTTTCGACGTGGGCAATTGCCTCCAATCAAGTGACGGTGTCAACGGGGGCGACGCCAACGGGCAACCAGTTGGAATACACCGGATCGGGCAGCAGTCTGGCGGACTGCTCCGTCGCGGTCAAGCACATTTCCACGGCGTCAAATCCTGGCGGTGTGACGGCGCGGCGGGCGTCCGGTGTGGATACCCATTACATTTGGCGCGTGTATACCGATGGCGGCTGGGAGTTGTGCCGGAAGATCACGGGTTCGATCACCGTGGTCCTCAACGACGGCGGCACGAAGCTCACGCTCGTCTCTGGCGCGATCATTAAGTTGACAGTGACGGGCAGCGGCGCGACGGTCACGCTTGACATGAACTACAACGGCGTTGCCGTGACGACGTACAACGACACGGACGGCTCGCGGATCACGGTCGCAGGCGTGTCGGGGATCTATGGTCATGTTGACGGGACGATCTTTGATGACTTTGTGTTAGACGATCTCACCGTCGGTGGCAACGATCTCAGCACGGTCGTCGGTCGCGCTCTCGGCAGAGGCGCGAGCCCGATCTCAGCGTAGGAGGCATGATGGATGAAGTCGCTATTGGCATGGCCGAAGAATTGTTCGTCAAGCTCACGTCACCCGTGATCCAGGTCCGTGCATCGGTGGCGAACACCGTTGAGATTACCTGGATCACCGAAACCGGTGAAGTGCTTCGTGTGCAGCAGGTGACGTTCGAATAAACCGTTAGATGGCCATCACCTACATTTCCCCATCGGCGCTGTCCGGCACGACGGACTCCACGACGCTGAACATCACCCTGCCGACCGTGCAGGCGGGCGATGTCATGCTGTTGGAGTATGTCCATCGTGGCGCGACGGCCGGCACGTTGGGTGGGGTAGGGGGTTCGGGTTGGAACAATAAGCTCTCTCGGGACTTTGCGACGGCGACGTTCAGCGCCCACCTCTACTGGAAGCGGTGCGACGGCTCGGAGAGTGGTGACGCGCTCACGGTCACCGGCTTAACGAACTCGTGCGCAGGCTGCGTGACGGTCTATCGCGGCGTCAAGAGCACGGGCGATCCCTTCGAAGCCGCGACGGCCGAGGATAACGCGTCGGCCGACGAGTCGCACGCCGCTATCACGACGACGACCCCCGGCGCTTGGGTGGGGCTGACGGTCGGCAATTCGCCTGACGTCGCAGTGACCTCGCCGAGCACGACCTCGCCAGGCGCGTTGACGCAGCGTGCAGAGCGGCTGAACACGACCGGCACCGACACGTCGATCTGCAGCAATTCCGCAGAAAAGGCCACAGCCGGATCGACGGGGGCGTTGACGTGGTCGGTATCCCCGAACGGGCCCTCGGCCTCGTTCGCGTGGGCGTTGACACCGGAGTTGCTAGCAACACCGACGGAGTCATTGAAAGTCGGGGACGTGATCGTCAATGTCCTATTGACGGTCTTGCTGGCCACGGTGCCCTCAGAAGTTGTCAAGATCACTGACGAGGTCCAGGCACAGTTAGTCAATCAAGATCTCCTGGCGTCGACGACTGAGGGAGTCAAGGTCGGCGCGAGCGGCTTCGCCGAGATGGTCCAGTTCGCGGAACTGGTCAAGATTGGTGACGGGCCGGCCGTTGGCGAACTCGTCACTGATACCGGCGATCTCTCGCGGAACATTCCGGCTGAGTCCCTTCGGGTCATTGACGACCCGGTGCTGGCCACGCGGGACCTGTCGCGGGATGTTACTGCAGAATCCCTTCGCGTCATCGATGGACCTGTTGAACCCGCGATAGCCGGTAACGATCTCGTACGCTCACTGACGGAATCCGTCAAGGTTGGCGCGAGCGGTTTCGCGGAGATGGTCCAGTTCGCGGAACTGGTCCGCATTTCTGATGGTCCCGTCTCGGCCCAGCTCTTTGCGCTGGGTGACCTCGAGGTCTCGAAAACAGAGTCGCTCAGGATCAGCGACATCGGCTGGGCGGAGATCGGTATCGACGAGACGCTGAAGGTCGCAGATGCGATCACGGTTGCGATCGATCCCGAGCAGGCGAGTCCGTCGGAGTCGCTCAAGGTTGTCGATACCGTTACGGTGTCGATTAATCCTGAGCAAGCCAGCCTGTCAGAATCGCTCAAGGTTGTCGATCAGCTTCTTGGACCGACGATCGATCCGGAGCAGACGGCACTCACGGAATCGCTCAAGGTCGTCGATACCGTTACGGTCTCGCTGAACCCCGAGCAAGCCAGTCCGTCGGAATCGCTCAAGGTCGTTGACCAGATTCTTGGACCGACACTCGATCCGGAGCAGACGGCCTTCACAGAGTTGCTCAAGGTCGTCGATGTCGTCGTCGTCACGCTCGACCCAGAACAGGCCGCATTCTCTGAGTCGCTCAAGGTTGTCGATACCGTCGTCGTTTTTATCAATCCGGAGCAGGCCACCCCATCCGAATCGCTCAAGGTTGTTGACGAGATCAGCGTCGCGCGGATCGATGCGGGATCGTTAACGGTCACGCTCGACGAGATCTATAAGGTCTCGGACGTCCCGAATCTCACCCTCAATCCCGAGCAGGCCACGGCGACCGAGTCGCTCAAGGTCGTGGACGCGGTTAGCGCCACGATTGCTGAGGCGAATCTGGCCGTCAGTCTTTCTGAGAGCCTGAAGGTCGCCGACGAAGGCGAAGTCGAGTTCGTCAAGGACGAAACGATCCGCATCGTTGAGCAACTGACCGTTGTCCTCGGCGGCGCCCTCACGACGAGTCTCTCAGAGTCCCTCAAGGTCTCGGACACGATCTCCGCGTCGCTGAATCAGCTCTCGGTGAGCCTCTCGGAGAGCCTCAAGGTTGACGATTCGGGCCAGGCGGAACTCGTCCAGTTCGAGTCGATCCGCATCTCGGATGTGCTCCTCGCCGAGATGCAGACGCCGACGGATCTCTATGCGACCGTCGCAACAGAGTCCCTGAAGGTTGTCGATGCGGTGAGTGCGGCGATCCAGCTCGCCGTCGCGATCAGCACCGAATCGCTGAAGGTTGTTGACACGCTCTCGAGTCCGTGGCTCGACCCGATTCAGACGATTGTCACCGAGGCGCTCAAGGTCGTCGATCAGAATCCGCCGACGGTGGCGGAGGCCTCGACGCTCCTTGTCAATCTCGTCGAGTCGCTCAAGGTCGTCGACAGTACGCCGGTCGGACGGCTCAATCCGATTCAGGTGTCGGTCGCAGAAGAAGTACTACAGGTCGTCGACAGCACGCCGGTCGGACGGCTCAACCCGCTCCAGATTGCCATTTCGGAATCGCTGAAGGTTGTGGACGGCCCGCCGATTCCGGCCTCGGGCACGACGCTGGTTGCCAACCCGACCGAGATCGTCAAGGTCGTCGACACGGCGCTGACCACGCTCGACCCGGAGGAGACAAGCCGCACCGAGTCGCTCAAGGTCGTCGACGCGCTGAGCATCACACTCGACCCCGAGCAGGCAGCGCTCAGCGAGTTGCTCGGGGTGGCGGACAGTCTGACTGTTGCACTCAGCCATCTCGAAGTGACTCTCACGGAATCGCTGAAGGTCGCGGACCTCCAGCCACGCTTCGGCGGGCCGGCGATCATCGACTCGACGGGTTCCTACATCACGGTGATTGATTCTGTCGGTTCCTATGTCACCACGATCGACATCGTTGGGGAGTATCTCTAATGGCGACAACCGTCACGATCGGTGGAAGCGGCACGCTGTTCGTCGGGGAAGACAAGCTCTTTCGGCACGAGACGCTCGACGCGAACAGCCTCCCCGTCGACATGACGGGATGGGATGTGCGGTTCGACGTGCGCACGACCGATGCGTCCACGACGGTGATCTTCGGCAAGACGGCCTCGATCATCGGCGTCTACAACCCCGTGCGGGCCACGAATACACAACGGGCGATCGTGAGTCTGAGCGATACGGAGATGAACACCGTGAAGGGGAAGACGTATCGGCACAGTTGGAAACGGATGGACGACGGCGTCGAGACCGTGCTCGCGCGTGGCCCCTTCGTTGTTGAGAAAGCGACGGCCCCATAATGGCGACACTTGTAGCAACGGCGGGCGCCACGAACGCGAACAGCTACCCGACGCTGGCCGAGGCGCTCGACTACTTCGAGCGGCGGACGACGGTAGACGGGTGGGAGAACGGCGATCAGGAAGTGCTCTTGATGATGGCGACGCGCGTGCTCGACGCGATGGCGCGCCCGCACAAGACCTTCGTCCCCGAGCAGGGCGGCGTCCCCGCGCACTGGATCACGAGCCCGACATGGACCGGCGCGCCGGCCTCGACGACACAGAAGCTCGCGTGGCCCCGGTCGGGAATGTATGACGCGAATGGCAATTCGCTCGACTGGGGGATCACGGGCATCTCGCAGGCGGTGGCGCCCGTCATCACGACAGACCGGGCACACGGGCTGACGACGTCCGACGAGGTCTTCATCTACGGGTCGGATAGCGACCCGCTCGTCGATGGCGCCTACGCGGTCACTGTCCTCTCGGCGACGACGTTTTCCATCCTGGCCACGGTCACGACGGCGGGCACAACCGGCACGATGACGGTGGTCCCGGCGGACCTGAAGGACGCGACGGCGGAGCTCGCCGGCGCGCTCGGCACGACGGACACGACGCTCGACAGCGACATCATCATCCAGGGCATCACGTCGCTCAAGGCGGGCAGCGTGTCGATGTCCTTCAAGGACATGATCGAGAAGCACGTGCTCCCAGACATGATCTGGAACATGATGCCCTCGTCGTGGTTCACCGACGAGGTCTACAGTTACGTCAACTCTGCGCTCTTTGATGTGGTGTCCGAATGAGCCTGCTCGACACGCTCCGCAAAGGCGTGCTGACGATCGACAAGGCGACGAAGTCGCTCCAGACGTCGGTCAGCTACGTGAAGAACTCCGCGCATGACGAGTATGGGGCGCCGGCGACCGTCGCGGCGGCCACGACCCTGAAGGCGATTGTCGACTACCGGCACGTGCCCGTCCGGAGCAAGGAAGGGATCACGGTGATGGCGTCTGCCACGCTGACGCTGCTCAACGTCCAGGAAGTCTACGACGCGACGGGCGGACTCGGCGTCGACACAGACGACGAGTTCACGCTGCCCGACGGGAGCAAGAGCAAGGTGATCAGCGTCGGCGGCTTCATGGACGCGGGCACGTATGGCCCGATTCCGCTCACGATCTATCTAGGCTGATGAAGAACGTCACCATCTGTCTCGTCTACTTCCGGAGCTTGGGGTTGCAGAACCTCGAGGCGGCGCTCTACTCCGTGAAGCGACAGGACATGACGCGAGTCAATTCGATCGTGGTGGTGGACAACAATACGGACGATTCGATCGCGTCGATACAGGCCGTGATTGATAAAACGGATTTTCGCGTGCCGGTGTGCTTCTCGTCGTTCAAGCACCACGACCCGACGAAGACGCACGCGTGGTCGACGAACGCCGCCGTGGAACGGTCAGACACCTCGTGGGTGTTCTTCACCAGGGCGGACTATCTGCTGGCGTTCGACGCGGTCGAGACGTGCGTCGCCGCGATTCGCCATGAGAATCAGTTCATCGTCGGCGGCTACTACGACGTCGGCCTCGATGTGTATCGCTGCGAGCAGACGACGTGGCGCACGGACGGGCCGGTCGCGCTGCGTCCACACGGGCGGGAGTTCGACCACGTGATGATCGACTCCGGCGTGTGGCTGACGACGCGCGAGGTCTTCAACCGCGTTGGCGGGATGGACGAAACAATGACGGTCTGGGGCCATGCGCAGACGGTGTTCCAACACAAGATCTACCAGGCGGGCGTGGAGTTCACGCGCGTGCCATCTGTCGTCTTTTACCACACGGCTCACGGCTACGAGACGCCTCGCGATCATAGCGCGGCGACCGTGCAACTGCAGTCGATGGGCTTGAACATTCGCGAACTGTGGGCGCGTTACGACGGCCCGGATAACCCGTACCGATGAGACCCTACACACGCGCGCTCGATCCGCAGGACTACCGCTACCTGAAACATGCGGAGCCCATCGCCGATTTCCAACGGGCGATGACGGTGGCGCACTGCATCTCGCACCCGCACAAGATCTGGGAAAACGCGTCGATCATGCAGCAGCTCGACGAGCTCGAGGTGCCGAAGACGGCGAAGATCCTCGACGTCGGCAGCGGTGGGATGTTCTTTCCGCCCTACCTCGCGTCGGTCTGCGGCTATCGCGACCTCGAACTGACGGACTCGATGTCGAACATGGACATCAACCTCTACGTGCAGTCGCAGTGCCGCGCCTACGGGATTCAGATGAAGGTGCATTCACTCTTCGCCGAGGACATGTCGGCGCTTCCGTCCGAGGGATGGGACGTGGTGATGTGCATCTCGGTCATCGAGCATATCGCCCGCGCGAACCACGACGCCGCGTTGCGCGAACTGTGGCGCCTGACGAAGCCTGGCGGGTTGATCTTTCTCACGTCGGACTACTTCCGCAGCGAGCACGGTAGCTTCCAGCAGGCGCAGTATGACGCGTCGCCCTACAAGGCCGGGCAAGAGACGTGCTATCACAAAGAGTTCGTGTTGGATATTCCTAACAAGATCGACGTGGAGTTCGTGGGCGACACCGACCTCGACTATCGCGGGGATTTCGTCCACAACTATTCGTTTGTCAACATTTGTCTGCGGAAGGTGGCCTAGTGGGAATCATCAAGATGGCGTCGTCGAGCTACCAGATGAGCGACCAGAGCGTCTGCGGCGCGGTCGAGACCTCGGGCCTGCCGATCCTGCCCGTCGGTCGGAAGAAGATCCACTGCGTGCTGCCGTCCTCGCCGTGGCTCGCCGACTCGAAGACCAACATCCCGCTAGGAGTGCTCTATGTCGCAGGACTGCTCCGAGAACAAGGTCATGACGTGGTCGTTACCTCCATGCTCGACAAGCGCTACGAGGGGAATATCCATCTCCCCGACGACGTCATGGACGCTGACGTGCACATGTTCGGATTTTGTACTCCTCAGTTCGGCGAAGCCCTTGAGCTCGCCGCCTACATCAAGGACCGCAATCCGGAGGCGCTTCTCGTCGCTGGTGGCCCGCATCCTTCATACGAGCCGAAAGAAACCAAGGCTGCCGGTCGGCAGGCACAGTATCACGTCAAAGGCGTTCTGCCCGAGCGTCGTGACTACGCTCCGCAGGACGGCACTGGCCCGCTCTTCGACACGGTGGTAGTCATGGAAGGGGAGCGCGTCACGCTGCAGCTCCTCTCCGACTGGAATCAAGGCAAGCTCCAGCCCTTCTACTACGGCGACAAGGCCGATGCGATGGACCTCGACATGATCCCCTTCCCGGCGTGGGATCTGCTCCCCGACGATCACATCTACAACGACGGCGTCGCGGTGATGAAGAAGCCCTACATCGAGAGCCGCGTGCGGGCCGGGAAGTTTCCCGTGATGTCGCTCATCGGCACGCGCGGGTGCCCCTACAAGTGCACGTATTGCTCGACGCCGTGGATCGGCCAGAAGCCGCGCTACCGCTCGCCGCAGAACGTCATCGCGGAGATGAAGGCGGTGATGGACAAGGGCGTCCACATGTTCAAGTTCCAGGACGACACCTACACCCTGCACAAGACGAAGCTCCGGGAGCTCGCCACGGCGGTGCATGCAGAGTTCGGCTATGGCACGTTCGCGTCACGCATTCACACGCGCGTGAACACGATGGACGATCACGTGGCTGAGAGCTTGAAGCTGATGAACTGCAAGGTCACCTGCTTCGGGATCGAAAGCGGATCACAGAAGGTACTTGATGCGAATCAAAAGGGTACGAAAGTTCAGCAGAATACGGATGCTGTCCGACGTGCTAAAGAGCATGGGTTCTATACCATCGCGTTTCTTGTCATCGGTATGGCTGGTGAAACGCTGGAAACGATGCGCGAGACGCAAGAGTGGCTCCTCAGCGTTAAGCCCTATCTGGATAGCTGCAACCTGGCCGTCGGCATCCCGTATCCCGGCAGTCGGTGGTGGACGCACCCGCACGAGAGCGGGATCGACATCGTGGACTACAACTATGACAACCAGTGGATCGTCGGCTTCTCGGATCGGGACGAGATCCTTGTTCGCCCGCATGGCGCGACGGTCGAGGAAATGTTCCAGATCAAGAACGAGATGTTTCATTTCCTTGTTGAGCACGGGTGGGCGAAAGCCGAATGGCAAGAGGATGTCCGCATCCGCCGCGCACAGGAAGCTGCCGCGCAGTCAGGTGTCCTTCCCTCCGCCGCCGCGAGCACGCTGACCTACGCCGGGCACTGAGATGTATACCAAGGTCTCCGTTCTCGTCCCGACGCGTCACCGGATCGATCGTCTGCAGACGCTCCTCGCGTCGTTTGAGCGGACGGTTGACGGGAGCGAGGCGGAGCTTGTCTTCCGCGTCGACGAGGACGACGCTGAGACGAGGGCGTTTATCAACGGCTTGTCCCACCCATGCGTGATGGTCGTCGCGCCGCGCGGGCGCGGCTACGCGGACATGCCGTTGTTCTTCAATCAGTCCGCAGAACGCGCCACGGGCGACGTCTTGATGTGCGGCAACGACGACATGATCTTCCAGACCGTCGGGTGGGCGAGGTCTATACTCGACGTGGCGAACGTGTATCCTGACGGGCTCTTTGACCTCGGGGTCTCGACGCTCAACACCGACAATTTCCCCTTTTCCATTGTCTCGAAGAAGGCCGCCGAGCGGATGGGGTTTCTCTGGGACCCGCGCGTGTTCTGGGGGGACATCTTCTTGCGCGATGTCATGTCCCACTTCGGCCGGTGCTTCCTGCTGCCCAACGTTCAAGTCGATCACGATTGGGCAGGGTTCAGACCTGACAAGGTCTACCTGGAACAGCTCGCGCCGGGCGAGGCGACCAAAGACATCCTGCGGCGCAACCCGAACTATTGGACGGAGGTCCATCGTGTGGCGGTGAATGAGGCGGTTGACAGACTGAGAGGGCTACTCGCATGACGGCTGACGTGGGACGAAAGCCAATCAACATCTGCGTGCCCGTGCTGAAACGATACGACTTGCTCCGAGAGTTGGTGAAGTCCTGTCGGAGCAGCAACACGCGGCCGGACCACTATTACATCATCGACAACGGGCAGAACCGCCCGGCGTTGATGAAGGCGCTCGGCGACTTCGACATCACCATCAAGGTGCATACGCCGACGAAACCGCTCGGCGTCGCGGAATCGTGGAACTGGTTCTTGGCGAAGGTGCCGGAGGAGCGGGTCATCGTGAACGATGACATCACGTTCGGCCCCGACTCGCTCGATCTGCTCCTGGCGTCGAGCGCCGACCTCGTGTGGGCGGCCGGCTGTGGGTTCTCGTGCTTCGTGCTTCGGGATAGTTGCGTGGAGAAGCTCGGCACCTTCGACGAGACGATCTCGCCTGGCTACGGCTACTACGAGGACGAGGACTACCTCCAGCGCCTCGACGGGCGCGGCACGCGGGCGCCCTCGGCGACGTCGGAGAGCGTCAGCGCGGGCGTGAAGCACTACAAGAGCGCCACGCTGGAGGCGAGTCGGCATACGGAGCTGCTCGAGCATCATCGGAAGTTCAAGATCGCGCAGGCGAACTACGCCAAAAAGTGGGGACTGGAAGAGGCGTTCAAATGATTTCCAAAGCCGAACGCGCGCACATCGTAGAACTGAAGAAGTGGTCCATCGAGGCACGTGCCGCGATGGAGAAGCTACAAGCAAATCCACTGCTGGCACCGCTCCTGAAGCGTATTGCTTCAGATGAAGATGCTGCACTCCTCTTCAAAAATGTCGATTGGTTGGTCGCACTGATCGAGCGTGAAGAACATCGGTATGGCGTCAGGGCTCTGACGAAGGCATCGCAACGATGAGCTGCATCACGTTCATCGTCCCCACGGTCGGGCGCCCGTCGTTGATCAAGACGCTGCAGTCGATCGAGACCTATCCGGGTGACGAGATTCTGTTGGTGAGCAACTCGTTTCGCGTCGCTGACCCACGCATCACCTACATCGACTGTCCACCTGGAAATGATTGGGGACACACGGAGCGGACGTTTGCGACGCCGCAGGCACGGTGTTCGTACATCGCGCACATCGACGACGACGACGTGTATACGCCGGGGGCGCGGGCGTTGATGCAGGACGTGATCGAGAAGTCGCCGGGTCGGCCGGCGATGTTTCGGATGCGGTTTCCGAACGGGATCACGCTCTGGGCGGACAAGGAGATCACGTGCGGCAATGTCGGCACGCCGATGTTCCTCCTGCCGAACGAGCAGTGGCGGTTTCGTCCGTGGGAGCCGTTCGTGGGCGGCGACTGCAAGTTTCTCGAACTGACCGGGTGGACGGCGGATGACTTTGCATGGCGTCCCGAGATCACGGTGCTCTTGGGGCATAACACTTAGCGTGGGGCTAACGATGAATACTAACAACATACGATTGACGCACTATCCGGACAGGGGATTTGTCGGCGCCGTAAAGACCGAGATCAACGGCATCGAATTACAAGAAGTTCGCGAGATCAAGCTGCTGTGCCCTATTGATGGTCTCGCGACGCTTGAAGTAGAGCAATTCGTGGGACCGGACATCGATGTAACGCTGGAAGGCCTCGTCTATCCAAAGATCGTGTTCGTCGATGACTCCTTCGAGCTTCATGTCGAACATGCGTCGCCGACTGGGCCGACGCGCTACTGGGTAACACGCCGATGAAGAAACTCTTGTTCGTCGGCGATAGTCCGGAGTGTCCGAGCGGCTTCGGCCGCGCGACGCGGGAGATCCTCGATCGGGTGCGCGATCGGTATGACGTCACGGTGCTCGGCATCAATCATCGAGGCGATCCGGGCACGGTGCCGTATCCGGTCTACGTCGCGGCGGCCGGCGGGGATGCGTTCGGGATCGGGCGTCTGCTCTGGATGTGCGACGTCGTGAAGCCCGACGTGGTGGTCATTCAGCAGGACGGCTGGTATTTCCCCTACTACGTGAACGCGCTCCGGAAGCGGAAGCCGAACTACGAGTACGAGTCGCCCGTGGCCGCAAGCCTCCCGATCGTCGCGGCGGTGGCGGTCGACGGCAAGAACTTTTCCGGCGAGTGGATCGAGAACGTGACGCTCGCCATCTTCTGGACGAAGTTCGCCGAGTCCGAGGCGCGGCAGGGCGGCTACATCGGCCCGTCGAAGGTCATCCCGCTCGGGGTCGATACGGACATGTTCTATCCGGTCCCGCGCGAGGGCGCGCTCGAGCGCCAGCGGATGGGGACGCTCAAGAACGCGTTCATCGTCGGCAACGTCAACCGCAACCAACCCCGGAAGCGGTGGGACCTGACGATCAAATACTTCGCCGAGTGGGTGCATTCGTTCAAGGTCAAGGACGCGCGACTGTTTCTCCACTCGGCACCGACCGGCGACTGCAGCGTCAACATCGAGAGCCTCTGCCGCTACTACGGCGTGCTCAACCAGGTCGTGATCTACACGCCGGAGCCGTTCTACGGCAAGGCCGATGAGGACATGCGGGACGTCTACAACTGCTTCGACGTGCTGATGTCGACGACGCAGGGCGAGGGGATGGGCCTGACGGCGATGGAGGCGATGGCCTGCGGCGTGCCGTGTATCCTGCCGGACTGGTCCGCGTTCGGCGACTGGGCGAAGGGCGCGGCCGCGCTGATCCCGTGCACCTCGACCGCGCTGCAGTCCTTCTCACCCTCGGTGAACGTGATCGGCGGCGTGGCGGACGAGAAGCAGTTCGTCGCCGCGCTCGACCTGATGTATCGCGAGAAGGACCACCGGCTGAACGTCGGACAGTATGGGCGGGGACGCGTCTGCGAGTCGCGGTTCCAGTGGAAGACGATCGGGGATCAGTGGATCGAGGCGCTCGACTCGCTCTTCGTCGAGAAGCCCGTCGTGTCGACGGAGATCTGGCAAGACCTGAAGGCGACGGAGGTGCAGGTCTAATGGAAGGCGCACCGCAGATGGTTGCAAATATCAAGCTCGTGGCGCGGGAATTTCCTAAGCGCACGGCATCCGCCCTCTATCTGGAAGCCCAGATCGAAGTGACGGAGATGAAAAAGCGGACGCCGGTCGATACGACGCCGAATGCGCCGCATCCTGGCAACCTGCGGAACTCGCTCCACGCCGAACATCCAGAGATCAGCGACAGGATGATCTCCGTGACGATCGCGAGCGGCATGCAGGCCATGTATGCGATCTTCGTCCACGAGAACCCGGACGCGTATCACCCGATTGGGGAGTGGAAGTTCATGGAGTCGGTGTTAAACGAAAGCCGCTCGACGATGGCGGCGCGACTCGCGAGTCGACTTGACTTGAACAAGGTGACGCTCTAATGCCGACGTTTGGCAGGACCTCGATCGGTTCGTCGTTCAATAACTTCCCCCATAACGACGACAACAGCGCGTGCATGTTCGCGCTGTCCGAGGCGGGGCTCGTCCGGAAGCTCACGGTCTACTACAAAGGCACGAGCACGTCGCCACTCCATGAAGCTGGCCTCGTGCGGGCGTCGATCTATAACGAAGCCTCGAACCTGCCGACGTCCCTGATCGCGACGACGACCGAGGTCACGGTGACGACGGCCGACGGCTGGGTCGACTTCCCCTTCGCGACGCCGGTCTCGCTGGCGGCGGGGAACTATTTTCTGAACGTCTGCTCCGCGCTCCGCAAGGTCGGAGCGATGTCGACGGCGGGCACGAATCGGCTCTGCATGGGCACCTACGCGAACGCGCAGTTGACGACGTGGGGCTCGGAGGGCAACGACGCCTCGTCCACGAACCAGAAGTCGATCTACGCGACGTATGACCTACCGGGCGTCGGGAGCGCGACGGGCACGGGCACGGCGTCGGGCGTCGGGTCGACGGCGGGCATGCAGACGGCGGTGGGGTTGGCAGAGGGCGAAGCCGAGGCCCTCGGCGTGTCGGCGCTCACCACCGTGTTCGGCAAGACGGACATCGGTGCCGCGTTCAATAACTTCCCGGCGCCGGATGACAAGTCGGTCTGTCTCTTCAATCTCCCGATCAACGGCAACGTCCAGAAGCTCACGATCTACTTCAAGGGCACGAACGCCAGCCATCAGGGTGGGCTCGCGCAGGGGCTCATCTACAGCGTGACGGGCGGCGAGCCCGACGTGCTGATCGCGTCGAGTGACGTGACGACCGTCCCGGACGGCGTGGATGGGTGGCTCGACTTCCCGTTCGCGAGCGAGGTGCCACTCACCGCTGGCGACTACTACATCGGCATCATCGCGCATAACCGCCTCTATGGCGCGATGGACGTCGCCGGGACGAATCGGCGCAATGACAATCCCTACGACGGGAGCACGCTGTTCGCGAGCAACCCGTTCGGCACCGCCGCGTCCACGTCGAATCAGAAATCGGTCTACGCCACCTACAGTACGGGCGAGACGACGACGGAGGGCGCCGGCGTCGCAGCGGGCACCGGCGCGGCTGAGGCGCGGACGCCGTCGCTGGCGGTCGCCGCCGCGACCGGCGTGGGCGAAGCGCTCGGCATCGCCTACGTGCAGAGCGGCGTGAACCTCTCGCGGGTCGGGTCGGCGTCGGCGTCCGGGTCGACACTCACGATCCCGGCGCACATCGCTGGGGACCTGATTGTCGCCTACGCCTACCGCGACGGGAGCACCGTCCCGACGAGGCCGTCCGGATGGACCCTCATCCGCGAGGGGACCGGCTCGAGCACGGCGGCGGTGTTGGCGTATCAGGTCGCGACGGGCGCCGGCACCGCCTTCGGCACCTGGACAAGCGCGAACGTCGTCGCGTGCCTCGTCTATCGGGGCAGCGATGCGTCGGCCGCGAGCCCCATCGGCGTGTTCGACATGGACGCGGGCACGACGGCGACCATGACCTATGCGACCCTGCCGCTCTCGCGCGTCGATGGGTCGTCCTGGGTGGCCGGGTTTGCGGGCATCAGCCTCGGCACCTCCGACGTGCAGACGGCGCCGACGGGGATGGTCAATCAGACCTCCGCCGCGAACGGCAGCATCGCGAAGATCGCGGCGCACGACACGAACGCGGCCGTGAACGTCTGGGGCCTCCAGACCGTGACGCTGAATGGCGCGGCTCCGTGGCGCTCGATCACGGTGGAAATTCTCGGGACGTTGGGTGGCACGCCGCCTGTGGAGCTCGGGGTGCAGATCGCCCGCCCGGTCAGCGACATCGCGACCGACAACTGGGTGCCGTCGTTCGGCACGCAGCTCGCGCCGCTCATCGACGAGGTCGCGCCCGTCGATAGCGATTTCATTCAGACCGTCGCCGCGCCGACGACCGACACGGCGATCGTGCTCCTGTCGCCCCTGACGACGCCGCAGATCACGTCGCCCTACACGATCCGCGTGCGCGCCCGGACGGTGACCGCTGGGACGACGGTGCACGTGGCGTCCGGCGGCAACATTCAAGCGGCGATCAATGCGGCGGCGGACGGGAGCATTATCACGCTCGCGCCGGACACGATCTACGACCTCGGCGCCTCGCCGCTGCTCCTCACGAAGCCCATCACGCTGATGACGCAGGGCTGGTCTTTTAACGGCCGCGTCGGGCTCGCGCAGAAGTCCTCGATGGCGCAGATCCAGATGCTCGGCGGCAATCAGGTGATCATTGTGCGCGGGGGAACCGCGACCGACGTCACGTTGAAGGGGTTGCATATCGCCGGTCCTGGGAACGTGATCGTGAACTTGGGTGAGAACGATTCGACCCAAACCTCGTATGACCAGATGCCGACGCGCTGCACGGTCGATCAGTGCATCGTGTCCGGCGTGGTGACCGGTGGCAACAATACCGGGTATCACGGTGTGATGCTGCACTGCGCCTACGGGAACGTCTACCGTAGCTACATCTACAACATCTATCGTCCGGGGACGGACTCCACCGGGGTCGGTGGATGCAACGGCACCGGGCCGTACAACATCGTGGACAACTTCATCTCGGCGGCCTCTGAAAACATCCTGTTTGGCGGCGTGACCCCGCAGATTCCCTACAACATCCCTGCTGACATGCTCATCGAGGGGAACACGCTGGAAAAAGACGCGGCGTGGCAGGCCAACACCTCGGTCGCCATCAAGAACATGGTCGAGTTCAAGACGGGCAGACGAGCGATGGTCCGGAACAACATCATCGGGTATCAGTGGTTCTCCGCTCAAGGGTATTCGCTCGTCGTGACGCCCTCGCAATACAGCGGTCCTCCCTGGCAGATCTGCGAAGACATCACGTTCGAGCGGAACACGATCGGACCGACGTGCGGTGGCCTGAATCTCCTTGGGCACGGACAAAATCAAGATGTGCCAGGGAGAGCGACGCTCGTCCCTGAGCGGATCACGGTTCGAGATAACTGGTTCATCGTAGACAAGGACGCCTACTTGCCTGGGCAGAGTCAGGGGCAGGGCTGGTTCTTCATGATTGGGAGCGGGATGAAAGACCTCGTCATCGAATACAACACCGTCGAGATGCGCGGCGGTGGCAATCAATGGGTGACGGGCAACCCAAATAGCGAGGGCGGCTTTCCCACCGGACACGTCCTGCGCGGCAACCTGATTCATAGCTACGGCACCTACGGGACGTTCCTCTCGGTGGTCGTGAGCGGTGTGCGCGCGAATCGGACGCGTGGTGAATATTTCTTCGATTACTTCCCGGGCGCGATCTGCGAAAGCAACGCGCTCATCGGTCCGCAGGCGAGCGCGATGGGACCCAGGTTGCCAGGCAACCTGCACGGGTCGACCACGGCGTATCCTGCCAGTCTCATCGTGAATGGCTACGGCACAGGCACCTTAGCCGGGTATGGTCGTCGTCCTGTATAGGAGAGTGTGGAATGTCCAAAGGCAATACGTTCGAGAACGATCTCTGCTTGCTCATCTTCAATGCCACGGCGATCGCGAACATCGCCGACAACGCGGCGTCCTCGCCACTGACGTCGCTCTACGTGGCACTGCACTCGGCGGACCCCGGTGAGGCGGGTGTCCAGAACACGTCCGAGATCGCCTACACCTCGTACGCGCGCGTGGCGGTGACGCGCAACGGCGCCGGATGGACGGTCTCGTCGGGCTCGGTGTCGCCAGCCGCGAACATCGACTTCCCGGCGGGCACGGGCGGCTCGGGCACGGCGACGCACTTCAGCGTGGGAGTGGCCTCGTCGGGCGCGACCAAACTGCTCTACTCGGGCACGGTGACGCCGAACATCGTGTGCGGCAACGGCGTGACGCCTCGTCTGACCACGGCGACGACGATCACCGAGGACTAAGGTGATCTGGTTCCGCCTCTGGTGGACGGCGATACGTCATGGGCTCTGGCGGGAGCCGGGGAACGCAGCGTGGTCCTTCTGGATTACGCTGAAACTCGCGGTGTTCCTGTAATGGGCATCCACACGAAGCTCGACGCGCTGTATGACCGAGTCCCGCGCATCGCGTGCAAGGGACTCTGCACGGCGGACTGCGGCGAGATCAGCATGTCGCGGGTCGAGGCGCGGCGGCTGCAGCAGAAGACCGGCACCTGGCCGATCTTCGACGTCGCGCGGCAGCGGTGCGGGTATCTGCAGGACGAGCGGTGCCGCGTCTACCGGTGGCGTCCGCTTATCTGCCGCGTCTACGGGGTGCATGAGGAGATGCCGTGTCCGTTTGGGTGCGTGCCTGAGCGGGTGCTGTCGGAGTCGGAGTATGTCCGGTTGTATGAGATGCGCGAAGCGATTGTCGGAACAGCACGGTATGACGCGAGGAGTCAGTGATGCCCATCGTTGATGGTGTCGGAACAGGCACGTCCGTTGTGCGAACGCCGCTGACACAGCGGATCGAGATGGCGCAGACAAAAGCGGTGCGCGATGCGTTGGACGAAGGCGTCCCGGTGAGCCACACCGAGGAACTGCTCCGACGAAAAGACGAGGCTCGTCGGGCGGTGCTCGAGGAGGCTGAGTGATGTTCCTCGAGGAGATAGCCGCGAGGCTCGTCGCTCAGGGGGTGGGCACCCTGAGTTCCAACATCTTCCTCGGGTCGCGAGCCGCGATCCCGAGCGGGGATGGGCCGTATCTGTCCCTGATCGAGACAGGCGGCAGTGCGCCGACGCATATCCAGAACACAGCGGTGGCGAACACGCAACGACCGACGGCGCAGATCGCGGTGAGAGCGAAGAAGTACAACATCGCGCGCACGATGGCCAACGCGGCCTACGTGGCGCTCGACGGGATCTCGAATACAACGCTGAGTGGGACGTTCTATTTAAGTATCAGAGCGCGGCAGGAGCCGACTGATATCGGTCTCGATACCATCGAACGTGTGTTGATCACGTTCAATATCGAAGTAGAGAAGCTACCGTCTTGAGGTAATTCTGCCTCGCGAGGTCGCCGTCTCTTATAAAGGAGAAGCGCATGCCACTCAGCGGACACGGAACACACATCTATCGGGCGCCGATCGCGACGCCCACCACCTTCACGGAGATCGCCGAGGTCGGCGACATCACGCTGCCCGGACTCGATCACAACGAGTTCGACGCCCTCAACCACAACACGAACATCGACGCCTACGTGCTCGGCGTGCTCCGGAGGGATTTGTTCACGATCAAGCTGAACTTCCTCCCCTCCGACGGCACGCACGATCACCTCACGGGGTTGATCAAGGCGACGATCACGAATCCGCCTCCGATGGACGGCTTCAAGATCATCTTCCCCGACCTCGTGAACACGTGGGTCGCGAGCGGGCAGGTGAAGTCCGTGAACAACATCGTCGCACCCGTCGACGGACTCTCGACGGCGGACGTCGGCATTCGGTTCAGCGGGCGCATGGTTATCAACGGGGTGTTGATCGGCGTCTAGGTGTGAAGAGGAGTCCTAGAGCCGTCGAGCGCTTCCACGCAGTGGGGGTCTTGACAGGCCTGGCCGTAACTCTAGGCTCCTCAGTGGGTGAATTTACCACAGGTTGATGCAATTTTAACCTGTGTTTTCTGTCCCACGCAGCGCACGGCGCTCCCTCTGCTGGTCTCAGGGCGCCGGGTGTCAGAGGAGATCAGCACACTCTCTGTGTGGGCAATTTCGCCTCACGAGTTCTCTTATACAGGGGAACGACATGGCAGACGCAACAGAAGACATTTACGGATCGGTCGATGACATGGTGGCGGACGGGGCCTCCGAGGTCGAGTACGCCGTCATCGACGGGTTCAAAGAAGGCAAGAAGATCCGCATCGGCTCCGTCAACGCCGGCGACATGATCGAGTGGTCGGAGGCGAACGAAGGCGAAGCCAAACGCACCGCCGGATTGCGGCTGGTCCTCAAGAGCCTCGTCGACAAGACCGGCAAGCGCATCGGCGTGCCGACGGACCTTCCGAAGCTCCGCACCATGCGGCATAACATCACCGAGCGGATCGTCAAGGAGATTCTGAAGCTGAACGGCATGAACGTGAAGCAGGACGACGCGGCAAAAAAAGACTGAAGAGGTCGCCACGGCGCCTCTTTGCGCACAAGTTGGCGGTGAAGCTCGGGAAGGTCAACGTCGAGCGCGACATTCTCCGAGCGCTCACCGCCAAGCAGTTCCGTGGGTGGGAGCACTTCGAAGAACTGTATCCGTCGATTGGGGAAGAGCGGCTGGACTATCGGCTCGCGGCGATCGTGCAGATGCTCTACAACATCAATCGCGGGAAGGACCAGAAGGCGCTCTCGATACAAGACTTTCTCTTGTTCGCCGAGAAGGAAAAGAAGCCGGAGCAGACGCCGGAGCAGAAGTTCAAGATCCTGCAACTCTGGGCGGCGGCGATGGCGAATGACGGGCCGCCGCTCGCGCCGCAGGAGACCGACGCGATTGTCAAAGCCCGCGCTGCCACGAAGTAGATACATGAGGACTCGATGGACATAGGCTCACTCACCGGCCAGATCGTGCTCGAGGATCAGTTGTCGGGCGCGTTGAATAACGCCTCGAAATCTGTGACGGACTTCGCCAAGGAGTATGACGGGCTAGTCGGTGGGATGGCCCTCGGGTCCGCAGCCATCATCGCGGCGGTAGGTGCCGTCACGGGTGCCATCATCGCGTTAGGCAATAGAGGGGCTGATGTCAACGACGTCAGAGATACGTTTGAGAAGTTTTCTGGCAGTGCGGAGAACGCCGCAGACACCTTGAAGCAGATGCAGGATGGTGTGAAGAATACCGTCACCGACTTCGACCTCATGAAGGCGTCGTCAAAGTTGCTTGCTGCTGATGTCAAGCTCACGGCTGATCAGTTTGGGACATTGTCGAAAGCGTCCTTCGTGCTGCAGAACCAGGGGCTTGGCGACACGAAGGAGATGATGGACCTGCTGTCGCAGGCGATGCTCACCGGCAGGACGCGGTCGTTGGAGATGAAGATCGGCAAGATTGATCTCACGAAGGCGACGCAGGATTACGCCAAGAGCCTTGGCGTAGAGGTCGCAGACCTGACGAATGCGCAGGAGCTCGAGATCAAAAGGGCTGGCATCCTCGATACCCTCAATAAGAAGGTGAAAGAGGCTGGTGATCAACAGCGCGACTTTGGCGAGACGATGGAAGCGGCGATCATCTGGATCAAGAACTGGGGCGATGAACTATCGAGTCGCGTGGCGGAATCTCCTCGCGTGATGGCAGCGGTCCATAACATCGAGACCGCCATTCAGAAGGCCTTCGGGGGAGAGTCGAAGACGATCATGGATCTGGCCGTCGGGACGATCGAGAACATCGCGGACATCGTCGCTCGAGACGGTCCGAAGATCATTCAGTTCGGCTCTGACGTCGTCGCGAAGTTCAAGGAGTGGTATGACTGGGCCGTCAAGATTCGGACCGAGCTAGAGAACCTGCAGAAATTCATGAAGTACCTCGGCCCGAACGCGATGGCGAACATGTGGAAGGATGCGACAGGCACCGACCAGAGTCCCGTAGGGGACTGGAAGCCGCCTGCCTGGGAGGGCGTGACGCCGTCCGTGCCGCCACCTGCACCGGTCGTCAAGCCGCCGACTACGCCAGACATCGCAGAGGAGACCAAGTCCGCAAAGGCATACCGGCTCGCGATCAAGGCGTTGCAGGATGACTTGTTCGGGAATACCGCTATTGAGGGTGCGAAGAAATACACGACGGCGCTCAAGGATATGAGCAATCTTCACAAGCTCAATGCAGAGCAGGTTACGACCGTTCACGAAGCCGTGTCGGAGGGGATCGCAGCGTACGAGCGGCAGGGGAGGGTCGCACCGCTTGCGATGAAGAACCTCTATGTTGCGACCGCACAGGCGATTCCGTCCGTCGTAGGACTCGGGAAGGAGTTCGAGAACCTGGGGAAGAAGATTGCGGTCTCGATGCCGATCTACGTGATCGATGGACTTGGGAAGTCGATCGAGGGGCTCGGGAAGACGTTTGACGCTGCGGAGGGTTACGCGGACATGTACGCGAAAAACTGGAAGCAGCGCGATGATGACATGCGCAACAACTCCAGGACGACCCTTCTCAACATCGCGAAGGACGCGCAGGAGACCTACCGCCGGATGGAAGCGAACCCTGCAGAGTACAGCAAGGCGACGCGGCGGCACTTCAAGCAGATCGCCGAGGACGCGATGCACGCGGCCGAGGGCACGAAGTCCGCGTGGCAGCAGACCTACGACGCGCTGGGAAACATCGCCACGATCCTCGACAACATCTCTGGCAAGTTCGCAGAGGTGGGTGCGATGGCAGCCAGGACCGCGATATCAGCGATGGAGGCGTTTGCCAAGCAGGACTACATTGGGATGGCCGTGTCGATCGCGACCGGAGCGGCCGCCATTCTTCAGAAGCTCTTTGGCGGCGTCTCGAAAGCCGTGCAGGAAGCGAGAGACGCTGTTGACAAGTTTGGCGACAGTCTCTCGGACTCACTCACCGAAGCCCAGAAGCTCGAGGCGGGCGGCGTGAAGTGGAAGGAGACCGTCATCGCCGTCCGTGACGCCTACCTGCTCGTCGGGCGGACCGCCTCGGAAGCGGAGAACGTGGTCAGCCGCCTCTGGGACACGAGCAACCCCGCCCGGTCGAAGGCCGCCCAGAAAGAGATCGAGATCAACATGGCGCTGGCGAAGAACATCAGCAGCGTCCGGACGCTCGTGCAGGAATACCTCGGCGCGGGCAAGACGATCCCCGCCGCGCTCCAGGCGAACATCGACAAGCTCGTGCGTATGGGCCAACTGACCGCCGAGAACGCCGCCGCGATGCTCGACCTGAAGGACAAGGCCGTCCCCTCCTACGACGACGTAAAGGCCGCCGCCGAACGCTACGGCATCGTGGTCGAGACCCTCGGCAACGCCGTCCAGGGGTTGCAGGTGACCGAGATCGCCAATCAGATGATCGCCGACTGGGAGTTGATGGAACTCGCCGGGGCGGACATGACCGTCGTGATGCAGGGCATGCGCGACGAGGTGCTGAAGCTCATCACCGACGCGGCGAAGTTCGGGACCGCGCTGCCCGCCGCGATGAAGCCGATCATCGCGCGGATGGACGAGGCGGGCTACTTCACCGACGAGTTCGGGAACAAGCTCGTCGATGTCTCGCAGCTCACGTTTGCCGAGACGCTCGAGGAGAAGATCACGCGCATCGTCGATGCGATGCTCCTCCTCGCCGACGTCATCACGAACAAAGTTGGCGGGGCGCTCGACGACATTGGCAACCGCACCTACAACCCGCGCATCAACCCTCGGTATGAGGGGCCGAGCGCGCCTGCCGATCCGGAATACATGGCGGGCGGCGGCAAAGTCTTGGCGTGGCGTCCGCGCGGGAGCGACACGGTCCCAGCGATGCTGACACCAGGCGAGACCGTCACGCCGAAGGGCGGCGTGGCGCCGGGACAGGGCGGGGGCACGGTCATCATCGAGATCGACAAACGACAGATCGCGGAAATCGTGGTGCCGGAAATGCCGCGCGTCTTGGCTCGGTATAGATTGGGGCGTTAACCATGCTTCATGTGGTAGGCAGTTAAATGTCTTTTGTCATCGAACTCCGGCAAGGCGCGACGCTCATCGCCTCGCGCACGCCATCCCTGACGACATCGCTCACGACCTTCGAATACGACCTGACCGGACCCGAGCGGGCGCTCATCACCGACTGGACGTTGCTCCGGTTTCACTTCATCGGGGATACCGATCAGACGCAGGTCACGTGGGCCGAGTTCGAGATCCCGGGGTCGGGCGCGGCCGGCGCGTCGGCTGGCACGGGCACCGCCACGGGCATCTCGGCGGCGGTGCTCGGCCTCCAGAGCGCGGTCGGGAGCGCAGCGGGAGCCGCCACGGTCCTCGGCGGCGTGCTCTATCGGGGAGACGCCGCAGGCACCTCGACGGTCACGGGTGTCGGGTTCTCTCTGACGATCGTCGTGGGCCTGTCGGTCGGCACGTCAGCGGTGACCGCGTTCTCGGTGGCGGGCGCGGTGACGGCGGCAGTCGCCGCCTCGACGAGCGTCGCGGCCGTGCTCGGCATCGCGCAGGCCACGGGGATCATCGGCGTCAACCCGATCGTCGGGTCGGCGGCGGGGTCCGCGACGGTGCTCGGCAATGCGCTGTCGGGGAACATCCTGACGATCGCCGGGGTCGAGTTCGTCTACAAGATGGACTCGTGCACGATCACGGAATCCTACCAAGGCGTGAACACGCTGCAGTGCACGATCTGGTATCCGACATTGCCGACAGCGGTGCCGTTCGGGCGCGGCGATGAGCTCATCATGACCGAGGATGGGACGCGCATCTTCGGGGGCTATATCGACACGGTCGAGGCGATGGGCATCGGCGGCGAGGTGCCGAACGCCGTCGAGTATCGCATCAGCGCGGGGGACTATAAGACCCTCGCCGAGTTCCGCAACGTCATCGACGGCGGCTTCCCGGCTGGCTTCGTCCTCCAGACCGCCTTCGCCAACACCGCCGCGTATCTGCAGCCCTACGGGGTGACCGTCGATACGGACGTGAGTCTCGCGCCGCCCGTCCTCCCGCTGCTGCTCTACGATGTCCGGACAATCCGCTCCGTGTGGGACGAGTTCTGCGACATCACCGGCTACATCTGGACGATCGACTACTACAAGCACGCGACGATCTCGCTGCCAGGTCTGATTCGGGCGCCGTTCGATGTGGGGTTTAGTCAGACGGCGTTCATCGGGCCGCCCTATCGCTACCTGATTCAGCAGGCGGAGTATTACAACTATCTGCCGGAAGGCGATGCGCGACTTCAGACGTGGTTCACCGAACTGACGTTGGCCGTCTACAACGCGGTCATGGACACGCTCGACAGTTACCACGCCACGATCATTCAGAACATGCCAGCGGATGAGCGCGCGGCGTTCGACACGGCGTTCCTCGAGGCGTATGCGAACGGGTTTCTCGCCGAGGATCTCAACTTCCTCATTCAGCAGGCGGAATATTATCAATACCTCCAGGCGGACGATCCTCGACTGAAGACGTGGTTCTACGCCTACACCCTCACGACCTATGAGGCGGGGATCGCGTCGATTGCCGGCAGCTTGACGTCGATCATTAACGCGATGGGGGCAGAGGAGAAGACCGCGTTCAACGTCGCCTATAACAACGCGACCGTCCTGGGGGCCGTCGCGGCGACAGATCAACTCGGCGACATCACGGTCAACCCGTCAGAGATCGAGTACGCGAACCGGGTGATCGTGCGCTGGGGTGACGGAGCGAAAGAGATCGAGGATGATCTCGGTGGACTGACGGACGGCGTGCAGACCGCGTTTCCGCTGACCTACTCCAACCTGATCGCGCATCGCGGCTACGTCATGCTGAATGGCGTGTACGAGACGTTCTCGATCGGCGGGGGCGGCACGTGGGACTATGACCCGACCACGAATATCGTGACTCGGTTGTCGGCGCCGGCCGCTGGGTCCGCGATCGTCTTCACGTATACGTCGCAGTTTCCGCAGTCCTCGATTGCCACGGCGTGGAGCGAGGTCGAAACGATCCCCTTGAAGGAAGTCGTCCTGCTGTATCCGGACGTCTTCAGTCCCGTCACGGCACAGGCCATCGCCGAGGCGTGGTTGCCCCGCTATG
>Ga0137457_1000005_pt1 | contig 56485 bp, 70 predicted proteins | sample EasRivERMGT630_2_FD_102321 | JGI IMG/M metagenome (GOLD analysis project Ga0137457, IMG submission 102321) | Soil microbial communities from meander-bound floodplain in the East River, Colorado, USA - East River MetaG ERMGT630_2 | ecosystem: Environmental > Terrestrial > Soil > Floodplain ...
GAAACCCATTCCTCGACGATCACATTCTTACCAAGCCCGAGAGCAATAGCTAAAGCACTACTTTGATTACCTATAAAGACACTGCTTCCATTGATTACTTTAGCCAGCTCTAGGAAATTAGAAGTCCGATGCCACGGAATCCTGATCGCTGGTTGGAGCTTGCAAAATTCTACGTACTCAGTCTCAAGCCCAACAAACTCCATTTGATGTCCGTGCTGTGCTATGAGTCCGGACCATTGAAATCTTTCATTATGGAATCGTGCAGTTCTGTTTACGATTATCTTCTTACCGGGTGTTATTATTGACCCATCAATAGTAAGCCACGTATCGGATTCAGGGTAATCGACACCGCACGCTAAAAGTTGCAATCGGAACAAGGAAAAGAAATTCTCCGGCCTGTGCTGTCGGTAGAAATCCCTGAAAGCGTTAAAATCGACATCTGTTGACGCCGGCATTGACTGCGTAAACCGGCAATCCCAAACATATTCCTGCTGCCTGAGCAGTGGAACTAGCGGATCTACATTCCCGTTTCCCATTGACTGACACATATTTGGCTGTCTGGGATAGGGAAATCGGCAATCGGGACTTATAAACATCACCCCGCCGCCCATTGCTTTCATTGCCGCTAGTGCATAGATTATGTCTCCCGCATCGCCACTATGATGAAAAACCAGAGGACGATTACGCAGGGTGCTAAGGGGAGTCAAATAGGAATGAAAACCAAACTGACCGTTCCACCCACGCCCGTCACTCGTCCAAGTGTTCTCTTTGAGCGCATAGCTCGCCGCTTCGATGGAAAACTGACGTGCAAGGTCTGCGGGTGCGAACTTTATCCCGTCACGTTCCAACTCCATCCGATGCTTCCGGCAAATAAAGTTATCCTCGGGGTGCGCGGGATCTGTAAAACGTGCGGTTGCCTTCAGGAGTTTTCGGCTTCGCAGTGAGAAGCCTCCGTTGCCTACTATGTTTCCGTGCCAGGGTGCTCCGATGTAATCAAAGTCCAAGAATTGTGGGAGCCATGAGTTAGGGTTAAGCACGTACCCATCCCATTGGACAAGTAGACAGTGGGAAGTTTCCACATAGGAATGTAGTTGTTTAATGACAAATTCACTGTAACCCCCAAGACCGTCGAATTTGGGCACAGCGACGGCGTGTTTAAGGCTCGTGTCGTTGGTAAGGAATTTAATTGCATCATACGTCGCCACTTTCTCGCATTCGATAATCGCATGTTCGGTCAACTTCGCCTTTGGCCCTGTGTCAATCGCTATCAACGTCACGGGGATATGTGGGCGCATCTCGGGTAATACGGAGTCGTCGAGCATCCAACATGTTTGTTTAGCCGTTTGCACCAGATTTATCTATCCCCAACGCTTTGCATAATTCTTTGAAACTTTTAGGCCCAAACATTCGATGGGAATTTGGGAAAAGCTTTCCAGATAGTATTTTGCTTCGCGCTTGTTCAGGTGTTTGTATCCCGTGATTTGATAGGCATGTAACAATCGCATTTCTGAGTGTGTCGAATTCGTTTCTGCGAAGATGATCCCTCCTCCAAATGGAATCCCAAATAATATGTCTAGTTCTGGATTCGCTTCGTTTTATTCGTTTTGATATTTGCTTATAGCGCATTCCGCTATCGTGCAGCTTAAGCACTAGTAGGTGTCTTTTATTCAATCGCATATCGGTCCATCATCCAGCATTGTTGAGTGGGGGTCATTCTGAAAATAAAGGAATGCACTTAATCCACGTATCCCAAGCGCGTGAAACAATTCCAGAACCGGGAAACAAATCGACCAATTCATCTCCCCTTCTTAATCCCATCAATTCAAATAGCCAGAGACAGAATTGCATTGGTTTAGCTCCATGAGTTCCTTTTTGAAGCGTTATATTCGCAGACACCCAATCAGGAACGGTCATGTCAGTTCTCTCTCTCTTTCTGGCACCCCTGAAAATGATTGGTTCCCAAGCGTAGGCCGGATTCACATTCGGCTTGAACGACGCAAACGGTTTTACCCAAGCGGCTATACGAACATCATCCGGACAAAATGGAAGGATTTGCTTCAAACCGGGACTATGAGTTGATAATGCCCAACAGTCGTAAGTGTTTAGTTGCTTGATCAATTCTGAATGATCTATTTCCTTCGGTTCTATTCCGCTAGGATCTTTGGAATAATGAGTTTTTGCACAACCAATATAGGGAGGATCTGCGTAACAGAATCTCACTTCCCACCCCCCGTTTTCATCCAGCACCACTCAGGCAGCTTCTCTTTCGTTTCCTTGCTCATCTTGCGAAGCGCGTATTCAAGCGGTGCCCAAACCTTCAACTGCAACGGACACGCGCACGCTTCGCAGACTCCCAAGTTGGCGTCATACTTGGTTTGCAACTGCATCGAGTTCTTGGCGGCCAACTGGTTCTTGATCAGTTCCGCTGCTGGCTCCGTAAACAAGGTTTTCCAATCGCCCGTTCCGTTCATGGGGCAACGGGTGTTACCTGGAGCACCTGCCGTGCAGATTAGTGCGCGAGCGTCGGCTACTTCTCGGGGGACTACTTTTCCATTCTCCGACCAAGCCAATAGATTCTGTGCTCCAACTCCTAATCGGTTAATGCCCGCAACAACGGCCCCTGCGCGGCGCATTACTCCCCGCAGAGGCGAAATTTTTGGGCTTTCTACCATTCCCAATCTTCGCATGGTGAACTTTTCGAGTTCTACAGCAACCTCGTCGAAGGAGGTTGAGAGCTTGTGTTGTTTGGTGATCGCCGGGTTTTTCAACCTGTGACGAATTATTTCCTCCACCGTCCTGTCGAACGTGAAGCCAAGCGGCATAGGATTTCTCCAACCTGTTTGCGGTTGGAAAAAAGTCCAGCCGTTAGGGGGGAAGGTATGTCTATCCATAGGTTAGTGTATATTTACTGCGCTTATCTCGTTCTTCTTTAATTGCTTTGTCAAGCCATCCCTGATCTTGGACGGCGGAATTGTCGTCTACTTTCATGCGTTCTATGATGAAGCCTAAACGCTGCGCCCCTTCTAGTGCAACCGCCGCCGCGTCGGCCTTGTTCGGGGACTGACCCATCCTCTCCTTGCATTCAGCCTTTGTTTCAAGCTCGTAACGATTTCCGTTGGTGAATCGCCATTCACGCATTGACAGTTCGGACACGACATCTTCAGGCATCTCTCGCACTTGATATGATTCTACTGCTTGGCGAATGCTGAACCACGCTTGCGTCACATATTTTGAATAATGCTCCGATGCTTTCTTTAATCGTCGCGTCTGAGTCTTTTCGTCAAATGTGAAAGTGTCGTTGCTTACAGGTCGATCCGTTGCAGAGCCACCAAAGTTCACGGCGTTGACTTCGTTACCGACTATCCTAGCCATGCTGATTGCCAGCGATGCACGCATACCAGCTTCAAAGAAAACATTCGTTGGCGGCACATTCAGTTGCGGGAGCAATCCTTTCACGAAAATAGCAATCTGATCCTCGACACTATCCTTGGAACTCATCAGGAGAGGAATAGTGACGGTCTGGTTAAACTTGATTACTGTCTGTCCCGTAACTTCCTCTCCGTATTCCAACAGGATCGCTTCGCACGGGTCGCCGCCGTAACCCGCGTCGATTCCAAGCACGCGAGTAGTTTCCTTTCCGCTCCAGATACAGGTCTTGTAAGCCTCATACCGTAAGCACATGGCGCGAGTCAGGACACGGTATGTATCCACTCCCAACTTTCGCACACCCATAATCTGTGACCAAAACTCGCCTGAGTCTTTACCGCTTCGTTTCAACACGCGGTCAACGTCTGCTTGATCAATTAGGTATGGATAATCCTTTGGGCGATCAACGTCGAAGTTTGGTGAGTCTATGCCTACGAGATTGACCGTTATTCCATCTAGTCGATTCTTCCAAGTGCAGGTCTTGGTAATTTCTCCAAGGGAATCCCAACCCGCCACAGGTTCGGCCATCTTGTCGAGAGCCTTGCCGTTGCCTCCGATTGGATTGCCAACAAAACAGCCGGTGAATGTGCCCTTGTCAAGGTTGGATAGGGTGTTGATATAGTTGATGTGCATAAACTGGCAATTATGCACACAAAAACCATTCACGCTGTAGCTTGGGTGATTGTTAATTTGGAGATTGTAAACTCGATGCCCGCCAGTACTACCACTGCCGTCGACGCATTCATTATCTCCCGGTTCTTGAACCGTAACACTGTCCACCCACGCTCCTGTAAGAAATTGGTTTTCCTTTCGTCCGATGCTCTCCTTGTTGGGCTGTTGTGCGTCATCCCGTCGACTTCGATTGCCAGCTTCAGATGTGGAATTGCAGCATCTATCTTGTAATGTGTCGGAATTCCATTCCCCGGTTTTATTTTCGTCTTTACGCAGAAATTGTAAACCGCGCTCGGCACCATGCAGAGCAAGCGTTTTTCTGGTTCTGTCGGGCCATGCCCATTCCCGCCGCGAACTGGTGGACCCCAACCCATCTCTATTAGCTTCTTCCGAGTTTTTGCGGCTGCGGCCATTTTCACATCCATCGGCCTGTTCCTTGTCAATTCCGCAAGTTTCTTTGCCCATTGAGGATTTTCCGCGTGTTTCTGTAACAAAATCTTCCTGTATTTCTCCGCATGCTCCGGTCCAGTCTTGTACTTCGTGAAGCAGGCATTGCTGCAAAATCTTGTGTGCCTCGGATCCAGTTTTATTCCGCAGGAGTAACAATGTGTTCTTGGTTCCATAAACGTAGTGGTTTTTTGTTAGGTTTTCTGCCATCACCCATCCCTGTTGGGTGAATAGCTCATGGTTTTTCGTGCAGGTTACTTTTCTTCCATCACTAAACGAAATCGTTAAAAGCTTCTGTGCTAGGCTAGATTTTGCAGCGATAACAGTTCCAACTCCGATTGCGTTGTAAACTAAATCTCCAACTTGGATCGATTCTATCGGATACGATCCGCTTGGGGTATCAACCGTCGTTCCGGCAGGAAAACACTCATCGCCAAGCAATCTCCTTCGCTTTTGCTTAATACCAACAAATTTTTCTAGACCTCCAGACCACTGCCCATCGCTCCCGATGCATGGAATGCAGAGAATCCCACGGCGCATGTCGCGCACATCTGCATCCTCTCCCAATGTGTCAGTGAATACACCGTGTTTGGCATCGACTACATTTCCCGGCAGGTAATTCCACCGTTCTCTCGCTCTATCGAAAAGATCCTTGACATCCCCCCATACCCGCAACTCCAAACCGCGTATATCCGTAGACGACATAAGCGTAAGGGTTTCGTTCGGAAAGCAAAAATAATCCGCTAATGCGAATTTTGACATTGTGCGAGTCTTTCCGCTATCGCGTGAGCCTTGGACAACAGTGATTCTGTTTTCCAAAATGGTTTTTAGTATCAGATCACTCCATCGATTATGGTCGTCATCTGGCCATAGGCATGTTTGGAGTTTTCTAAAATGTTCAAACAACCCAAGTCCATACTCCTTCCCATCCCCCATCTTCCACTTGCCGCCCTTGCGCACGCAGCTCATTTCGATCTGTAGATCGTCCATGTCCTCCCAGACTAAATTGTAGCGGCGGGTAACAGTCATAGCCCATCTTCACACTGACAATAATCAGTTCGTTCGTCACAAAACCAGCATCGAATGGGTTCATCGCCCGTCATGGTTTTAACATACTCGAAAGTTTTCTCACCCAAATAGAACGCCTTGTTCGTATCGGACTCCTTCTGCCACTCACGCACCGGCGCAAGCAGTCGGTCGCTGAAGTATTGTTCTAGGGATGGAGTGGTCATCTGCACTCTTTCTTGGCGTGCTCCACAACGTACTGATTCTGCTCTAGCATCCATTGGCTGACTTGGCCGTGTTGCGCGAAAAGATTTCCCCCGCCGCGAGTATAGCTTGCGGTGTCGGATTCACCATCTAGCGTTGGAAAGCTTACAAAGATTCTCACGCTATCTACATGCTCTGCCAGCTTCTCGGTGAAGTCGTCAACCATCGCCACGATTCGCTCTTTGTCGGTCATAACAGAAACCCAGTGGTGTTCAATGAATGCGAATACAACTAAGCATGTCGGCGGCTCTCCCGCTAAAGGTGGCGTCCCCACCCGCTCTATTCCACCGGGAAATTGGTTTGTTAATCTTCAAGTTTGATTATTGGGATTATACCCTTCTTCTTGCCATCGCGTCCCAACCAGAAAAGGTTAGTTAATGACCACTGAATTGGCTTGTTGGTTGGCGTGACTATAATCGGATTGGTAGTCCAGAAAACATTGGTGCTGAACCAATTTGTAACGTATTCAATCAGCACCGCCTTTCTCTCCGCGAGTATCGACCCCGGCACTGACTTCAGAACGAAGCGATTGGTGGTTTCAAACCGCCTATTCATTATTCGGTTGTTTACAACTTCGGCTGGAATCTCATCCAAAAGCACGTCAACCACCGTATTCGTGACTATCTGCCCCTCCTGCACAGAGAAGAAGCGATTGGACCTGTCCTTAAACTCCCCGATTTCCGTCCAGTTGGTGACGACGATGGTTAGAATGATTGCGAGTGTGGTTGTATTCATCGGCACTCCTTCACTTTTATCAGTTCACCCTTCACCTCGTATTTCTCCTCAACATGCTTCAGGAACGCCAAAGCACGATCCTTCGCGCCAGCACGCCACCATGTTCTATTATGATAATAGGCGAGCGGAAACTTGGTGAGGTAGAATGTGCGCGGGCGTTTCATTCCTCCACCCCCCTGCAAATAACCGCGCGACTCCCTATGCAGATCAGTCCGGTTTTTGGATCGTTGTGGGAAATTACAAATCTCTCCCATTGTGTCCATCTATAATAGGAGTACACAAGCCTAAGACACGCCGGGCAAACTGTTCGTTTTCCGGTTTGCATCCAATGTTTTTGTTTCATTCCTCACTCCAAATTCCCATCACGCGCAGGAAAGTTTCGCAGTGCTGTTCGGCACTAGCGTTGGCCTTGCTCCATGCCCACGCCGTATACTTAGCTTGTCGGCCACAAATTGCACTCAACGTAAGCGCGTATTCCATTCGCTTCCCCTCCGGCACGCACTTGCGCATCTCAGCGCAGGCGTTTAGGTCGTTGATGTAGTCGGGTGATGTTCTCCAGGTGCACATTCCGCCGCAGGCTTGATGTGTTTCGTGAAACGTGACCATCTCAGGACTAACTTGCTGTTCACATATAGGGCAAAACCAGTGCGGATCACCCGTGCCACACACCTCCACAATCGCCACGTTGATCTCTTGCGGGGTCACTTCGCGTCCTCCGTTTCGGCCAGGGCTTGCTCAGCTTGTGGTAGAAACACATCCTGCACATGATCCAGAATCACCCATCCGTCATCGTAACTAATCGCTCGTGGACGAATCGGAACCAGCGCACGCAGATTTTTTATCAACTCCCTCAACCTCCCCGCCTTCTCTGGACTGAGCCAGCTGGCGCCGCATTGGGTGGAGAGGGCGTGTGTAACACTGCATCTGTCCACATTGTTTAATTGATAATGCGAAGCTCCATTGTATTCGGACCATTCGTGCCAAACAGCATGTTCAAGAATAGAACGCATCTCCGCCCCCGCAGCCTCCGCACGCTCCAGCTTGTTGTGGAGTATTAGAAATGCGTGCTTAATCGAGTTAATTACTTCAGCCCTGCCTTCACTTGCAACTTCGTTACCTTCAGCTAGGCTTATTTCGGATCCCCAGTTGATCTCTTGAATTGCGCTTAGCCAATCTTCGTCAACTTGGTTTTCAACCTCATCTAGCTTGGCTGCGAGTTCGTCGCGGTCCATCTTATAAGCCCCAAGCAATGCAAGTGCGTCGTCGCGCTCTTTTAGAATGGCTTGTAAGTCGATCCCGTGAATCAAAACAGGACAAGCGAAACTGAGGCTTTCAAGGTGGTTTTCATCCTGATCCTTTACCCACGCCCAGTAGTTTCCTTTTGCCTTCTCGCGGTGCGACACCAGCTCTCGCCACATGGGATCAAGCTTGGCGGCGAGGTCGTTTTCTCTAATCGACGCCTTACTAAGCAATTGGGTAACTTCAATGTTGCTTAAAAATGCGTCTTCGTATTTGACTTTTAGTTCGTCGCGCTCCTTTGTGAGTTGGTCGATGTGGATATTCAGATTACCGATGTCGTTATCCATCGAACGAAGTTCTTGTTCACTCATCGTCGTATTGGTTTCATGGGTGGTGGGTTATTGTTGGTAGTGCTCCTTGAAACACTCTTGGCACATGCGGACGCGGCACGATTTACGAATGTAATCTGTTTCACCCTCGTCGTATTGCAGATATGGATCGACCCGTCTGGTGATGAGCTTCATTTCCTTTACGCGCATTTCCTTGTCGCACCCGAAACACCACGACCGTTGGCTGGACTTCTGTTCTTCTGCTGCCATGCGTAACTCATCGGCACTTGTTTCAGGCATTGGAACAATCCCATGCTTCAACTTCCACTCTTCCAACTTGGTGTCGTAGTCGCTCATGGTTCATTATACCAATGGCCATTTGGTTTCGAGTTTGTCGGCTTCGGCGTTAATGACATTAGCCCAAGCTGATCTGATTGACTGCGGAGTTCTCTCGGACCTGCCGTTGTTTAGGATTTCCGCCGCGTGGCGCAGGGCGTCGGCTTGCACCATCTTAATCCGATCCTCGAATGCGACCTCCTTGTAGTCCCCGCGCATTCCTTCTTTCATCCATTCCTGCGCAGTTTTCATTTAATCAGGTATCTCCTTGTCTAGCTTTTCAGCCTCCCACGCCCTTCTCTCTGCCACTAAATAATCAATCGCCCTGTCAATGTGGAGGTTTGTAATCCAGAACAACGCCAAATTGGCAATCGTGCTGAGAAACAATAGGACTGATAGAAACATGATGCTCATTTCTTAAACGTGGAATCGGCGTTGTCGGCGAGGTCGCTGATTCGCTGCGGTCCGGAAGTCTGAAAGGTCGCGTTGATGCCGCGAGTAATCAGGGTTTCGACATACGCCGGGAAGCTCACTTTGAATTCGCACTTGTCGCGCAAGGCGGTAATCCGCTTGGCCAGTTGCGGGCTTATCCGCACCTGCGTTATCTTGTCGGGTTTTTTGCTCATGCTTCAATCAGCTTGTTAAGTTGCTGCTCCGCTTTCTTTCTTTTCTCATCAAATTGCTTGTAGAAGCTCTCACTCTCGACGCGCAACAAAACAATAGTTCGATAGGCCGTCCAAATTGGATTTGGTTTGGTCTGCAACTTTTCGTCGCACGGTTTGCAGTAATGCCCGTCTTTCCCGCTAAAGTAAACTCCTTGCGGATACTGAACCCCATCAGATTTAAAGCAGTCGTAGCAGAATGCCTTTCCGCATTCCTGACATTTATACCAAGACTCCAATTTCTTGCAGAAATCGCATATTTCGACCTCTTTTTTAATGGTTTTTTTCATGGTGGTTTCTATCTTTTGCCCCATAGTGCCCCAATGCGCCCCACGTTGCAAGCACTATTTTGGATTATTTTTCATCCTACCTGAAAACTTTTCTATTGACGGATTCCTTTACACATGCGAAAAGGAGTCAGATATGCGTTGGAGCGCCAGGACAGATTGCGGTTTCAAAAAAATTTCGGCGAGATGCCGGAAACTGGGTCTGTCCTCAGTAATTCCTCCCTCGTTGCTCCAACAGCGAGGGATTTCTTTTGGATGCAGCGCAGATCGAGCAGAGCGGGCGACTATTACTCGCAGCGCAGCCGTATCAAAGCGGGCATCTGTTCGCCCCTCGGTGCCAGCACACCGGGGGGATTTTTTTTGTGCCCTTAGCTCAACGGCAGTGCCCCTGCCTTCCAAGCAGGCCAATCCCCCAAATACCATGAAAATACTTGAACAGGTATTCGGGAAGACAAAAACCAAGGTTAAACACCTGCCCAAAGAACAGGAAAAGCCAGACTCCTACCCGTCCCGCGAGATGAGCCTTATCGGGCCTTGCGGCGCATATCGCCTGACCTGGAAACTAAAATATGACCGCTGGTTTCTCTGCGAAGGTTCCCGTGGGTGGCATCGCGTATTCAATGACTGTTACACCGAACCCGCCTTCCGCCAATGGCTCAGACACCATCCCAATCACCACTACACCACCACACCCGACAGTCACCCACCATTCAAGCTTCTAGTCACCACTTCTTCGGAAACCACCACCGATAGTGATAGTCTCTCCCCGCGTAAACATGGAGAGCGAGTTAGATCCGAACACGCGCACAGTAGCCCCGTTGATTGAGGGCAACGCCGTTCGATACCGCTTACCCGAGCAGGGTGCGGGGGAACTCGTAAAACAACACAGCGATGTGAACGACCGTCAATGCACTCGCGCTTCCCTTAGCGTAGAGAACCGCACGTCACGTTTTCCATGGGTTACAGTTTGACCGCAACCCGCCAAAGCAGGCAAGAAACGTGAGCGACCTAATATTTTAGGGGATCTTTTGCGTCTACGCCCAAAACGGGCATTGTCAGAACTGTCCACCAACCACTCGGGTCCATAGCTCAGTTCCCGTCATTCCCATCCGATAGCCAGCCCACCAAACAACCCAAATTTTCCCAAAATAGCCGTGCGTTAAAAGCGCATATATACGCACCACCCGCCGTCGCATCGCGGGGTCCCCGGCACCACCCGTCCCCACCCTAGCCAGCGAAAAAGAGATTCCTTAGTCAGCCACCAGGATTGCATCTCAACCAGCCAGAAACCCAAAACTTCGCACAACAAAGATTATATTCAATTGATAGCGTTGCAACAATAACGGCTTACGAAGAATCGTAATACTTGACGCTGAATTGTGGCCTCGATTAGGCAGGCGAGCTACCACCTGTAGTGTCCAGCTTCGGCTCGGATGGCTGCTTCACTTGCTGGCGCGATGACTGGCGCTCTGGTTTGATCGTGCCCGGTTTTGGTGCGCCGGTTTCCATGTGCCATGACTCCTTAAGATTCTTCAAAGCCTGCGACAATGCGGCCTTGTCTTTGGCTTGAGGTGTGGCTCGCAGTTCAGCGAGTAACTCAGCTTGTGCGCGTACGAGTTCGAGAGCATATGCGCTCTGTAACTGTTCAACGGGTGCTTCTGGCACTTTGTTGGCCTCCTGAAGTTTTAGCATCATAGCGGCTTGTTTCCGCTCAGCAGCATAGCGCCTGCGTGCTTCGACTGACTTTTGAGCTGCTAACTTGGCTGTTTCCGTGTTCAACACATAAGGCATAGCGATGGAAACTTCGCTGAACGGGTCGGTGAACGCAAGAACTGTCGGAAAAGCGAAAGTGTAAGATTTTTCTGTCAAGAATTCCGACAAGCGCGAGTGTCCAGAATACAGTCAGCGGATTTGGCGTGTTGCTCGAGTACTGACTGTCCTGTTTTATGTGAATACAATGGGGTCAAACAATCGCGTCGGAAATGGATACACTTTACCCGAAATGTCGCCAACAGACTATTTGATTATCAATGACTTGCGTTGATTATTGTTGGCATTGTGTGTGCTATGAATGGGTGGTATGAATTACATACACCAACTTAAAGCAGATTTGGCGGGACATATCGCGGCACAAGAATCAATGCGCAATTCGATTCATCACATGCGCTGTTTTCTCCACTCCCCAAAGTTTATTGGCGTCGATTCTGACGGCGAGCGTAAAGACTGGATCTCCACTTCGGACGTATTGGCAATGTTGCAGGCTGCGGAAAGTGCGGCCCTTGATGCCGGTGATAATGCCAAAGCAGCATGGAAGCCGATTAATACTTTAGACAATTAGTAAACCTCACAAAAAAACAAGAGTATGGCAACATTATACAAACACGGTGAACTGGGGCAAATCCGGTGATTACCGGGGAAAGAATTGAGATTATGAGACAACAATTAAAACTGTCTGAAGTTTGGAAGGATGATCGGATGCTAAAGCGTGTGTTCTCTTGGTTGTCGCGCATTGGAGCAGGCCCGAGGTTTGGATCACGTCCGATTAGCTGGTATCAGATTCATCAATGCATGTGCATTGACATCCTTAAAGAGGCCGGAATTGAAACTCCAATCGTGCGGAATGGTGTTGTTAAGGATGCGACAATCAAAGGTCCGTTCATCCTTGTTGGCGAGCTTTACAACCAAGCAGACAAACGATCAAGGCACTAAAATGAAACCCATAAAAATCCAAATCACCCCCGAGGTGCGGGAATTCAACGAGCAGGTAGAGCATTGCGACTTCCTGACGGATTACCAGTTTGACCAGGGGTCGGCGGAGACTCTGCTTGATCGGTTGAATCAAGCACGGTGTTATCCGGCTTCGGCGCAGGCTTTGCGGCAGGCAATGGCGAATCTGGCAATCAAACAGTAAACAAACCACCAAAAGAGAAGGAAATACGATGAAAAGAGTAGACAGAGCTTTATTAGACGGAATATGTGCCACGATCAATCGAGAGGCCAAGCCGCAAGATGGCCTTGCCTATATGATTGAATACGCTTACGGGCAACCTGTGCTCGCCTTGAACGACATCAAAACCCTGTGCGGGCGCAGTGTTTCCCCGCGATGCTCAAAGTCAGAGTTGGCGACTTGGATGTGGGCTTTCCTAGAAGGCATTCGGGAGCGCGATTTTAATACTCGCAATTCCAACCAAGTCACGATCACTTTTCAGGATGCTGATGATCGCAAGTGGTTTGAGAAATACGCGAAAATGGCGAAATCCCAAGACGGCACTGTAACAGGACTTTACTCCGGCTTGATGTGCTCGTCGATCAAGCGGTCGGCTATTGAGGCTTAACCCCAGCACAACACCGGCTCTAGTTCAGCCGGTGAATGCTGCGGCTAATCCGCACAACGAAAGACTGATTATGAAAACAACACAAAACTTAAGTGACATGCTGGCTGAGATTCAGACTCAAAACCAGATGATCGATGGGGCGCGGAAGGCTGCGAGTCGGTTAATGATCAAAAACTCGGATCTGATTGAAGCTATCAAACGCATCAATCGGACTTCGGTTAGGGAAACATTTCACGGCGATGTTGATCGTTATCAGGAATGGATTGACGGCTTCACCGCCGAAATAATCTCCAAAGCGGAAGGCAACGCATGAACCTTGATCGCTTCTACGAAATAGGCAGTTGCGTCTTGTTCTTCGCAATCCTGATACTGATCTACTGCTTAATATGAATGCTCAACACTACTTCAATCAAAAGACACCTAAAAGCCCATTCAGGAGCAGGTTTGCCATCACTGACAACCATGGCGCTATTGTGCTTGAAACTGGAAGCAGTGTAAAAATACTGCGAGAAATCAACCGGCTTGGATTTTATGTCCCTGAAATCATGACAGGTCCGGCTTGTTGGACGTCACAGTGGAATATAGAACTTGAGGCAATATGAACACTCCCATTTCCGCCGCCTTACTCGCCGCTTGCCAGTGGCTTAAACGACATCCTGGATTGAGGGCAGACCCGGAGATTCTCCTGGAGTTTGTTTCAGCTTGGGTCGTGGTCGCTGGTCCGGTGACTGAACGCGAGGCCCGTCAATGCGGTATCCATGCGGTTAAGGAAGTGGCCGGATGCGTGAAGGAATTGCCGCAACATGAGTTTGAAGTGATTGAACCGGAGGATCTGAAAACCACCAAAAAAACGAAAGGATAGAAAGTTATGGGAGACAGAGGAAACATAGTAATTCGGCAGGAAAAAGACACAAACAGGGGCGATGTCTGGTTCTATGGACATTGGAGCGGATCAACCATGGGTGACACCGTTCGCAGTGCATTGGCTAAACGGTGGCGATGGACAGACTACAGCTACCTTGCGCGGATTGTGTTCGATTGCTTCACGGCAGGCGATCAAGGTGCGGAAACTGGATTTGGAATATCAACCACTATTGGCGACAATGAACACCCGATCTTGGTAGTAGATTGTCCCACTCAGACGGTTTACACAATCGAGGAGAAGGAACTTGTAGATCATCGGCTACCGGACAGACCAAAAGGAAAGAATGTCCAAAGCTTCGACAAGTTCATAGCAATGGGGGTATCCATCAAGTAACCAACCTGTAAACTTTCCCGACACCCAACCCGTCGAAAGGCGGGTTTTTGGTTGTCTAGGAGTGATTGTCAAGTATTCAGAGCCACTTTATACCGTCCGATCGATCAAAATGTCTCCCGTGCCACGGCAGAGCGTGAAAAACGGACAAGGAAACGATTCTGGCGAGCTATCACTTCCCTTGAAAGTCGCTTATCGCCTGCATTGCGATGGTTCGGCACGCTTCCAAGTCCTCGGAGCACTCGATACGCTTTAAGGCTTGCACCATTTCTAGACTCCTGCCCAAGGCAAGATCCCGCGAGTCCGTCATGTCTAGAAGCTTATGGTTCAATTCGGCTATCGCGTCCTCCTGCTCGTTGATTATCTGGTTTGCGCTATCAATGCTCATTTTCGATTCCTTTTCTGCCAATCCCTCTTTTGTTGGGCTAGGCGTTCGCGTTTTTGTTCGTCGGTCCAACCGTCCAAGTTTTGTCTCAAGTGTTGGCGTGGTTTGCCTTTGGATGTCAGCCCAGCGGCCAACCATGCCGCCCGCCGTCTGCGTTGGTTCTCGATTTTAACGTGGTCCGTAATTTTACGGATCTGTTTGTCGGTTAAAGGCCCGGCGATGATCTTGGCTATCCCGTGCTCAATCGCGGATTGGGCGCACTGTCTGAATTCCGTCATTTGTTCCGTTGTCATGGTGGTTTACTTGGTTTGCTACGTTAAGGAATTCTTCGTAAGACCTGACCGTATGGACTTGGTGACCGAGCTTCGCGGCCCACGCGGCGACTCCTAACTGTTCGGTGGACAACTTTCCGGTTCGGGTCTTGCACTCGACCATTAAGAGACTTCTCTCATGGCAGAGGATTACATAGTCGGGTTCTCCAGGTGTCCGATATGCCCGATGTGCCATTGATCCGTGGAATGCCATCCAACCACGGCGCAAACATTCTTGGCGGATATGTTCGTGGAGTTCTTTCTCCTTCTCGCAGCCTTCCAGCACTTCAAGGCGTTCAGAATTAACCTTGCGTCTGGCCTCATAAGCATTCTGATCGGCTGTTGTCCATGAAACCATAGGTCATCCCCATTGCTCAGCCATCGCCTTAGCTATCCCCGAAAAGGTTCTGCTTCTGTCTTTCCATCTAGTTTCGCTTGGTGCCATTTTCCATACCCTACCCTCCCTACCTTCGACAATATTTGTAGGTTTTAATGGTGGAAGATTCTTAAGCCAAAGGCACGTTGCTTTGGTTTCTCCATGCCCAAACTGCCAAGGCTGAATGATTTGATCTGGCTTCCCGATCCGGCTGCTGATTATAGAAATCGGATTCTCGATGCAGATTCGCTCTATTGGAGCGGCCATCAAAGCCCGAACGAAATCTAAAGCATCATCAACCAAATACCCCTTAGCCTTCATCCAACGCGCTCCAGAGACAGCTAGGTGCGTGCATGGAGGGTGAGCAATCATCAAATCCCATTTAGGACCAAACCAGATCACCTTCTTTATGTCTTCTTGGAAATGCAATCCAGGAGTTTCGCTAGGAATAAGATCGCAACTTGCCGCGTAGTGCCCTTTGGCCTTGAACGCATCCCGCACAATCCCGCTAAATTCGCACGCAATTAAAACTCTCATAAAATCAATACCCACTCACCCCGGCAACCCGGTGCGATGTCCAGCCCGCGAGCGTCTTATCGCTAGTGAGTGGGAAAGTCATATCAATCGTTGTGTGGTTGCTTGTAATGCCGCCACTTCGACGGCTTATCTGGCTGACTCAATTCCTTCTCAATCTGCCGGTCGTATTTCTCGCGGTTCGCTTTCTCAATGCGCTCACGGGCGTCGTAGCAGCGATCACAGCAAGCCATTGATACAAGGAATTCATCAGAGCACAAATCCTGCTCCTCAACTTCGATCTGCATGGCTATCCCGCAGTTGCGACAGTTGCAGGAGAGGGTTTTCATAGCAGGCAACCGAGTTGACTATTAATCTCCGCAAGCCTTGGCTTCAATTTACCAACCTCCGTTTTGTCTTTCTCGCTCCACGATTGGTGGCCGTCATATTGGCTTCTGATGGTGGAAATCCGAGCAACAATCAAATCCTTTTCCTTCTGGAGAATCGCTTTATCGATTCCGCTTAATGTTCCTTGGGTGGCATGTTTAGAGTGTCCGTTCTTGGGTGGCTCAAAAAGACCCTGCCAATCATTACGAATGGACTGATTCAAAATCTCGATAGCGGTTGGTACTTCAAATCCATTAATCCACTCCAATTGCTTTCCGAAAAGCTTTGCCCAATTCTTGCACGCCTTCTTTGACTTCCTGAAATCCATCCATTCATTCCAAGCATTCAGGAAGTCGGCATTCTGGCTGAACTTCTCAGGAACAACCAACTCATCCTTGTTTTCTTTATCTGCTTTTGCTTCTGCCTTTGCTTCTGCTATCGGTTTACTTTGTTTACGCGGTTTACATTTGTTTACACGCGCCCGATGCTCAGCAACTTTCTGCCGTATATAGTCGCGCCTTTCTTGCCCGCGAAGCATGTCCCTGTACTTCTGACCATTAAGTATTAGCCAGCCGCCTTCAACTTGCTCAATCCTCTTTCCTTCATACTCTTGCGAGCGAGAAAATTCATCCGGTGACTGGAAGTCATTGAGGTATTTCTGGCAGTCCTCAATTGTTATATCGCACAATTTAGCCAGAGCTGGAACTGTTGCTCTGCAAATGTTGGTTTCATCCTTTAGAGCTAACATCGTTACCCAAAGAACACGACATCCTAAAGGTGTCTGCCAGATTGTGGAGGTGACTATATCGGTGAAAAGTTTACAATAGCCGTTCATTTGGTTTACTGTAAACAAATGGTGTTTACAAGGCAAGGAATTCCCTCACAAATCGGTCACGGGGTCAAGGGATTATTCCTTTGAAACTATCTGCGTGGTTGAGTAGATGGGGATGAATAAGAACCAGAATGTCGCTCGATACATCAGCCAGTTCTGGCGTTTATCTAAGCCTTTATTGACTACATGAAGTTCGTACCAGTATTTCTCAGTTCTTCTAAACATATTCGTCCTTTCATTGCACCATCCACGGGAATTCATCCGGTTCAACTGACTGCCAGCCGTCGAACTCGCGCTTGCATTCGTACCCCGGCCAGGTGTTAGTTTTAAGGCACTGACAGTATTTTTGTAGTGCAGTCTTATAGCGATTCCTTCCAATTTCTAAAAACTCAGCGGAGAGTAATCGCCTTTCGGTTTGGTACGGCGCAAACGACTCCTGCACAACATGCCGGAATTCAACCCGATCCTCTCCGGTGTTGGCCGTCCATACGTCCAGATAGAATGCTGCCTGCATGTCGTATCCAAAATCGAACACATGCTTTGTCCACGGACGCATGGCGGCGCAATTCGTTGTTTTTAAATCAGCCAAAGACTTGCCGAACTTGGAATCCACGTCCGGTAGCAGGTCGATCAGGATCCTCAACGGCACCGAAATACCCGTTTCCTCATCCTGGTAGCTCGCTGTAGCCATTACCTGAGTCTGGGAGCAATCTCGCAAGGCTTTAATCTCTGGGTCGGTATTCAGCACCTTTACGGCATCGCAGGCGGGGCCAAAGAGCTTGTGCTTGATGACTTCTTTGCCTGCCTGCTGCGCGATCCATTCCTTGCACCAATTGCTATTCAGATTCCAAGCTTTCGGTTCGCCTGTCTTGGCGTCTGGATAGGTTTCTGGCGCAATAGCGTAACGGTCCTTGAATGCTCCCGGTGTGAGGAATAGGCAATCAACCAAACTTCCCCATTCCGTAGCCTTGGAATCCTCGGACTCGTAGCCGTTCAGCCAACGATTCGGGCATCGCGCAAACTCCATGAGCGATGATCGGCCCATGACATGGTGGGGATCTCCGCGCTTATCAGCTTCAACGCGATAAACGTCTGGATTGCTGATTGGACCAACAACTTTACCCGCCGTTAGCAGGTTTTTGGATTCACCTACGAGTGGGTTCATTTGGCGGCCTTCTTAAGTTTCGGTTTCCAATCAAGGATCACGTCTTTAGAATCAAACGGAACGGTTATTTTCCAAGAGTTTCGATTGACCAAAACTTTCTTGTATCCATTGTTCTGCATGTTGGATATCAGGATGCTATTTTTAGGATCGTTCTGAGCCTTCACTTGCGCCAACGTCAGCACTTCGCCTCCAAGGAAATAGTTTATGCCCCTTTCAACCTCTCGGCTGTCTAATTCTTGATCCGAACGAGAACGAGTAGTGAAGTAGAATGCGAACGGGGTTGCGCCGTGTCGCTCAGTAATTCCATGCGCCATTTGCTGTGCCTTTTCAACATCCCATGAATCAATGGGCAGTTCGGATTCTTCATTAACGAATGTTCCAGGACTTAAGAAAGTGACGAAGTGTTTTCTCATTTTGTGGTTGGTTTACTGAATAGTTGTTTGGCGAAAAGGCAGATGGCGAGTTCAAGTGATGAGGCATAGGTTGCACCGTTTAATTCTCCAGCCCACACGCGCCAGTCAGTTGGTCCAGCCGTTCCAATGGCTATGTCGTGCTGATGCTTCTCCGCGCACTTCTTGAGCACGTCCATGGCGTCGGCTGAATCGGTGTAATACGGAACTTCAGACGTAAACGCGGCTGTTGTGCTGACTCCGTCTCCGGTTGCCGTCCTGACCTTTCTGGGTTCGCATGGGGCGTATCCAACAAGTCCAGATTGGCGCATGTGAACGTCCGCCCACCCCATGACATGCTCAGCAATCCAAGCATCCAACTCGCGCAGTTCTTGTGTGGTCATATTAAGCTCCGTGCCCTTGGCTGATCCAGTCACCCACCTTGCCAATCGTCACACTCAACTGATCGGCGGTTAAGCCCTCGACTCGCTGATCGTCTGCTATGAAATTTTCATCAATTAACCACTGGTTAAGCTTCTCCTTAGACCCAACGTGATACGCGCCCGTCATTTCCCATAGCTTGCGCTTAAGTGCAGCGGTATTCGATGTGGGGGATTCCTGCTTTAATGCTGGTTGAACAATAGTTTTAGCCGTTGGGGTTCCGGCGCACCATGCGGCTAGGGCGGCTCCGTGCTCAATCCCTACTTGTTGATTAGGCTTTGGAAGTAGACCAGCCAATGACGGATGGGTAATCTTACGAGGGATTACAAATCCGCCTTGCCCGTCTTTTGAGTAGGTTTCCAGATTCAACAGGAGCTCGTAGATAAACTTGCTGTCGAAGATAGGCGTTGAGAATTGGTCAGTAACAACCTTATTTTTTCCGTTCTCATCTTTAACCATGTGAGTCTTTGGCTCTGCTCTGAGGCAGCATACCAGAGGAACCTTAGATCGAAGAATCCGACCAATGAACCGTTTTATCTGCATTTTTGCTGGTATCCACGAGGCAAGCTTGCATTGCTCCCTTTTGGTGTAGTTAGTTTCTCCTGCCATCCTAGTAAGTTCAGCCTCTTGGATGTCTAAGACACCCCCTTCTCCATTATGAGCATGTGTAAGTGAGTCTATAACTATGCCGTCGCTTTGCTTCTCGGCCACATCAAAGGCTTCAAAGTATCTATCTGGCGAGAACGGAGAGTCTAAATCGAGTATCTGATAGCCCCCCGGTATGATGTCAGCGAATAGGCTTCCGCGCCCCGATTCACTGTCGATTAGGGTAATGCGCCCCTTTGGGCCGACGATACCCCGCATGAAAAGCAGTGCGCTCATCGTTTTCCCTGACCCACTTGGACCGAACGCGCCCACAAGCGGGATAACGCCTGCCCGTGTCGCCTGGTGAATCGTGAAGCTCATTTCCCCTCCGTTCCACAGCAAATACGTGTCCTCCTAACAACCGTTTTCTCCCCAGTCTGGATGACTTGCTCTTTGGGGATCACCTCGTCGTAGGTTTCGATGCGGCACGTGGGCGGAAGTCCATCGCAGTAAATGTTGCATCTCACTCCATCGGTCATGTCCCCTTGCATGGAGTGCCAAATGCGATCCCTTTCGTTGTAGTTGCTCTTTTCCATCTCCTTTATTCCAAGCAGCCTCATTACCTCCAAGCCAACCACGTGATTGGCCATTGTGTGGATCTGAATTGTGGCGTCCGTGCGACTAAGCTCTATGCTAAAGTGACATGTTGATGGAAGATTATCGTTTTGAAATTTCTGGCACGCCTGAACGAGTTCAAGCAATCTCTCTTGTATTTCGTTTTTCATTTTGGTGGTTTGTTGTTTTAGCGGCTCAATCCATCACTTGCCGTGACATCTGCTGGAAATAGTCGAATTCCTTAACGCGCCCAATCTCCCAAATGCCAGGAGATAGCCGCACTGGCTTATGTTCCTCGTGTTGTATGGTTGCGGCCTTGGTGAGCTTGAGCAGCATGCGCTCGCCAATCTCAATTAGTTCTGCTTCGTCGTCCTCAATGACATGAGAATGACCGGATTCTCCGTGAGCTAGAACCAGCCGTTTGTGCGTTATTTTTGCTCCGTCAAGAGTTGGAAGTGAATCAAGCTTTCGCCCAATCACGTCGCCTTGCTGGAATGTGTTTTTTGCGATTTTGAGTTTATTTTTCATGTGAGTATCTCTGCTGTTTCGTGCCAATTGCTGTTTCTCCAATTTAAAGATTCGGTGACCGTTTTGCAGGATGGATCAACGCCCTCTAGGTGAAATACACCAACGCTAGGATTGATCATGCGCAGATAGCGAGCGTCTGGAACTTCCTCAGAGAGCCGTATAGATAGGAGTTCGTACGTGCCGCGCTTATCCAATGAATTGTGCGGTAGCTTAGAAAGCATTCGTTCAATTCCGACCTTGCGGATCAGTTCTCGGCGTCGATCTGCGTTATTCTCCCGCAATACGCTCTCGGGTAAAATCTTTTCGGCTGGAGTTAGGACTTGTTCTGGATCCATCAGAATACCGTTGAGCGCAAAAACCTTCCAGCCATCCGAATATTCAACTGCCGCACCTTCATCTTTATGCAGCCGTCCGTTGACCATGTGAATTTTAGATGGGCGTGAACCAACAATTAGAATGTTTTTGAGTGGATAAAATAGACCAAGTTCAGAGGATGATTCCAACAATCCGAAAGAATTGGGAATACCTATTACACCAATAAATTCCATTGCGCGAACCCAAGCAAAATATTGCGCCCAAAAATGGCCGGAAAAGTAAGGCCAAATAAAATCACTGACCTGTGACCTGACCTGTGACCTGACCTGTGACTCGACCTGTGACCAGACCTGTGACCTGACCTGTGACTCGACCTGTGACTCGACCTGTGACCTGACGTGTGACTCGACCTGTGACCTGACCTGTGACCAGACCTGTGACCTGACCTGTGACCTGACCTGTGACTCGACCTGTGACCAGACCTGTGACCAGACCTGTGACCTGACCTGTGACTCGACCTGTCTATTAGCGAAAAAAGACACAGCGAGCCAGCAGCCAAGCGGACTCGATAGGTGCAATACTGGTCGCTCTGCCCCCATAAAGTGTTTATCCCATGCACGGGCTAGAGTGTACGCCCTGCTGGTTGGCAGTTGTGTTGTATCCAATCCGCGAGCAATCCATTCCTGCGCAATGCGATCAAGTCCGAGTTCTTGCTCTTTTGTAAGTTTGGTGATCATTTTGGTGGTTTTTGGTTTAACTGAAAGTCAATGCGGGTTGTCGAGTCCCGCGCTCGGCCACTTGGCTATTATTCTATCAACTGTATCATTCTCAAGTTGTTGGCCTACTGAACCGGACCAATGCGGAAATTCACATATCTCCCCACAGCAGCCAGTAGATATACATACCCACTGCACCAAGGATTAAGCCGATGATTAGGCCGGTGAAGAATCCGGTCATTTGTTCCTTTCCGCGATCATCGCGTCGGCAGAGGCATAAGCTTCCCGCGCCAAAACAGCATCCACGTTTTTATCTGTCACTTGATCCATAGCCGGAGATGTTTTCACTTGCCCTCCTGTCCTGCGATATGTTTCATGATCGCAAACTCGGTGAAGAAGTTGATCATTCAATCCCCCGTTCCGAGAGTTTCAAATTCAGTTCTCGATTCTCCATCTCAAGAAACGCTATTCGTTCTTCAAGTGAATTTTTCAATGGGGTACGCCCATTCAATCTGTCAATTATACCTTTGATATATTTAATGGATGCTGGAATTGAGCTTTCGTGATCACCTAAATTCCATGCTAAATTAACGGCATCTACGGCACGACTTAAAGCGTCTGCTTGTATCGCCTCAATATCTTTGCTGAGTCGCGCAAGTGGCACTTTATGAAAGTGGTGATAGTTCAGGTCTTTAATCCATTCGTCGGTGGTTTTCATTTCAAATCCTCAGGAGTAAATCGGATCGGAGATTTGGAATATTTATACTGCACACCTTGATCTGCGATGTATTTCGCAATCAGAATCCCGATCACAAAGTTCATGGTCTGACCGTTGGCTTTGACCTTGGCCCTGAAATCAGCGTGAAGGCTGGTGGGGATCTGAACCGTCCGGTTGTAGCCTCGCTTAGAAGTTTTCTTGCTCACGAACACAGCAAATCACATTTCGCTGTGACCGTCAACGGAAATCTACAGAAATCTTCCGCCTAGTAAAACCGCCGCTTCCTAGTGTCTTTCTTCTTGTGCTCTGGTAGTCGCTTTGGCGTGCCGTATTTATCAGCCCATTTCTTGGCGAGTTCTGGATGCTGTGACCGAAGGAATCGCCGTTGAGCTTTGGATTTGAAGGGCATATCACCAGTTGGGTTGAGAAGTTTTCTGCTTCTTGTTGTCGTAGGTATTTACCCCAACACCAAACACCCCAAGCGTTGCCATCGCAGTTGCTTCAGGAATTCCATGCTCTCCATACAGCTTAATAATGTCCCGATAGGTCATCGGGTAAAATGTGGTCTTGAGTGCGTCACCAATGTCAAATTGCTGTCCAGTTGGATCTTCTCCAGACAGCACGCTAACGGCAGAACCAACGGACGGAGAAAGTTTCCCCCTTCCAAAGTTTGCAATCACATCCCAAGCGTTGTCACCGCCATACGGCACCTTGCCACGAATCGGAACTTCCCTTCCACCCGCCGTAGTTTTCTTTCCAGTTCCAAGCCTGCTGAATAGGACCAACGGCTGAAGAATGCCCATCCAAGGGTCGATGCGTGTTTTGCCAACGACCATCTTCCCGAAGTCCGATGAGTTGGAATCGGTGTTCACCTTGCCGCCCATCAAAGCCCCAAGCGCATACAAAGCCGCTGGACCACGCAGCATCTTCAAATACTGCCAAGCAATCATCTTGCGGGTGTGCAGGTTGCCGCGCCACATCGGTTGCAGGGCAAGCATCTGAATGCGGCTGATAGCGTACTTGGGCGCAAAGGCTATCGTGTTGGCGAATTGGCCGCTGCCAAGGAACTTGCCTACGCCTTTTGAGCCTCGACCGCTGAACACGTTAATTGCATTCGCTATCTGATCAAGCGTTGCAGGATCTTTCCCCCAAGTGTCAGCCATTGCGTCAAACACATCCGCCCGCATCCGATTCAGGAAAACCGTGTAGGCTCGCTGGAACTTGTTCACCGTTCCGACAAGTTGTTTCAATCCAGGTTGCTTCTGCATGTTCTCCGAAAGCCTGAACATGAAATGCTCCTCCATGCTGGAGAGTCGCGTGCCTGCCTCAGTGAATTCCAAGCCGTATTTCTCGTAGAGTGGTGCATTATCCCGCGTCAGAATCTCCTCCATGATGCGGAATTGATTCTGCTCACTCTTGAATGCTTCCATCATCGGCTTGAGATTCCTCAGAGCAATCGTCGGATTCTGATAGGACAACGCACCGCCTTGACGTAACACGCCCGAAAACTCGCCCGTTGTCATCATGGCACGCTGAAACCAAACGGTATTCGCTACCGCATCGAATGCTTTAGCGGCAGCATTGCGCTTGGACATCTGATCGTTGTAACGCAAGTCCAGCAATGCACGGTGGACCTTGTGTAGCTCAAACCGAAGGCGTTGCGCCTCTTTATCCATCTTTACCGGATCTGGCTTCTTACGAGGCTGAAACTGCCTGTTCTTAACCTTCTCAGTTAGTTCCTCGATGCGATCCCGTGTGCGCTCTTTCCAAATCTCAAGGCGTTGCGCATCGGTCAACTCAGGCTTCTTGAACACCGTGTCATAGACAGCCCGCATTTCATCACGGATAGCGGTTAGCCGTTCAAGTTCCGCGTCGGGTTTCAGCCTCTTTGATTCCCTGACGATCTTTGTGCGCGTCTGGATCTGGTGCTCTAAATCGGTGATCTGATTGGTGATGCGCGTCTTTGCTGCTTGCAACGCTGTTTTAAGCTGTCCTTCGACATCGGTAGGAGTGACTTCAGGATGCAACCGTTTCTGTTCCTCGTATTGCTTCCTGAGCCACCGCTGCTTATCTGTCATGGTTGCGCGTTCCTGTAACTTCGGCGGGAAGATTCCGCGCTGAATCATGTCGATCTTGGAAATCTCCTGCCATTGCCCGTGCATGTCGCGCTTGATGACGGATACCGTGTCTTTCGCTAACGGCTTCAGTGGCGTGCCGTATCCTGCAAGAATCTCACGTGTCTCGCGTCGGGTAAGGTCGGGAATGACTTTTATCGCATCGGCATGAATGGCATCCAGCAATGGACCTTCCTCTTTCAGTCCACGGCGAACATGGAAGTCTAACAGCTTATCGAAGTAGTATTTCAGGTCAGGCAATACACCTTTGGATTCCTCAACCTTTCGCTGAATCTTTTTCAGGATGGTCTGAGTGCCTAAGTCTGCCTTGAGTGCGCCCTTGACCTTCTGCACAGTCGCCGCACCCTGTTTCTTGAATGCCGCTGCGACATCGGAGTTAAAGGCTTTTTGAGAGGCTTCCCAAACGGCTTTCGCGTGGTCTTTGAAACCTGGCCCCAAATCCCGAATCATGGTGTCCGACCACTTGGCAAAATCGACTGCCCCGCGCACGATCTTGGAAGTGCCGTAGATAATCGCCTTGTCCAACATCTCAGGCGAGATTGGCGCACCTGCGAACATAGGCTTTTCACCGCCGCCAAACAACGCCTTCAGATCCGCCAACGCTTGCGCCCCGCGTTCATCCCATTTCTTGGCGTATCCTTCAGCCAAATCCAATATGCGTGGGTGATACGGCAACTCGCGCTTAATCCGTGCTTCGGCCTCAGCAATGATGCGCTTGGCGTCTATGGCATCGCGTTCGGCTTGTAGCTTCTCAACTCGCGCTTGAAGCTCTGCATTCGCCTTGGTGTTGGCATCGGAGATTGCTTGAAGCTGAGCGCGTTCTAGATCTGTCAACTTGCGCCCAAGAAAGGCTTCCCGATTGGGCACCAGCTCCGCCATCGTGAAATCTTCATTCATAACCAACTGCCTTGCCCTGAATGCGCGCCCTGCCATAGTGCCCATTGCGGTATCGCCTTTGCCCATCACTTGCTCTAGTTCAAGCAACTTTTCACCCATTGAATCACGAACAGCCTTTGCAGCCTCAGCGGCATCTCCGCGCCCTTCTTGTTCCGCGAGTGCGGCTTCACGGTTCGCCTTGTTGAACTCGTTCTTAAGGTCAACGCGACGATGAAGCAGGACCATCGTTTCAACGTCTGACGGAATGAACGGATTAGCCTTGTGACGGGCAATCAGCTTGTCAGCCGCCGCCCAATCCTGATCAATGACGTTCATTGCTTGCGACCACAACTCAGGATCTCCCTTCTTCAAAGCGTCCATCATGGGCGGTTCTCCACGATCAACGCGATCACGGTCAACGGCGGCATTCTTGATAGCGGATTGCATTGGTGTAGTTGGCGCGTTGGCACCAAGCACATCACCCCCCATTGGAACAATCTCCCCCTTCGGAGCGGTCGGCGGGGTGGGTTCCGCCGCAACCGGACTCTCAGTCTTCGGCTCAGCGGGTTTCAGGTCTGGATAGTCGGCTAGGACTTCGGGAGGTACGTATTTTCCATCTTTCAGTGCTTGTTCCACTTCGGCCTTATGGAATTTGCGCATTCCTTCAGACGTTGAATAAGGGCTTTGATTAAGCGCGCTCCTTTTCTCTCCTCCTGCCAAATACTGATACGCTCTTAATCTTTCAGCATCAGCAATGGTGACTTCGTGAAATGCCCTATCGCCCATTCTTTGAACAAATTCGGATTCAGTCTCTCCGTATGGACGTTCAGGATATTTACCAGAAAGTGCTTTTTGACGTTCTGCCGCCGTTGTTGTCATCTCCCAAGGCTCCCTAGCAGCCGGTGCGCTGACTGTCGGGGTGGTGGGAGGGGTCGCAGGCTCTACAACCGCCTTCTCCCCCGCTTGCACGTCCAGCTTTTCGGGGGCAACATCGGCAGGTTTTAAATCCAACGGGGTGGCTTCCTCGAATTTGGGAGTGTCCTCAAACCCCTTGCTCATCCGTTCGGTGGCTAGTGCAGCTTGCTCAGGGGTTACTCGTTCGATGGCCGCAACGGGTTCGCCTCGCGGTGGGATAGCTCCCGGTCTGGTTTCACGGAGTCTTAATGGGGCACTCGTTGAGACTTCCAACGGCACTTTGCCTACCGCCGCTTTTCCTAAAGCGATAGGGAAGGCGACATTTGCCGCTACGCCTACGCCGCCTTTAACCGCTTCTTCCAAGTTCTGAGCCTGCATTGCTTGGTCAACGGTGGAAGGCAATCCGCCCGTCATCTGAAGCTGAAATAGCCTCGCGCCTTCTTGTGGAAGTTTCTTGGCTAATCCCAAGCCTGAAATCATGCCGGGGTCTGAGAATCCAATCGCCATCTCTTTGCCCGCCTCAGATAGCCCGCGAGTCACTTCACCTAGTTTTCCTTCGGCGGGTGCAGTCTCAGGGATACGCAATCCCTTTTTGAGCACTTCGGTAACGGTATCAATATCCTCGGGTGCCAGAATCGGAGGGGTTCGCTGCACGCCTTGACGTGCAAGAATGTTTGCGGATAGTCCGGTCGGATCAACCTTGGCTAGTGCGTCAGCAACCCAATATGCGGCATTTCCGCCTGCTGTTGCCAGCGCGGTTCCAAGTTTAGCGCGTTCGCCCTCAATCCGTGCCTCAAACGTCTGCTTGGCTAGTTCGTCACGGCGGAAGTCAGACTCTAGTGGCTTGGTGTCCTCCCAAGATGGAGCGTCAACCGTATCTTCCCACGTTGGCGCATCAGTCGGCATATCGGATGAACTTCTTGGTATCAGCGTCGAATATTGCCCGTTTTCCATCTTTGGTTAGCCTGACAATTTCGTTCGCTGAAGGCAACGGAGAAGCGGCTTCGCCTAGTGGCTGAATCGGAGGCTTTGGTGCCGTAATCTGAGGGAGTCCATTCCGCTTAGCTATCGTGTTGCGTTGATTTCTTGCCCAATTGACCATTCCTAAAGCGGCTTGCTGATCTTCTGGCGTGGTAGCCTTCTTGAGATTGCGTATGCCTTCACCCTCTGCTCTGGCCGCTTCCTGAAGTGCCGCTTGGTCTATCGGATTTAGCTTTGGAGCCGATTCTGGTCTGAGTTGCTGAATCCTTCCACCGCCTTCGTAGTGCGCCGGTTCGCCTGTTAGCGGGTTAGCTTGAATGAAGCGCGGTGTCTCCGGTGTTCTTGGCGGGACTGTTACGCGGCCTGTGAACGCTCCCGGTTGTCCGGTTGCTGCATTAGCAGGTATCCATGCGGGTTGAGGAGCAGGCGTCAAAGCCTTCATCGCAGGCCCAAAGCTAGTATCCTGAACCAGCATCGGACCCCACTTGGCAAACGCATCGGCGGCTGACTTACCTTCTTTCAGGTCTTGCTGGTAACCACGAAACGCGATGAATTTGTAAGCCGCCGCCGTCGCTGCCTTCGCTTGTGCTATCGGGTCGGGCTGCCGCTGTTGTGGGTAATACGCCCTTGGGTCCTCCCAATACGGTGTTGGACCTTGCGGTTGCTGTGGCGGTGGTCCCTGCTGCGAGCGTTCAAACGCTTGGCGCATCATGTCCTCTTGAGGATCGACGGGAGTGTAGCTGAACTGCGTTTCGCGGCGTTCTCCTGTTTCACGATCTAAAGTTCCTGTAGTGCCGATAGCCATAGTTTAGCCTCCTACGTTGTAAAGCCAGTCGAGTTCCTCGTCACTCATGCCACCTTGGTCAATTCCGCCGCCTATATTCACACCGTAAGGATCCCCAAACGGAAGATAATCCGATGTGTTTGTATTCGGATTGTAATAGGTTCCAGCGGGAGGGGTGTATGGATCGTAATTATATCCAGGTTGGTCAAACTGGCCTCCAAAATCCATTCCCGGTTGAACCGTATCGAGTCCCCCGCCTTGATCCAAGCTATACGGAAGATGCCAAGGAGTTGTTATAGGAGTAGTCCCGCCTCCTGCCCAATTCGTCGCTGGTGCAAAACTTGCACCTCCTCCACCACTTGGCCTTCCGCCTCCACCGTAGCCATAGCCAGCTCTGCTTCTGTTATTTGCCGCGTTTATCGCCGCCATTCTCGCCAGATAGTCTAGTTCCATGTTCTGGCGTTGGAGAGCCAAGGCTTCAGCTTGTGCGGGAGTTGTGACAAGGGCTTGCGTATTGGCGATGGTAGCACCTGGATTACGCCCCAAAGCGTTTGTCAGCCAAGATTGCCCCTGATTCTGCAAGTCCAATGAAGTCAGACCCAAGGCGCGCATGATGTCAGCCGTGCTGTTTGCGCCCATTGGGTTTCCGGTAGACACGCCACGCTCTGCTGACCTTGTCGCCATCTGCTGATAAACGTCATTGGGAATCTGGCCGCTCAATGCTGACTGGATGTTCTGCGAGCTTTTCTGCTCTAATCCAGTAGCATTGGGTATCCGTGCGGCATTCGCCTTCTGCTGCGCGTCGATGTTGATCTGACTAATCATTTCACTCATCGACTTGATCCAATCTGGGTTGGACAAGTTGTTGAGATTTTGATTTCCAAGACCCGTGCCGGTGCCAGCACCCGCCGCCGTAACTGCTGCCGGACTTCCAACCGCTGGCGTTGGCGCATTCGCTGCCTGATACATTGCCAGAAGGCTTGTCGGGCTTTGCTTAATCTGAGCCAACTGTTGTTGCGTTGGAATGACGGTTGTAATGGGCATAATTACCTCTGGTAACGGTTGTGGGCGAGCGATAGAAAGTCAGACCAATTGACGCTTGGGTTCCAGCCAAAATCAATAGCTGGCGTGCCTGCATCTGGCATCTTTAGCGTGTTTGGTGGCACCGTAGACGGCCCTGCCCGCTGAGGTTCGTAGATTTCCGGCAATGTGATGCTCGGTGATGTCATCTGTTGGGCTATATTCTCGGGATTCTGGACTGCTGGATTTTGAGGAGCTTGAAAGCCTTGTGGGATAGCTATACCTGTCTGTGGTTGAGTTGCTGGCGAATTTGGCTGAATCGGTTGCCAGCCTGAGCGATTTCTAATCGACTCTGGCAGTTGATAAACGGGAGTCCCGCTTACATTCCATTGACCACGAACTGGACGTCCTATTGGCATATTCTATTGAAATTGAGGTTTAAGCCTGTCTGATCCGAATATCGGAACAGTAATAGCCGTTTGAAACTTGCCAAGGAAATGATCTAATTGCCCGAATAACAGTTGCAATGCCCGTGCGTGCTTGGCTTGAGCCATCTGCTGTGAACCTGGAGTGTCCATTCTCGAGTACCGCACCGCCATACATTCTTCTATCAGGGCGGGCACGCTTTGAATCAGCAAATAATCCTGATCTGACTGCGCGGGAATGAAGTCGAGTTTGCACAAGGCTAGCACTTGTTGCGTCGATGCACCGCAACAACGATTCTGCAAGCCGTTCAGGAAGTAACGGCGATAGTCGCCCGTCATTTCGGTCGCTTCCATCGCGTGCAACGGTGTTTCATTTCCGTTGGTGTCCACCTGATAGAAAACCACGTCGCCTTGCGTTGGCTCTTTTTGGATAGCGGTAACCGTGTTGAAACTATTTACCGTGTCAGTGAACGGAATATCTAGGACGATGGTTTCACCAAGGATAGGCTTGCCCGTAAGGACGCTCGTACCATAGATGGTTTTGCCATTCGTATCGGTGCCTTGAATGAGCACTCTTTTGCCCACGTCACTCGCATTGAGCGGGTAAGCACGTACTGTATTTCCCGCAACAAAATCGTTGATTGTCGGCACACTGTCGCGCTCATAGGTTTGTTGTTGCTGACCACACCTGTCTTGCGGGCATCCCGCAGGGTTGTATCCACGCCCGAAGTCCAAGAACTCATAGAACTGATTTCGGATCTTCATGGGTTTCTTGCAAACGTCCATGAGAATGATTCGCGCAACCTCTCTGGGTGTGGTGATATAACTGAATGGTGGGGCAACCGTGAAAGCGTATTGCGCCCAACCGCCGAACCAGCCTTCATCTGGTGCCATTGGGTCGGTGAGTAACCGTTGCTGTGCCTCGTTGACAACAGCCGCGATCCTTGGAATGTCAGTCTCACATACGCCAAAGCTGCTTGGCGCACCGCTTATCCTAACATCGTATAATCTTACGCGTGCAGGCATATCAAATCTCTTTCTTCTGCTTTTCTCTCTCCAAAGCAAGCCTTGCTTGATACTTTTGCTCCAGCCGTTCGGGTATCTCCTGCTTTAGCTCGGCTTGAAGTTCAGCCATTGCGTCAGACCGAAACCTGTGCTCCAACACTGGATCGCCTTTGTAATCCGATGGAATTGGATCGTGTATGCTCATAATCATGCAGTTAGGCAAAGCCTTCTCCATCCGTTTACTCCCGCAGGCTTGGTGTTAGCAACAGCAAAAAAGCTGCCTTCGTCCAGATTCACCAATCCATCATACAGGTAATCGGCTTTTACCATAGTTCCGGTATATGGGGCTTCAGTCATATACCTGCCAACAACCTTATCCCCGATACTGTCATACCCAATGGCAAAAAGTCGCTTCATTGAAGAGATATACCACGGGAACCAGCGGAGACTTTCAAGGCTGGCATCCACCAAAGTCGATCTTACTATGGAGGCCAAAATAACATCGACTTCTCTTATTGCTTGCCCAAGGCAAATGAGCAATTCGCGGTCTGTATCCCAAACGCAAAAAAACTGCGCCCACGCAGGGACTCCGGTGAAGAAGTGAACTCCATTGTTTATTTGAAGATCGAATTCAAATAACCCTTTTGAAATACCAGTCTGCCAGCATCCATACAGACAATCTGCAAGCGGAGAATAGGCGAAGTTGTAAACGAATGGATCGGCAGGCCCAACCGATGGGCAAACACCAAGCTGAACAACTGTAAGAAGATCAAGGTCGATATACCCAACGTATCTCTGTCCTAGACCGTCCTCTCCCATGTGCCCATAGATTTTATTATAGCCATATTCCACATAGGTCAGGGCAAAGATTGTTCCCGTGACTCCAGAAGCAAAATCGGTAATCGTTTCTGATACCGGATCGAAAATTACAACGGTAGCGCCAAGGGGAAGAACAAATTTTTGGTGTGCTGCATCATAAACCATTTGGGAGTTAGCCGCTGCCCCGGCATGGCTACCCTTCAAGGTCATCGTGTTGCTACCCGGCTCGTACTTGAAAAAGTATGTAGTTGTCGTGCCCGCATCCCATCCACAAACCAAGCAATAGCAAAGGTCAGGCGCAAAGGCCGTTAGGAACTCAGGGGCTAGCGTCGGTGTGCCAGAAATTGGAACTTGTGTCGCTTCTGAACAGTTTTCCAAAACGCAACCACCAGACATATTTAATGCTTTTACGCAGCTCATGCGAATCTCACGGTTGGTTTCTGGATTTTGATAGAATGTCCCGCTGCCGGAGTCGGTAGCGTTCCGGTTATTTGATGAGTGGTTCCGGTCGCAAGGAAGGTTTCATTTACTATAACCTCTGTTGACCCATCTTTCAGAGTATAGCCTGCAACGTAAAATTGGCCCTCTACCAGATTGGAGAAGTTCAACGCGAAATCGACAGTTGTAAATCGACTGTAGATAAACCGAAGAAACTTCTGTCCCGCTGCTGAAAGATAGTCTGGAAGATTCTCAGCTACCGCCAACTTGGATGTAAATGTCTGCTGTGTGGCTTCAGCTTCAGCGTCGGTGTATGGATTGCTCAGGATTACGCTATAATCGCCAGTGGCGTAAATATCCACAAACAGGCTTATAGCTCCCGACTGGAACGGGAATGCGGCCACGTCAGCAATAGCAAATCGACCACTGGCTGAACTTTGATAGACCCTGCTCAGTGCTGTAGTTGTGTAACCGTCAGGATTAACCAGCATCGTTGCTGGACCGTCTGTTTGGCTGTCAATCGCCAGATTTCCAAAGAATGCCCACGATGCTTCGTCGGTATTGCAAACCTGACAACTGCCGCCATCTGGAGTCCAACAATAACCCAAAAGATTTCTAATGCGAGATACGCTGTTAGGGAACAAGCCTGGAGCTAAAACTTCAATCTCGGCTCCAGCGCCTTCGGCAACTGGCGGGTAAAGCCCAACGCTCGGTCTTAGGCATTCAACGTACAAATCCTTTCTATGATGCGAAGTGAAATTACCATTCGCATCGATATGACTGCTTTCGCTAAAAAGATACTTGGCACCCGCGCATTGCACTGGAGTGGTCGGATCGTATCCCGGTGGCGCAAGGGGCGGTATATAGTTACCGACTGTAAATGCTGTTTGGGTAACGTAACCCGTCCAAGTGGCGGTTTTGTACAGTGTGGTGTCTGGATTGGTAAACTTCGGATACCCGCGCTTGGTTCTTAAGACCGTTGTAGCACTCGTAACCATTGAAACTACTGGCGGGAAGAATGTTCTAGTTACGGCTTCGCAGGTTGTATCCGATACGGCAAAGACAATACTTCCGCCGCCTGCTCCGGTAGGGGTTCCGCTAATCAGACCGGAAAGGCTTAAGGATAGTCCCGGTGGAAGTGTTCCGCTTAAAATTGTCCACGCATAATTTCCACTACCTCCAGCGGCTTGCAACTGGAAGCTGTAGGGAGTCCCGATGGTGAAACCCGACAATGCCGCCGTGGTTATTTCAATCACCTGAATCGTGAACGTCTTTACCGCGTAATTGCCATTCGCATCGGTAGCAATAATCTGAAAAGCGTAGGTTCCGTTTACTGTCGGAACTCCGGTTATTACGGCGGAATTCTCAGTGGCAATAAAATCCAATCCCGGTGGTAGAAATCCCACTAGAGAGAAAACAAGATCCGGTTCTGGAAGCGTAATAGACGCGGAATATACCTGCCCATTGCAAGCGCAACGCGGCAATTCACCAAGGCAAATCCTCTGCTGGTTCGCTTGTTGGCACGCATACGCCTGAGCCTGAGACAATGCTTCAGCGTAGGTTTTGGCGATGAACATGCCCGCCGCAACGGTATAGACAAACTCAGATCCATCGGGACAGGTTGCCGTGCAGGATGCGGGTGCCGAATACCAGATTTCTTCGGGGTTTTCGCAAAGGATAGACTGCCGCAGGGCACATAAATTGGCATCCTCTTGGCTGATAAAAGAACGGCAGAGATAGAGACATCCTGGCATTGACCATTCCTCATCAATGGGAGGAGGATTCAACGGCGGGTAGACAACCGCCCAATACGGCGGATACGGCTCTGCCCCTTCCGATGAATAGTTCGATAGAAGCGATTCACCGCAATCAATCTTGTTGCAATCAATTGTGGGAACTTGTGGCATTAGAACGCGATCCCCCCAGTGGTTGACTGCTGCATCTCGGTAAACGGCCCCGGTGGAGTTACTAATCCCTCAAACGGTTGCTTCACATAAGGCGTAGCGTAAACAATGATGCCACGAATACGGCAAAAGCCCTTGATCTCAATCTTCACCTGAAATTGATGTCCGAGGCTCATAGGGCGATGGTTCATGTCGTTGCAAGGCGGGTGCGGAGGGGTCGGTAGGGTTATCGGGAACTTGTCTCCTTCGCTGAACTCGGTAGTCGGGTAGCAAACAGGATCTTCCAACTGTTCACAGGAGTCCCGCACTATGCATTCCCTGAAGGAATGCCACCATTGCCAGCAAGGATTGCCGTCTGTTCTATACCATACCGTGCCGTCTACGGTGCCATAGATGCGATCAATCCATATTTCCCCACCATCCAGCCATTTCAGGTCGAATTCCCGTTGCCACGTCCAAGCAGGCGTCTCGATGTGCCACAACACCCGTTCATCACCGTTCTCGAAGCGGTTGGAATCGGTTAACTCCCAAAGCTGAATAGAACTGTCGATTTTGCTTACAGTCACGGCAAAGGCGCGTTCCCGACCTCCAAAGTCGCCATTGAACAGTTGCAGGATGTCCAATCCCTCGTAAATACCTTCCCATACAGGGGGCAACTGGTTACCAAGTGTTCCAATCGGGTCGAAGTCCAACGGCGCAATAGCTTGATGAACCACACCTTGTGGAAGTTGCTTGGGAAGAATTCCGTTCAAAAGGCGGTTATCGAACTCAATTGCCGTGGAGTAAACCATCAATCCGCGATCATTCAGCCTCAACGCACGATCGATATTGGAGCTGATTGGACGGTTACCCCACTGGTTTTGATACCGTAAGACGGTGAAAAGGGAGTTGATCGACGGGGTAAGCGACTGATAAAACAAGTCAGCGTTGACGGCAACTACGGATCTGTCACTACAACCACCGTTATTGCGCTGCACTACCCTCTGGACTGGCTGATTGTCGTTGTCAGCGGCTATCCAGTCGATTCGGCTGATTGGCACGTCTAGGGCATAAATCTGCTTCCGCGTGAACACGTATAGCGTACCTTCACCAAGAGCCTTATCGATATTCGCCGCATACTGCAATGCTCTGATATTCCCCGCTTGTGTAGGCACCGCGAATCCATCCCCGCCGATAGCCAATGGATTCTCTGTCACCTTCAAGATGGAATCGCGCAAGAAGTAGGGCGCCGTGCCGCTTGGGCCTTTAACAATGTCGCCTGCTGTGTAGCTACGGAAATAGGCGTACCAGATGCGCCCTTGGTAGTAAACCATCGGACCAGCGGCAGGAAGTTCCTTTGGGGCACCCGCAAGTCCGTTGCTATGCCGCATGGTGGCCCCATCCCAAAAGGCAGGAAGGGTTGTATAGTCCCCCGCCTGAACCACCATGAATTCCTCGCCCTGAACGAAGTGGTAAAGAGGGGCAGTTGGCGGAAAGACGAGCGGACCCGTTATATCGTCAATGCTGTTATCCGTATCGAGCCTGATGCGATAGAACCTCCCCGAAATCGCAAGGACAAGGTAGGGTAATCCATTACTCTGATCATACATCCAGCCCCCTTGATAAAGCCCCGTGGAATCGTGAACTGTGAGGACGGGTTGCCACCCGTAGCGCTGAAGGATGCCGCCGCCGCGTGTGGTCGCGTTATTCGCCCACGCCACGGCATTGCGCGGCAATCCGTTCGGGTTGTTGTCTGAGATGATGGTTGCAGGACGGTTGCTGTCTACTCCCAACGAGAAATCCAGCGTGCCGTCTGCCCATCGGACATTTTCATTAGCGGCCATTAAGCCTTGCTTGCGAGCTTAATGAACAGTTGGCCCTGCTCGCTTGCGGGGTCGATGCCGTTATCCAAGAGCATCTTTACCATGCGGTCTTTGGCGGTCTGACCCGCCATTTGATTCAGCTCATCCCAATCGGCTTGTGTCGGGTCTTTACCCGATGCCCACTTCTGCCAGATAGCTTCCGCAAGTTTTAGGCTGCCGTTGGCGATTATTGGTAGATAAAATTCCCATCCCATAAGTTATCTCGCTTTCGCTTCCAGAATTGAGTGAACAACTACCTCGGCTAGATGAATAACATCGTGAGGAGCTAGGTTCGTCATGTTATACTGTGCGGCTACTATTGCCACCCGCATACCGATTTGAAATCGGTCGTAGTTTTGGGACACCACAGGCACGTCATTGGTTTTGAAGTTTCCCCTGATAACGCCATAAAGGTATGTGTCGTATGCAGCCGTGGTGCTGCTTTCCACGCTGTAGAGCGTGTTGTGGACCGTTCGCTTGGTCGTGGTGCAAGCCCCTAGAAAGAGCGCAATTCCGACCAGCAACGGCATGGAATATTTAAGCATCTTCATAATGGAAAGTTGGCCCCTGATACCGCAGGGGCGACGGATTTAGGGCGTAGGGGGAGGAGTCGGGTCATCAGGAATGACGTCATCAAAAGCCTGCATGGTGGTTTTAACGCCATCCATAGCCTCGGCAACTTCCGTGGTTACTTCTCCACCAGCTTCTAGAAGGGCCAACAGCCTCTTGATTTCAGTGTCAGCCGCGTCAAATCGACGAGCTTGTTCCGAGGCCACCTTTGTGGCTTGTGTTTGGATGGCCCTTAGACCAGCCGCTAATTCTGCTTGGTTCATAATGATCCTGTCTAACGTTTTGTTGTTGTCTTCTTCTTCTTTCCACTCCACCAGGAAGCGGAAAATTCTTTGCAGCCATCCAATCGTATGCTTCGGCTGGTCAGCTTCGTCTTTCGGACTTCTTAAAGGCTTGGCCATAAAATTTTACTTAAATCGAATGCTGGCGACGTTTGAGTAATCCGAAAAGTTGGTTCCCGCCGCGCATCGGACACGGAATTGATAGTTCCAGTTCTTTACACCCCCGCCTTGAGGATAACCGTGAGAACTTGGAGGTAGTGTTGCAACCTTACTGAATGGCGGGAATGGGCCTGTTTTCTTTCCACTCATCTCTACCTCATATCGATCTTCTCCGGTGGCATTGTCAATCCAATTCAGGTTCATGCTTGCACCCGCTTTGGTGACAGTCAATGATGTTGGGGCACTCAATACTGGAATCGGTTGAATCGGCGGAGAATTGGTCGGGGCTGTGACTGACACCTTCCATTCTCTAACATCCCACGCGCTGCCATGCTCCAAATCTTCAACCATGATAGCAAGGGAGTGGATACCCGGTTCTGGAAACGTAAGCGAGCCGTTAAAGTAAGAACCTGACCCGTTCGCATAATTACAGTTCACACACACTCCTGCGCTTCCCATGACCCAGAAGTTATTGTTTGTTTTCAAATTGGCCAGATTGGTCACAGCGAAGTGAAGCGTAAAGGGAGTAGTGCCGCACAGCTTGTTAAACTTGACGTTCAGCACCGGGAATGGAGTTGTGTTGGTGGCATCGGTTCCGGTGCGAAGGATTATCCTGTCGCTGTCAGCGTGTGGCGAAAATTGATCATTGTAGGTGTACGCCTTCACCATGTATGAAGCATTGGTGTTGAGATACCCGCGATAGTTCACGTTGAACCCATTTCCGATTGGAAGCCAGTTGGAGTTCCAGGCGTTCAATCCGGCACTGGTGACGTAGGGTTTGAAATACACCTCCTTCGACGGAATGCTGTTAGTTATCAGCCAAACACGCACAAACAAATCGGAAGTGCCCACCGGATTTGTAGCTGTGATTCCAATCTTGTAATCATGTATTTTGAAAGTGTCCGGGTCGCTGTAGACATTCAAGAACAGGTTGCTTCCGTCCGCACCGCCGTTCTTGTCCGATGCGCCCACGAAGAACGGAAAGCTTACATCCAAGAATCTGTTATCGGGCGTGAACGGAAACACATTGGTCAACGACGCAATCCTGTTCCATCCGTTTACGGTTATGACCCGAAGCGCATCCCCGTTGGGATCGCTTGCATTGAAAGATACCACCGTTGGATTTCCACCAACCGTATCGTATGCCTTAATGTCCGAAACGATAGGTGGAGAATTGGTCTTTGGGCTGAAAACGAGTGGATTGGATAGTGTCTTTTGAGCGTTAATCTTTGCCCCCGTTGTGCTAAGCAATCCCATCTCAGTCATCTCATCCGTGCTCTGGCTGTTAAGCAGAATGTCCTTTAGTTCGTAGACCGAGAGATTTGGATTAAGAGCAACCACCAATGCCGATAAACCGGAAACGTGCGGGGTGGACATTGAGGTTCCTGAAGCGGTCTTATAACCGTTAGCACTACCCATGATGAAGGTGGTATTGGTTGGAACAGTGCTAAGAGTGGAAACTCCCGGTGCAGATACATCCGTCAGAACCAGGTTGTAATTCGAAAACTGAGCCAGCTTGTTTGCTGAATCCGATGCCAAAACGGTGACGCTCCCCCTGTTTCCGAGTCCCGCTGGCTGGAACGGATTAATGCCTATGTCCTGACCCGAATTACCCGCCGCGATAACGGACAGGATGCCAGCTTGCTCTACACTTTGAAATGCATCCCGCAAAACCTGTTCACTGCCGGGCCCACCCCACGAATGGTTGCCAACCCGTATATCCACCCCTTGCGCTTTCAGCTCAATGGATTTGTCCAAAAGCTCAATAACGTCTGCGATGGTGCCGTCACCGTTTTTGTTCAGGAACTTCATAGCCATCAGCTTGACGTTCCAATTCATGCCCGAGATACCAATGCCATTATTCGCTACCGCTCCGACGGTTCCAGATACATGCGTGCCGTGGCCGTGATTATCCATGCCGTCAGAGACCAAGTTACCATTTATACACGTCCACCCATGATTTCCGTTTTGACCGGTATATAAATGAGTCGCAAGGTCTGGATGCGTAAAATCAATTCCAGTATCGAAGACAGCAACCACTATGTCGGAATCACCTTGGGACTTGTCCCACGCCTGTGGCATGAAAATGTTAGTCATATCCCATTGCTGAGGCCACATTGGATCAGTTGGTGAAACGGCTATGCTAACCGGAGAATCAGGTTCAATGTACTCGACATCTTCACGCAACGCTTCAAGCAACTCAGGGTTATCAATCTCAAGCCGAACAAGGTTAAGGTGAACAAGATGCTTGCTCTTGTTCTTAGGGCCATGGTCTTTGACCTTCTTCTCGATGTTCGGTTTTCGATCCTTCTTTGGCTTTGCCAACCAAACAGTATTCGTAGACGCCACAATAGGCTCAGCAACTCCAAATTCGGACACTTTTAAGGAAGGTGAAATGCGCTGCGCCGTCGCCGTGAACGAAAGCGCAACGCAAAAGAGTGTGGATAGTAGTTTAACCATGAATTGCTGGTCCAAATACTTTCCAGCCCAAAATAGGGCCAGAAGAATCCAGAGGACAAGATTGCTTCCGGCCCACGCCAACGGGTTTGCGCGGTTGGTGTAGAATCCGAAGATCAATCCAATTGTCATTATCACCCAGAATAGTAGACCTATGCTCAAACTTACCTCGCTTTCTTTATGTGGTTAGCTTTGTTTCAAGTGCAGCTTTAGCGTCTGCGATCTGAACCGTGTTGACATTGGTTTGCTGTGCAATGGCATTAGATTGCTCAACTACTTCCTTTAAAGCTGAAGCGTCGGCGGCAAATAACGAAGTCAGGAACTTTCCGATGATGTTAATGACGTATCCAGAAAGAGCCAGATACCACAATGTAGCCTTGTAATCTGGACTTAGATCGACGCTAAACTGCGGAAGCACGCCAATTCCGATTAGGCTAGATCCCAAAGTGCTAATAGCACCGCCGATGGTTGTTTTGTAGTTTGCCATAGTTATCTAGGGATGCTCATGGAGGTTTCTGTGTTCGAGCTGGTTGTTGTGGTCGATTTGCTGTTGTTGCTTTATGCAGTCTCAAATCTTCTCCAATCTTAATAATATCCTTTTCCATTGCCTCGACACGCCTTGCCATTGCAGTAGAACCAACGGTATCAATTTGCCTTTGCCAAAGTTCCAAGGCGGTTATCCTGCTTGCATTTGCCGTAGTCATTGCTGACTGTTCGGCACCCTGTTTCACCAACACATCCATTTTGGTACTGATGCTCGATGCCCACCATATGCTGGTTCCGAAACCACCAGCACATAGCCCCGCAACAACAACAAACATGCCTATTGCAACAGGAAGAGGAACCGATATTTTGTCTGTGCTTGTTTGATCACCTTCTGAGTCCCTATATTTCATTGGAATTGGCTCTTCTGAGTTCACTTTCTTAAATCATTTGGCGTACTTGGCCGAAAAAGTGTTGTATACACCAGACCCGGCACTGATTACGGTTCCGCCAAAATTTACAGTGCCGTAGAAATAACCTCCCACTGCCACATTTCCAAACGCATCAAAATCTACACTCTGACCGTGACTCTCGCCTCCTATTGACCCATCCTTTCCCCATTTGTAAACGGGTGCGCTGGCACCGCTAGAAGTGAATACTGCAACGAAGAAGCAAGCACTTGGATTTCCGTGAAGTATATTTCCATCGAAACCAATTACCCCGAACACCTGTCCAGCTAACCCAATGTTTCCAGAATCGTCCATATCCACGGCAAATGCTGTTGCTGCACTAAACCCATCGTTTCCCTTATAAACCTTGTCCCAAATGTATGTGCCGCTTGTGTTATATCCGGCCAAGAATATTCCAGTGACGGCTGACGAAACGCTACCTCCTCCAAAATTAGCCGTTCCGTTGAATGCTCCGGTAATGAGCACGTTCTTAGTCACCGGATCGCATGTGATAGAATTCCCCGTGCTTCCAGATCCTCCTCCAAACACACCATGCCAAAGGTAGCTTCCATTTGAACCGAGATATTTGGCTACGCATATCCCGTTTGTGGTTGTGGGCCCATTGCCAAAGTCAACATCGGCAGCTAAAGAGACCTGCCCCGTGATTACCACGTTGCCATCTGTATCAACCGCAATACCGTTTGAATTGTCAGCGGCACTTCCACCATACATCTTGCCCCATGCGGTCACTCCCGCTGCGGCACCGAACTTTCCAATCGTAAGGTCGAAGCTGCCATGACCCGTAGCAGTTACTCCATTTCCGAAGTTGACCAACCCGCCAGAACGGGATGCAGCGAACACATTACCCGAGCTGTCAACCGCTATGGCGTTTCCATTGTCGGTTGCACTGCTTCCATAGCCCTTGGCCCAAGAAAGGGTTCCAGCCGATGAGTATTTAGCCAAGAACACATCCGTGTCCAACGATCCGCCCGTTGCGGTTAGCGTGGTTCCGCTGATGTTGGCGCTGCCCTGAAAGTTTCCGACCATGATGATATTGTCTGAACTGTCCACGGTTACACCTGTTCCATTGTCCGTAGCTGTTCCGCCCATTCCCTTAGCCCATATCAAAACTCCCGATGGGCTGTACTTCACCAAAAAGGCATCCAACCCACCAAAGCTGGTTATCTGACCGGAACCGAAGTCCACGAAGTTAATGAACTGACCGACTACGATCAGGTTTCCAGCACTGTCGTTTTTAACTCCGTTGACTCTGGCTTGATACTGAGGAAATGAAGTCTTTACCCATTGCAAAGCACTCGGAGCCACGTTCGTGTTAATGACTCCCGGGGTAGCAATCAGCCTTACGCTTCCCGTTATCTGAGATGTTCCAGAAACCTGAATCCCCGGCTGTGCGCCAAGCAATCCAGCTATCAGGCAGAGAAGCAATGTTAGCGGAGTTTTCATCGGCCCGGTATCGGCGGAAATAGTGCTACCTTGTTAACCCTACGATTACTCCCGCTGACGTTAGTAGCCACGGAGCGGGTTCCGAAAAATCCGACACGGTTTGGTTTAGGTGATTCGTTACCTTCATTGCGAAAAAGGATGAAAAAGTCAAATCCCTCATGATGTTAAATTGCCATAGATTTGAAACAGGAGTTATTGATGTAGCGGGTATAACGATTTGCACTGGCCACGTTGCTACAGGGGTAAGCAATGCTGGCGATTGAACAAGTATAAATGACATGTTAGTTGAAGCATCCCGAATTGACATGCCTCCAAGACTGTTTGTGCCATCTATTGGCCATCTCCAACTAAGTTTCAATAGTTCAGGAGTTCCAGCCCGAGCCGCGAGTGTGAGCATGGCGAGGATGAAGCATACTGCCGCGAATATATACCATCGGTTTGATTTCATTTTAGTAGGGTTTCTTCACCGTTAAACGGTTTGCAACCGTAATCTGTTTGGGTCATAGCGTCTTGCCAACCTTGCCAGTATCCAAGGCTGTGCTCTCCGTCTTGAACTCCTGAGTCATACGCAATTTTCCACATTGATATTACTACAACAAAAGCAACCAACCATTTTGCTGCAATTTTCATGGTATTCCAAAATCTATTTTGCATTGTGCAACAGCACTGCTTTCTTCAGCGGTTGTAAGAATATTGGTCCATGCCCACACACGACAAATGTTTCCTTTGTAAAGTTGCCACTGAGCTAGATATGCTGCACCAAACGATGTGCTTCCAGCATTTCCACTTGCGGCTGTTACACCATTAGTGTCGATTCTACTAGACGCGCCATTAAACACCGCAGTTATTACATAATAATCATTCGTAATAGTTGCTGGCGTAGATAAAAGCGTGCCAGCCGAAATCTCAAGAGAACTGTTGCGATACCGAAGATAAGGCGGGATGCCTGAACCATTAACGAAAATAAATTGTTCAGCCGCGGGAGTGCTACTATTCGCTACAACAATAAAAGTGGCAGTGGGCTTTCCGAAATCTTGTGATTCCATTCTGGTCGATGAACTCGATGTAAAATCGACTCTAGGAGATGTCCCATTTCCGCCTCCTCCACTTGTATAGTTAGTAGGAAACGCCCCATCGGCATTAAAAAGACTACCACTAACAAGATTCGTCCAATGGTTAATACCAACACCGTCCCCTGTAGTGAAATCCTTTCCAGCACTGAGTATTGGGGTTAGCTCTAACCATATAAACATTTGATTAGCTGTATTAGTAGGCCACCATCTACCTGATGCAGAAACCCTGTCCTTAGCAAAGTACGGCTGGTCGTGCGAGAACGACCCAAACCCCTGAGCAAACAGGTAGATAGGAATGCAGAAAGCTAGGAATAGGAGTAGGCGTTTCATACTCAGAATTGGCGATACACCGCATTGGTTCCAAAGGCTGGATGGTAGCGTATCGAAAGCATTCCCTGAGAGGCATTGCTGATAGCCACTTGATTCGTTCTCTCTGGAATCCATCCTGAAGGAATCGTTAGCAGCCAATTCGTTGAAGATTTGTTCGTAAGCGTTAGCATCACGGATTGAACTACTGTGTTTGATCTGTTAAGCAATCCCGTGATGGAGCAAGCAGTAAACGAGGCATATCCCTGATCTTCCACGTTCAGATCTATGGCGTTGGTTGGGCCAAGCCATGCGTTTGTCCTAAAGAACACAGTATTGGCCGTCATTGAGGAATTTGAAGCCACTAACGACACAGCCTCCACGCCTCCAAGCAAAAGGCTTATCCTTCCTGGCACGGTTCCGCTAACAGGCGAGAACGTGGTTGTACCGTAGAGTGTGGCATTCGTCAGTGGCCAAGCCACGTTGTACGTGAAGTTACTGCTTATGGTGTAGGTCGGAAATATGTTCGTGACGAAATAATTGCTTACGTAACTGTTGTTGACAAAAATATTGGTGTTGAAAAAGTTAGATACGTATTCGTCTGTCTGGTAGAAATTCGTGACCGTTATGTACGAGGTTGGGAAATTGGTCACATACACGTTAGTATTAAAGAAATTGCTCACATACGAGTTGTTAAAAACATTAGTAGTGAAGTAGTTACTGACAGTGGTATCTGACGTATAGATGTTCGTGTTGAACACAAAATAGTTCGACGTTAAATAAGTCGCAAAAAGGTTGGTTATGTAGGCGTTCGATACCGTCATGAACTGCACGTTCGTATAGGTATTGTACGTAAACTGGTTGACTGTAACATCCACGTTTGAAACGGTCGTGAACAGATTCGTGACGTAGTAGTTGCTGACAAAATTGTTGTTGTAAACGTTCGTGTTGAAATAATTGCTCAGGAACGTATTTCCCTGATAGTAGTTCGTGACCGTCAGGTTCGTCTGGTAGTTTTGAGTTATGTAATAGTTCGTAAAGAAGGCATTCGACACCGGAGCGTTATTGATTACGTTAGTGAAAAAGTAGTTCGATACGTAGGTGTTGTTATTGTAGATGTTCGTATTGAACAGGTAAAAATTGGTGTTTGCGTTAACCAAGTACAGGTTTGTGATGAAAGATGTCTTGCCGTGGAATTCGTTCAACACTGTCAGGTTGGTAAAGAACGCATTCGACACGTAGAGATTGTTCAGGATCGTCACCGTCGCCGGATTCGTCCCAATGGCATCCTTAAGCTGATTCCAAGTGATGTTCTTGTTTGTCGCTCCGCTTGCCAATAGGAACAAGTCTCCTCCAGCCGGTGCCGTTGTGTTCGGAAACTGGCTGATCTTGACGACGATGGTTGCGCCGATGGACGAAAACACCATTGAGAGAATCAGGAATGGGAGAAGTAGTTTTTTCATTTTGCGGTCACTTGCTTGATGATAAGATTCTCATAGGTTTAGTTTGTTGTTACAGTTACTCCTCTGGCTACCATTGTGTTTTTATCTGTGACACCTTGTCCGGTGGGGCCTGCATTCGTTCCGCCTTCTACTTTTATAAATCCCCCTCCGGTGAAAAGCGGGCTTGCAACAGCGCGAGCGAACACTTGATTTACAGTAGTGTTCAGAAGCGCGTTATCGCTGAAATCCACGGTGCATGGGCCTCCAAATACGACATTTGGAATGCTTATATTTGTCAGACCTGTGTTGAATTCTATTACTATCGATGCGTTCGTATCGACTGATGTCAAACTTGATAAATCCAGGGATGTGATCGGCAGGCTGTAAATTGTAAGGTAAGACCCATTACCCATCGTTGAGAAACTCGGAAGCGATAAAGCGGTCTGTGCTGGCAAATCTCCAACATCTAGCCCTGCGTTGTCGCTGAGGGTTTGAAAAGAATCTAAGTTGATCGATGAAAGCAACGGGCAGCCCGACGCAATTGGAATGTATCCACTGTCTCCGATTGTAACCAACGAAGAAAGGTCAAGAGTCGTCAGGGCCGCATTGTTGTCTATGTCAATGCGGCCAAGGCAGTTTACCAAATTAGGGAAGGACAGTAGTGTCGCATCTTGAAAATCTCCACAGTCAAGATGCGCCCCGACCGCAACCGTTGTTAGTCCTGATAAAATGAAGTTTGTTATGCCGCCAGGACCAGGAGTCGGAAGACCCGCCATCGGATACCAGTCTCCTGTTAGCGTGCCTGAAGCGAATGTAATTTGATTTGCCACAACCTCCAACGTCCAATCTCCTGCCGTGAGACTGTTCGCACGCCAGAGATTGCCAGTCGCGGTGTCTTTGTAGATTTGGCCGATGAAATCAGGTGTTACACTCATGTTGGATCTCCTGCTCCTTCTACGTTCACACAATCACCACCAGGAGCTGGAGGAACTACCCCGCCGCTGATAATGCACATCAAGTACGGCTCAAGTAACTGCAATTGCCTTGGTGTAAGGCATTGGAAGCAGGCGGCGTCAGCCATCAGTGTTGCTGGATCAAGGCTTCCACCGGCTATCACGGCCAACAGATAGGTTTTTACCACATCCCGCTGCGCCTTGGTTAGGCATGAGAAGCATGCGCTTAGTTCCGCTACGGTGCTTGTGTCGCAAACAAATTCAGGCATATCATTCGACTCCAATCATACCGCCATCTTCGCCACCGATAATCCCGCTTCCGCCTTCTTCCCCAATAACAATGATGTCCTCCTCTGGGGCTATTCCTCCAGCCGCCACGCATAGCAATTGGGTCAACGCGGCATCAGATTGCTGCGCGGTCAGGCAGTTATTGAAGCAAGCTGCCGCGCTTACTATGTCCTGAACAGAACACGATGCCATAGTGGTTTAGAGAAGGGCGACGGCGTTACCCGCCGCCCGTTGAATTGTTTCTTACGTTGTCAGGGCGAGCGTCAGCAAATGTGTGTGCAACGCCTTGATCGTCTGAGGATCGGCGCATAGCAGGCATTTGATCTTCGCCATCAGTTCAGCAGACGTTTCACCGTTGTCCTGCTGCGTCCATAGGAATGAAGCGATGCTTTGTTTTAGCTGCGTTTCACTCCAGCACTTAAGGCACACGGTATCGTCTACCAAGGTGCTCAAGTCATCCGGCAGGGTATATCCGGCTTTCTCAGCCAGAAGCAGGACCAGTAAAGCGTCCAGTTCCTTGCCAAAGAAGCATTGCACGCACGGGTTGGTTTCGATGTAGTTTACGGCTGTAGCCATATTTATCCTTTGTCCATAGCGTCGATTTCCTCGTCGCTAGTCATTTCCATTGGTTTCTTTTTGTCGGAAATTGAATATTCCAACTCCACTTCATCGCCGTGGTCGGCCACAACGCGCATCATGCACTTGTCTCCAACCTTCGTCATGTCGCCCAAAGCCGTTTTTGGTGCCAGGATGGTTTTACTGGAATTCTCGGCATTTTCTTCGTCAACGGTTTCAGGTGAGGATTCGTCGGTGGATTCCTGTGCGGTGGATTCAGACGGGTACATGGCATCCATGCCGTCATCGCCTTCGGGTTGGCTAATCATAGTGTTTATCGGTTAAAGAATCCCTCCAGCCTGAAACCACCACGAAACAGGCCGGAGGGACCAGTCACCAAACGATTAGTCCACCGTGAACGGAATCGCTATTGAGCTGCAAGCCGTGCCAGTAAGCGTGATGTCCGCACCAGCAACCGCCCATGTGCCCAAAGCAGCGGCCTTGCTGTTCAACTGAGCCACCAAAGTAGCCAAGCTGACTGCGCCGGTAATCGCGTCATGAACCACGACCATGCCATTGCATTGAATCGAGTTCATCGGAATCTCGTAGGTCGAGGTGGCAGGACTGATTTCAGGAGTGACGGTAATCGTCTCATCCACCGTAGCGCATTCCGTGTTAGCCGAACTGTAATCCTGCACATAACACACAGGATCAGCCGCGCACCGGGGAATATCCACAACGCAGGCGGGTTCACGCAGGGTCAAGAACGCTTCCGCAAACTCGGGATACTGCGCTTGGGTAGCGAAACTGAAGTCAGCCAAGAACTTACCCTTGTTGCCGCGAGAGTTATCAACCGCAATCGGGTTGCCGTTGACATCCACGCCGCAGGTAAGGTTATTCATGGCGAACTGCCACTTGCCACCGAAATCCCTAGCCGCAAACGGCATTTCAGGGTTAATCGCCGTGGTATCACGCACCAGGCTCATCATGGCCATGCGGTGCCAAATGAAGTTCATCTGGATCGGGGCATTGGTGAACTGGTCGTTAACCTGTTCCTTAATGCCTTCAGTTGCCGCAACGTTGTTATACGGGAATATTACCCCGAGTTGCCATGTGCCATCGGAATTCTGCGTGTTCTTGTCGCAGAACCGGAGCGGCATGGAATCAGCACGCATACCGAAATTGCCGATCTTGCCCATCCAACCGTACTTGTAGAACTTGCCTGCATCATCGAAACTCTGGAATTTCCAGTGGTCGGACAGCTCGGGATTGCCTTCAACCATGTCCCATACCGTAGTCATATCCAACACGGTTTCCAGCATCGGCTGAGTACCGCGGTTGATGTCCTCGCCCAAGGCACCTTCCAAAATCTGAGGTTCAACGCGCCGTTGCAAATGGCGAGCCGTCATCTTGGAAGTCGGCTTGGTAGCCACATTGAGAACCGTGCAATCCGTATTCCAATACCAGCTATTAGCAGTCAAACCGCTGGCCGTCGCCCATTTATACTTGGCGATGCGTGCCGCCTCAGTCCGCATTCGATGCGAAACAATCAGGCTGGATGCCCGACGCAGCGTGCGGATAATGTGCGCGAACTGTTTCTTGGCACGATCCGCGCTCAAAATCTGGTCGAAGCAGAACAAGTCAGTTGCGTAGCTCTTGCGCTGAAGCTTGTAGCTGTCCCGAGTGAAGCCCAAGCCGATCCTGGTTTCAGTCGGATCGCAGGGTTTGCCAACGCAGGAAGTGGCTGTAACGTCTTCCCAACAGCCGCTTAGGTCTGGAAATACGTTCTCGAAACGGTCGAAGGTGTGCTCAACGCCATCCTCGGCAGCGAAGCGGCCTGTGGAGACGTGGCCAATCCAAGTATCTGTCGGATGGAGACTTTTGATGATATTGTCGTCGAGGTGCTCAGACTTTCGGGAGAGAAAATCAGTAAAACTACTGCAAGGGATTGCCATAAATTCTTCAAAAACTATTGTTATGTCGGTTGCATCATGCCTGCGTAGCTACACACGTAGCGCGTAGACAATCTGCGGGGTGTTTTTGAAGTGGATGGGGCTTCTGGGGCACCTGCCCATCAACTAACCATCCTGTCGCTCGGTCCTAACACGACGACTGAAGAACCGATTGGCAACTGCGTTACCTGCTCGCTGGCTCGACGGCGACGTTTACGAACCTGAAGTGGTTTTAACCCTAACCCGTTAAAGTGTCAACTGATATTCTCTGACCTGTTGGTTCTATACTCCCCAAAGTACTTAACTTCCGCCGCCAATCTTACACTTTTGGCTTTTTCAAGAGTTGGGAAATATCCCAGATGAATGTTTTTCTGATTCACCATGATCCTAGCCGCATAATATCTACCGGATTTGTGCAAACTGACTCCTTTAGCCCCAGATGTATTGGCTCTAGAAAGTGCCTGATTTCTTAAATTCTCAGCATGTGTGCAAACCCTCAAATTTCCCTTCTGATTGTTCAGCCCATTCCCGTCTATATGGTCGCACTCCTCGTTGTACGAATAGTTCATTATCTGTTGGTGCATCGTAACAGTTATCTTCTTTTTCGATGCGTAATAATGAGCACGAACAGCATATCCGACTCCATGACCTCTTATCTTTACAAAGTGCCACTTGAAGCTGTTCAACTCTTCATAATCCTCATCATCAACAATCGCAACCCTACCTTGAGTCAGTGGAATTTCTTTCATAGATCGCCCCCACAGTGAGGGCAAAATTTCTTTGGCTTTTCAATCCAGTCAGCTCCAGACCATTTGCATACTTCTTCATGGGTCTTTTTTCCATAGCATCGTATTCCAGCCGGATTTGCCGGAGATAATATGCCTCTCTCTATAGCCAATTTAGCCGTTGGTTTGTCGTATATTCTATGCTCAATCAATACGTTTCTTGCTCGCGTTGATAGCCCTGCATGCTGACCCTTTAATACGCATCCAAGCTTGATTAATTCAGAAATTGAAACCGGACCAATGCCTCTGTACAGGCTGGCTTGTCTTTCAGACATTGGAAGTTTTCCTTTAGCGTCTAGCAAGAATCGGTCTATGATTTTTTGAAGTAATTTCGGATTCATAAAAACAAAAACGCCCCGCACGATCTTGCGTGCCTATCGGGGAATAGCCGAATCGGCATCGTGCAGGGCAAATTGTTGAAGGCTTTAATGGACGCAAGACCATTGCTTCAAAACTCCATCATATTGGCACGGGAGTCAAGGGGGGAGTTGGTTAAAGAAAGCACTCTCCAGACGGGCAACTGGATGAGAATAGATCGTCTGGAATTGACAAGTCAGCATCTCGCAATGGTTTAATCGTGCTGTGCAGGAAAGCGTTAGGATCTCTTTCCCTGATCGACTCGTCTAGTTGAATCGCTTTCTCGAACAACTCTGGATAATCGGATTGGACTTCATTCCACTCGTAGTCCGATTGATTTGGACACATCCAGCATCTTGACCTTGGCGGTTTAGGCCAACCCATTCTTTCCACTATTCGGATCGCTTCGTGCCTTTTTGTTGGCACTCCATGCACCAATGGAAAATAAATGAGTCCTCTCTTGTATTCTTCTCCGTCCATCATTCGGAGCACTCGGTTTGTCTCATCCATTGAAAAGCCGATCCATTTCCGATATTCAGAACGATCTAATCCGTGGACTTTTTTCAGGTATCTATTGCACACTCGGACTTTCCATTTATCAGAGCAGAATGACGACAGCTTTGATGCCTCTCCGGTCTGATTTGAAAATGCTGGAATTAACAGAGATCCGCTTTGGTGGAACTCTCCTTTATCCGCATCACTGCAATATTCTTGGCTGATGCGATGGACTTCACAGCCGATTGATTTCAGCGCGGGTATAGTTACGGCCTCAAGATATTGCCAAGTGGTAGGCATTTCCCTGCCAGTGTCAGCGATTATGGTGAAATCCGGCTTAGGAAGTTTCCCTTGGACAATAAGGGCAGCGATAGCTGTGCTTTGGGTTCCGCCACCGCTGGAAAAAACTTGCTTAAGCATACGAGTCTTTTTTTAGCAGTTCCCATGCTCGCGTTCTCATGTTGTGATCATCTGCATTATTTGATACCCAAAGCAGTTCATCTCTGATGGTTTCAACTCTTTTAAGCAACGCATCTCGTTCTTTGATAGAAGCGTTATAGAGTGAATTTAATCCAGCCACATCGTGCATTTCAAAGTCTAAACCACGTTTAAGGCAATCACGTTCTTTGGTTAGTTTGGCGTTCTCGGCGGTGAGTTGAACTATCATAGACTCCCTGTAGTCCACATTGCCAACAATGTGCTTCAGTTGCTCTAGCGTGGTTTTTGGTTCGTTCATAATCTAAAATCCCCCTTCCAGCCTAGTACGCCAGCAAGAGATTGCCAGCACCGGAAGGGGGAAATTGTTGATTGTTTTCACGGGTACTAGTCCGTTGATTTGCCTGAGTATGCAACAGGTGATTTGGCGAGTCAACAAAAAACCCCTGATGAATTGGTTTGCTAGACGTAAACTCCAAGAACCTGCGTACCTTTCAGCAGCTTCAAACACCGCGCACCCTCGTTGACCACCGTCCCCGTCCGTTGCCCGACGATTACGCGGTCGCCCAAGACGAACTCAAAGGGCCGTTTATGGTCCACGCTGCCCATCCTACGCACGATTGCGTCAACGGGGTAGTCTTGAGCCTGTTCAGGGATATGCAGCCCGCCATTGGTCTTGGTGGTTAGCTGAAGCTCAACTAGGACGTGACCCCGCTTGGGTCGCACGTTGGTGATTTTGTAGTTCATTTAGCTCTGAGGTTTTGCGAGATAGTGTATAGAACGATGGTGAGTAAAATGATTACTCCGGGTATGACTCTGTAAATAAGTATTTCTTCGCTCATAATCAAATTCAGCGTTTTTTGTTAACCGGATGCGGCGAATCCCCGGTGGTTACATTAGAGGCTGTCCGGGGCAAACACTAGATGTGTGGTAATCACCACATTTTCCGCACTGCATTGCACATCACCTCCTTTGTTTGTATTTTATGATTTACCGCTTATCCAAAGCCTCAATCTCCGCATTCGCATCATCCACCCAATTACCCGTCTTGGCGGTGGACGCTTCGCCTGCTTTGCCCGTGGGCGGTTCAGACTTCTCGTAGGCTTCCAGACTCGCCTTGAGTTCGGCTATCTGGCTATTGGCATTCTTCAGGTGCAACGCCAGTCGATCATGGTTCGCTGCCTTGTTGCGGATAACCGCCATGCGGGAAATCCTGGTTTCCTCTGGGATCGACGGATCACCAGAGAACACCTTATCCACGTAGTCCATGCCCTTGTCGAATACCGCATTGCCTTCGGGGTCGGTTGGCTCTTTTCCGAACCACTTGGGATACTTGGAGGCTAAGTCTGCGTTCGTCTTTTGCAGGATGCTTGCAACGCGGGCATTGCGCTGATCCTGCTGAACTTTCAGGTTTTTCTCGCGCTCACTGCCGACTGTCTTGGCGTCGGCAATGGCCTTTTCTTGGGCTTCGGCCAAGTCTCTAATGCGCTCAACGTGTCGAATAACTCTCGCCGCCGATCTTCCGAACATTGCTTCCGCTCGTTCGTCAAGAGTCGCCAATGGCGAGTTTGCAAGAGCAAGTACGTCTCCAGGAGTTGCCTGGCGAGTCGAACCATCTTCCTGAGTGACCGCAAGCTGCTCAATCTCCCGTACAGCTTTCGCCCACGCTTCGTTGTACGGCTTTTGGTACTTTTCGGTGAACTCTGGGTGTTTGACATAATTGGTGAACTTCAGTTCTTCCTCGTATTCCGCCGTCTTTTTCTCCAAGGCAGCGAGTTTTTCGAGGAGAGGCTTATTGTCCTCCGGTGGTTTTGACTCGTATTCCTTCAGCTTGGCTTCCAGAGCAGGAATCTTGCTCTCGTATTCCTTGATTTTCTGCTTGGCACCGTCATAGGCAGCACGCAAGTCAGCGGCTTTGACGGGTTTAGCTGCACTCTCGGTAGCAGGGGAGGCAGATCCAGCATCCTTCTCCAACTCTGTAGAAGAATCCTTCGTATCCTTTTTGGCATCGGGTGCAGGTGCCGCTGGTGTACGCTCCTGCCGATTCTGCGAGGTTTTGGTTATCGCATCTTTCGCCGTTGACCCCTTGTCTATTGCGTCGAGTTCGGAGAAGGTGTCCCCGAGCGCCCCTTCGTCCGAGGAGGGAGACTCGGGCGGTGCGACGGGAGCGTTCGGGGACTTGGGGGTGGGCGTGGGAGAAGTTGGTTTTGGTGCTTGGGGTGCGCTTGTGGGCGCGGGGGCTGCGATTGTAGCTGGCATGGTGGTTAGACTCCTGCTTGGTAGTTAAGACCTTGACGGGTCTCTTTCTTTGGTTCTTGGGTGGTTTCATGGAGGGTTTTGAGTGTTCTAAGAAAATCCTGCGCTCCAACCATCTTCATGTGCGACTCGAACGCTTCTTCCTTGATTGGCGGCAGATTGTGCTGCATCTGGAGCAATGCGACATCACAAGCCTCGTCAAATATATGGTTGGATACGATCTGCTCCCATTGCCCCGTTCGTATCTGCGACGATTGGAATTTCTCTTTGGGTGATTTGATCATTCTTCGGTGGTGGTTTCTGGTTCTTCTGCTTGTGTGGCGGCTGTTGCTGCCATTTCCTGCATGGTTCGCAGCGTTTCAGAACGTAGCTCTTGTGCAGTTCTTGCACCTTCATGAGCGAGTTCCTGAGCGGTTCGAGTATCTTCCCGACGAATGTTGGCTTTGAGTTCCTGATCCTTGCGCTGCTGGTCGAGTTCAAACTGCGCCTGCTTCTGAGCGGTCTTTAGGGCGTGAGATTCTCGGGTATTCGCCGCCTTCGCCGCTGCGGTAATCTGCATCGCCTGCACCTTGCCTGCGGTCAACGCGGCTTCCCCGTTGCCATTCTCGCCCTGCTGCTGTCCTTGGGCTTCCTGCAAGCGTTGCGCCATGCCTTTTACGTGGTTCATCATTTGGCCAAGCATGTCTCCATATTGTTTAAGACGCGGCTGATCCTCATCCCCGCCGCCGATTGCCATGATGAACTTCTGGATATGCTGCGCAAGGTTTCCAAGTCCGATCACGTCTTGCATCGTTGGACCAGTTTGCTGAAGTAACTGAATCGTCGCTGCCATGTCCTGAAGCCATACCTGCACGTAATCCTCAAACACCATCCATGGCATCGGGTCGAACTGCAATCCACGCAAGATTCTATCCGTGCTCAACTGCGCGTCATGCTGCGATTTGCTGATTGGCTTGTTGGATTCGGTTGGGGCCAAATCTTCGGCTAAAGCGGGATCGTCGGTGAATACTTCAACTGCAATGTGATCGACCCGTCGCTGTGCGTCAGGACCGAGAAATTGCCGCATCTGTAAGAGTTGGTTGGCCTGAGCAATTTCAAGTGTTTTATTCCCGCCTCCAAGAGTTCGCTCCGGGTCAATGTCCCAACGCTCGGAGTCGAGATAATCGGCGGGGACTCCTGCTCTAAGACAGGCTTTTTGGAACTCTTTGACTTCGGTGTAGGGTGAGTTTTTGATGCAGAATCTTCGTGCGATTTCACGGTATTGAGAGGTTTGATAGGTATACGCAAGATTGAGCATCCCGCTTACCATTGTGTTGACATTGTTTACCTTGGCCATGACTTCGGTAGCGGTTTGCTCCTTACCGCTTCCGCCTTTCTCGAAATCCTGAACGTAACTCGCCGCATTCTCGCTCAGAATTTGACGCATCATGCCCAAGCCCATGTTAATCTGCCCAGAATCCGGCTTAAATCGCTCGTTAGACGGCACAAACGACACCCCTTGAGGTATTACGCCCATGTTGCTGAATACCGCTTTCTTTACGCGGTCAAAATCCTGTTGCCCTGCCGTGCGGAAGAACCAAAGCATCTGCTCGAACGTACTTTCGGTGAATTTACATTGCAGGCGGTTGAGTAAATCGACTACGCCCCACATCATCCAGCCAAGGGAGCGCACGGAATGATATTTGAAGGGTGCAACTGCGGAACAATCACCAAATTGGCAGTGCAGCATCTCCGAAAGCTTGTTGGAATAGCAACGCTTCTTGGACGTGTATAGAAAGTCCTCCTGCTTATCCATTTTGGGCATACCGCCGCTATTTCGGTAGCTGGAAACTTCATCTTTTCCCAAATCCCAATCCAGAAATATGCGCCTATACCATCCCTTGCCGTCTTCTGCCTCACGAAAGTAGCAATCCCATACGTCAATCGTCGGAACGGCGTCAGATCCCCAGAATCCAGAATCTTGTTTTATGAGTTCTTCCACTTTTTCTGGCATGTATTGGAAGGCGGTCATGTTCGGCTGTTTCCGCAATTCTTCCGCGACGTATTTGAGCTGACTTTTGACCAACGGCATGTTCCAACCAGGATCAACCTTTGGACCGGAAGTCATTTCTACCAACTGCGTAGGTGTCCATTGGCGGAAAACACTGTACCATTCAAGATTCGAGAAATCCAAGTCGGTTTCTGAGGGGATTAGCAGGGAAGCGATTGGAATAGGAATAGGAATCGGGTCACGTCTATCTCGCCACACTGTCGGGCCTATGCCGTGAAGCATCACTTGCGCTCCGGTAGCCCTAATTTGCTCCATCATGGGCTGTGAACGCTTCAGACGACGGTTGATCTGCGTGGTTATAATGTGGCTCCACTCCATGCGCTTGTGCGCGGGGCCGTCATCGAGGCCAACGGTGAAATAGTTACCGGGTTTGAGTAGGGCGGACGCCCATTGCCTGCGTGCATCTGTAAGAAGTCGGGTGCCTTGAAGGAAATTGCGGTTAACCTCAACACTGTTTTCCTCGGCTTTGCTCTCATCAAATGGCGGCTCCCCATTATACGTTCTATTAAGGACTGCCCTGTTTTCACCACGCGGCATGTCGGCTAGACGGGCATTCCACACTACCTCACTTAGCCTTTGAGCATTGTCGAATCGCATAGAATTAAGAAGCCATCGATTGTTTATACGCCGCACCAGTCAAGTTGTCATTAAGATTTTTCATGGCTAGTGCGATGCCAATTCAATCTCCTGCCTGCTTCTAATCTGTTCAGGCTTATCGTTCTCAAGCCCGTCAGCCAATCGAGATAGCCTTTGACGTTCCTGAACGCTTGCCTCATCGTAGGTATCCGAATGCCGGAAATACGTCAGACAATTGCTTTGGTCGCCACGCCAAAGACAGTTTGCAGGCTTACGCCAATCCTTGGGTGCATACTCGCCATCCCACGTCACAAGCATCGCTGGCATTTTCCATGAAACAACCTTTCGCCAAAGCGCATTCCAGCCCCATTCAAAGCTGTAGCGTTCTTTGCGTGTTATCACAGGCTTTCCCCACTTGCGTATAAACTCGGGAGAGGTCAGAAAGCCGGTTGTCTGCAAATGTGGCCGCTGAAGGAATGATGCCATAGATCCATACATCCCCGGCCCGTGTTTTTCCCACGCCCCAACTATGCGCCTTAGCCAGCCTGCACGTTTAAAGTGAGCGGGTCCACCCAAGTAAAAGCAGGCATCGTAATCAAGAAACATGGATGCCCATTGGTATCCGCCTATGTCCTGCCCCGTGTTGTCGGTGCGTTCGATGTAATGAAGATTTGGAATCGTACCGACGCACTCAATCTGATTCTTCATCTTCTGAGTGAGTCTACCGCCATTGCAGATAACAACCGTGTCATGTTCGCATCCCGGTGGAAATGCGCCGTAACTTAAAACGAATCGTAAGGCAAAATCGTCGTGCTCTCCTTGTAGAGCGGGATAGTTGTAGACGATTGCGAGTTTCATTTATGCGCCTTTTTCAGCGGCCTGAGAAACACGTCGGATATTTCCCACCCGTAGCTAAGTCTTTCAAATAAAGTTCTGATATCCATTCCGTAAATAGACGCCCATTCAGCCATTGTTTTTCGCTCCCCGTTGTATTCAATAATCCTATTGCTTCTTCTATTTCTTGCTTGTTGCGTAGCGGTAGCCCATCGACAGTTTTCTTTTGAATAGCCGAGATTGTTGTTGATCCGATCAATAGACAATCCCGGCTTCCACGTAGGACTCATGTCATCGTAAAACGCCTGAAAATCACTCCACTTATCGCAGACGGTTATTCCCCTATCAAAATAGCTTCCAGATCTGCGTGGATCTCTGCTTTTACATCGTCCTTTTAGCGAATTCCAACAGTTCCAAATAGGATGCTTCCACAATCCGTGAGTTGTTTTAGTTCTACTTGTTATTTCCGATTTTAGACACCCACACGACTTGGATCTTCCGCTTGTAATGCTCCATTTAGACACCTCTCTTATTTGGCCGCAGTCGCATTTGCATACGAAATACTTTTTGTTTTGAGATCCAACTTTTTGAGACAATCGGATTACGGTATACCTTCCGAACGTCATTCCTGGCTCTACACTAAGTTTTCTCATAACCATTCCCTAGGTATTGAAAATGTTCCGTTTTTAACGTAGATCGCGTTTTTCCTTTTTAGTCTACAATTTGGATTAGAAACCCATTCCTCGACGATCACATTCTTACCAAGCCCGAGAGCAATAGCTAAAGCACTACTTTGATTACCTATAAAGACACTGCTTCCATTGATTACTTTAGCCAGCTCTAGGAAATTAGAA